>Ga0315914_1000114_pt1 | contig 71542 bp, 49 predicted proteins | sample MpolenodulesMG_FD_203920 | JGI IMG/M metagenome (GOLD analysis project Ga0315914, IMG submission 203920) | Medicago polymorpha root nodule microbial communities from Los Angeles, California, United States - elongated nodules | ecosystem: Host-associated > Plants > Roots > Nodule | place: USA...
AAATATAGCGAATTTTGATTTTAGTCCCTAAAAAATTAAACTGAATGTTTTCATCCTCACAAATTTTTTTATTTTGTTTTTCGTCCTTAATGGTCATTTTATGTTCATATAAATGGCAAAATTATAATTCTTTTATGTTCAAATTGTATCCATGTTATGTCCGTTTATTATATTCGACATTTATATATTCATACTATGTTCAAAAAATGTCAAAAACACGTTAAAATTATATCCATTAAGGACCAAAAACAAAATAAATTTTTTTGTGAGGATGAAAACATTTAGTTTAATTTTATAGGGAAATCAAAATTCGTTATATTTACAGGGACGAAAAACTTATTTAACCCTAAAAAAAAAATTGTTAATAAAAAGAACATTTAAAAGAAAAACTTGTTAAAAAATGAAAATTAATCCTTCAAAAAAAAAAATTAAATTAAATTAAAATTAAATACAAACATGTGGGACTTATCAAATCCAAATCGAATCCAATAATGTTCGAATTGCACATTCACCACAAATAAGACAATTTCCCCAAATAATAAAGCACATTGCTTATGTTCCCGCTTTATATTTACTTAATTAACATAGCTGAATGATTAACAACAATAATTGAAATTTGAAAATCTAATCAAATTTTAATACTGTTTCACTCAACACATTGATCATGGCAACTTCTCATTTTTCAACACAACCTAATCCCCTGGTAAGCTCAACCTTTTTCTCCATTAATGGGTATCTCTGAACTCACTCATTACTGAAAAAATCCAATTTTTTTCCTCATAAATATTGCAATAGAATTTGAAAGTTTCTGCATTTTGTGTTGGCTTCAATTTGTTTTAATGTTGTTCACTGTACTAGTTAGGATGAATTCACCAAATTGAAATGAACAAGAAAAAAAGGGGATTTTTGGTTTTGAATTTGGATAACAATAAGTTTTGTTTATTTCAGTAGCACGGACACGGTTGGTTGAAGGTGTGTCACATGTCCTATACATGTCAGTGTTTGACACCAGCACACCACATGACAAACACATATGATTATATTGAATTATGTTATTTTATCAAATTATTATTGATATTCATGTTGTGTCGGTGTAAGACACACATATGTTTGACACTTTCAACCTGAAATGTCGGTGTTACATAGTCAGAATTTGATTGTGCAAAATTCCATTAGCACTCTTCATTGTATTTTTCCAATTCTCTCTCATTTTTTGTTTAATTGTATCAGAGGGTTCCGAATCTCATTGGAGGCAAGTTTGTTGAGTCAAAATCATTGACTTTCATAGATGTTATAAACCCTGTAAGTGTTTTTCTTTTTTATATTGAGCTTATAGTTGAGTTTAATGTTTGCGGTTTTGAGAAAGGCGTGCTTCTAATGTTGATATTGTTTGATATAATAGGCCACACAAGAAGTTGTTTCACAAGTTCCTTTGACTACAAATGAAGAGTTTAAAGCTGCAGTGGCTGCAGCAAAGAAGGCATTTCCATCATGGCGTAACACTCCAATCACGAAACGCCAACGTGTTATGTTGAAGTTCCAAGAGCTTATACGCAGAGATATGGTTAACACTTTACAGTGTTCTATGATTTTGGCGCTATATCACAGAAATTTTAATTTTTTTGAAATACTATCACTAATTTATAATTGTTTCAGGATAAACTAGCCCTTAATGTGACCACCGAACAAGGAAAGACGTTAAAGGATGCACAGGGAGATGTATTCCGTGGTTTAGGTTGGTCTTTTATAATATGTTGCTTGAGAAGTTATTGTGATGAGATCATGGTTGAGTTCATAATTATTTGTGCCGGTGTTTTCTGCACATTTTGATTTGCGTCATGTAGAGGTGGTTGAACATGCTTGTGGGATGGCAACACTACAGATGGGAGAGTATGTTTCCAATGTATCACATGGAATTGATACTTTCAGCATTAGAGAACCACTTGGTGTTTGTGCCGGCATCTGTCCTTTTAACTTTCCTGCAATGATTCCCCTGTGGGTAAGCTGACCTCTACTTGTTTTTGTGTTGATTTTTTGAACATGGAATTAATCTGTGCATTTTGTTTATGTAATCCATGTCAACATGAATGAGATAGGAATGGTCAAATTATGCATAATGGTAGAGAAAGATTAGGCTAGAAATAGCTCTGAAGTTGTCTCTTCCCATGTTATTGTTACTTATGGGAATAAAAACATGTATAGAGTATTGTATTGGATACAAGATTGAAAATCCTGTTATTGATAAAGACATCGTTACAAATTCCAAATGTCTATGATCATTATGCAGATGTTCCCAGTGGCAGTTACATGTGGCAATACCTTCATCCTAAAACCATCAGAGAAAGATCCAGGTAATTTTTTTACTTATTGCGGTTGTTTACCTGGACTTAACTCCTTGACATGGAACTTAATGTTGAATAAAATGGATAAAGGACACGATGTTCTGTGTAATTCAAAGCAAACTTATGCTCCTTTGTTATATTATTAGCATTGTAGAATTTATAAAATATCAACCTGAACTGTAGCGGCCACCAGGACTAATTTTTCATTTTTTTTTGAATAAACTGAACACCTTTCTTATTTCCTCTTCTTAACTAAACCATTAGGATTTCCCAGTCACTACGCTTGCATATCTCATCTATATTGCTAATCTGGATATTAATAAATTGGAGATTTTGAACTGTCAAGCAAGAAAACAATACTCCAAAAATTTGATGCTCTAGAAGTTAAAATTCTGTTAACCCTTCCTTTCTCATTACATTTAAATATTTTTCATTTTATTGGTTGTGAATGTGATCCTCACTAAGGAAATTTCAAAGAATGTTTTAGGAGCAATGTCATATCTTACAGTTGGTTTGACAAGACTATATTAATTTTACTTGATGATGAATAATAAAGTGGTCTTATTGATCCATTTAGTAGCGTAGAATTGAATTGTATCAGCCATCCACTAGTTTTTCTTCCCTACACTTGTGATGGTACATGTAGTATGCTACTATGGTATTCACAAGTATACAGTCTTCTGTCAGCTTTCATGACTCGTATTTTTTGCTTCCTACAGCTTATGGCAGAGAAAATTGGCGGTCATATTTTAATTTCTGCATTTTTTCAGGTGCTTCTATGCTTCTTTCACAATTGGCAATGGAAGCTGGTTTGCCAGAGGGTGTCTTAAACATAGTTCATGGTGCCCATGTATGCCATAACCTTTATTTTAATTAAACTTCTGTTCTCCATTTTCTTGTGATACTTTCCAAGTAAAGGATCTCAAGTGTTCATAATTTGCCATTTGGTAATATTATCGTGTACTCAAATTTTAAATCAGATATTTGCACATAACTTTTCACATTGTGATGCATCAATGCCCCTAGCTGTTTTTTGTTTTTCTTGTTTATTGTTGATTGTGATAATTCAATTGGTGACAGGATACTGTGAATGCTATTTGTGATCATGATGATATCAAAGCTATATCTTTCGTTGGTTCAAATGTTGTAAGTCATCAAATTTTTTCTCTCAAACTTCACTGCTTCTACGGGATGCCTCTTCTTTTACACTTATGATAAAGTGAATTATTTAATCAAAGTCAATCAAATCGTATGACAGCAGAATTGAGTCGTTTTACTGTTTGTTGCACCTACATAGAAAGAAAGAAAAATGAAAGTGATTTAAATTCTCTTTCTTTCAAATGATAGTCATTCATTACGTATCCTTATTTGATTATCTTATTTTGTATTTGAGGCTGGAATGCACATATATGCAAGAGCAGCTGCTAAAGGGAAGCGTGTTCAGGTGGATGCACTAAGTCTTAGTTTTCTCCTTTCTATGGTGAAATTTTTTCTTTCTACCCATGCCCATGATCAAAGTTTTGCACGTAATGAAATTTTGTTTTGCAGTCTAACATGGGGGCCAAAAATCACGCAGTTGTCATGCCGGATGCAAGTGTTGATGCTACTGTAAATGCTTTAATTGCTGCAGGTTTTGGTGCTGCTGGACAAAGGTGTATGGCTCTAAGTACAGTTGTTTTTGTTGGAGGCTCAAAACCGTGGTATGATACTCAATTAGTTTCTTATGAAATCCCTGTTATTTTGATTTTTAAAGTAGCATCTTTCACTCGAAGCAATTTCATGCTCTCCCCCAGAGCAGCAAGAGAAAAAACTGTTGTCGTATTTGGACTTGCAATAAAATTGTCTTGGGGAAATTGACTTAGTTCTTTTTCATCCTTGTAAAACTTACTCTTAACCATGCACTGATAAGTATTTAACTATAATTTCATTCTTTAGTCTTCACACTGATTGTCCAGGGAAAGTATACTTGTGGAGCGTGCCAAAGCTCTTAAAGTAAATGCTGGAACTGAAGCTGATGCAGACCTTGGTCCAGTCATTAGCATACAGGTTTGTATGTGTCATATAGTTCTTATTTTACTTTTACTGTGTTTTGAACTTGATTGAACTCAAATTTAATATCCAATCTTCTGAGAATTGTTTAAGAATTACTGTCATAGGCATTCAGTGCATAAATTTCTACATGAATCTTGTGTATATGTTTCTTAAATATTCTCACTTACTGCGCAGGCAAAGGAGCGAATCCACAAATCAATTCAATCTGGATTTGAAAGTGGAGCCAGACTATTGCTCGATGGAAGAAGTATAGTGGTAGCATTTATATTCTCTACCATTTTTATCATTTCATATTTTTTACACATTTCCTTACCGTTTCTCTTGTATAAATGAGAATTTGGATCAGGCACAGTTGGGGTTGATGCAGTCAGCACCTTGAACCGTCCGATCAAGATCAGATGGTTAAGATCTTAAATCAGTTTTTAATTTTTGTTTAATATAAAATTGAGATTAAAATCTGGACCGCTTGATCTTGATTGGATGGCCCCAAGCTTATCGGCTGCGTGAATGCCATGAAACCCAATCCTCGTATATGATCAATTTACCTGTTAGATATATAGCATGGGAACTGATATTTACCTCCAATCCTTGTATATGACAGATCAATTTACCTGTTAGATATATAGCATAGGAACTGCCGTTTCAAAAAATAATAATATAGCATAGGAACTGATATTTACCTGTCAGTTAATTCTCTTAATTCTCTTACATGCATGTCTTGCAGGTCCCCGGATATGAATCTGGCAACTTTATTGGCCCAACCATCTTAGCAGATGTTAGTTCCGACATGGAGTGCTACAAGGTATTTTCTCATTAATCTCCCATCTGTAATTGTTCACCTAAGAGTTTTAATGAATAAGGAGACTTGAAATTTAGACTTAAATTTGACTGTCTGTTACGCTTGTGCAGGAGGAAATTTTTGGCCCAGTTCTTCTTCTCACGGAGGTACGTTTTATTTGTTTCATCCTTAAAATCCTTTTTTTGGAATAATTTTATTTTTCATTTTGGCACAAAACAATGTTATGCTGATAGTGTGTTTCTTTTTCACTTCAGGCTGATAGCTTGGAAGAGGCTATCAACTTTGTCAATGAAAACAAGTATTTTGTTAGCAACTACTACGTGTCATTTGCTTTTGTTTAACTTCCACTTATATCTTACTCCGACTTTTCCAACAGGTATGGAAATGGTGCTACTATATTCACTAGATCTGGTGTAGCTGCAAGGAAATTTCAGACCGAAATCGAGGCAGGGCAGGTGGGTTGTTTTGCATTTGCTCTTGGAAGCACATTAACAGATAATAGGTCTTATGGATTTGAATCAAGATAAGCACTGTGTCTGTAATTTGTCAACCGAACCAAACACTGCATGTTTCCCTTGGCTATATTTTTTCTACCACAAAATAATAAATAGAGTTAAATATATTTTTGATCTCTATAATATTAAAAAAATGTTAACATTATCCTTTATAAAAATGTTGTACATTTTGAGTCCTTCAAAAATACAAAACTGTATGCTTTTAGTCTCTGATAATATAAAAATGTTGTACACTAAAAACGAATAAATTTGTTATAGAAATTAAAATAAAAATTTGTTTGATTGAAACTCTAATGGATAATAACTTGTCACTTCATTTACCATTTGAACTAGGTGGGCATCAATGTTCCTATTCCTGTTCCTTTGCCCTTTTTCTCCTTTACTGGCAACAAGGCATCATTTGCAGGCGATCTCAATTTCTACGGTATCACAAAATTACATCTTCCTTTTCACCTATATTATTAGGCCATTTATCATGGACTTAGTCTTAGATTCGATACTGTTTTTTTGTATGATCACAGGCAAGGCAGGGGTTAACTTTTATACGCAAATCAAAACAATAACCCAGAACTGGAAGGATTCAGATAGCGACGACAAGATTAACATGGCCATGCCAACTTCTCAAAAATCTTAAGAGTTGTCTATGTGTATGTTGCTTCTGAAACCTTTGCACTCTAATAAAATCTGTCAAATAGTTATCGTATCTATTCTCAACTTCCCGTTTTTATCAAATTCTTGTGTCTAGTCAAAAATAATTAAATCAAATTCTTGTGTCAGTAATAAAATTTGTCATGAAGTGTTATAATTGTACTATGTTGCAATTGGATGTGTGTCTTCTGTCAAGAATACATGAATTTCTTTGAAGCAATAACTATTGAACTTTCAGTTTCAAGGTAGACACATTCTAAAACAAAGGAAACTTGAGTTGTGTAGCGTTCGGAAGAGTTTATTCATTAGCTTATATATGTATTTGCATTAGTGTTTTATTTGGGTACAATCATAACATAATTTATGGCTTGTTCATAAACTATTTCAATAAACTTCTTATTTTTCTTCTAATTAGTAACTGAAATTCTCTTATTCATAGTGATTCTTAAAAGAGAAATGATATTCATACGACCGTTTTGAAACGGTTCTCTAGTTCTCTCATACTTTTATTGTATTTTATTCTCTCATTTTTTTTCTCTATCGTTTATTATCAATAAGAAAAGAGAAGAAGATTGTTTCAAAAGTTGTCTACGTATCATTACTTTTCTTATAAAAGTGGAATATTAATGATGGGAGCAACACTTACTTGGACACAAGTCTAAATAAAAACGATTTAGGCACACATACATCAAATTCCTAAGGGTGACTTAACCTACGCTAGTACAAATGCTACGTGACTTAAGTCACGTAGTGTGACTTAACCTACGCTAGTACAAAATGCAACGAGACTTAGGTCACGTTGCGTGACTTAAGTCACGCTAGCGTTAACACGTTGGTCAAGGATACACATCACTAGATTAGTTGGGAATATCAAGATTACCATTGGGTAATTAAATTGACAAGAATTAATGAAGATAATGACCATTTTCATGTTGAGTCTAATGACTAGTTTTTAGTTTTACAATGTAATAATGACATTGTTCACGAGCATCAAGTTTACGTCAGATCATCTCATCTTTCAAAGTTAATTGATAATGCAATATGTCAATCGAAAAATATATATGTGATTTAAGGATAGACAAGTATCCTTAGCTAATACATGGTTAGGCGATCACTACTACAATTAAACAAGGGTAACCGATTTTTTCTCGAATCTACTTAGGAGTACGTGAGTCTTGAAAATAGCAGACTTAGTCAAAGCTTAGTGGGAGTGGCCAATGAGACATCCAACCCCTACTCCATGTTTTTTGCACCACTAACTGAAAAATGTGATGGACACACACTTTTCAAGGGAGGCTTCGTATATTAGATTCTGTCAACGGGTCATGCCGCGAAATGGTGAGCTACTAGTCGAACGTGGTGTCCACGTTCCCCCTTAACGAGGGAAAACTTACACACTATCTGCACAAATAACTTAGCAAGGTTAAACGATTTTGACCATGTCGTTTGGTTAGTAGGAATAATTTTATCTATAAATATTCATTTTATACAATTGCATAACGCATATAATCAATTAAAATCAAACTATTTACGCAGTTTTTCCATTTACCTTTTTGTTTTTATTTTTATGTATCTTTTAGTTTAGTTGCTAAAATCTGCAACGTAAATATATCATAAACCTATTTAAAGACATGAAATATAAATTGGACTTTTAAATATGTTAACATGTTAATTAAGACTTTTAAAATTGTGAGATTCAAGTCTAAATTAAAAATAAACTAATGATGATAGATATATCATGTCATACACAGACCTTAAATATTTTGATCGGGTTACACTTAAACCTTGTAATGTTTAGCTTGACCAAATATATTTTAGGATTTGCAAAATAGTTTGATTTGATGAATTCTGGTTATGATAGATAGACCAAAACATTAAAAATTCTTTTAAAAAATCCTATCTGATTCAATCCATCCATAAAATATAAAACGCATCCCAATCCGATTTTTTCTATGTTACCCACTTGATAAATTGGGGTTAATTTACCCCTTTTTGTGAAAAAACCTATTTTATTTATATTTTTCTTACGATTATCATTTTCATCTCACAAACTTCAAACTTTTTTATCTCTTTCATTTAAGATGTGATTTACATCTCTTTCGTTTCAAAATCGAATCGTATTTGTCATGAGAGGTAAGTTACCTCCAATTCATCAAGGAAAAATGTAGGCTCACCAATGTGGTTTTTTCTTACTATCAATTACCATTTTCATCTTAAGAACATCAAACTTTTCCATCTCCTTCATTTAACATGTGATGACCATTTACTTCGTTCCAAAATTGAATCTTATTTGTGATTAGGGGTAAATTACCCCTTATTCATCAAGAGGTAACATAGGTCTCACCATCAAATCCATCTAATAAAGTATACTGATGTATTTTTTTATGGGTGGATATGAATGATTATTTCAGTCCAAAACAATTTTTTATTTATTCTCCTAAAACTGTTTATTTTAATAGTTTAAAAAATATATTAAATATTTTAAAAAAGTAGCAGTGGCAACCTCTCAAAAAAAAGTAGCAGTGGCAAATGTGGCCACCGTTGGTGGTTCGTGGCGGCACTGCTGAGATCTCACGGAGGCGGACGACAAAGCTCCGGCATTTTGAAATAGAGCACTACTACTATTATTAAATTACTAATAATTAATATATTTTAAAATTCACCCATAATTAATGTACCCCACGTCCCCACCTCTAATTTATAGACGATTTATAGCCAATGCTCCAAGTCTAACCGTATCTCCACCAAGATTCCAGCTTGTAAGCACGTGAACCTCGTTTATCTTAAAAAATAAAAAAATTAAAGATAATAATGTATGTATAAAATATGAAATATGTATTTTCAGTGAGTACAATATCAAAAACTAAAGTTTAGTTTGTTTTGGTCATGCCTTCAGAATGTTTTCAAAATAATTATTTATAGCCTCTCGTAGGTTTGGTTTTATGTGACTTAGATCCCAAGCAACTTAAACCCTATGTCATTTTAGAGCGTTCTAGAAGCCTTCTGAGGCGGCACCCTCAAGAGGACGCGTCCAAAGCCGTTTAGACCATTCTAGAGGGCGGTGTGCCCTTAAATGCATATTGACGGTCCAAAATTGAAATAATATGTTACCCTCTACTAGGTACGGCAGACAATATTTTTTGTTTTTGTCTTAAGAGGTTGTCGACGATAAAGAAGAAACAACATTACTCTTATGAAAAATAAAAGAAATAAACGACAATAGTTGACAGTCTAGCTTTTTTAGTGAAAGTAGGTCTAGTTAAAAAAAATTTAGTTCTACTAGGACGGGTTTCATTATGACCATGTTGGTATTAAGAGATCAATTTAGTAGACAATATAATTTGACAATTTCTCAATCAATGAGATTTCCTTCGTGTGACTTCATGTCGAGTAAAATTATTCCATCAAAGGTATATCTTTGTACGGAGGTTAATACAAAATAAACGTCTCGTGAAGGATAATCTTGAGAACCATTATAGATTTACATTGCATTAGTGGTTGCGGTTTCTTTGAATCATTTGAACATTTATTTGTCGAGTGTTCATTGTTTGGAAGAGTTTGGACTTTTGTATTGACATGGTTATGTATTAGTTGTGTACTTTTGTATAGTGTCAAATAGCATGGTGTAATATGTTCACTCCTTTCGTGGTCTCTGCATGAATCGTAAATGGTATTGTGATTTACTACAACCGCTTTAGATGGCTTGTGTCTGGTCTATTGTGAAAATCTATAAATGCCAAAATCTTTCACCATAAAGAGCATGTCATTTGTAAAATTTTAGAGTAAATCAAATTAATGTTATGGTGGTGATCGATTCAAATCAAATGTTAAAGGGTTCAAGTTTGAGTTACATCAATGGTGGTGGATACATCCTATTACGTGTTCATCTTCCTTGGTTTGAGTGTGTTACTCTTTTTTTGTAGGTGTTGTTGCATTGGTTTGGTATTTGTTTGTATCAGTATACGTTGTCTTGAATATTTGTTTTGTGTATTGTTTTTATAGTTCTCTTCTTTGACACATGTTTTGTCTTGGATAGTTATATCTATTCTATACTATATTAAAGTGGGTACACATTTTTTGTGTGGTCTTTTCTTTTACAATTTCACATTTTATATAAACTACTTGATTTACTACTTAATATCTTCTTTTTTGAGGAACTTGATCCTTTTTTTAATTCAATAGAGAGCTGAAGTAAAAAAAATGAAATAAAGAAACTAGTTGAACAAATCTAGAGATACAACACTCTAAAATATCATTGAAAAAGAAAACGACGAAGCTCGTTTGTGGAAGATTTTGCAACAAAACAACTAAGACTCTATTTGAGAGTTTAGAGGGGAAGGCGGATGAGGTTTAGGAGGGATGAGAGGAAAAAATAGAAAAATCTTTCAAAAAATTTGAGTGGTTTTGTAGAGAATGATAAATTAATAATTATGATTAATGTATTTTTATCTTTGAAAGTATTATAGTAATATAGATCAAATTTGAAAAACTTATTCAAACCCCCCAAAATCCTCCAAACTTCTCCAATACAATATTTTAGTCCCTCCAAATTAGAGATTTTGTATTGAAGAAAATTAAATCCCTAAAACCCTCAACTTTCATAGCTCTCCATCATTTTCACTTTTTCATTCCTTTTTATTACAAACCCTTCTCTCCCATCAAAACTCCCTCCAAATTAATACAGGAACTAATTTTACCTTATTGATGTCGAAATTCACATTTTTTTCACGAATATAAAAAATATTCCACTTGAAAATATAATATTGATTGTTAGTTCTTCGTTGTGCGGCATGAATCAGGTGGTATAATTGCATAGTAGTTTTCTTAATTGTATAATCGTTTTCCCACGATCAAAAGTCAAAAGATATATTTTAAGTATCTATGACTATATATCAACATATTTTATATGTATAGTTTGGCTTTGAAGACACCTAAATCCACGTTTTAAACAAATCTAAAGATTTTTGTTAGAACTGGTGAATCAAATTGATTCATTAAAGTAAATTAAGTTTGTTCCTGAGGACAATTAGTTCAAAGTAAATGAGGTCTAACTTTTTGACGTCTAAGTATAAAATAAAAAAAATGAACAAAAGGTGTATTACGTGAATATATTGTGTTGAAGTAATACTAATATGTGTAACTTGAACTTGTGACCTATCTTAATAGAGTAAATAGTTTTTATTTTTGACAGGAAGGGTAAATATATGTATTTTTTTTGTCAAGTAAATATATGTATTATTCTTTATCGAAATTCAAACTTTAATTCGCCTAATTCTTTTAACTTGACTCAACCCTCTTAGTTGTAGCATACAATTTTAATTGGTGATGAATAAATGACGATTTATTTCTTCAAAAAAATAAATGACAATTTATGTCATATCTACATATGTATTTTTTTGGTTACATATGTATAGTGCTACCAAAAAAAAAAATTGTGATTAGTTATAATTGTAATATTAATAATTAGTTTTCTTTTCTTTACAAACTATTTATTCTAGACTATTAATCAAAATATTTTCTTACTCTCATCATTGCCATATAACTCGATCTTTCTTCTTATAGTGTTTTTTATAATAATGTATTCTATGCAATCTATAATGATCTATTTCTCAACAAAAAAAGAAATCTAATAATTCAAGTTTTTTTTTATTGCAGACAAATGAGGATAGTATGGTAATATAGCTGATATAATGTGGGCCATTTTGATAGGTACAATCTTTTGATATATAAAAATACACATTAGTTCCATTCGATGGTCACGCCATTTGTGTTTTCTTTTTCCTCTTCCTCTCATAATTAATCTCTTTCTCTTTGTGTGTGCAAAAATTAGGAGATGTTAGAAAGAGTGAGGAAGAAGAGGTATGCAATTTTAATGTGTGGAGAGGATTCAGAGTATTTGTTGAAAAGACATGGAGGTTGTTATGGTTTCTTCACAAAAATGTTGGCTGAAGAAGGAGAAACATGGGATCTTTACAAAGTTGTTAATGAAGAGTTTCCTGAAGATGATGATGTTCATTTCTATGATGGTTTTGTCATCACTGGAAGCTGCAAAGATGCACATGCCAATGACCCTTGGATCCATCAACTACTCACTCTTGTTCACACATTGAATTCCCTCAACAAAAAAATCCTTGGCATTTGCTTTGGCCACCAGGTAATAATTAAGTAATAGTAAATTATAAATATTCACTTCACAAATCACATAAAAATGTTTAACAAGAAAAATGATAGGTTGACAAGAATTTGTTGATGTCATTTGATTTTGATGTGTATTTTTAAAATATACGTATATAAGTTGCAGTAGATAAAAAAAAATAAAGAGAAGTATTGTTTGTTGGAAAAAAATAAGAGACACCAAAGATAAATTTATGCGATATTGTATATATGATGTTTGTATTTTGATGTTCAAATCATACACATTTTTTAATAACTGTGAACTAATTAATGGTGTGATTGAATTTTAGATATATAATAATCCTTCTTGTCACATATCAATTTTTTTTAAAGCTTATATGAACAAATATTTACATAATATATAATATATGATTGGATGTTTTTGTAAAATTCCTTCACGCCTTAATTAGGTCAATTGCACATTATTCTTTTTACTTTTTTTTAGCAAATTCTTTTTACTTAATATTATTCAAAGATTTCTTTTTTATTTTCTCTCTTTTAATCCCTCCGTCTCATTAAGTGTCGTGTTTAATTTATCCTATCATTCATTCTGTCATTTTAAAATACCAAGAAAATATTAGCTTTTTCCACTAATATCGTTACTTGTTTATTGTTTCTCAATCACCTAAATTAGTACTTTATTAATAAATATATAAAGATGATTTGATGCATGAGGTGAGGGGATAAAAGAGTAGAATGATAAGAAGGTTAGTGATTTCCTCTAAAAAAAAGAAGGTTAATGATTTTAATTCTCACATGCAAGATTTTTTTTTATATTAAAAAACCAACACAAGTTCTTTTAACACAAGATATATCAAAGAAAGTTAAAGTATCCAAAAATAACAATAAGACAATTCACAAACTACCACAAAGAATATTGACATCGACCTTTATAAAAATCAAGAATATATATTGACATTGACCTTTATAAAAAGAATATATTTTAACCAAATGAATATTGTTTTATCATCAAAATTAGTATACAATATTTTTTTAAATTGTGAATAAAATACAATAATTCCCTCAGAAAAAACTATGAATAAGTTAAAAGATAATCCCTCCTCATCTCATATTAAGTGTTGTAGTTAAATGAAATTAGTATCATATATTAATTATAGTTAGTGGAGTAAAATGAAGTTAATTTTTTTTTTTTGTCGTGGCCAAGATTTGAACCCCGGACCTTGCATATATTATGCATACAGATTTAGCCAAGCTCACGAGGACAAATGAAGTTAAATTTTAATAAATAAGGATATATTATTAAAAAAATAAATAAATATTATATTGATATATTAAAGGAACAATTATTTTAAAACAAAGAAAGAAAAAAAAAAGTGACACATGAGAAGCAGGTAATATTTAATAATACTCCTCTAGCCGTAAGTATGTTTAGAAGGATGTTTTTATTTTCAAGTAGCCAAATGGGGAAAAATATGTTTATCGTTTTGACTACTACATATGGCTGCTTCTTTTTTTCCCCTAAAAAAGAAATATGGCTTTTAATTTTTTTTTCATAAAAGAAATAGATAGAAGGATAATGACTTGGCTTGTGCCGTCTGTCTGAACCACAAATGTTTAACATTATTTTTGCGGTCCTGTCAATAATCAATACCATTGTTTTGTTGGAGTTATTTGTATGTTGTGTTAAAAGTTCCTTTCTGAATGTAACAAAATATGTTCGTTTTCAACATGTGGTCTAATTTGGTTATGGGGACATATGTCAGAAATGACATAATTAATTAATATGCTAAAATATGAATCTTGAAAAGAAAGATAACCTACTCAAATTATGAGTATTATCTAGGGTTGGACAGCGGTCGTTCCGGCCGGGGTTTGGTCCCAAATTCCGAAATCGACGGAACTGACGGTTTGAGATTTACGATCCGTCGCCGTCCATTTACAGGCGTCGGTTACGGCGGTGACGGGTTTTTGGTTCCGGCGGTCGAGCGGGTGGTTTGTTTCGGGTTTAAAAGAAACAAACAATGAAGAAAAAATCAGATTTGACAGAGGAGAAGAAATATAAATTCTTCCAGAAATAAACTGATACAAAACCATGAAGATGAAGTTGACAGATTTTGTATTATAACATGAAAGAAGATGAATCAGAGCAAGGAATATGACAGAATAATGAATATTATGATGTTGTATGAGGAAGATGATGAACTATCTATGTTGATGAATAAAGATGTGATGAGATGAAGAAACGGCGCATCACTTGAATAGGCTAGGGTTTGAGTGAGAGAACGTTTTGTTATTTGTATGGAAAACTTGGGTTGGGTTGGGGAAATGCTAAAATTATTTGGGCCTAAGGCATCCGTCCAGTATTAACCATTACAACCCGTTTTTCTTCAACCGCCCAAACCGGTTCGACCGAACCGTTTGTCCTTTTTCTCCAGCGGGTTGGCCGGTTTTGGACAGGTCGGCCCAACTTGTCCACCCCAAGTATTATCTATGAGTCATTTATCAATCATATATCTAATATGTGTCTTAAGATTGGAAGTAAAAAGCTTTCAAGGAAATGGTTTTTAATTTTTAAAAATTATTTTGCCAATTTTCAACATAACATTTTTATATTTGTTTTCTTAAACAATATCCTAAAGATACTCTTTACTATTTTTCATAAATTATTTCACAAACAAGATGGTTAAAGTTATAAAGGATTAGTAAAAAACACGGATTCAACTGAAAGTGAAGTGACTTCACAAAACATCTCTCTCCAATTAATATTATTTTGTTTGCCTCCATAACCGGTACTTGTTAAGTAAGACATAAAGAGAAATTGTTTGTGACATAACATGGACCAAAATGTTTGTGAAGTGTCACATACTAATGTGTTGCATTTTGCACATGCTTCATTGAAAGTTTGTACTGTGTTGATTATTTTATAGATAATTGGGCGTGCATTGGGAGGGAAAGTGGTGCGTTCTGCTGCAGGTTGGGACATAGGTGTCTCAACCATCAACTTGTTACAATCATCATCTCTCAATTTACCATCAAAACTTTCACTCTTCAAATGCCACCGAGATGAGGTATATTTCTAAATTATGAAAATATAATTTTATCTTTTTTTTCTCATGATGGTAAAATTAAGTGATTAAATTTGTTTAATTTAAAATAAAATTTGATTAGGTACTAGATTTACCTGCTGAAGCTGAGGTAATTGGTTGGTCAGAAAAGACTGGAATTGAGATGTTTAGGTATGGAAATCACATGTTGGGGATCCAAGGCCACCCTGAATTCAACATTGACATCTTTTTACACTTTATAGAACGTATCACTAACCGTAATTTAATCCAGGTACGTATTATTTACACACAAACCTCATCATCATTCATATATGCTCTCATGATCTTAATCCCCATGTTTAATTAATGCTTCTTCATTCCTTTATTTTTTTTTGTACAACATCCTTTTTTTTAACTTTTTTTTTATAATCGTACCATATGAGTATCAAAACTGTTTACATTGTTTTTTTAGAAAACGATTTCAATATAATATTTACAATGAGTTATATAGGAATTAAAGACGAACGAGCATAAAATTATATCGCTAACCCTTTTTTTTTTAGATAAATAACCCAATTATCTTAAACACAGTACATGAACTTAAGAGACATAATATTGTTATGTATAATTTTTGAACTCTTTTTGAAGCCAAATAATTATACATATTTTAAAATATATATGTCTATAAGGGGAATATCTTATACAATATCTCAAAATCAGAAGATTTGATCCATGGTATGGGATCAGAATCTGGTAGAATTCACATTTATATAGCACCACGTGCATGCAATGAGTCACAATTATTGATTTAAAATAAAAAATACATATATATTTTCGTTCACTTAATGTATTCCTTATCCCCTTGCTTTGTGATGTATGCCTTATCTTTGTCCTTATTTATAAGTTTTTATTTGTGAAAAAAATATAAAGTTCCAATTCAATAAGAGCAATATATTAGTAGATTGTAATGAGCTTATAAATAGAGATAAAAGTAGTATTAATAAGTGGATGTTTGGAATTGCAGGAAGCTTTTGCTTCGGATGTAAAGGTGAAGGCAGCATTACGAGATCCAGACACTCAGGCATGGAAAACACTTTGTCTCACATTTCTGAAAGGTCAATTATGACCTAGTAACAAAATATTTTGCTGTAATTTTTTTTTTACTAAAAAATTTCAGCTGTAATTGTTATAATTTGACAGTAATAAAAAGTGTCATTTCTTAAATATAGTACTATTATGCTCGAGTAACCCAATATTCAACTGTAATATTAATTCGTAAAACTATTATAGTCATCTCTTAATATTTGTAAATTAAACAAAAATGACACTCATTTAATGAGTAATAATTATGTAAAGAGTGTAAAAGGAATTAAGGGAACTAATTATAACCAAATTATGAAAGATACACACAACAAAGACACATGTAAAAAGTCAAATCTTTTCAAAAGCACACATGTATTCTATGAAGGGTTGACATTTGATGAGATTCAGCACATTGTTTAAACAATAAAAGAACTGATTGATGAAATTGATGCATTAGCTGGGGCACAATTACTTACATTGGAAAAAAAATATGAAATGTTCTTATCATTGGAAGAAAAAAAATCATAATGTATATATAGTATACCTTTTTTTTTCAAGGATAAGATAATTTCATTGGCTAGTGCTTCTCTTAAGTCTCCAATCAATAATTTGGAGACAAGAGGATCCACATATATTTTATTGAGAGGAAAAGGAGTATCTTCTACGATAAATATTTACACAATTTTTTTGTTCTTATAAATATTTTAATTTTTTTGTTTTAGTCTTTTTAAAAAAAAATTGACTTTTGATCTCTAAAGGTTTTGCATCATCACTTCGAGTCTCTATTTTTAAGTCAATTCATGTGTATCATTTAAAATTTTGATTTTTTTTTCTACATTCATGTTTCATACATTATAGAATTATCTCTTGTAGAATTTAAATCTTTTAACAAGGGATGATTATGATTTATTTTTTTACACTTAAACAAGGAATGATTATGAATTTTTATGGTTTTGACACTTAAAAATACATATTTAATTCATTAAAAAATTCTGATGTCTTTTAGAAATTCTTATAATATTCTAAACATTCGTACAAAAAATTATTTAAAATTTTGAATAATACACATGAGTTGATTTAAAAACAACAATAAAGGATGGTGATGCAAGACTTCTGAGGGATCAAAAATTGAAGAATTTTTTTATGTGAATTAACGCGAAAAGTTAGAATATTTATAAAAATCAAATCTATATTTAACTTCATTAACAATACGGGTATTGCTAAGTGACTTGTATATTCAATCATTTTGGCTTCATAAATTACCTTAATTGATAATACAAGTGTTGCTTAAAAAAAAGGTGTGTTCCTAGCCTTTCTTTTCTAGTTAATATCTTGATATTTAATTTGAATATCTAAAATGAGGGGGAAATGCGCATAACACGTGACCATATAATACACTTTACCCATAAGTGCAAACAATTATGTGATGCAAAATAAATAAAATAACATCTACATTCTCAATCATAAGAGTGAGACTAAATATTCTTTCAAACAAAAAAGAGTGAGATTAATTATCTCGATCACAAAATATTAGTTTTTTAATTCTTTTTTAACTTTTTCAAAAATGACACTCATTTAATGAGTAATGATTAAGTAAAGAGTGTAAAAATAAGAGAAATGATATTTGAACAACCATTTTTGACAATTTTTTTTTTCAATACTTTATTTTTGTGTCAATACTTTATTTTTTTGTAAAATTATGGTTATCTCAAAAATTGTAATCTAAATGGATGTTCAAATAACACAACTATAAAAATAAAGTCTAAGTAAAAGAGAGAAATGATATCATGAACAATCTTAGGTAGATCACTTTTTAACTTAAATATCACAACACACTTTTTTTTTATTGATTGAAATACAAATTATTCCTATCAAGTTATGTTGATCACGTAAGTAATAAAGGTTTTGTTTGCGAGTTTAGAGGAGAGGGGAGGGGAAGGGAATACTTTGAGCGGTGGAAAATATGAGAAAATTGAGAAATATTTCAAAAAATTTAAAAGTAGTTTTTTAGAGAATGATAAATTAATCTATATGATTGTTATATTTTTAATTTTAAAAATAATATAACAACATAAATTAAATTTGAAGAATTCATATAAACACCTCAAAACCTTCAAATACAATTTTTTAGGGAGAGTTTTAGCATGGGGCAATTGTCAAATTGCCCTATCTTAGATCAATTTTGTTTTATTTGCTATTAGTTGTACCCCGTGCATTTTTATATTTCAATTTATAGTCCTATTTAATTATAATATATCACTTTTAATTTTAATTTAATGGGGACTAAAATATTTTGGAGGGACAAAAACATGTCACTTTTCTTAGAAGAACTAAAAACAAAATTCGTCATATTTACAGAGACCAAAATTTTTAGTCCCCCCCAAAAAATAAAAAATTTTAGTCCCCGTTAAATTAAAATTAAAACTCCATGCTGAAATTTTTTAGAAGGACAAAAACATATCACTTTTTTGTAAGAACTAAAAACAAAATTCACTATATTCATAGAGATCAAAAATTTATTTAACCCTAATAATATTACAAAGTTTGTCCCTATAAGCTTAACTCAATTGGTAGGGACATTGTATATTTTATGAAAAGGCTGGGGTTCGAATCCCGACACCTCACTTCTCCACATTTAATTGTGTGAGCTCCAGCCAATAGGCTACTAGACAAAAAAAAAATATTACAAAGTTTTGTTGATGGGATTAATATTGCAAAGTTAGATCCATACTAAATTTATTTCTTTATAAATAATGTAGTAAATACATATATTTACGTCATATTTTTTTAACACAAATTTAATGGTGTGTATGTTTTCAAATTAAAAAAATTATTGAGAATGGGCTGGAGGTATTAGATTTTTAAACGGGAGATTAAAAAATAACGTATTCACAAGTAAATTAATTTGAGTCAAGTTATAATTGAATAGGGCTATAAATTGGAATATAAAATACATGGTGTACATGTAATAGCAAATAAAACAAAATTGACCTTCCCTCAACAAAAAAAAAACAAAATTGACCTAAGATGGGGCAATTTGACAACTGCCCCCATGCTAAAACTCGCCATTTTTTAGTTTTCCAAATGAGGAAGGTTTAATATTATGAAGAAAAGTTAATCCCTCAAAACTCTCATGTTCCATTTTCCTCTATTTCTTTCATTTTCTCATTCCTTTTTTCCAAGTCTTTCCTCCAAACTCGCAAACAAAGCCTTATAAGGAAACTATTATGACCAAATTAGGAAAGGTACACACAACAAAGACACATGTGAAAAGTTAAATCTTTTCAAATGCACACGTGTATTCTATGAAGTATTGACATTTGATGAGATTGACCACATTGTTTAAACAATAGTAGAAATTTCATCGACTTTTGATTCTTAACAGTTTTGCATTATCATTTTGGGTCTCTATTTTTAAGTTCATTCATGTGTATCATTAGAAATTTTGAATTTTTTTCTCCACATTCATGTTTTGTACATTATAGAATTCTCTCAAGTAAAATTTTAAACTTTTAATAAGGGATGATTATGATTTTTGTTTTTGTTTTTGACACTTAAACAAGGAATGATTATGAATTTTAATGTTTTTGACACTTAAAAATACATATTTAATTCATTAAAAAAATCTGATTTTTTTAGAGAGATTCTTATAATATTCTAAACACTCCTGAAAAAATTATTTAAAATTTTAAATAATACACATGAGTTATTCAAAAACAACAATGAAAAATGATGATGCAAGACTTCCGAAGGATAAAAAACCGAAGATTTTTTTTAAGTAATATGGGTGTTGCTAAGTGACTTGTATATTCAACCATTTTGGCTTCATAAATTACCTTAATTGATAATATACAAGTGTTGCTTAAAAAAAGGTGTGTTCCAAGCCTTTCTTTTCAAGTTAATATCTTGATATTTTAATTTGAATGTTCAAAATGAGGGGGAAATGCGCATGACACGTGACCATATAATATACTTTACCCATAAGTGCAAACAATTATGTGATGCAAAATAGACAAAATAACATCTACATTCTCAATCATAAGAGTGAGATTAAATATTCTTTAAAAAAAAAGAGTTAGATTAATTATCTCGATCACAAAATATTAGTTTTATCTATTCTTTTTTTGGCCTTTTCAATCAGCAATCCAATAAACTGAATCTATTCTATTTTTCTTTTTCTTCGTCTAAACAAATTATAATCTATATTTATTTTTATGAAAAATGCCGACAAATGTCTTAATACAATATTTAAAAGTCTTAAATCATAAGTTTTTATGATAGTTTGTATAATCAATGCATTAAAATAATTTTTTATTTAAAATATTTAAAGAATGTCTTTGAGACATTCCTTGCCAAAACACTAATTTTATTATCTTTTATGTTTAATAATTGAAACTTAATTATTATGGTGGTGGAACCGGTCTGACAAAATTTGGACATCATCATTCCAGCTGGTTAGCTGATCCAGCTTGATATGTAGCTATCCCAAACAAAGTGGAGTGTACACTTCAAAAGGAATTTTAAAGTTATAATTATTAGTTTGATGGACAATGAGATGTGTTAAATTAGGTCGCGTCACCTTTTTATACATTTCATTTGGACCATAAAATCAATATATTCCACGGAAATAACAAATTTGGAATTCCAAAAACTAAAATCAATGTTGGATTGAAAAACTAAACATTACTTTGTGAGATGATGATTATAGAAGTAGAATGAGAGATAAGAATGAATAAACCGGTGTGAATTCTATTAATGAGAAAATGATGTGGTATATATATACAAGTGTGTATTCTACAAATGAAATAACCATATATGTAGAGATGGTTATGCTACTGTGTAACTATGTGATGTGATCAGGTTAGTCTCTAACTAACTCAATCTTATCCAACTAATTTCTAGCTCAAGTAACTGTACTCTAACAAACTTGTGTTAGTATGTAGTATAATAGCGAAAAGACGCGCACGCGTGAGTGACCATCTTTCTGTTCTTTTATTGCGCCAACGTTTTAAAATTATGAACGGTAGAGAGAAGATCAACCCAAAACTTATTTGGGGATTGAATCATGTCCCAAACCAATTTTTCAAGAAGGCAAGTGTTAGCCTCTTTAGCCGATCTGATACCCAAACCAACCTAATATTTAGGACGAGCAATTTTTTTTCAACCAACCAAGTGAATATCTTTGTTGTTCAAACATCTCCATATGAAATTGCGAGTAGTTTGATGAATATTGTTTTAAAGAACATGGTTTTTAAATTTTTAACAATTTTATTTTGCCAATTTTCAACATAACATTTTTATATTTGTTTTCTTAAACGATATCCTAAGGATACTCTTTAATATTTTTGATATTTCAGTAACAAGATGTTTAAAAGTTATAAAGGATATAGTAAGAAACACAGTTCTGCTGAAAGTAAATTTGCTTCATAAAACATCTCTCTTCAATTGGAACTATTTTGTTTGTCTCTACGAAAGTACTTGTTAGATACCAAATAAAGAGTAAGACCCTTTCATCATCGATGATCCAACATATAGAAAAATCGCTTGTGACACCATGGACAAAAGTGTCACACACTTATTGACTAATATTAATTGAGAAAGGAGAAACTAATATCAATAATGATGACATTAATGATCATCTTACAATTGTTCTTGATGAAATTTGAAATTACAAAGCCAAACTATTAATATTGAGACGACACCTCCTGAACCAAGAAAGATTATTTAAATGAAATACTTATAAGAAAAATGAAACACTTAACCATAAATGAAGTTATAATCATGAGACAAATTTGGGGATCAAATGCAAACTCGAGAGCAATAGCATTGGATGGCAAAGCAAATGAAACACGTTTTATGCACTCAATTTCCTTCTGCACTCTACGAGCATGTCCTTGTAAACCTGGCACTTGCTAATCTCATTACCATTGCTGTTGATGCACTGCAACCAAAAGAACAGGCTCACTATAAGAAATATTTCTTAAATATAAACATGTAAAATAAGTAAATAACAAATTTGAACCATAGAATGCAAGTACAAAAGCAATTTTGTAGAACTATGTAGAGCCTTATTTTCTTAAACAGTGGCGCTATAGCGTAACGAAATTTGAACGGGTTGCTATTGTTTTGCTATACACTGTTTAGTAAAATATTGTCAAATAGTTATAGTGGCTCTAAAACACACTATTGCTTAGTAAAATTTGAACAAACTACTATTGTCAACAACATAAGAGAATAAAATCATATGAAGAAAAAAAAAACATACATCTAGGAAAGCCTTTGAGTGAATATTGCATGCATCGCTACTAAGACTTTTAGCATCGGGTGCGGGTGCAGGTGCGGGTGCGGGTGCAAGAGATCCAGTAACTACTTTTTCACTTTGAATAGTTCGAGGACCAAACACAGCATCCACAGCCCTGTCTACCATAGAAGCTCCAGCCCCAAAAGCCACTCTACAAATTGAAAGAAAACAAACTCAATTCAGTACAAAATCATAAGTATATGAAAATCGATATTGAAGACTCTTCCATATAGATAGGAAATGGTATTGTCATGCCATGTCCTGTGTAATAGAGTACTAGCGAAAACAAGTCCTAATTGAAAGAATATTACTTTCTCTTATGAACTATGAATCCTCTCGGATTCTAGTTTCCTTCTACCGTGGCACGCGCATACCTTCGGCCATTGTTCCAAAAAAAGTTCCACCATTGGAATTCTGAGGAGGAGCGGGAGGGGGAGCACCGTTTCTATCATTGGAATCCCCGCGATGAGGGGGAATAATGTGAGCTGCACCAAGACAATACATTAATACAAGCTTAGTAGGCAATTATAATTTAAGTCCCTAATGTCTTAGAGCTTATTTTGTAACTAATTAAGTTTAATCTATTGTACAATGATATGTATCATAATCACATTAATTCATACCTCCATATGGACCCGGAGTAGGACGTGAACGTCGAGCTGCGCGGCCCGATTTTCCTACAAACACACAAGTAATACAATTGATTAACGTTATATGACTAGAAAATAAAATCAGAGCTGAACACATTGTTAATTTATTCAGTGAAATCACTATACTATTTTATTGTTCAGACAAATCAAAAACATACAAAGAATGCATGCCTTGATTTGAATCACAAGTTATAATAATGGGTATACATCATTCACGTTGATAATCATAATTATATTCAATTATTCATACACAATGAAAATATGGAGGAACTCACCACTACGTCCACCACCACCACCGGCACGTCCACCACCAGGCATGTTGTTATTCTTTTATGTTGTGACTTTTTTTATCAAGAAAACAACAGAACTGAAAATACCTTGAACAAACTATTAAATTTATATTTTGATAAAATAGTTAAAAGAGTAAAGATACATTGAGAACTGGTCATTTAACTTGTCCTATAAATTAGAGCTCTGAGAACTGGTCATTCCTCACAGTCCACGTGTGATGTGTCTGTCCATCATATGTTTCTTGTTGGAGAAGATAATCACACCAGAAAGCTATTTTATCTTTCTTCTTTTCTTTCGCATAAAGGTATATCATCGTTTTTTTTACACAAAGGGATTTTATCTTATAGTCCCTAATATTAACATTTTTTTTATTAAAAAAATATATGATGAATTTACATTATTAGAGACATTTATCATTACTTCTTTACTAAGATTTTTTTTTTTTTTTGAAATATAGGCTTAAATAATATTAATTAAATATGTTTATTATTTCTAATAGGTCTCATATGTATAACTCATCTGATAGATGCAGAAATTTCGCCACTAAACTATTTGACCGTATAAAAAATGAGAAGTGAAAGTTGAACATATATATTCCTATAGAAAATAGTATTTCAAAAATATTCATATGTTATACGGGTATATAGGGTTAATTGTTCAAATTGACCATGTACTACTATACGTGAAGTTTGAAAAAATGATTGTGTGATGAAAGAAAAAAAAGATTCCATCTCTCGAAGAAAAAAAAGGAGGTCAAACGGTATCATTTAAGTCAATTTTCGATTTTTGTCAAGAAAAAATAAAAAGCCAATTTAGGATGGATCAATTGGCATGCAATTTTTGGAAGTTTCTTTAGATATCAGTACAAAATCGGATGCTCGGTGCATCATGTACTAACATGTTTGTGTTTCCATCATGTATGGCACTGCTCGGTGCATCTAACAACTTGTTAAAAAAATGACCATCTAACAATTGTTCTTGATGGGATTTGAATCCTACTACTTGAGATTACATTCCAAACTATTAATATTCAGATGGCACCTCCCGAACTAAGAAAAATTATTTAAATGAGATGAGATACTTATAAAAGAAATGAACTACTTATACATAAATGAAGTTTGTAAAAAGTAACAAAAAAAAAAACCATAAATGAAGTTATAATCATGAGACAAATTTGGGGATAAAATGCAAATTCAAGAGCAAATGAAACACGTTTCATGCAATCAATTTGTCTCCAGAGTTCAACGTGGTTCCAAGGTTCCTTCTGCACTCTACGAGCATGTTCATGTAAAACTGGCACTTGCTGATCTCATTTTCATTGCTGTTAATGCACTGAAACCAAATGAACAGGATCACCTTGAGAAATATTTCTTAAAAATAAACATGTAAAATAACAAATTTGAACCATAGAATGCAAGTACAAAAGTACAAAAGCAATTTTATAGAACTATCTCGATTCTAGAGCTTAATTTTGTTAAAGAGCACTACAGCGTAACGAAATTTGAACAGGTTGTTATTGTTTTGCTATATGCTATTTTGTCGATGTTTGGTTTGGCGTTTGCAGTCCAACATCAATTCTTACACAAAATATCCAAACATTTTTCAAATATATCATTTTTATTTTGAATATATCCAAACAAAATCATTTCACGTTCCACTCGCTTATAACCAAAATCAATTTTCGCCACCGCAAACCAAACACACGCTTAATATAAAATATTGTCAAATAGCAGCTACCCGGCTCTATAACACTAGTGCATATTTGAGTAACAGAATTTGAACAAACTACTATTTTCAACATAGGAGAATAGAATCATATGAAAAAAACAACTTACATCAAGGAAAGCCTTTGAGTGAATATTGCATGCATCGCTACCAAGACTTTGAGTATTGGGTGCCGGTGCCGGTACCGATGCCAGTGCAGGGGAAGCAGCAGGAGTTTCAGTAAATACTGTTTCACTTCGAATAGTTGGAGGGCCAAATACAGCATCCACAGCCCTGCGTGCAACAGAAGCTCCAGCCCCAAAAGCCACTCCTACAAATTGAAAGAAAACAAACTTAATTCATTACAAAATCATAAGTATATGAAAATTGAGTAAAACAGTACTAACCAAACAAGTTGTAATTCTTGTAACTAAGTGTGCTGAATCAGCACAACTTTAACTGATTAAGAGTCTTGTAACAACCTCTCATTTGATCAAATACAAGGAATATAGAGAATAATACTACTTTTCTTTTACTCAAAAAAAATATATTACTTTTCTTAACTCTCTTATGAATTCTCTCAATACATATTTTAGTTTCCTATTATGATGCGATGCACATACCTTCAGCAATTGCTCCAAAAAAAGTTCCACCACCACTGGAATCCCGACGAGGAGCTGAAGGAGGAGCACGATTAACTGCACAAAAACATTAATACGATGTAAGTTGGCAAAAGTATAATTTAAATCCTAAATTTCTTATTCAATATGGTTGAAAGACAAATTGAATAACTAGATATGAATTTTATATATAAAAGATAGATATACATACATAATAAAATTAATTCATACCTGGAGTCGGGCGCGGAGCAGAACGCGCACGCGGAGCTGCGCGAACAGGTTTTCCTATAGACATACATAAGCCATACAATTGAGTAACTTTTTTTTATTTTTTAAAAATTGATAAACATTATATAACTAGAAAAGGCATTGCATAACAAAATCAGATATGAACACACTGTTAATCTATTCAGTGAAATCAATGACCTAGCTAACTTTTGATTTTTCTATATCAATTCATTCTTCAATCATGATTCATGATCTTACGTGGTAAATGGCTATATCATTCATAGAAAAAAAATTAATAGCACAGTAAAAAAGATATGCATTCACTAATTTGAATCATAAGTTGTAATAATCAGTATACTTCATTGATTGACATTCATAATCATATTCAATTACTCATACAGAACGAAAATAATTAATCATGAAAAGGGAGAAAAGAGAGTGAGGACTCACCACCATCAGAACTACGACTACGTCAAGGCATGTTGTTAATCTTTTGTGTTGTGATCTTTTTATCAAGAGAACAATAGAATTGAAAACACCTTCAACAACCTATTCTATGTATAGTTTGAAATAATACTTCAACAAACTTTCCTTTTCTTGTCCTATAAACTAGAGCTGAGAACCGGCTATTCACGCGTGCTGAGTTTATCATATATTTCTTGCTGGAGAAGAAAAAACAGTTGGAAAACGATTCCTCAAGATTCCCATTCCTCCAAATATCAAGTATTTTATCTTCTTTTGTTGACAGGACCGATCATAATTTTTATTTCCTTCAAAATATGAAATCAGGGAAATTCATTTTTATCATTCATTTTACTTCAAAAAAGAAAAACATTTTGAAATCGGGGACCAAAAATTTATTTTTAAACTTTATATTTTTCCACCTCAATTATGTCATACTATTAATTCCTTTAAAATTGAGTTTAGTTGAAAATCCCGAGAGTGAAGAAGGGGACCAAAAATTCATTTTTAAGATGGGAAAATATATAAACTTATATTTCATTTAAATATTTCATTTAAATATTTAGTGAAGAAGGTTGATTTTTTTCAAAAGCCTCGGCAAATTTTAAAAAAGGTTTGCTTTTAGTCTATCTATAAAATTGATTTGGCTAATGAATCTCCGTGAATTTTAAAAAACGGTTTGTTTCTATAGAACCTGTTTGTAAGATCGAGAAGAAAACAAACAAACCTCAATCATTGCAAAGATCAAAACAACAGTGTTAACAAATTACTTCATTACATTGTAAAAACAAACAATCAACGGGAAAATCCCGACGTCTCATCTTTATATTAAAAATGAATGTTGCAAGCCATTTCACATAGCAAATAACGTCCTACTTCTACTGCAAACAAACTTTGGAGGTGCATAATTGCCAAGACAATACCTAACTAATAATAACAAAGAAAAAAAGGTCATATACAGAAAGCCGATTCTCAAAAATGTGCAAGGTCACCTTGTTCCTATTATTCTTTCAGGAGCTTTGTAAGTAATGTCGATGCTATATGAGAACAAAGGTGAACTTAGGTTAAGAAAGCCTTGACCGACATACAAGACCGTCTTGGTTAGAAAACATTAGGTTCATGCATTCCAGCTCCGGAAGGCAGAACTTAATCAAATGAATAACATGCCTTGAAATGAACTACTTGGACCAACAAGCTTGTTTAGCTATAGCTTATGTATCAAGCGTGGGATAAAAGCCTGATGCAGATTGTTTTCCATTTCCATTGGAATCTGCATTAGCATAAAATGGAGATTGAAGTTCCCCAGAATGAGAAGACCTTTTTGACTTGGGGTGCTTAGGAGAAGCTCCATAATAATCTCCGGAACTATTTGTTGAATACATTGATGACGTTGGTAGTCCGTGAATTTTAGGCAGACCAGTTGTTTCAGGTAAACTGTATCCTCTTTCAAGTGTTTCCGCTTCCATAGGCAGCTCCTCCAAGTCCTACAACGATAAAATACAGTCATCCTACAACCAGCTTTTATGTAAAAAAGCTAGAAAAAAAATTAATAAATCTTCAATTATATACATTTGGAAGTAGTACTGAGAAGCATTTGACTCAACAACACCGAGTTGTTGACAAGTCACAAGCATTTGACTCAACACCACCAAACTAATCAATCACCATTAATATAGGTTGAATGCATACATATTAAATACAAAGCTGACAGAACAGGGAGATCATGAGCACCAAAGACCATACATTTCCACAATGTCAGACCAAACAACTTAAACACCGCATAACCATACACCACATAAAATAACAGAACTTTAGATAAGACGTTTTCAGTTAAGTATTATGACTATTCACCTTAAATGCTTGCTGATAAGCTCGAAGAAGTTCTCTACAACGCTTTCTTTTCAAGGCTATCTCATCAGGTTCTTGCAACATCTCTTCAAACAGGTTATCTCTGGTTTGAGTATATCATAAAAAGTACAATCAGCAAGAAACATTGGAGAAACTTATATATACATCACAAAGAATTAACAAGCCATAACTACTATATTTTACCTATATAGCTTTTTAATGAAGACATTGTGTAGCTCTCTCTTGGTGTTGTTTACCTGATATGAATCAGTAAAAGACAATGGTAAGGATTTATGGAATGCATGAAAATTCAAGAATTGTCAACCATTTCAAAATAAATAGCACAAAGCATATGGTAAAATATATTATCAAATTTAATAAAAGCACTAACACCCTGTCCCCCGTTCTACCGAAAAAAGCAATTCCAAACCGTCAATGACAGGGCACGAGGGATTTAGGAATGAGATGGTGCTGTATCAGCAGTGACAAAAAAAACCCTGGATTTGGAGTTTATAATAATGATTTACTGAATAAAATATAAAAAATAATAAGTGAAGTAATAGCTGAATATTTACATGTAGCTGTATCAGTATAGTAGCCTGCGTGTTCAGTTGAATAGTGGCTTAGTAAATTTAGAAATATAATATGCCATGACAGCATATACTGTTATGTTATTTGTGATACAGCTCCCTTGAGCTTCTTCAGGCTTGTTCCCTATATATGTGTTATACTGAAATATAAATGGATCATTTTCACTAATCTTCCCTAAATTGAGACTACAGATTCTCTCTCAGACGTAGCATTTTTATCTCGCTTTACAACATTTTCTTTTGCTTAAATGAATCATTTTGTTTGGAGAGTTTAAGCAAGGATGGGAAAATAACATGGGTTGAATGGTGAGTTAGTTTGAAGATGAAGGTATTTTCAAGACAAGGGTCATTTGGACTCTCTTATGATAGGGGAATGTACATATGAGCATGTGAGGAGAGTGAATACTTTTTATCATTTTCCTTTTGAGTGGGAGATAAAACTATCTTCTTCCAAGGCGTCATGGACTTCTGGCAGAATTAGACTCTCAATCAGTGTTATCAGAACCAGACCAGACGGTTCAACCGGTTGAACCGAGAACCGGCCAGTCCGCCAGTGGGTTCAACCAAGATTCGTTCTAAGTCTATGAGAACTGGATTCAACCGTGGTTCAACCGATGGAATCACGACCCAGAGGCCTCAGCGGTTACAGTTAAGTACTGATATACCATCCCTATTCCTTACTAATTAACTATTGTGACGTATAACTATTTCATATTTACTTGACAACTTGTCAGTTATTGATTGGTCTGGTCTTCACAACTTGTGTAAACCCAAGCATTTTTCAAGAAATACAAAAAATAAGAATATATTTTCCTGAATGCTGTATCAAAATAGAACAATGCAAATTACAGCATGATACGAATTGCTTTAGATCTATAATTGCAATAATTTATAATTTTAGAAGACTTAAAAGAAGAAAATTAGTACCAAGAAGTGCATAATTGCTTTGGGGACAAAATCTTCAACGTTTTTCCTGACAATGTCGTAATATGATTTCAAAAGCAGCTTTGTTACCGTAATTTCGACAGCTTCTGTCTCTGAATTACTATCAGATGGCCTCAAGATAGGAGGTGGCTACAAAAATAATGTGTATATGAAAACGTATACCTGTGAAACATAACAATGAATATGATGATAAATGTGTTGCAAGATATAAACCTCTGTCAAATGGATCATAGAGAATGATTGTTCCACTTCCACGCTATGAAATGGTTCAGCATGTTGCTTACTAGCTACATTCTCCCTCGCAGACTTATCACCTCCACCAAAAATGGATGAGATGCCCCAACTTGATCCACCAATGTTTCCTAAAACAACATCAATCATTCAAAACTGTCAATATCTTAATAAAACGATAATGATATTTGCTGATGCGTAAAAATCACTTTGATTGAAGGTTAGACAACCAAAAAATAAGATCAATAGCGAGAAAATGCTAAAACAAATGCAATGAAGTGAAACATTAAATAGAAGAAACAAATTACCAGATGGTGCAATTTTTTCAGCGTCTGATACAGCACGCACAGCCTGTTTTTTATTAATACCATAATAGAAGAGATAAGAATAACATAAAAATTTGGTGCCACTTACTTTGACTTCCACAAATAAAGATAAATGAATACAACTTGATAGAAATGATTACAAACCGGATCAACAACTACTCCATTAGCCTGTCTTGCAAGAATAGCCCGAGACTTCACAGTTCTTTCAGAGGCAGATCCCTTTTCAGATTCCAGAGCATCCTATTTGAGATCAATTTAAAAAGTCAAAAACGAAAGAAAAGCAAACACGGATTAGTTTTGATATCTCAAAACATAAGGCATATTTGGAATTAGAGTCCAGCTATACCTTTGGCCTAGAAAGTGATAAGGCAGCCCTAGAAGATTTGGTCTGTTGCACTGCAATTTCTAATGCCTTACTTCCACCAATAAAATTTGGGTGTGAAGTATTTATGTAGTCCATCTGCAAAATTGAGTTGTTCAAACTTTAAATAAGAAATTATGGAGATGGAAATAAAGATTCAATCTAATAAACTGACCATCACAACTGACATTTGACTGTCTTTCCATTTTATGTCGAGAGAATACTAAACACTAATGTTCTAAGTTTCAGAATAGCAACCGAAGCAATGTTCAACCAACTAAATTCAACCTCTCTGTTTTAAAAAAATTACCAACAACAATGCACTTACAAATACGCTTTACAAAATAAATAAAACCTTTGACCAAATCGCCAGTTGGAGAGTGGCAGAATGCCAAAACAAATAGTCATAATAATGAAGTAAAAAATATTTCAGGTTTGTTAAAAATTCTGAAAACCCATAGCATCAGTTAAAAGGGAGATAAATTCTCACCACCAAAAAAAAAAGGAGATAAATTCTAAGAAATGAAAAATTGGCATACCCACCACAATCATTTCAGTTATAACTTACACCACAATTTCTGTAGGATTTGTCAAGGGCTAGCATGTTTTGGCCCCATAACCTAATTGAGTTATGCTTATGCATGTGTTTATAAAGAGTGACATGTATTTTTAAAGAGTGACACCTCTCACCTTACAAGCCATTGTGGCCTCTATTTGAATTATTATTCTTGTTATTATTGTTATGTATAAAATAATTAATGCTATATGTATCAATTTTTTTTATACTATATATATAAATAATTATTTTTACTAGGACAATATATAACATTTACTAAAAAACGGTAGCACGAGACAACCAGCAACCTGCTAAAGCAACAGAGGGAGCTTGGTTTCCGAATTGTTGCCATAGATGTGCATCGCACTCCAGGAGTGCCATGAAACATATGAAGTTAGACGCGAAATCTGTCCACAAACGCGGCTGTGACGGACACTACTCAGTTTTGCTACACTATGTCACGTGTGGTGCGGAAACCCATCGTTTCACCGCAATAGCGACGCTATATGCCGTGTTTAACAACAGAGTTAGGTCAATTATAAAAATCTATTATAGTATTGGAGTTTATCAATCGGCCTACCCACCATTTATATCCACGCATCAAATCCAGTAGTGTGGGAGGTGAGGGGGTGATTGGGAAAAACTCAAGTCTAACATAACAATAAATAGAGATAAGGCCTGACATGAGTTTATAAGTGTAACCTCTCGCCTTACAGTCGATTTGGTGAGGATAAGTTACGTCTAATGAAAAACCTAATAGGACCAATTATAAGCATACACCTCAAAGGCTCAAACAATTTATGAGCATACCTCCATTTCCATGATATGTGCAATCATGTTCTCTGATGGTTCAAGGCCTTCCCGTAAAAAGTTTCCTATAACTTCATCCATACGCTTCCGTAAGAAAGGGAACCGCTGCAGTTCAGTCACCATACAGCGATGGCTCATCTGTAGATAAGGAAATTTAGTCAGGAGCATACTTGGTGAGGTGAGACGGTAGAAATGGCAAACCTTAAAGCCGTGCCCCCTACCTTTATTAATTCATCATATATAAACCTGGCACACTGGAGACTTGGATCCAATAAACGAGATATTTGCCTTCGCACGAGGACTTCAAATGGTACCTGTTGCAAATAGAGATATGTTCAAGAGTAGGAATTATTTCTACATGTTCAAGAGTGGGAATTAAATGAGAAATTTTCAATTAAATTTCTGTTTAAAAACAAGTGATGAGACTCACTTCGGGTACAAACAATGCTGATCTTGGCCCAGTTGCATTTTGTATGGCAGTACGAATATCATCATCAGTCAAGCCTTCACATGGATCTACCTCCTTCAAGATAGTGCCAAGTTACATAAGTCTCAAAGTAGCTAAATCAGAAGAGCAGAAGCAACACAAATCCTACGCTGTATAACATTAAATACTCATTTTGCCTATGGCCTAAAATTCCAGTACATATAAACTTATAACAGTATTGTTTTCCTTTCCATGAAAATACCTTCGATATTAATCTAATTTGTTGTTTTTCCTTCATAAAAATAACATTAAAAATGAAGTGTTGGTCCTTGGTTGATTTCATCCTATCCCGTCTGCTAGAGATCTCAGGTGGGTCTTCAAGGTCAAGGACAACCCAGATTGCTCTATTAACTAATTATTTCATTAATTGATATAAAGCAAGATGGTGGTCAAATGTTGGATTTAGCTGAGATATTTTCGCCTGTGCAAAAGAGGAGCAAGAACAGGTGAGAAGGCTGGGTAAAGAACTACACCGAGCATCCCCTGACCTTAGAGAGAATTTGCACGTTCTTTCATGTCAACAAGGTCTTTTAATTTATGACTGAACCTACATTTGAACACTGACAAGCTGGTGAAAGGATTCCAAGGTACCTCACAGGTAGCACTGATCATGGGTCATTGTTGCAGCTTAATGCTCTTTTGAGTTTACAAGTTTTTTTGTGAAGCAGGTCGGGCCTCTGATGTTGATAACCATTAACATACGGCCCACTTCTGGTTCTTGCATTTTCTTTGGGCATAACTTGGTTTCTTGGTTCTGAAAACAGAACAATGTTGCCCCTCCTAGTGCTGTTACTTTGTTTTACATCATGGCCATCACCTGTTGAATTCATGGATCCAGTCTCTGCTTTCTGAGTTAGAAATTGGGTGCCATATTCCTATTCTTTAGTGTGATATAATCGGTGAGCAGTTTCTGAGTCACAATAGTGTGCTTCAATCCAGAACAAAGCACATGGAACATGATCTTTATTTTATCACGGAACAGGTTATTGTCAAGTCTTAGATATGTCATGTACTTGACTGCTCATGATCAGCTCACAGATGCTCTCACTAAAGTTAGCACTAACCCATGCTTTGAAGGTGGAATAGTGATATATTGATATGAAAACCACCTGATCCTGCCTCCAATTATTCTAGATCTTCCTATTTTAGCATGCTGTTATGGTTCATCATTTTACTGCGAGTGCGGTACATATTATGACACATTCTAGAAAATTCCCTCTCTGATGTGTATAAATATCTAATCATTTGTATCAGAAATCAATCAATGAAATATTGAGAATCAATTTAATTTTCTCTTTCTATAACTTCTTTAATAAAGTTATTTGAAAAGAAATCACTCATTTCCATCCCTGAAATATAAATAAAGGGATGGTTGTATTTTTCATCAAACAAATAAAAGTTGGCAGGTTAGACATCCACTTGGTATAATAAAGAAAATAGGCTGGTTGACTTTTTAGAATCAGTTACAAATGGGCTAATGGGTTAGTTATTGTAGCCATTTTCCATCTCTACATTAAGCATGACATAAGAGTAGGTAAAGTCTAACAATGATGATATATCACATGTAAATACAGCATTATATACCTCTAAACTCCTGACAAAGATGGATTGGAAAATATAATGAATTCGCGCCCCACCAGATAACTCAGATGTAGACATCTCTTCATTCTTTCCGTCAACCATGGAGGAGAATGCTGTTTTCAGAAAGAAAATGGAGATGGCAGTTACTAAATTAGGAAAGGTAACAATATGTGAAAACCAATTAATACTTTGAAAGAGAAAAGAAAATATGAGTTTCCAAATGGAAAAGCCGAGTAAGAGAAAAGAAACCAGATTGTAAGGATAGGTACCTTCACAATATTTTGAAAGAATATTCAAGAGAAGAGCACCCTGACCAGCCTGTTGAGGATTAACCATTAAAAGTTGTAGATAAAATGAGGCAAAAGTCCATCCAAAGTAAAAAATATGATACTTGATTAAATAAGGAGAATGATTATACAGTAAATTTAATTAATAATTGGTTAACAAGTCATAGGGACATATGCATAACAGATCCTAGTATTAACACATGCCTTGGACTCGGTGATTTCTCCATAGCTTGCATGCTCCTTTGCGACAGTAACTAGGTTAGTGCTTATATGTGCTCTCAGCCCAGGAAGCACAGCTTTGATATGTTGTGCTAGAATCTGCAAAGTGATAGACAGGCAGTTATACATGGCATGCATCAGTCCAGAAACCACGATCTAAATCAAATTCATAATGGTTTACTCTTTCACAAAATTTGCATGAATTTAGTTCTGTTTACTGTGTTTTTCCAAGAATCATTTTAACAATTTTCCCTCTCCAATGTTGATATGGCATTTTGCTGAGACAGTTATAACTTAGCCATATACTAAGGGAGATAACTAAATCATACTAAGGAAGAAGCTTTTCAATGCCTTTGTATGAAGTTAAAAAAACCTAGATATTAATTCCGGCATTTTAAACAGTAAAATATATTTAAAAATGGGAAGAGAGGGGGATGTTTTGCTCTGTATGGCTAAGGGAATGCTGAAAATCCTAATTAATTCCAGCATTTTAAACAGTAAAATATGTTTAAAAAAATGTGTTTTAAATGACAAAAGGTACCTGGTTTAACTTTTTTGCTAGTTGAGGTACACCACAACTATCTGCTAGACCGCTGTATACCTGTGAATAACAAACGGATAAACATCTGTATAGAGAATATACAAGTCAAAAGGCTTGAATACAACTATGCATAGGAATTTCCTTACAGGACGACTGCGAAAAAATTTCTCTTCGGCGACAAGAGCATCCTTTATACTCCGGTTCATTTGAATATCCTAGTTTTATAAAACAAGAGAAACCATATGTCAGTGTAACACATTGACATGCACACTATTCAAGCAATTAGCATATGCGTCTTTATTTGCAAAGTGTCATTCCATATTGCTTGTATATAGAGACAAAATCTAACTAAATCTAATAGAATATATGCAATAGTTAAATTAGCCAAACAACACCTTCATCACAGTAGGATAATATCATTACCTCTTGACTACGGTTTACAACACCAACATAGCCAAGTCGGAGTGGAATAACTTTTCCCTGTAACAGATTACGGGCATCTGTACCTCTGTCCATGATATCCAACTACATAGCAAAAAATGTGCCTAGCACTGTCAGAACGACTAACAGCATATAACAAAATCCACAAAGATACACATAAATTATAATGGTAGAAGAGTATACTGAACCTTTGTGATTACACCGATTGTTCTATTACCTGCATCATATGACCAATTATAACCAATTAAAGATGCAAAAAAATATTCAAAGCTTATGGTATGTATGGAAGCAAAAGCATACCCTCAGGATCAGCCACTCCTGCCATTTGAAGAGCATCTGAATTGGCCAAATCTGAATTTGCTGGTGTGACAGCTAAAATAAGACAGGAAGGCTCTTTGATATATGACATGATCATTGTTCTGATCCGGGCTTCAATATCAGAAGGCTGGTCACCAACAGGAACCTTCGTAATGCCTGGGAGATCTACAAGTGTCATGTCCAGAACATTTGGTGAAACAATCTTCAAACGAATCTGCCTGTCTGAGACACCCTTGTTGTCTCCTGCTTCCCTATCAGTTTCAGCCTATAGAAAGATAATAATGATATACAGGTCAACATTGAGATATAGAGGATTAAGCTAGTACGTGCCATAACTTGTCAGAACATCATTATCAAGAGTATAATATAATCATCACATGATATACAGATGCAAATAAGGAAATCTGAAGTTCAACTACTTCCCGAGATTAAAAAAAATGAAAATGATTTCAAACAGATTATGAATCTTCAACCAAGGCCGTAACTACATGTGACTATTGTAGTAATGGTGATGCAACATTGAATGCTGCAGTGACAAATGAGAAAAGAGTATACCACAAAACTCATTCAACTATCTATATTCAATTGTACTCCCATCCACTTAGGTCATAGGATGGAGTCTCTACAATATCAATTTGTTCCACTCTATGTTGGATCACTGAATGCCATGTATGCATATAATGAACTTCAAATATATGTAAATGATCTTTGAATAATGAACTTCAAATATATGTAAATGATCTTTGAGGATCACTACTGGATTGCACCTGGGTTAATCTTGGTTTGGTTGTGATTGAATTTACTGTGTATGACTGCCTCATGGATGAATGGGAAAAATAAGTAGCTTTCTTCTCTAGACAGAGAAAATTATCATCATGGTTGAAAGGTTAGGGTCACCCTTAATAAGTGACAAAAGTGACGTCAAAGTTTCTTCATTCTACTCGGACGGAGACAAGTCAAAGTAACGTTGGAATAGGAACATTAGAGTCCAACAGCCTATTAAAATACACAGCAAACTGTAAAGGCTAGCTTGGAAGAGAGTCTTATAATTTGGGCAACGGCTGCAGTAGTCCTACTGGGTAATGTCACCCAAGTTTGGTTCGGATTGCAACAATCCACCGTTGAAACCAAGACAAATGACATCCTTCCATGGCTACTAAGGTAGTTGATACTCTCCTTCCTTTTAGCACCCCTCAACTGAAAAAGCCAATCTATCTTGCTCACTCTCATGTATGCATCATCTCTACAAATTTGTGATTGCATCAACAAACATTCTCCCACTTGCTCTTCTCACGGTGGTCACAACTCTTGCAACCTCCTCCCCGTGGCCTCCATTCTTATGGCCACCGTGCAATGCTCACAGCATTGGAGCTTTGATATCGGTTGCTAAAATTTGGCTTATAAGAGAGATTAAGGAATGCTAACTGATAAAGGGTGAGTTAAGATCTCATAAATCCTCACCTTTTGAGCTAAATTTAGGAGAGGAATTCAGCCTAAAGCACAAATTCTAAGACTGGTGATTATCGCAAAACAAAATGGATGAATTATTTTATTCAGTGTGGACCCATTCCACCAAGATCAGAAGAATACAATGACACTTGGTGTATTTGAGAACCCTAACCTCTCCTTAGTTGGCAAGGCTTCAAAACTACCCTCTTCTCTCCTGCCAACTACTACTTATATAGCTTCAGCATAACTAACTACTAACTGTTGATTGAATAATTCTCTTTTCTACAAGATTCAGTTATTTGGGGCGTTGTTGGTCGCCTTCTGACCTCTTTAGACTTTACTTACTTAGTGTGAGTAAACCCTCTTAATTATGAGCTTGCTATCACAAACCTATATCAAAAAAGCAGGTAGGCAAGGTTGTAAGCTAAATGATCGCAAACTATACTCTTAGCATGGATGCACTTAACTTTTACTGACAATCTGGACAATTACTCTTCTCCAAGGTTACGATTTATGAACTAGATGATCACCGCCACCTCATCCATCAAGATAAGTAAGAAAACTCTAGATCTTTAGGTAGGAAATACTATTTGAGGTAAGAAATAACTTAAAAGTTCAAACGGGGGCTAGAATTCCTAAGAATTCAAATATTCAAATTCATTTATAATCTACAAGTCCGCTCATGAACCGAATCATCTCATGCTTTTTTCCTATTCCTACTGCTGAACAGATCTAAGGGCGGAAACATAATAAATTGTCCCAAATATGGAAAATATGAGATCGACACAACAGCAATGGCTAAACTGTAGATAGGTTCATAAATTCTTCAGATGTAGCTTCTAAAAGCTAGAGATAGCAATTTCAGAACAATTCTAATGCAATGAGTGAGGACGTATCTTGATCTACTTTCCGATTCAGCGTGTCACATGTTCTTTCCAAAACAAGAATTCATGTGTTCAAGAAAAAAACATATTCATGCATTCCCATGATTACTATTTCTTAAACTAGTCCATCCTAGTTCTCATGCCTATATAATTTTGGAACTTAAATGTATCTACATTATCGCTTTGTAATTTGACTAATTTCAAATACTTTGCCTTTAATTCTTTTAATTTCTCTTTCAACTTTAAAAACCTACCGTGCAATGAACCAAATACTTGTTGATTATAATCTCTATAACACCGAAACTTCAAAGGTGGACACTGACATGTGAGCGTAACTGCTCCATAGGTTAGAATCCTAAACTATAGGGAAAATAATACAGTAAACAATACTAATTAGATTCTACAGTTCCATATATAGCTACAACAAACAATTAATTGAGCAAAATTAAGCTGAAAAAAAAAAGCATTGAGTGAAACAATGAAGAATTACCTGAATTTCCCTGCGAATATCAGAGAAATCGTAGAACCTCTTCCCAGGCAAATGAAGAAACTCGCCGTATTCATCGGCCGGTTCAGAACTCCGAACAAGCTGAAGAACAAGAGGTCGGCGGGTACAGATTTCATTCCCACGGGGAAGAAAATCACGGCCGACGAGAGCTTCGAGAACGCTGGACTTACCGCTACTCTGACTTCCGACAACCGCGACTTGCGGGAGGTTGATGGCGGATTGGCTTCCGACGCGGGAGAAAATGTCTTGAAGACGGTTAACGAGAGAGATAACGCCGGAACCGAGAGGAACGGGAGCGGAGGAAGGAGGAGGAGGTGATGTTACGGTGTCGTCGACCATGATTGGATCGGAACCCTAGCTAGGGTTTTGGAATGTAACAGAATCGGATTCGAACTCGAACTCTGTTTTATGATTTTCAGTGATTCTCTCTTCTTCTTCTTTTTTTTTTTTTAGTTTTCGTTTTGGTGTTGCGTTGGGACTAGTGTGAATGTGTGGAGAATTTTGATTTTGAGATTGAAAACGATTGTGAGATTTTACTGGATTCTACTGTTTGATTAAAGGTAAATGGAGTGAGGAAGGGGTAAACTCACGTTTGCTTAACCAACACAACACACTTTTCTTTGAGGTTACCTAGCCAACACACTTTTTAAGTGAAGTAGATTGATTTGAATCTAAAAGGGAGTGGCATTTTTTAATTTAAAATTTATATATCTTAGTCCCCTTCCTTGTTTTTATTTTGCTTTAAAACTTTATATATGATATCTCTGCAAGCTTAGATTAGTTGGTTGGGAATAATGCATAATATATATAAGGTCTGAGGTTTGAATCCCGGATACCACAAAAAAAACTTTATATCTGATCCAATATCAGACTAATCTGAGAGATTTAATCTCGTCGTTTATTTGTGAGGCCTCGTCTTATGGACTACCTCAACGAGATTGACTTTGAACACTTCAAGGTATTAAACCAACGTAATTTTATATAGTTTAAGGGACTAATCAATGTAATCTAATCAATGATTGTTCTTATCCTCGTAATGAGAAGTTTAGTTTTGAAAATTAAAGTTAAGACTAGTCATATAATCTACACGACAATTTCCTTCTCACCAAATATGGGAGATTTAACATTCAAATCTTCACTTCCCAAACTTTTTATTCTAGGAACAATGATTTGCAAAGTATGCTCATGACGACTCAGTGTAATCTAAAACCTGTTTTTTAGAACTTAGAGTCACTTTTAACTACTGGGTTACTATAGCAAGAGCATTACAATGCCTAATTCTTCGAGCTTTTTTTTTATCCAACATAGGAGATCCCGCACAACTACCAACATTCAAGTTGAATTTTGATGCTCCTCACAATTGAGCTTAGCCCACACATCCTCTTGATGTTTTCATGTAAGTGTATGATATATGAATGTGGATGGCGACTTTCATACTACATGGGTTTTATTAATCATCGACATTGAGTATAATTCCTTTGTTGGAAAGGGTCGCAATCATCCACAGAGTCCTAATTCAACCGGTAAAAAATGTCAGAATTATTAGGTAAGGCGTAGTGATATGGGTTTTAACCTCAATTTCTCTACTTGTGTTTGTGAATTTTCACTGGCTATTGTTATTTTTGTCCATCCACAAAACAAAAAGGGTCACGGTCTTAGAGTAGCGCTTATTGAAAGAAGTAAAAATGCATGAGGTAGGAGACGTCGAAGAAATAAGAGAATGGAGAGAAGTATAACACATATATACACACATGTGTAGGAGGGATCAAATTATATCAATGTTGCACTGTTTAATATCATTTTACTCGATTCGTATTTTTTAAATTTGATTGTTAGATTTTAAGTTTATATCATATAGATATCTATGCAAAATTTACACAATTTTTTTTTTTTTGAAGGGACAAAAAGTTCTAATTGAATATAGTATAATTTTTTAAATTAAACAAAAAAGTTGATCAAATACCATAAAAAAAAATTACTCCCTCGTTTCAAAATACATGTCTATCACAATTAACCACTGCACACATGTCAATACACAACTTTGACTATTAATATCCTTAATTAAACATAATAAAAAATTATAAAAATATAATATTTTGAAAATATTCATCGAGACAAATCAAACAACATCTTACATGCTAACATTTGTTACTATATATTTTTTTTTTTAGGGAGCATTTGTAACTATATATTACTTAAAAAATATGGTTAAAGTAAGTTATGTGAATAATGCCAATTATAAATTTGCGACATGTATTTTAAAACGGAGGTATCATAAAATCTTTTCAAATCTTAACTGAATACACCCCTGTTAGTATTATTATCAAGTTTGAATAAATAAAACAAACTTTAGAAAACATCATATGACTAAGATCCTTCAAAAAAATCATATAACTGATGTAAGAATCAAAATAATGATATGATAAACTCAAAAGTTTAATCCAAACCAAGTAAATTGGTTCGATTTTTTCCATGAGCCAGTTCAAACCAAACCAATCAAATTTAATTTCTATTGGTTTAGATGTCGATTTTACATAATTCAAAACTAATCCCCCAAAAAAATTATATTTTATTATTATTTCTTTTATTTCACAATATACTAGTACTATTATTTTTAAAAATGTGTTCCTTTTAAAAAAATGTTATTTTCATATATATTTTTAGTCATTATATATTATTATTTTTCCATTTTAGCTTATGTATTTGTTTTCATAGAATAAAATATATATAGTTTTGAAAAATAATTTTTTTTAGAGTTTCAAAATATATTTCTTAAATTTTAGACATGTCAACCGATCAAACCAAATTGTTGTTCATTAATTTGATTTGGTTCAGATGTCACGAGAAAATATTGCAAAAGCGAACCAAACAACTATTTCTTTATGAATAATCTCTAATGTTATGCATATTGCTTTTTACAAGAACTCGTGAACAACATGGATATCTAGAAAAAGATATCGTTTATAGTCTTCACATTTGTTCTCTTCAATTTTAAAGAAGCACATACCGACTCGATACAGGCAACAACATTACAACAATACTCAAATTTTGCACACATTAGAATCTTGTACGAATCCATTCAATTTGCCTCAAAGGCGAACACAAATATCGAGTACTATTGTACTTTAAGCAACATGACAAGCAAAGAGAAAGAAGTAGGACTATTAATCTATCCAATTTGTTTCACTTCCTTCTCTTTGCTTGTTCGGTTGTTTAAAGTATAAGAGTACTTGATATTTTGTGGTACCGTCTAATATTTTGCACCCCACTTGATTAGATTAGACATTAGGTTTGAAGAAGAGATTAGCCATGGAAACTTGTACTTATGAAGGTGAACACATAAAAAGACTAACCATGAAGGCAAAAATGGTGGTCGTTGTGAAATATATTTTAAATAAATAAAAACAAACTCTGGATTTTAAGCACAGTGAGTGAGCCACAATATGGGTTTAGACTGTACCAACAACAGAAACCTTCCTGTATTTTTATCATATTATTGTCATGATCATAGTGTAACAACAAATTCACTTTCACATTTGGAATCGTAACAAAGTCAACGGTTTGTTTTTATATAGCCAACTGTTTTGACAGAAACATAATATATAAACAATTTTTGACCGGACATAATGTATAAACATGATTGTGTTGTAATGTATTTTTAAATTTTATATGCAGAATGGGTCAGAAGACACAGTCTTATTTCCTAGTAGCTAGTTTTTGTTCACTCTATCAAAACTCAAAACTAATAATTTTGTCATTTCATTGCATACAATAAGAATCAGTCATTTTGACTTTTCTCTTTTCAAATAGCATTGCGTACAACAAGAAGAACAAAATTAAATACTTAAAAAAAATCCAATGATTTGTATAAGTCATAACGATGAACCTGAAAAATTAGCAAAACCATGCACATGACATGGCTGTGGCCTCAAATCAGTTGCTGCAGTTGGTAGTTGTTGCGGTATTTTTTGCAAAAGCAACAGCTCAGCAACTATCTCTCCCAAACTGCACAACAAAGTGTGGCTCTATCACAGTTCCCTTTCCATTTGGAACCACCAAGGATTGTTCCTTGGACAACACCTTTCTCATCAATTGCACCAAAACATCATCTTCAACCTCAACACAAGTACCTTTCTAGCCACATACTAATCAAACGGTCCTAAACATCTCGCTTGATGGTGAACTGCATGTTGCATGGCCAGTAGCCAGCGATTGCTACGACGAAAAGAGCATACAGGTGAACCAATCATTTTGGGGTATCAGAATGACACATTTTCCCGTCTCATCAACACGAAACAAGTTCGTCGCTGTTGGCCGTGACACGATAGCAATACTCGCAACATTTGATTTTGGGGAAACAACTACACCACAGGATGTTTGGCTTTGTGCAACAGGTTTAATGATATTGTGGCCAATGAATCTTGCACTGGCACGGGTTGTTGTCAGATTTCAATACCCCAAGGGCATTTGTTCGAGAAAGTATCCTTTGTTACTGTAGGTGCATTCAATAATCACTCAACAGTACATGACTTCAATCCTTGTGGTTATGCCTTTTTTGTTGAAAATGGAGCCTACACCTTCGAATCCAAGGACCTCCTCAAGTTGGAGAAGAAGGAATTTCCTGTGTTGTTGGACTGGGCAGTAGGGAACCAAACGTGCCAGCAAGCTCAGAAGGATCTTGCAAATTATGCCTGTAAGGACAACAAAAGTACATGTTACAATGCACCTGACAAATCTGGTTACCTTTGCAGATGCCTGATATAGGGGAAATCCTTACCTCATTCATGGTTGCCAAGGTATCATATATTTCTTCTCTCTTATTTGGATCATATTTTTGAGACATTTGTACGATTCTTTTCAAGGGACATATAATGCTTTTATTGGAAAACATGAGGAAAAAAAGACTTCATTGATCCATACATTATGTTATATATAGTGCTATCATCAACGATTTTAAATGGTGACACATTGAGTACATCTTATACATGTATTATAAATCTTTAGTGAATGTGACCTTGTATCTATGGTAATTTTTAAACATAAAAAAAATGAGGGGTGTCAAACAGGCACCTATATGCTTCTTGTAGAAAGATAGAAACAATTAGTCTTATGATCATTAGTATGTCTCTGTACTTACATATGACTAGTCAAAATTACATACAGTTGAAGAACTGTTGAAGTGTCTCAAAATTTGTTACAAGCAAACAAGTTATATTTAGATTGCCAGTCTGTTACAATTCTATTAAATGAGTTACTCAACATAACTGATTAAACTGATTCAGTTGGAACTGCTACTAATAGAGTTTGCATTCAGGGATCTATATAAATAGCATAAGGTATCTATGCGAAAAACCTAAGAATCAAAGAAATATAGATGTGAGACGTATTCATGTAACTCTCTACAATGTGAAAAGGAAACATAGAAAGATTGAGAGATCAAAGAGAAGTGTGAAAAATAGAGTGAGAAAGGGATTGGGATTCTTGTTGCTTCGTAACATTGGTGAAGCAAAGGACCAAGGAAACTATATTGTATTGGATATGATCTTGTTCTTCTCCTCATAGTAGATTCATTTTTGCTCCCTCTCCCATGGATTAAGTCTTATGACTTAATCACATGTTTCTTGGTGTTACTCTTCTTCCTTCTCTCCTTTAATCACTTTAGCTTCGCTTGTTTAGTTTTCTAGTTTTGTTTGGTTTATTGTTTTTGTGTGTCGATTTCATTTGATTGCAGGTTACTGTAATCCATAACAGTAACTATTGTTCTTAGAAAACTTAACTGTCCATTGTGAAAACAGAAATCAAAACTAACAAATCATCGTTTAGATATTAATGAATGTATGGAGTCCAATGACTGTGTTGAGGAAGCAAAATGCACCAATCTTCCTGGAAGCTTCCAATGTTTATGTCCGACAGAATATGAGGGAAACGGGAAGATGAATGGAACAAAATGCAGTCCAAAATCCAATATCAAATCAAGGAAAGAGATCATAATGATCATTGCAATGAGTGAGTACAACACATTCTATTATCAATTCATTCATAACATGATAATTGACTTGAAACATCAAGAAGCTAGGCAGAGCAGAAAGAAAATCACCGTGTTTCTGTTTGTTTATGTCCAGGTGTCAGCATGAGCCTTGTAGCACTACTAGTTGGAAGCTTTTATGCGTATTTGGCATTAAAGAAAAGAAAGCTCATTAAACTGAAAAAACAATTTTTTCAACAAAACGGTGGCTTACTACTAAAACAACAACTAGTGAGGCACGGAGGGTCAACTGAAACAACTAAAGTCTCCACTGTTGAGGAGCTAAATGAAGCAACCAACAACTTCGACGAAGGCAAGATTCTAGGCCAAGGCGGTCAGGGAACAGTTTACAAAGGAATGTTATAAGATAAAAGAATTGTAGCAATTAAGAAGTCCAAAATCAGTGACCCAAACCAGATTGAGCCGTTCATCAATGAAGGGACTGTGCTTTCCCAAATCAACCATAGAAATGTGGTAAAGCTCTTGGGTTGTTGTTTAGAGACAGAAGTTCCTTTACTTGTTTACGAATTCATTCCTAATGGTACTGTTTATGAGCATCTTCATGATCAAAATCCAACTTTAAAGCTTACATGGAAAACAAGATTGAGAATAGCAAAAGAAACTGTTGGAGTCCAAGCATACTTGCATTTTGCTGCATCTACACCAATCATACATAGAGATGTGAAATCTTCAAACATACTCCTAGATCGCAATATCACAGCAAAGGTTTCTGACTTTGGAGCTTCTAGGATTGTTCCTCTTGATCATAGTCAAATAAAAACCCTAGTACAGTACAAGGGACATGGGGGTACCTTGACCCAGAATATTTCCACACAAGCCAATTGACAGAGAAGAGTGACGTCTATAGCTTTGGAGTTGTACTAGCAGAGCTACTGACAGGAAAGAAGGCAGTGCCTTGAGTTAGATAGAAACCTTGCGTTGTACTTTGTTTCTTCAATGAAAGATGGTCAGTTACTTCATATTTTGGACAAAAATATTGACGAGGCAAATATTGAGCAACTAAAGGAAGTTTCCCTTATTGCAGAAAGGTGTTTACGGGTAAAGGGTGGGGAAAGACCAACCATGAAAGAAGTGGCGACGGAACTGGAGGGAATATTAGTTATTGAAGAGCACCGTTGGGGAAGTGAAAATCAGTCTTCAGAAGAGACTGATAATTTGCTCAGAGCAGCGTCGCCGGTTATCAATGTTACAGATGGTGGCAATAATTCTTCTGATTCATATAGCATAAACCATCTTACAATGTCATTGGTTGGTGGAAGATGATTAGTTGAATTTTGAGTTTAATTTTTTTGTGCTTACAAAAACATCACCTTTTTCGTTTGAAATTCACACACATTTGTGAGGTTGTGAGTTCAAACTAAATAAAAATATTCGATCTAACAAAATATCGACATTGTAAATTTAACTAGTTTTTTTTGTTACATAATAATCATAAAGATATAGGCTTGACTCATGATGACGTTAGGAAATAAAACATAATGGGTTGTGGATATTTTTGGGTTAAAAGAAGAGAAATGATATTTATACAACTAATTTGGTACAAATTTTGTATAATTATCTCTCTCATACTCACATTATGTTTTTATTCTTTCTCTTTCTTTTTCTCTCTCCATTGTTTTTGACCAATGAGAACAAAGTTGTCTCAAAGGTTGTACCAAAATAGTTGTCAAAATATCACTACTCTTAAAAGAAACTGACAAGACAAATTTTTAACGATGTAGCACTGTAAATGTGAACACACATCACAAATCAATACTAATATAAATGGTGTCAGGTGGAAGATATTTTGTGTATGTGTGTGTTTTAAATTAAGGTTGTTGTGATATATCTGAGAAGACATCAGGTTGGAAGCAGAAGCATGAACGTGGAAGAAGAGGTTGGACGCCTAAAGGAAGAAATCAAGAGGCTTGGCAAGCTCCAATCAGATGGTTCTTACAAGGTAATTTCTCTTCAATTTTCATTCTGGTCCTTCAGATCTGTATAGAAATTCCAATTTGATTTATGTTATATACTTGTGCTTGTGGATCTGCATCTTGAGTTCATATTGGTAGATCTTAATCTTGTATCAAACTATGGATCTATCATATGTATATGCTTAGCTCATAGCCTTTGATTATGTCAACTACATGACTTTACCTTCAATCCTCTGGGTCTGTTTATTGAGAATCTCACTTTTGATGAAATATGTTGTATAAATATGTTTTTTTAGGATAGAGTGAGTTAAGTCTGATAAAAATCTCAAGATGATATTAAAGCTTATCCGACATCCGTTAGAATGAAGAGTTTCATTGAGGTTTTGTGGACTATTAAATCTAATCTCGTTCCTAGAAATATCAGAGTTAATAGATGGTTTATCCTAAATCAAGATTCAAAAACTATTTTCCTATAAAAGTTCAAATCACAAATCATATCGTAGGTGGTCAAACTATAATAATCATGGAGAACAAGAATAAATCAATGAATGAAATTGATGAATAACAGAAATATATATACATGAGAGTTTGATTGATTAACATCTAATCCCAACAAATATGAGTTTAGCTAGTCATTTACACGGTAGCAATCAACATAAACATGAAAAGAAATCTTCAATGATAGAACACCAAATGATCTCCAACTCAGACTGATCTCTCTCTCCAATTTGTTCTCTAATTTTTGGAATGTGAAGAATGGTGGTTATCAACAAGTTTTTCCCTTTTATACCAGCTGAGTAAGTGAAATTCACTTAGCAAATCCAAATTAGCCACACGGATTTGGAATTGCCTCATGTTGAAGGACACTCTGTCTGGTGAAAAGCATCTTAATTCACTTAGTGAATGCTAAACGTATTTGCTCTGCAATATCTGGTAACTTTTTGTCTTGAATTCGCTTAGCAGATGGAATCTCGCTAAGCGAATTTATATTTGCTTTGGCATCTATCTTTAACCTGCTCATTCCTTCACTTTAATCTTCACAAAACATGATATTAAGATGCAGTCAAACTTATACAAGATATTTTACCACTAATTGAAACTATTTATCACTTTGGGGTCTAGTAAACACACTTTATCCAAGTTACATTCAAAATGTACCTCCAATACATAACATTTTCACTTAAAATCGGTATGATTTGATGAGCCAGCAAGTTTTTACCTCCAAAGTTTCTTCTGATACATGACTGCTTGATCACAGGTAGATGAAGTTAAAAAAAACCCGAGATAGTTTCTTCTACATACATAAATTAGGGTCCCATTTACTTCCAAATGTTTTCTGTTTTCATTTTCTCTTCCAACTAATAAACATAATAGAATATAGATTCAATATGTTCCTTATTATTTATTTTCTATTTCTTTAATCATCATGTGAACTTGTTGTTTTGCTGATTACTATTTTGTTGAGAAGAATGAACAAAATGTGGGTTGGATTGTATTGTGAAGGTTACATTTGGAACGCTATTTCATGATGACCAATGTGCAAATATATTTGAAGCACTTGTTGGGACACTAAGAGCAGCTAAAAAACGAAAAGTATTAACATATGAAGGTGAATTGCTGCTGCAAGGAGTTCACGACAATGTGGAAATCACTCTTAATCCCACCCCTGCTGCTGCTTCCAACTGAACTGAAACACTATGTGCCCAAAACCATAAAAAGAAGTGTGAAAGGATAAAAATAATCTTTATGGGTGCTTGTTTTATTAGTATTGATTGAAACTATTTACTTCTATTCAACGACATTTAATATGGTGTGAAAATTATAATACTCCAAAATCTTGTCATCAAGAAAATTGTTACCCTCTCAAAAAAAGAAAATTGTGTCCTAAAGTTATAGATTTCGAAACCAACAGTTTTGCTGCATGTGTAATAGTGTTTTGCGAATAAAAAATTTCATTTATATATTAATAGAAAAAAAAGGAGATTTTCTCAACAACAAAAAAAAAACTACAACTAAAGTTTATGAATAGTTTATCATGTAATCACCAAATTTCCCAAATTAGAGAATATTTACATGAACTATATTTATTCTTGATCGTTTTCTTTAAAATTATATACCCCAAATATATCTGGATTTTTATGCAAGCAAAATAAAAATGTGAATCTAATAGCATGATAATATTTCTTAGATGGAAATAAAACTGAAATATGTAAAAGTGTACATTCTGATCTGTTTAATAGAGCACCTTAAAACTCTTAATTATAGATGACACTCTTGCTGAGATACTAGAAACGCTAATTTATAGAGTACACTCTTATACAAGCTCTAACAAATATACAGTTACACAAATGCTCCAACTGAAATAACCGCATAATAAAAAGCTAAATACATTGCAGAAGGTTACTTGATTGAGAGATATCGTGCTACATCAGTTATATACTCTCCTTCCGAAAAATCACGAAAATCAAGAATGTAAGGCTTAAGCCTCTTTCATTCAGCTGCAAGAAAATGTGCCTGATTAACAGATAATTGAAAGTATTTCAAGGGATTTCATATTTGCTCATTATGGACAATAAGTTCGAATATTCATGGGGCCTGCTTTTAAATCATCCACACTAAAAAAGGACCAGTAGCTGATTCATGACATGCTAAGAAAACACACAAAATCTTACTGGTACACTTTGTTATTGAGGTATGCAAAAGAATCAAGCAATTGATGTCTACACTAGAGTTCAGTGGAGATTAGCTGCATCAATTAAGCCAAGGTTACAGGAAGGCTAGATTTTACATGATTTTGGGCGGGGACGAAAAAGGAAAAGATAAAATAATACAGTCAAAAAGTTACAATGATCTACTTAAAGATCGGTGAGGGGATATGTCATGATCCATTAAGGATAAATGCTTGGAGAAGGCTCTGCGCAGCTTGGGTTTCATCAGGTGAACCAGATAAGACAATAGTCCTGTCACTTGTTCCAGGACGAGGTTCATGGATAACAACCTTAGCACCCGAAATCTGATAAGGACAAGAAAATAAGTAAAAAATACAGGGAAGATTAAAGGCTTCAAAATATCTGTTACTGCTATATATTCAAATAAATATATAAAAAATAAAAAACATGAAAGAAAATGCATCCATTTTAAGTCAAAAATGGTGTTTAAGGTGATATGGACAAATGGATTAAATAAGCCATTATTAAATAGACTCAACTACTTATGTCAAAAAAAAAATTGACTCCACTACTGGAAATGTAACTGCACTGGACTACTTTATCATTACTAAAATACTCCAAATGTTATATTTCATTAATGCTCCTTATCAAGTGCAGTATCTGGGGTTTTAGAAAATAACCCGGAATTCCTAATTTCCTGGGTTTTCAAAAACAACATAAACTACAAATTTTTCCTTAGTAGAAAACATAATTTGAAAAGAACGAAGTATTTAGCAATTTGAAATCAAATTTGTGATCACAAATGCAAGCTCACAAGGACAAAATGGTGAGCTGATAAACAACTAAATAAGAAATATAGATTTATAAATTTATACATGTATACCTGTCTCAGACGAGCCAGATTGCTACCATTTTCCCCATACACAAGGTATAGAGTATCCTCAGGAACCACAATTTCTATAGTTGTATTAGTCACAATAGCAGATTTACTTCCACTGCAGATCAAACAAGAAAAATAATAAGAAACTGACAGTTTGTAGCATCCTATTTTATATGTTCAGCATACTGTTTCCACAACTCTATCAGAAATCATGTTTGAATTGGCTACAAGATCACTCCAAAGAAGGATCTCAAATAAGTGCAAATGGGCAATGACCCAATAAAAGCAATGTCAAATTAAACATTAGTTGCAAAGCAAGTATAATATTAGGTACAGAGAGTAGAGCGCATGGTACAATGTCACCTAATATTCATGAGTTTCAAAACGAAACTTGCATTTGGTATTACAGATGAAGTTTAAAAACGCACACAGCAACTATAACAGTGTTGCAAAAGTTATTATATAACAGAAAATATTACAAATGAACTCGTTGGCAGAAGGAAGCTGATAGGAACCAACACAAAATAGCAAAATAAAAGTAATAGAAACTGTGCTTCTATAAACCAGAGAGGGGACGGCCTCTGTTACATAAGAAATTAACAATGAACTGAAAAATAACAATGGATGGATATGATCTCCATGCAGAAATGATAGTGCCATAGTGGTGCTCTCAAGAGAGAATCCCCTTACTGGGATAGGAACCATTCCTATACCCAGTACCCAATGTTTCCATAAATACCTCTTCTCTCCATCAGTCCTGTATCCCTTCCCCCTCCTCACTTGCTGCTACATAGACATTCTGTTATTCTCCTCATTGTGCAACATGCTTTCTTACCTCTCATTCACATGCAAGCTATCCTTGGGCCCCTTCCCATTTCCTTACCCTTTTTACCTTACCTACTGCTAAAATTAAGAATCTTTAGATGTTCCATTAATTGTACAACTTCCTAGATTGATTGATTGTTACTCCTCCTAGAGCATACAACTTCCTAGGCTAGTGCTTACTAATTAAGCATTCAATGTATTTATTGTATAAATACTAGGTGTGTGATCTCATTATAAACACATAATTTACACAGATTCCATATTTTACACCTACTACACAACACACGTGCCTAATGGGTCAATCAAAAGCAATTTCAGTATATGCCAGACATCTACATTCATCAAAACACACCATAAATAGCCCTTAGTATTATCAAAATCTAAGGCCTGTTTGGTTTCAGAAAAAAAAAAATCTGTTCACTTTTAATGACAAAATTGCTACCAATTGCCACCTTATTTTCACTTTGTTTCACGTTTTCAAATATTTCTATATGAAACATCGAAGATGGGAAACAAAGTAAAAATAAGATGACAGTTTTGCAATTAAAAACAAAACAAAAAATATTTTATGAAACCAAACAAGCCCTTAGATTTTCAGATGCCAGGATAATTTTTATCTTTTTTTTTCCTGAGGAAGGATAACTTTTATCTTGTTTAAAAATAATAGTTTTGCATTAATCAAGTTTAATTTGTTTTGCATATCCACAACCTGACAAGTTCTAGGCCGCCTTTTCGAGATGTTGATCCCCAACTAGCTTCATTAATGCTTCCTGAATTCATCCCAGCAACTCTCTGCAATCAATCAATAATAAGGATATTAATACAATCATTGATAATATTAATAATAATGATAGCAACAACAACAACAACGAACAATTTGGGAAGGTAAAACCAACCAACACACACACAGAGAGAGAGAGAGAGAGAGAGAGAGAGAGAGAGAGAGAGAGAGACCGGTGGTGTCCATAAGCCTGGGGAAGAAGGACGGTCGTAATTTCTACCAAGAGAAAAATGGTCAATGCCTTGAGAATAAGTGTGCCTACTCAGACCATGAGAAATTCCCACAGCTGATTGGCCTCCAAGAGGAATATCTCTCAGTCTCCCATAGGGACTGGTATCAGATTGTAAAGAGGATTGGCCTCCAAGAGAAACATCTCTCAGTCTTGCATAGGGACTCGTATCAGCTTGTAAAGAGGATTGGCCTACAAGAGGAACATCTCTCAGTCTTACAAATGCATTGGTATCAGCTCGTAAAGAGGATTGGCTTCCCAGAGGAACATCTCTTAGTCTTCCATAGGGACTGGTATCAGATTGTACAGAGGAAAGGCTCCTTGTTCCAGCATTATTCTGTGTGCCACCAAAAAGATTATCTCGGAGTCTACCAGTTGCATTATATAATGCATCTTGCACGTTTGAAAACTCTCCTGATATCTGAGAAGAAGAAGAAAAAAAGGTATAGATAGAATAACTAATACATATTTTAAAATCAATGCAAGAATTATCGTGATAGGAATGCTCTAGGAAACAATATTAATCTCTAGTAGATCATAAATACACTGCATTTCCCATTACGAAGCCTACTAGGTATGTTTCAGAGTTCACACAAAGGATTTGCAATTTCACATACAATAAAATGTTCAAATGCCATATTGATAAAAATTTGAGTTTTGCAGAAAAGTAAAGAGGTGTTGACTAGCACCGTAAAACTTAGCATGAAGGAGGATGAAAAAACTTATTTTAGTTCAATGGGGAGAGATTCCTTTGACTTACTAGATACAAATACAGTGTCATCTCAGTCCAAACATATTGGTAAAAACATTCATTGGAAAAATAAAATGCATTCTTCAGCATTTAATCGTAAAATATAAAACAAAACAAAGTGTCATCTCAGTCCAAACCTGTACAACTTGATCATTATCTGATGCACATTTTGAAACCTTATCAGTTCCAACTATTCTTATGCTAGCCCCTGTTGCCTTCCTCATTTCTGACACTATTACTCCGCCTTTTCCTAACAAACAACCAACTTGGTTAGATGAGACTACAAGTTGTGCAGTCACAGATGACCCCGTATTTAATCCAGAATTTATCCCTTTCTCAATACCAGCCTCAGCAGACCTGGAGAAAACAAGCACAGTAGCCTTTTGTGCTGGTGAATATCTTGACTCGGGACTCTGCAATAAAAAATGAAAGCCACCACGAAAAGAAAAAGTTAATAAAATAGTAATAATAATAAATACACATACAACAAATACGGAAAGGAATTAAAGGAGTAAAAACAGAAAGATTTTATTTAACAAACCTCGGAGGCGGTAATAGTAATTAATCGATCCTCACATTCAGCTACTGAAGGACCAACACTTATAGTGGCCCCTGTCTCACTTTGAAGAGCTCTAATTATGCTGCCGCCCTTTCCAATAACACCTCCAATTCTATCGTTGGAACAGATAAGTTTGAAGGTGATTTCTTGCTGATGTGCTTTTGGTTCCCGGGATGAGACTCTATTAACTTCTGCCGACAATGAATGAACTCCAGTGGCATAGCTGTTAGAGCTACTAGGTAGAGTAGATAGTGCAGAGCACCTTTGCAAAAGATGATCCGCATGCAAATCCGTTAATGTCTCGCGTGGCACTGCAGTTAAAGTCTCACGTGGAGCTCCAATAAAAGTCTCACGTGAAGCTCCAATAAAAGTCTCACGTGGAGCTGACATTAAAGTCTCATGAGGAACTCCAACTAAAGCTTCATGATGAATCACTTCATGAGGATTTTGTCCCATCATCTTTGTTCTATCAGCATGATGGCGATCTTGAAGATTGCGAGAGACTGCAACAAGTGCCTTTTTTATGGATGACACGCTGCCTTCTATCTACCACAAATCCAAAAGATGTTTTCTCAGTTTAAATAGAGAGAATTTTCAAGAATAAATAAATTGAAGTCCATTTGTTTATTCACGTGTTCTCAAATTGGTTAGCGGGAAGGAAAAAAACGTGTTCTCAAATCGGTCAGCGGGAAAAAGTTACCAATCCTAACCACAAATTATGATCCTGCCTTATATAAAGCCAAGGTAGTCAAAGAAAAAAGTGCCTAAATTATAACACTAGACCACCTGCTTCGCCCCCTTAATACATTATTATATCACTAGCAAACAAGGTCTCGCCATTGAGTTTTAGTCAAACAATCAAGAATCAGAACAACAGCGATTAAAAGAAAGTCCCAACTACAAGCTTCACTATTCAAAAATCTAATCGGAGAACCAAAAATGTATAAGCAGATAGGAGACCTCTCTCTTTTCCAAGAAAATAGGTCTAGAGATTAAGAGTCCAATAATACTATGAAAAGTTTCTGACCATCATGTAGGTAGTATAGCGAAAAAATCTCAGCATCAATGATACTACTTACACAATTTAACCAAAAGAATCTCTCCTCCATCTCCCTTAACAACATGACGTGACGTGCAATAATCTTTTAAGATTACAAATACAAATTCAACATGCCTGATAGGTCAAACATCACCCAAAAAACACACAAATAGCAATTGAATAAGCATATTGTCTGAAAAGTCGTTGTGTACTTTGATCACAACGAATTACTAGTTTAATTATATTTAAAACTGCAATTAACGTATTAACAGGGTAGGGCTGTTGTCACGTGACTGAAAGGTCACGGGTACAAGTCCTGGAAACAGCCTCTTGCGTAAAAAACAGGGCAAGGATGCGTACAATACACCAAATGGTGGGACCCCTTCTCGGACCCTGCGTATGCGGGAGCTTTAGTGCACCGGGATATCCTTTTTTTATCAAGGTATTAACTTTTAGGGTAAATTGTTTGCGCCAAAAAACACAAACATATCCCATTGTGCGGGTACCAGAAAGAACAAAAAACAAGTCCATCTAAAGTAAATGATTGACACAATAACATAAAGAGGAAAATACTTGTTTGGTCAAAAATATTATGGGAACACATACACACTTCAGAAAATGTAGTTGTATTTTGGCACACTCCCTATTGGAGTGTATGAACAAAGTGGGTTAGTTTGTGTTTATAATGTGGAGGTCTTGGGTCCATGGTCCAAAAGTTCGAATCAATGGACCCAAACTCTCCATCACATATAAACACTTTAGTTTTCCCTGTTCCCTCCTACATGGGACTTCTATAATTTCCAACAGAGAAAAAATAATCAAATAATGTCTATTTTTAAAATAATTAATCAAAATGTATTTTATGTGTGTCTAAATGGTATGTCCAAATGTCTATGACCAAGCAAGACTTCCTCTAATAAAACATGTTGATTAAAAAACTTTATGATATCAATTTACTTGTACGGATATTGGAAATGCTAAATGTGATGCACATTTCATTAACTTCCGGGCTCTCTATAATACATACAGGTTCAAATTACTAACGTCACAAATCCATTGCAGTATTCTACAAAATCAGAAAACCAACCCTAGTAAACTAAGTGTATGTTTGGTTCCCCTTCCACATGGGTTAAAATTGATTCTAGAGGTGTAGAATTGATGTTGACATACTTGGTTGCTTTCTAGTAGAATTGATTTTGCCTCGAGAATTGATTCTACTTGAAGTTAAGATTAGTAGCTTTTTATTCTAGAATTGATTTTTACACATAAATTTATATAGCTCAAATTCAAACGCAAATCACTTTACTTTCAACTCACTTTTAATCATAATCAACTTTACATAATCAATTCACTCAAAAACAATTATTGTCACCGTGGAACCAAACATACGCTGCTGATAATCAGCATCGACTAGCACTACCATGCAATAATGAACTGGAATAATGTCTCTGAAATGTCTCTGAAGGACCTAAAATCTTCATTGACAAATCAGAAACTGAACAATAAGATTCATCATACCTCAATCACTTCATCAGGAGATGAAATGCAAGCTGGCAAATTATCCTTACAAACCTTAATTTTACATCCGGTGTCTTTTTTTATCTTCTCCACAACCTTCCCTCCTTTCCCGATCACCGAACCGGCCTGCGCCGAATCCGCCACAAGCCGGCATGACACCGTCCTATCTCCAAGCTCAATCCCTTCCATCTCCGCCACAACTTCCAAAATCCTATCAAACACTCTCAACAAAGCTTCCTGCGCTTTCGACACCTCAATTGCCTCACCATCACCGCTGTGGCTTCTCACCATAACTTTTCCGTCGATATTACTGGTTCCGATGACCATGATAACTCGGTCCGGTGACTCATTGGGAGAATCCTCGATTCGGATCTTAGCACCAGTGGTCAACTGGAGATTCTTGATTACGGCACCGGATTTTCCAATTACGCCGCCGATGCGGGTGGCGTTGCAGAGGAGACGGAATGCGACGTGTCCGGCGGGTATGGGGAGTGGTTGTTGAGGAGGTTTGGAAGGTTTAGCGCGTTTGGAAGATCCGTTTGGAAATGGATTCGGGTCGGGTAATCCAGTTATGGAGCGTTTCGCTGGCGGTGAGAGAAAGTTACTTCCCATAATCCTATCTCTTTCTCTCTCTAGAATTTCGAAATTGTTAAAACGAAATTAGAGTTGCAGAAACTGGGAAAGAGACGATGAGTTCAGATGCTACAATGCGCTGAAGGGAATGACGCGGGTGCGTACTGCACTCGTGGACTATTACTTACTGTGATCTAATATTTTTTTTTGGAACTTCTTTTTTTAAGAATAATTTCATTAAGAAAAGTCTCGCAATAAATCAAAAGCACATATGGCAAAAATAAAAGGTGGGGTTTCTTTAATCGAGATTATGAAGAGAATATTGAGTTAGATAATGGGCAGTTTGGTTAGCCACACGTAGAGTTGTCAAAACAGGCTATCCGGCCTGTTTAGAGCTGGCCCTAATAGGATTCAGGCTTTATTGAGCAAGGCCAAAAAGCCCGTTTGAAAAACGGGCTTGAAATATACTACCCGAACCCGGCCCTACACAGGCAGCAGGCTAAATGGGTCGGCCCTTTTTTTTAAAGTACTATAAAATACTCTTATAAATAATGTTTTTAATATGTTTAAATAATGCCTAGCACAAAAAAAAATTGTAAATTTTTTTGTAAAAAGTCATAAACTAAAACGGCGATGAAAGCAATTTTAAATAAATTACATAAGTTATGTTTATAGATATTTATATATTCAATCTTTAAAATTATAAAAAACGAAACTAGTAAATATAATTTTATATTACTTTATATTTGTGTGTTAATTCATTGAATTTTCACTTTTATTTTTACTTTGATAATCAACTAAGTAAAGAATTATTTAAAAAAGAGTTAATTAAGTAAATGGCCCTTATAAATATTCAGAATTTTATTTTTAGTCCCTACAAAATAAAATTGCATTTTTTAGTCCCTGTAAAAAATTTCATCAGCGTTTTTAGTCCTTATAAAATTTTCCACCAACGTTTTTAGTTCCAGTAAAAAATTCACGTCAGCATTTTTTGTCCCTAAAATGCTAAAAGAAAATGCCGCAGAGACTAAAAACAAAATTATGAATATTTATAAGGATCATTTACTTAATTACCCTTTAAAATATATATATATATATATATATATATATATATATATAAAATTTATAGGATTTTTTTGTCAAGTGGGCTACCCGCGGCCCGTTCAGGTTAGCCCTAACGGGTATCGGGCTAAAAAGCCCTGTAAAAATTTGGGCTCAATATTTAAGGCCCAAGCCCTATAATTAATCGGGCTAAACGGGTCGACCCACACGTCTTACATGCAAAAATCTTAAACGACGAAAAAGACATTAAAATTAATGCAATCTCCAATAATAGATCCAACATAATTGGGATGTTGTTGACGAGTGTTCAACGCCTGAACTACATTAGAAGCAGTGGCGAAATCAGAAATTTTGATTAGTGGAGGCATCATATATATAGTTTGTAGCATTAAATATAGGTAGCATTTACCATGAGAAAGGTGAATTTGAGCCTTAATATATTAATAAAAATATTGAATGGTTGAGATTGTCCACTTGCAACTTATTGATGACTTTTTGTTTTTAAAAATTTCACAAAAAATTTGACCCCACCCCTTCCCTCTTGCGACAACATCACCACCAACCTCGTTTTAAACAATTGAATTTTTCAGCTTCCCTTCTCAGAAGTTTCAATTCGACTTCTTCCCTAAGTCCCTCATAAAATTGAATTTTCCAGATCCCTTTTTCAGAAATTGCAACTCTTCAATCCGTTTTGTTGTTTTAGAAATTCGACTGTAAAATCCCCTTCTCAGAAATTGAATTTTTCAGATCCCCTTTTCAGAAATCCTCATAAAATCGACACCACCAATGAAAGTGAGAATTCAATTGTGATTAAAAAATCATAATGGATTAGTGAAAACAGATAGAAATTATATAGAAAAAAATCAAAATTATAGATATTAAAATTATATGGAAAAGCTATGGCTGTTTATGGTTTTGGAGGTAGTGGTACTAGTTTTACAGCCACAAATTGTCGAATTTGTCATAGGGAGTTTATGGATGGGGAGAAAGTTAGAGTTCACCAATCTATGTAAAATGCATAGATTAGTGAAATCAGATCGAAATTATTTGGAAAAAATTCTAAATTATTGAGAACAAAATTGTAAGGAGGTGTTTTCCAATAACAACATTTGTGCAGCGCTTCAAACACAGAGGCAGCAACAATGATAAGCTAAAATGAAATAAATTCGAAATTATTGGGGATGATTGTTCATGAAATTCATGTTTTTACTTCAGTTTGTACTTCGCCATTTGTTCATGAGATTCAGATTTTTCTTTCTTTCCCACGTGACTGTAAAGAGGTATTATGGATAAGGAGGTGTACATAGTAGAATTTTTTTAACAAGGTAGATGTAAATCAGATTTTAGTTTAATATTGCATTCAATTATTTTTGTCAAAACCAACAAATCAAAGACAACCTCCTTCACTGCCACGTGTCAGTTAAAACTCACCTTTCCCATGGTGGAGTCTTGAAGTTTAATATTGAAGTCTTAAAGTTTTTGATCAACCATTTGATAGAACAGTTGAACTCGTTAGAAACTTTCTTCAATTTATACTTGATTTTTTTTCTTCTAATTTGTAAAACCTTCTATTATTAAGGCCTCACCACTACCACTATTTTTAAATAGTAATGTCCATCATCGTTAGAATTTATGATGAATTTAATTAAGTATTGATATATGGTAAACCACCTATTAAGATAATCTAGCAAAGAACTTATAGTGTCCCACATGTGTAAATATATATTCTAACAATAAGTTATTTAGCAGAGTACTAACATAAATTGATCTCTTATATAAATTAACTTTACGACCACTGGTGGTACTTTGATGGCATCAATTAACTTTGCAAGACTACAAAGACAATGGTTTGCCAAAAATTCATGTAGAGCTCTCTATGTGTAGTTAGTTTTAACTTTTACATGAGGAATACAAAAACATCAAGGGTGTATAATCTAACAGAATTATCAATTACTATGAGCCACTAAATATGTAATAATAGAAGTAATGAGCTCAATTGTGTGTGGGGATCTTATACATAATATAGTTGGTAAAAATAATTTGTGCAAGCAGGAGCCCACACAACCTTGTGTGTGGCTCCGTCACTGATTAAAAGCACTTGATTATGCTATAAGATTCAGAAAAAACACTTCTTTTGCAAATTTCAATCCCTTTTGCATAGCTAAAGCTTCTGCTACCTCTGAATTTAGTAATGAAAAGACTTGAGAGCAACTAACTGCAACGACAACACCTTCATAATCTCTCACAATAGCATCAATACCCCATTTATACCCCTCTATTGAACATGTTGCATCAACATCTAGCTTATAGCAACCACTATCACAGGGTATCCGATGAACATCATATGTGAGTAAGTTTGGACATCCACTTAACGTCTCCAACAACGTTGTACTAGCACTATTAAAATTAACAATAGATCTTTGTGTCTTTTGTGCAGTGGTAACCACATCAATTTCAATCCCCTAAAACATTTTTTATTTCTAGTGCATCATACTTCATAACACAAGGCCAGCACATTAACTATAATATCCTCATTTGCATCAATAATAGTTCTTTTAAACCACTCTTGAAAGGGTACGTACCTAAAAGCATGTGAATTGAACACAACGCTTAAGGAGAAAGCAAACCATATATGCTTTGACCAATGACATTCCATAAAGACATGTGAAATTGTTTCAACATGTTACCCACAAAAATCATACAATAGATCACAACTGATTTATTTTTAAAAAATATCATTTTTGAATGGTAGTTTTTCATGTAATGTGTTTATGTTTTTTCTTGACAAATAATGTGTTTATGTTTGTTTAAAAAAATGTGTTTATGTTACACATTTAAACGTGTATAATATTCAATCAAATTAATTCATGATGTTTTTTTAGAGCAAATGTTTGGTGTTATTTTTTACATTTGTTTATAAAAATACCAGCGTTCAAACATTTATCTGTTTTTTCTTCTTCAGTTAATGCGTATAAATTAAGAACAATAATTTTTTTATAAAATTTAGATGAAAATTATAGGTATTGATAGTAGATATTTGTACTTTCATTTTGTGACAAACTACATTTATATTTTTCAATGATATCAATAATATAACAAATATAATATAAATTCTTATCTTTTTGAATAACAACAACAATATATTATTTTTATAGTCATATTTGTTTAAAGAAGTAATTGAAAGTGAAGAAAACAGTTCAAAATCATGCATTCTCTTTATATACAGTATAGATTTAATTGACATGATTTATTTTTTATTTTATTTTTTTAAAAGACAAAAAATAATGATATAAAATGGTCAACCAAAACACAAGTGTTAAAAGATTGAAAAAAAATACACAATTTAACAATTATAGAATTGAATGAGCACTAAACAACAAACGACGCTTCCAAAAGAAAAAGAAAAATCAAATCAAGCGAGCAACAAACTGCGCCGCTAGACTTTTTTAGATTGCAAAATCAATCATCGTAAGCACAACATTCATGAACATATTGTTATGTGTTACCCTTTAAAATTAATATCCTAGTATAGCAACACACAAACATATGAGTAAGTGAGTATTTCATTAATAGTAATCACAAAGGAAACATTTAACTTCGTTCTTAATTGACTACTAAACCAAGTGTTTTACAATAAAAAAAAAAAGAACCAATGAATCGATCCTAATGGCCAAAAACCTTATAATTACAATGATTTTAAATTGACCATCACATGACAAAAATTACTTTTTATCAATTCACAAATAATTGTTGACCAAGACAATACATTCGACCATAATTGATTAGATATCGACAATTCAAAAAATAAATGTTTGGACGTTTCATTCATGTTACATCATTCCAAACCTTATGGCGAAACTATATTTTGAACCCTCTACAAAACAAATCATTTGTAATTTGAAGACGACTATTCGACAAACTCAAAGCAATCATTACTTTTCATAAAACCAAAATTAGAGATTGACTCATACTCATAAGCTTCTTTGGCTGAAAATATGAAATTAGAATTAAGTTTAAATATGCAAATAATCCTTGTAAATATAGCGAGTTTTGATTTTGGTCTCCGTAAAAAAAATCCTTCAAATTTTTTTTGTCTTTTAAAAAGGTCTATGGGCCCACTTTTTGGCTAAGATGACATGGTTTAACCCACATGACAGTTGTTGATGGTGCAACTTTTGCCACCTGACTTTGATGTGGCAATCCACATAATATAAAATTCTGAAAATTATTTTTCGAAATTAAAAATTTAAAAATCATAAAATAAATTTCCAAATTTTTTCCAATTATATGATTTTTTTTTAAATTGAAAATTATATAATTTTTTAAAATCTGAATATAAATGTTTGAAAATAAATTTTTTTAAAATTATATGACCTGAAAATTTATAATTTTCGAAAATATAAATGTCAGTATTTTCGATTTTTTTTTGAATATATAATTTTTAGATTTTTTTTAAAAAATAATTTTAATTTTTTTTTAAAAAAAAATCAGATTTTTTTTTCAAATAATTTAGTTTTAATGTTATGAGATTTATTTTTTGTTGTTTTCCCGAAATTTCAGATTATATAATTTTCAAAAAAATTAATTTTAATTTTTGAAAATTATACAATAAAAAAAATCAGAAATTTATTCTATGATTTGTGAATTTATTTTTAGAATTTTTAAATTGTTTTTTTACATTTTTAATTACGAGAAATGACATTTCAGTGTCACATGACAAATATTGCATAGTCATCAACTGCCATGGACCTGGACCTTTTAAATATACATAAAATTCTGCAAGGATATTTTAATTTTTTTTCTTCATAAAACCAAAATCAAAACTCGTTATATTTGCAAGGATCATTTACATACTTAAACGTTAGAGTTAAGATCTAATTATCATACATCCTTCAAAAAAATATATTAGATAGCAAGGCACTGTACTCCTCCACCAGCTCTACCTCTCAAGCAAATAATCCTTCCATACAAATCCACCCATCACCCTCCTCTACTATCCTACTACTCACCATATCCTTCACATATATTTTGTTTGTCAACCGCTGTATTTAATAACTTATTTAAGTGATCATTTAACATGTTTCCACCCAACCATGATTCATGCAAAAACAATGTGTTGCAACCATTCCTCATTTCAAACACATTCTTAGGAAACCACCTTCCTCTAATCACCTTATCACCTCTTTCAATGTTGTAAATATTCTTTCACCATGTTGAATTTTTACTCCCCCAGACAACATACCATTCGTAGTCCCATATTTGTTTAACAAAATTTTATACCAAATTATCTCTTTCTCTTCCATCATCCTCCTACACCACTTTTCTATTAAAACTATATTAAAAGCTCTTAATTTTTCACACTCAATCTTCCCTTTTTATGGGTAAGCACATTTTATCCCAATTAATCCAACATGTTTTACGAGCCTCTCACTCCCACTCCATAAAAAATATTTAACCAAATTGACATGATTTGTTTTAGGCTTAAGTTTACTTTTGGCCCTCTAAAACTTTGTTTGCGAGTTTGGATGGGAAGAGAGGGGAATGCTTGGTAAAAAAGGAATAAGCAAGTGGAAGAAATATAGGAAAATGGGAGGGGAGGGCTTTGGGGAGTTGACTTTTCTTCACAATACTAAACCCTCCTCATTTAGGGAACTAAAAAATTGTATTGAAGGAGGGTTTTGGGGGGTTTTAAAGGGTTTATATGAATTCTTCAAATTTAATCTATATTGTTATATTATTTTTAAAATTAAAAATATAGTAATCATATACATTCACTTGTCATTCTCTAAAAAACTACTCTTTTAAATTTTTTGAAAGATTTCTCCATTTTCCGTCATATTTTCCACCCCTGAAAGCTTTCCAAACTCGCAAACAAAGCCTAAGTTTCAAAATGTTGTGATTTTGACCCCTTATTAAAAAATGAAAAATTTGGCTCCCATGATTTAGCCCTTTTGCAAAAGTCGTCCTTTTGACCAATTTTGACCGAGTCAACACACATATGGCAGTGAGCAAGATGCCAAATGTGTATTTTTTGAATTAAAAAATTTAAAAAGTCACGCGTGTATATATTGAATTAAAAAAAAAACAGTCTCTCTACCTCCTTCTCTCCCATCAGATCCACCGCCCCTCTCTTTCATCTTATTCCTTTCTTCTTGCAAATTCAACGTTCAAGCACAGAACCACCCATTTCCTCTACTCTCCAAATCAACAGCAAGGTTCGAACCAAAAAATCGGAGGTACGAACCAACAACAAGGTCCGAACCAACAAACCGGAGGTGCAAGTCAACAACGTCCAATATTCCTTCAAAGAAACATAGGAACCGATGGTGGGTGGGCTTAGATTGCCTTTCAAAATGACAATTGCAGATTTGATTTCTAATTATATGTGTAGTCTGATTTGTTGTTATTTTGAGGTATTAAATGATTTCAGAGTTGATACGTCAGATTTTTTATCTCTGGCATTCAAATCCATGAGATTTCAACAAAACATGTGCATGGTTTATTTTAGTAGATTACTAGATTCTAAGGTAGTATATTGGAAATAGAAATAAGTGGCATTTACGGGTGCTTCATTTGTGGACCATATACTATTAGTTTTAGTGTCAGGCTGGTGTGTCGTGTGATTTTGCTAAGTAAGTGGCATCCTATGAATGTTGTTGTTCTTGTAGTGATCGTTGTTGTTTTTGCTATGTTTAAGATTTGTTGATATGAATTTTATTTGAGTTGTGGTTGAGAAGATTTTATGGATTTTTTTCATAAAGATTGTTGTTGTTGTTGTTGAAGAGATTGTTGTTGTATTTTTTGGATTTTCTGGGTTGTGGTTGAGAAGAAGATGAAGTTGTTATGAAGATGAAATTGTTGGGTTTGATGATATTGGTGGGTTAAGAAGATGAAGGAGAAGGAGATTAATGATGTTGTTGGGTTTGTGGAACCTCGCGTGCCCCTTCTTTTTCCTTTCCTTTTTTTATTTTTATTTTTTTTTATTCAGCTAGTAAACACCTGTCATTTTTCTATTTTTAAAATATGTAATTACACATGTGACATGCTACATAAGCGTTGAAAAAGTCATAATTTACAAAAAGGATGATTATTGTGAGGGGGTAAATTATGGAGGGTCACATTTTTCATTTTTTTGACATGGGTTCGAAATCGCAACAATTTAAAACTTAAAGGGTCAAAAGTACACTTAAGCCTTTAATTTAATGTATGTGTAAAAAGGTTTATTGAGAAGATGTGTTCAATTTAAATTTTGATTATAAAAATATAATAAGTAATCATAACATATATAAACTACCACTTTACTCTTTTCTATAAAAATGTTAAAATTAAATTAATGAATCTCTATATGCTCTAGGGGATAAACATAGAGTGAAAAATATTAAATGGGACAAAGGCAGGACTAAAGACCCATACTCCTCGACTCCTCGTTAGCAAGGCAGGATAGAACACCTCAAAGTTAAAGTTATGCTCCTCTATATATGCATGTCTCCGCATTACATCCAAGATACGATCATAATTTACACCTTTTTTCGCACACTTACATCCTCATTTCTCTCAAGTGTTTGAGTGCTAAACGAGTTACCTCCAACGCTTTTAAAATCATCTTCACAAACACTTTCACCGATTACTCATCGACTTGATCCACTCTAAATCATAGGAGTAAATTGTTTTCCTTCTATTTTACGGCCGACATCGAAATAAGTTGAAAGTGACCATCATTTTCACATGTTATATGACCATCATTTTAATATTTGAGTTTAATCCTTAAAATCAGAATAATTCAAAGTTATATTTTATTTATTTCGCAACCAAACAGAGTATAATTTAAGGCCCCTGATAAAGGATATGCGAATAATAGAAAAAATCACAGTCAAGTTACACTTGCGAGAAACGTGTCAAAATGTAAAAATCTCACGGTGAAGAAAAAGTCACAGGTAACAATAGTGGTATGTGGCAATTAGATTCATTAATTTAACCGAAATACATGCGTCATACTGTATTAATGTTCTTACTTACTTCCATTTCCCCGGCTCCACTTGCCAGCCTTGAAAGAATCATGCTTTATAGGAGCAAAGCAAAGTGTTACCGACATACATTACACAGATGGAATTGAAAACAAAAATAAGAAGATTATTAAAAAATACAACTTTATTTTCACAATTAAATTTTTCTGTATGCAAGACAAAAAGAAGTTGTTAATTGACACTACCATGACCAACAACACACTCAAATTATAGGTTATAGATCTCTTTTAATTTTAAATTCAGTTCTAAAAATACAGTACTGTTAAGTGATGTTATCACTTAATCTACAATTAAACTGTCTTATATTTTAAAAGAGATCCCTCAAATATATATTTAGATTGCATCAACAAAAATGAATATGAAAATCAACAAAAATGAATATGAAATCAAAGTTATTACTTTGCCAAAACAAAGTAATGTTATAGTCTACTATATCGATTTTTGCAAATAAAAAATCAGAATAAACAACTTCAAGTAATATAATATAGGAGAAACAAAGAGGCCGGCAAAATTACAGAAAAAAAATGAAGTTACTAATGATAAATTATCATCTGGATCAGTCAAATTATCTACAATTTTAAAGATGCAACTTTAATATCGTAAAACATAGTAAGCGTATACCAAAAAAAATGAAAAAGAACTACTATCAATAAAGGTACCGTTAATAATAAAAAATAACTGCTATGAGAGAGCAAACCGCTAGGGCGGTTGGGGATTTTAAAAAAATGGTTTAGTCATGTATTTTATTTTTGGAAGCAACAATATTTCAACAAAAGTAGAAGTGGCATATCGGTTATAGTTATAAAGTGAAAGCATATGATACCTGGTTCGATACCTTGCAAACTCTTTTTTTCCATAAAAATTACTTAGATCCACAAAAAAAGCGGGATTAATTAGGGCAAACTTACGAGAACTATTTAACATTAAGATGAAATATAATATATTATTTATTAACTCGGAGACAACGACATATACCGTCCTCCGGGTCCGGTCCTTAACTAAATATGTATGAGTATGAGTATGAGTATGAGTGTAATTGATTAGTTAGTTAGATGTTGTGAAGATGCCTAGAGAGGAGGATGAAGAGAACAGTGGCGTGCCAATTCTTCTACCTTCGAGTTCGAGTAGCACAAGACGAGTTGAACGAAGAGCAGATCCTTTCCTCATAGTTTGTAGATGTTTCAGTTTTATTACCTCTTTAGCTGCTATTCTCTGCGTCGCTGTCAACGTTCTCTCTGCTGTTCGCTCCTTCAAAAACCCAAATACTGTATCTATCTTATTCTCTTATTCTCTTTTTTTCTTCTTTCTTTTTTTATTTTTTTTATTTTATAATAATTCAATTTTTCTTTTTGTTATAGATTTTCGATGGCATATTTCGTTGTTACGCCGTTCTCATTGCGATTTTTGTGGTTCTCGTTGAGACTGAATGGAGCTTCATCATTAAGTTTTGGCAGGTTAATTCATTTCCTTCATTTCATTTCATTTCTTAGGATCTGTTCAATTTCATTATCATTACTTCCATTTTCAGGTTCTCGAGTATTGGGCAGGCAGGGGTATGCTGCAGATTTTGTACGTTTTTTCGCTTTTTTATTTGTTATGTGATTGGATTTCATAATCATGTTAATCTATTTAAAACTGTGTTTATGTTTGTGTGTTTTTATTATGATATCTCATACATTTATATCATATAAAAGTTAGTAATGAATCATCAATTTGGAACTAAAAATATCACTCTCACTTTAACTTAGTCCCCAAACTATATATATTTCTTGCAGTATATGAAATACATCGTTTTAGCTTCTAAAGTATATAAAAATCTGTCTCATTGGTCCGTAGCATCTTAACACTAAAGTGATAGATTACATGTACTTTTCATGACTTTTTTTAATTTTATATACTTTAGAAATTAGATTGGAGATAATGATACTTAGGAGATTAAATTAAATTAAGGATTCATTATAAACTTTAGTGTTGGAGTTTTTCAACTCGAAACTTAGGTTTAGAAATATTGTCTGATAATATCCACACATATGTAGTCTTTCCTTAAATAATATATGATAGAGATGAATTGGGTGTAATGCAGAGAATTGGATCGAATTTCTGTTTACAATGATGATGATGCATATAAACATTAATTGTAGTTTGGCTTTTCTTTTTTGCAGTGCGGCAGTGATGACCAGAGCTTTCCCTGACTATAGTGGGGAGCGAAAAGATCTCATTATTCTTCAAAACGTTGCCTGCTATTTGCTTCTTTCTTGTGGCGTAGTTTACGTTATCTCGGTAAGATTATCAAAGAAAACAGACTATAGTCTTAATTCAAAAGCTTGTCTGTTGTGCTTTCTCCCAAAACCCTTGTTTGATAATACTAGAAACCAAAATGTTAGTCAAAATATGATCTAAATGACAACTTCAAAACAATTTGATGTTTGTATTTTTATGTCATTTTGTAGTCTAAACTTTTTCCATTGATTTTTCACATTATTGGGCCTTGAATGTTGTCCTCAGTTTAATACTTTAGAAATCACATCCCCGTGAGCTTAGCTCAGTTGGTAGGGATATTGCATATTATATGCAGGAGCCGGGGTTCGAACCCCGGACACTCCACTTTTCCACAATTAAATTGTGTGAACTCCATTAGGCTACTTGACCAAAAAAGAAATCACAAACATAAATGAAACCATTTCTCTTCTCTGCACTTATTCTTTTACTTCCATATTAGCTTTGAAAATTTCAGACATGTTTTATTTTTCATACTGTGTGTATTATATATTTCACAGCTCTTATTTGATATACCTTGGGTCTGAGTTCAAAACATTTTCTATTCATTATTCTTCCTCTCCTTTTCTGTTGTTGGTGACTGTCCTTACTCCTCAATTTATGTTCTAAGGAATTTCTTCATTGCATACATTGAAAACGTTCTTTCTGTTTTGTTTGTATTGCTGTTTGAAGGGAGTCCTTTGCATTGGTTTTCTAAAACGTCGTCGCCAGGAGCAAGAGATCACTAGAGAGCACGCAGCCAAGGATCTTGAGGTGATGTGTTTATATTAAGATGTTATGATTTATTCTTGATTGTATTCCATATGGTCATGTCTATAGTTCTCTGTCTCCCTTGGTTCCAATGACAAAACATTGCACTAACCACAAATTTAATTAATTCTTTGAACATTTTCCATTACCGATATTATAGAAAAATTTAATTTATATTCATGAAATTAACTGCATGATCCTATTGTTTTAATTTCAAATCAAAGGGTGGCCTCTAATTTTATCATTAGTTAAAAAGAAAAGAAATCAAGGATTTTAGGGACCCATATGATTACTGCTATCTGTATTTGAAAACAATGTGTGAACAGGACTGGTAGTTATTCAAATAAACTTCATATATGCTTCTAGCCTGGTTAGAGTTCATACACATTGATCAGATTGCAAACATTACCGTCCTTGTTTATGTATTCGCTCCCAAGTGTTAAAAGTTTATTCTATCTTATCTCAACAACTTTTATCTTTGTTAATCCAATAAACTTTTACTAAAAAAGTTACTTGCTCCTACAAACACTTGACAGGAGTTGGAACGACGTAGAAAAGAACTTGAGCAACTGCTTGTGACAGAATAGGTTTGAAGTGTTTGAAAGTAGTGCTGAAATTGTCTAATTACTTGGTGAAGGCTGAAGACACAACTAGAGGAAACCTGACCTATGAATGCCTTTTATGTTAGTGTTGGTTACTGTATTGTTTGTTCATTATCTAAAACAGTTGAATTACATTGTTCTGTGTAAATATCTAAAGGCAATATTGGAGATGGTGTTTCACCTTTCGATTCATGTGGAAATTTTGGGAACCGTGTTCCTCCATTTGCCACTCATCTCATATGCCTCCCACTGCTTTGAGCCTCTACAATAAGTCAATGACCTCTCCACACCCAAAACAAAGGCCTTCTTTTATATCATAAAAAATTGTATGTCTTGAGTTGAGTCACTTTACTTTACTATAATGAATATAAGTTGATTTCCCACGTCCTTGAAGTTGATCGAGGATGGGGTTCAGCATACACATCCTCATACCTGTCTTGTGAACAAAATTAGAAGACAGTACTCTCTCCTTCTCACAATAATGGTCTATTTACCTTTTTTTTTTTTTCAAAATAATTGTCACTTTAGAATAACAATGCGACATTTATTATTTTTTTCTATTATTATACCTTTATTTATTGAAATTCATCCAATTTAACTACTTCACTAACTACAATTAATAAAGATGTTTTAGTAAATGATACTGATTTTATCATCAAAATCAACACAATTAATCATTTTCTTAATAATCGTGTTTAAACCTTAAACGACTATTATTTAGAGACGGATGGAGTATAATTTATTGGTTTGACATTTGAATTTTCAACACTCCATGCGTGCTATGTTTGCGCGGATTTGTATTCTTCAATTTATTAAGTTCATTCTATTTTATCGCTCACCAACTTTTATCTCACGAGAATTAATGCAATAAACTTGTAAAAGTTACATGCTCCTGGGGACGGAGTTAAAAGGGTGACCACCAGTCCACCACATGAGGCCATAACCACATATAACTCATACATATAACTCATATTTTTACAAGGGTCTTGTTAACAAGTGTTCCCGGGGCACTTTTTAATAGTAAGTTTTGATTGCACAAATTTTTATCAAAACTTACTATTAAAGGTGTTTAAAGAGTGTCCTAGCATTTCCCTTTTTATAAATCAGTATGTTATTATGGTGACTTTTTATCTCTATATTTTGTTGTTGTGAATAAGTCTTTCTTTGAGTAAATATATTGGGTTTTAAATACTTACATTTCTATTATTAAAATCCTTTTAATCAAGTAAAATATAAAACAAGTATGAAAATTAGTTTATTACAAACCTAATTTGTCTTAGATTTTGAATAAGGCCCCGTTTGGATTGGCTTATTTTGAGCTTATGTGGGTTTATCTACTCCCATAAGCCTTTTTAAAGGTGTTTGGGTAAATAAATAAAAATAGCTTATCATAGTTTCATAAGCTACTTATGTCATATTTTAATAAGCCTAAATTTTCAGCTTACCCTCCGGCTTAACAAGGAGCTTATGAATTTATGTAACCTCCTTCGATTCTCTCTGGATCCACTTTTTCAAAACATATATTTTAATTATAATGTTAGTTATCTTTGGCGGTGCATGAGTAACAAAATTGCTATATACTTATCTTACTAAAGTAACACACATAACTAAGATTTTTATTTTTATTTTTTTAAGGAAGATTTTTATTTTTTTTGTTACGCAACAAAATGAAACTGAATAAAAAAAACAAACTTAACTTGTCTTTTTTGGTAACAAACTGTACACTAATATCTATATATATGGTAAGTTTATTTACACCTCTAATGTTAATTTTGTCTTATATGAATA
>Ga0315914_1000115_pt1 | contig 71356 bp, 43 predicted proteins | sample MpolenodulesMG_FD_203920 | JGI IMG/M metagenome (GOLD analysis project Ga0315914, IMG submission 203920) | Medicago polymorpha root nodule microbial communities from Los Angeles, California, United States - elongated nodules | ecosystem: Host-associated > Plants > Roots > Nodule | place: USA...
ACCGATTAACGTCTAAGACTAATATGACTATCAGATTAATTAATTATTCAGAGAGTTTTATATATTTTCTCTTTATACGTTTTATTACATCAACCACTCTCTTCAATGAAGAGTAAAGTAGAATACTTATACTCCCAATATAAATTAACAGACTAAAACAAGATTGAATATTTTTATTCGAGAAACTCATAAGATGGAATATAAATAAAGGCTTAAAATATGTACATAACATTCCCCCTCAAATTCATGGTAGGAATTATAGAGAGTTTGCTAATTAAAACCCTAAATCGTTGAATGGAATAAGATTTGATAAACAAATCTAACAATTTGCATCGAAGAAGAAACCAAGAGTAATAAGTGATGGTGTTGCACTAAACAATGATGTTGAGTGAAGTGACAATCAACCACAAAAAAGTTTGTAGCGTTCATGAAAAGTAGTATGGTTGCCAACATTAAGTTCTCCAATTGTTGAAGTTTAATAACCCATTAGGATTATATATCACTAGTCCCTCTATTGTTAATTATAAATAAATTTAACTTTTTATATTCATTCAATCAATGATGTATGTGATTCATATTGTGGATCACATAAATTATTAATTAAATTAACCTAAAAAATTAAAATTGTTTATAATTGATAGCACAGGACTAACATAATTCAGTTATACTTTTATGTTTTAACTAACATACTGTTTTACACTTTTCTAACAACTAACTACTTTTAAATCTGTTAATTAACTTGGATTACACAATTCACTACACCCCTTTAATTCAGGTTAATTACTGTGAAAGCAACTAACTTTGTCTCTTAATTCCTTAAATTTATCGCTACTTAGTGGCTTTGTTAGAATATCTACAATCTGCATAGTAGTTTTGCACTATTCCAATTTGAGCCTTATTTAGTGGGAGTACTATTTAATAAAGATTTCGTTTGAGGGATTTAAGAATCAACATGTATGTGAGATACTAGTTTGGACACCCGTGCCAAGCACGGGCTAGATTATCGACTGTTTATTTTTATTATATAAATAATAATTAAATGTCAAATTCATTATTTAATACATTATATATCAATGGCACGTATCATTATTGTTTTATTAATTAAACATTGTATATTAACACACACACACATATATATATTTGGATTTTCGTATCGCTAAACAACAACAATTTAACACATGTAACACTTATCCTCGTGAGCTTAACTCAATTGGTAGGGATAATGCATAATATATGTAAGGTCCGGGGTTCAAATCCCGGTCACCACAAAAAAAACAGCATGTAACACTGAAATAGTAATCTTTAATGTTGAAAGATCTCACACGGATAAATAAAATCAAGTAAATATTTTTAATATGGATATCGATAATAAATGGATTAATCCAAAAACAAATCAAAATTAATTATGGAGATATGAATTTTTTCGTGCCATTATTGTTTTATTAATTAAACATTGTATATTAACACACACACATATTTGGATTTTCGTATCGCTAAACAACAACAATTTAACACATGTAACACTTATCCTCGTGAGCTTAACTCAATTGATAGAGATAGTGCATAATATATGCAAGGTCCGGGGTTCAAATTTCGGTCACCACAAAAAAAAACAGCATGTAACACTAAAATAGTAATCTTTAATGTTGAAAGATCTCACATGAATATTGGGTATAATATCACGGATAAATAAAATCAAGTAAATATTTTATTCAAAACCAAAAAATATTCTTAATATTGGGTGAAGGTGTATAATCAACATGTATTTTTAAGTAGGTGTACAAACCAAAAAATATTTTAAAGATTTCGTTTGAGGGATTTAAGAATCAACATGTATGTGAGATATTATATAATCTATATAATAGGAGAAATCTTTACTTTTCAGTTTTCACCCAACAAAGAAATAGAGGCAATCAACATGTGCAAAGATTTTTTTTTTTTTACAAATGAACTAAAATGAGTCATGCAATTGGTTTGTTAAATTTTACCAATTCAGTACTATTATAAAGATTTAGTTTGAGGGGATTTAATAAGGATTTAATAAAGAATATCTTCCAAAAAAATTAGAATTTTTTAACAAAACATGAATTTAATATGAATTTTTATATTTTTAAAGGTTAAAAATTCATATTCAATTTGTGTTTTGTTAAAAAATTATAATTTTTTTTGGAATTTTTTTTTATATAATATTCTACACATTTCTGCATAATTTTATTAAAAAATACAAAAATTAACTTAAAAATAGGGACCAAAAGTAGTGATTGAAAATTTTATAGGGACTAAAAGTTGAAGGAACATTTTAGAGGGGCTAAAATGAAAAGTTAGTATATTTATAGGGACAAAAAACATATTTAACCGAACAAATAATGTGAAAGGGGATGAAGAAACCCATCCGAAAGTTCATAAATAAATCGCTCAAATGTGTAAGAGACCCTATGTTGATTACTATAAGTTTCAATATCGACATATAAACTAAGAAACCAAGGCCAATATCTCAGTTTCATAAATTAAAGTAAAAACCTACTACAGAATTTAGAATTATGTACAAACAAAATCTAAAACAAGACATGGCCATGAAATTGTAGTTCCAAAAAAGGCAAGAACAAACTTGTCTGTAACTTGACTGAATTTGAGACCTTAATGTTCTAATATCTCTTTGTATTTGCATTACACTAATCTCTTCTCTATTGTAAAACCCAAAATAAATATGCATATTAACTTGCATGTACCTCTGAGTTTTCTTTATTTTTTTTAAAGAAAGGAGAGGTTTTTGTCGTAGTGACAAAATTCAAGAGAGGTGAAAGAGGGTAATATACCAATTCATTCTAATTTAAACATTCCTCAGTTGGATCAAATCAAGCTGGTTGCATATTAACAGCATTAGATCATCTTGTGGTAGATTATGATTGGTTTGATTATTCAAATTAGCCGGTGATCTTAATGGAAACACAAAATACCTGAAATAACTGATGATATAAGCACTTATACTTCAATGAATTTTCCACTATTGTTAAAAATTGAAGCAAATCATACAATTAATAGTAGAATCATAGTCACACGGTTCGCAATTCGTTTCAGTACGTGGTACGAATTTGGGTACGCAGTTCGCAAGTCTTAAAGAATTTGGTACGTAGGGAGTATGTATAGTCGGTGCACTTAGGTTCGTGATACGTTTAAATATAATAATTAGTACACTAAGAATAAAAAAATAATTTAATTAAAAATATAAAATAAACAATGAAAATACTAATGCTATCAACCAAAATAATTAAATTTATTTTTTACAAAAATTTAGAGATATAGAGGTTGAGTCCCAGGTTACTACTATCATGAAAGCATGAGTACTTGTTGAACTTGTCCCACATCGGGTAGTTAGTAAACTTTGAATAGGAAGCTATTTTATAAATACAGAAGCCTTTACTGGTAGGGCCAGTGATTTTTCACCTTTTCACTTCTAAGTTCTAATCACACCATTGGTCCCACCTAGCTCCACTAATAAAGACAAGTGGTTTTTCACCTCTCCAAAGAGCATAATCACACCACTGGTCCCCCAAGGAGAGGTGGGCTCGGAGATCAGTGTTTTAAGGTAAATTAGGGTGGGAAGAACAACAGAGAAACAACAAATTGACTAACAACATGTAGTCACTGAAAGAGCAATATCACTAGAAGAGTTATATCCGACATTAACATTGAGAGGAGTTCCCTTATGCTTACATTAAGAAAGAAAATAACATTGAAACTTCAATTTCCAAAAATCAACAGAGGAGGCCTAAATATTTCATCTTAAACTGCCTAACTCTGAAATTTTATCAACATCATCCCAAGCGAATTTCGTATCATCCAAACGTTCCATTTAAACTTAATTTTAATCTTATAAATCCAACAATAACCAATTGGATGTGTTCTTGTTAGATCTCTTGTGCAAAGAGAGTTATTTTGTCATAGCTAGGTAGTTGCATCAAAAGATCAAGAGCAACAACTTGATTGAGTAGACTTATGAGTTATGACGATGTTAGAAGTTAAAACGGTAAAAGTATATGCCTCAGACCTAACTAGATGAAATGGGAACCATAAACCCTAAAATAAAGGACTAACAACGAACAGGGGCACAACAACCCTTCTTATTTATACTCTAGTAACAAATGCGCACGATCGTCTCTGTGAGCTTAATTCACACTTGGTAGGTAACCATTCTTTATACTCTAGTAACAAATGTGCACGATAATCTCCGCGAGCTTAGTTCATTTTGTAGGAACATTGCATAATATATGCAGGGATTGAGGTTCGAATCTTGGACACCCCACTTATTCACCTTAAAAGATGAAATTCTAGTCATTAGACTACTTGACAAAAAAAAAAGTGCACGATATGAAGAGAGGTAATGATCATCATAAGGTGGTGTAATGGTATGTCAAGCAACATTGGGGATCCAAGAGGATTCCAATAACGAAGGGATTTGATATTGAGGAGAATATTATCGCGATTGTCAATTGTGCGTCTGTTAATATCGAAGCAATGATATTTGTATAACTATTTTGTGACAACTTTTAAGACAACCTTCAATTTCTTTCTTTTTATTGGTAAAAAACAATAGAGAGAGTGAGATAGAGAAAAAAAAGGAGAGGAAGTAAGAACACAATGTGAGTATTAGACAGAAAGTTGTCTAAAATTTGTCACAAATTGGTTGCACAAATATCATTTCTCACCCAATATAGTGATAAAATGAGAAATATTGATTATTATAATGATAATAATATACACAAAAAAATGATAATAATATCTCTTATTACTTAAAGGTAACCTGTAAGCAATATTTTGTCCTAGATTTACCCTAATTTCTCTACTTAATTTTACTATAATAACCTTATTTAATTTAAACAAAATGTTCATTGTTATGGAAATCAAAACAAACCTAAACTAAACTAATTACCCTATTTTTTTATGAAAAACAAAACAAACCTATTTTTTTATTAAAAACAAAAGAAAATCGTCCCCAATTTTTTTATGAAACCTAAACTAAACTAATTACCCTATTTTTTATGAAAAAAAAAACAAACCTATTTTTTATTAAAAACCAAAGAAAATCGTCCCCTATTTTTTTGTATGAAACCTAAACTAAACTAATTACCCTATTTTTTATGAAAAACAAAACAAACCTATTTTTCATCTCTTACTCTTAAAAGTTAACACGTATCGCAATATTAAACCTAATTCTTAACCTAATTTTGTAGCCTATTTCCCTCTAATAGAGGTAATTTTTCATTTGGTTTTCTTTATTAGGGATTGCTAACATATTGACCCAGTATTTTGGGAAATTATTACATTCTCCAATAGAGGTATTTTTTCTACAACATTGCTATTATCCCATTTTTAAAAATATATTAATTGGCTTAAATGCAAAAATTTTCATTCTTTTCCTTTCAATGTTGTTAAATAATATATTTTATTTGACGGAGACTACAATGCAAACCATTAACCTAAATAATATATTTTATTTATTTGATGGGTACTACAATATTAACCTAACACAATGATGTTGAGTTTTCTTATGCTATGCTGGATATTTATCTCACTATTGAAATTTGATTGTTGTGTCACTTATGACTTGCTTTGTATCAAGGTAATTTTTTTTGTGTAGCAAAATTTACACAAGACATATTCATGTAGATTAAATCATTTGCTTATTTTTTTTTCTTCTACTCTTCTCTTTAGTTTATATATTCACTTTTGTTTTCAGTTTTTCTAAGTTGATTTTGTTATACTCCTATAAACCATACTCAATTATATTGGTTTGCTCACTGACCAATTAATATCTCTGCTCTTATGTCTATTTTCTTATAGTTTAATAGTAGTTTAATGAAAAAGATGTCTTCTTATTTATGTCTTCTTATCTACGTATTCTTATATATTCTTATTTATGTATTCTAATTTATGTTGTGATATGGTGGCTCATTAATTATATGTTTGAGCAAAATGTATATCAATTTCTTGACCACATTCAATTTATTGTGTTATGGGAATGAAGTTGCAGGAAAAACGAATTGCTTATCAAATTAGATTGTTCTCTTGAGAACCACTTGAACTAACTCAACTATAGTGGTGTATAGAATGATATTGTTGTTGGTGATGGTTTCAAAATGACCAAGGGGTGGTCACTCTTTTATTTTGCATAATTGAATTTTGGTTTTGCATTGCATGATATTTTAAGCATAATCGAAGGATCAGACTGTTCAGCCATTAAGTCGACAAAATTGTTGTATGTGTAGACTTTTCACATGAATAACCTAAATGATTATTGAAATTTGTTGTTCCTTCAATTAAGTTCGGTTGTTTTTGAGATTGAAATGTTGAACATTAGTTCAGTTGCAAAATTGTTGAACATTTGCAAGGACCATTGAAAGGATTTGCTATTTTAAATTGGGAGTTTTGACAATATTTTAATTTCTTTTGTGCAAGTTTGATTTGTGGTCTGTAAGGATCGATTAAAGAATAATACGAGAGGATTGTTTTTTTGCACATCAATTTTTCCTTTCTTCACTTGTGTTACACTTTATTTGTTTCTTTTTATTTATCTAAAATTTTCAATTGTTCTTTTTTTTTCCTTTGTTATATGTGGCTAATGTGAAGTAGTTAACAAATTTAAAGTTAATGTCAATTTTCTTAATTTTCATGATTCGGTCAATAGAGTCCTATATTTAAAAACAATAGTTGTAATTGACCATGTTAAAGAATGTGGTGCATAAACCAAAGAACCCATTGCCAACCTTCATCAATTCAAGAGCAAGGCATCACATCCTTACTGTCCGCTCATTCATACAGTACTGTGGTTCAATGTCTTGATTACATTACGATGCCAAATTCCGGTGTCTGGATTAAACCTCAATTCCCATGTAGGCCAGTAGTGCAAATCTTGCTTCAATGTTAGGACTTGTGGCTTTCCATCGAGGTGAATTGTCCTTACCCGAACAAACTCTCCATGCTCTAGTTCCTGATAACATTTATGAAATAATTACAATACAGATAAAAGGCTAGTACTTGATGCAAGTGTGAAGCAAAAACCAGGATGCTTTGTTATAAAACACTAGTATCAGATCATGATAGCAATTACAGTACTTCATGAAACATGCAATGCAAATCCCCGACTCTAAAAGCAATAGCTTGTGGCAGCAAAAATTTTTGAACACTTTGAGGCACATCAAAACATCAAACAGTTTTACAAATTTCATAAATGATTAATGCTAATATAGTTAGCAACTCAAACCTATATAGAGCGGATAAACAGATTCTCCATCATAACATATGTACACATGTCATTAAATGTAATCTATTCCAAATGAATACTGACACCATGTCATACTAAATATAAGCTCTAACTAGGAAGAAAAAAAGGTAACTCTGCATGTAAGTTACATCCATGCATAACAAATATCGTACCTTTGTCACATTAACAAAAGAATCTAGATCTGGAGTTGGTTTTCCATTAATTTCAACTATCCACTGAAGAGCATACAAACCATATCTATGTGCAGGACTCCCATAACTCCACCTGTGAATTGTAAGGTGATGATTAATCACAAGAGCATGCAATGCAAAATGCTGGTGCAAGTTCATGAGTAGACAAAATGTAGTACGTCTATATTTTTCTTCCTTAAAAAACCGGCACATAATAAAAAGATTATTGAACATTTGCAATTAATAACATATTTCTATCTAACATCCACCATGATTCAAAATAAATATAATCAACAATGAACAACTAAAATAGGATATTGTTATACATTATATTATAATAATAGTATATTCTTTTTGAGTGAAGGATGCCAGGAATATGGATTCCAAATTTATGAATTATGATCTGAACAATAAGCTATAGTGCAAATTTTACAATGCTAATATTTGAATTGTCCATAAATCCACTCCCAATCTGCACAATTGTATGCAAAATGCAGATGTATGCAAGTGGTATCAAGACTAGTTCTCAAATTCTGTTAGTTAAGCAGGCATATTGGTGTGGAGGATGTTAGGTAAATAACCAATTTAGACTTTACATCTATCTAGACCAAGACCAAAGGACAACGAGCCCCTCACATGCAGTAGAGACATGACAGCAATTTTGGGAGATTATACATATCTTCTTCATCTATGACAATTTTTATTCATGTGTTTATAACTATAAATATAAGTACGCTTTTTCTCTTGGTGGGATCTTACGATATGGGCAACAGTTCTTGAGTTACGACTTACGATCTATCAATCCCCTCCCGATCTTGCATAGACTCTTGATTTTTACAACATTGGTCCTTGAAGCTGATTTCCCTACTGTTTTCTACAGAAGCTAATTTCATATTATTCGAATAGTTGTTATATCAAAAACTCGGTTATTGTAACTTGCAAGATGTTTTTAATATTTATTTTTCTGTAAGTGCTTCTTGAGAATTTATCCAATCTGACTCATAGTCTAAGTGAGCTTGCTGATGATAACAACAGTAAGCCCAATACAATTTTACTTGCAATGTGAAAATCAACATTAACATCCTACCATGCTGCTATTCATTAATCACCACTTTAGCCTTTTCGAGAATTAAAATATTGCATGCAGAGAGTTAAAATTGAACCTTGTCCCAAATACACCATGACCCTCATTAGGAAGAAATCCAAGAGCACGTACTGCAGAATGTGGTTCTTGAACTAAACAACCACACCAATTAACTGTACGAGTTGTGCCATTTCCATCCCTTACATCTGCTCCCACAAGAAGTTCAACCTCTTGTCCCTAGACACAAGCACACAAATCAGTCATAAAGTTATAACTTACGCACTTCGATAAATAAGACAAAAGTTCACTCAGCAAGATCTACAATCTGTAAATCAGAGGAGGGTAAATATTTTCAATATACCTGCCGAAAAATAGTCATCTGAAGCTTGTCATCATTGATATTAGATTTATCTAAAGCTTGGCAAGCATTTTCAATGTCAAGGAAGCATGTGACTGGTTCTTTATTGATTGCTAAAACCATGTCCCCTTGCTCCAAAAGATTTTCAGCCTTTGATCCAGCCAAACAACCTTTAACACGTAAAACCTGTCGTCTTATTGGGTCTTTCTTAACAAGTGCCTGCAATAATTTGACTAAATACATTAATTACAAATCATCATAATTGCAATACAGATTAAAGATAGTTCTTTTAAAGTAGTGAAAGAAGGTAACAAATCTAAGAATAACTAAAAATAGATTAACAAGACATTATAATTAATTATGGTTTGGCTTGAAAAAATCTCTTAAAGTAATGATGGACAAAAAAGCAACAGGAAAACTAAGGACAACTTGGAAACAGTACTAACTAATAATTCCAATTCTACAACACTGCTTGGTATATTTACAAAGGAAACCATTCAATTTAACTGTCCCGTTTAAAATTTACTGGTAAGTTCAACCATTGCTTGATAAAGTAAACTTAAAACCAGAAGTCACAAAGGAAACCATTTAAGTTTACTGTTCCGTTTTGATATTAGACTAAACTATGCTCAAATCTACTCGTTTCATAAAGAAACAGTAACCTCCCCTGCTTTAATAATGAGAGGACCAAACACGTAGAAGTTGATTACCACTTTATCAGAAAAAAGATCATTCATGATGTCATTAAAACCTTTTCAGTGAGAGCTCAAATGATCAATTAGCCGATATCTTCACCAAATCTCTACAGACACCTTAGATTGATTATATATGTCATAAGCTGAATGCATATGAAATATATTCTCCAGCTTGAGAGGGAATGTTGATCATTCTCTATTTATTAGCATTGATATAATTTCCTTATTTTCTAATTTTCCTTTCTTAGAGATTCTCTCTTGAATATAAATTTGCACAACCTCATTGTGAAATATAAGTTGATCATTCTATATTATTCAACTGGTACACAACGTCATCTTTCTATACTATATATATAAAGGGAATAGGGGGTTTTGGGCAGGATTTTTCGTTATTCCAGTTATACCCTTGAACAAATTTTCGTATAATAATGTTATATTGCTGAGTCATTGAAAGATAATAAAAGAATTTATATTATGTTTGTTGTATTGTTGGTATGAAAAAGATAAACATGATTTATTGGGTTTGTTATAATTTGGAATTCACAAATGTCTAATCTCTGTAATTTTAATCATAATTTCATAAAAATTATCGTTCATAATTTACAAGCGTTAGCGCAAAAAAGAAAGCGGAAAGATGGACACGTGGGTGCCCGCCTCTCCACTAGTAAAATAGAAAGCAACAATGCATTCTTTAAATTGCTAAAGCGAAAATAGTTATAAAAGATTACACATGGAAAGAAAGTAAATATTCTAAAGTGAAAACACAGACCATAAAGGAATATCCATACCTGAATCCAAACATCACTTAGTCCGAAACTACGAGCCTTTGAAAGTAATGTTGGATACAATTCAACTTCTAAAATTCTCATAAGTGGCATAGGCCGTTTGACACCATTTATGAGAAGAGGCGACCCATTTGCACAGGATATGATCTTGTCCAGGACCTGGCTTATCGAATAAATTGGAATCCCCCTCACGAACTGATGAGATGATGTACTGCTACCTAATTTCAGCTGGAACAGGGAAATTCAGCATTTACATAAATAAATGAAAAATACATCACACAATACATTCCAGCATGATCAAATTAAGCATTTCAAATGGGAAGGACCTATGAAACTCTACTACGATAACAAGTCAGCTATCAGTATAGCACATAATCCAACTCAGTATGAGTGAACTAAGCATATCGAGGTTGTTAGACACTTCATTAAGTAGAAGCTCGATGGTCACAAGCGCAACTTGCGGTATTCTCACAAAAGGATTGAATAGCTTAAATTTTAAACGACTTTTATCCAAGCAGGGAATGGAGAATAACTGTTCACCAGCTTGAGGGGGAGTGTAGGAAATAACAACATTCAGGTATGTTTCCTATTGAAAATAGGAGCACTTAAGTCTTCGGTTCATGTATGTTTAGATTCATCTACATAAGTAGTTTAGGAAGTTCCACTTTTTTTACTCAAGGAAGTTGCACTTGTATTTATTTCTCCTCGTAAACATAACATGCAAATGATTACAGAGTGTATATAAATATCATTAATAGTTGCTAAGTGCTGTACTCACTAAAGAACATTCTCAAAATTTCTTCCTATTTTTCACAAACTCAAAATTTCAGGCAATTTTATTTCAGCTGTATAAATTACACAACCACATGAATTTAATCTTGTTAAGTCTTAATTAAAAACCTAATTAAAAAGCTTATGTACAATATTACGGTATTATTTTTATTAAAAAAAAATTATATTGGGCCTAACTCTGATAGAACATTATGGCATAATTTGATCTATGCAGCCTACCCCCACTTAGTGGGATAAGGCTTGGTTGTTGTTGTTGTGGGCCTAACTCATCCTTACAAAATTGGCTTCTAAGGTGAGGGGGGCTACAATTTATGAATTCTAATCAGACTTTATCTTTAATCTATATGGGATTTGTTTTTTTTTTCAATACACCCCTCATGCCCAGCACTATTGGGATTAATGCGTGGATATAAATGGTGGGTGGCCCATATCGATAGGCTTTGATACATTATTATGTTTTTATATTGGGCCTTACTCATCTGTACAAAACCGGATAGTAAGATGAGATGTGCTACTCTTTATAAACTCTAATCAAACCTTATCCTTAATCTATGCGAGACTTTTTTTTTTCTTGTTTCAATAACTTTTATTTAACTTCTAAGATTTGTGATTCACTTTTATAAAATCCATAATACTTTAGTGTTTTTCCGATCTTGGGTCCAATGAAAAATGTCAAGATCAACCCTGGTAAGCAAGCAAGAGAATATCTGGTAAGAACCTGAGTGGAGAAGCTTCCCCACAAAGCCCGGACCCTTCCTTGTTCATCTGTTAGCACGCCAGAAATTGCAAGACCAAAATCTGTATTCGAACACATGAAGTGTAATAAATTATCTAAATGAGTACAACATTGGTTAGAAAAAATGAAAACATCCATATTTACCAGTATCAAGCTCAATAACTTCCATATTGGTCGCTCTGTAACGTGGGCTGCCAGCAGATTCTAAATTTAATGCAGAGCAAGGATTGGTAATAACTGATTTCCTAGAAGTTGCTCGAAGGCTTCTACTTAAGCCCAAAAGGTAAACAGAATCTCCTCGACATAATGCCGGCTCTGGATAAGAAAATGTACTATATTCAACATAGATAAATGAAAAAGTTATCATGAAAGTACATATGCTCTCAAAACCTCTTCCTTCCCACAGCATCTACTTCAAAAATGTATATACTTGTTCAGACTTCAGACAAATCACATTATACCTTAATAAAGTTCCCCCATCAATTGCTAGAGTTATTTAATCATTTACAAGAAGTAATCAACTTCCACACAAAATGTAAAACTAACTGCAAAGATACATAGTAACAAGTCTACAAAAAGTTAACCAAATCCACCTTTATCATGCTACCCTCACTGGTAAGACCTGTTTGACTTGACAGAAAGAGGACTGAAAAATTCAGACTTTGGAGCAACAGGAAATCATAACTTTTTTTTACGATTCCAATTTCTTTTCACTGTAGTCCCAAGTGGGTAGAAGTTAGCTTTTCTCGATTCCGTCAAAGTATAAATATTAATATTTAGGAGTCACTGAGCATGAAACACGTTCTTCATCATCGAAAGTGGATTGGATAAAATCACCTTCAAACATTCTAAATTTAAGAAACGACATGGACTAGGTCTAACCCACCTGGAAGTAATTCTGCAGCACGAACCAGGGAAGCACCAATAGGTCCCAAAGCAGATGGATCATATGATATGAGAGCATAATTGTGAACAGGATGGAGAAATACCACCTGCATCAAGAAAGAAGACACCATGCTAAAGAAAGTCTGTCTTCTTGTTTACTGATTTTATGTTATTAGCAACAAATTCTTTAAGGGTGTGTTTGCGTGTTGGTTTTTTTAGGGTTTTGAAGGGCTGAGTCTATATTTTGATATATATTTGATATTTAAAAAATTAATAATTAAAGAACAACATGATATTATATGCTCTTGTATCATGTTAATCTTTCAATTTTTGTAAAATATCAAATATATATTAAAATATAGACCGAACCCTCCAAAGTCTTTCCCTCCAAAATCCAACTCGCAAACACACACTAATGATTTACCTCTCCAGGAATTTCAACTGGGAAAGCAGCAAAAGATAGCAACACGTCAGAGGAAGATACTGCAACAGTATTTTTGTCAACTGCAACTAATCCCATATCTTGAGTGTGATATATTATGACACCAGTTCCAATAAAAGACTGTGAATGAACACAATCAAGCATACAGGATGAAGGAACATGAACCTGAAGATGGGAGTAATTCAGAACCATGGGAAAACCAGTAAGTCAGTACTATTGCCACACTACATCATTAAGCATTAAGATCTAACTCGTAGAAGGGGTTACAAATCCAAAAAGAATTATATTAATATAAGTGGAAAATTGCTAAGAGGAATGAACATAGACACCGATATGCTGCAGTAATATTTATGCCAAGTCAAGTCAATGATCAGAATTGTGAAAAATTTAAAGAACTACCTCAAAATTTACAAGAGTAGACTCAATCAAACGTTCAGTGCCCGATGCATTTGTCGTGGCAGCATTTGCACCTTGAAAGTCCGCTAACCCATCATCTTGTATGGCACCTGGTTTTTCTAGCTTAGTTTTCTCAGATTCATTTAGGGAAATATCAGCAACACTTCCATCAGTTAATAAACCATCTACTCTCCGTTTGTTTACTATCCCATCAGATCCATTATGGTGAGTTGCACGCTCTGAAGGATCTTCATAATTAGTTTCCAAGCTAGGGACACCATCAACCAACTCCTGAAGGTTACCTTCACCAACATCTCCCCCACAAGCACGTTCACCAGTCAATGAAATTGGACGACTGGCTAGGTTTCCAACATCTTTAGCCCCAGATGATAGAAAAGGGCAATCGGGCTGAAAAGCAGGTTTAGCAATCCACAGGCCAGTACTGTCATCCCGAGTGTATATCTGGGGAGGTGCATACCATTCATGGCGATCAACTGTCACCAACACCGACTGCAGCCATCAGACAAGTTCATGAAAGTTCAATTATCCACAAAAGCATCTAAGATCAAACATAGTGTCAACCAGACAGTCAGAAACATTATTATATGTTAACTTAACACTACTGTAGAGTTGGACTATATTTACATCATTACACAGTAACTTTTATAAAGAATTTTTTAAATAAAATCCAATATCTTACAGACCAAAATAAAAGGAAAGATAAATGAGTAAGAATATGAATTGTAAAAAAATAATATTGAAATTGTTAGAATATAATAAAATATCTTCAATACTTAATAAAGTATCTTAGTTATCTCCTAAGATTAGTTTCTAATCTCAAGGTATCTTAGATTACCTCCTAGTATTAGTTTCCATATTACATGGTTATTATTATGATATGTTTCTCGATTTTCCTTTTTATTTAGGATTATGAGTCTATGTATCCCTATATATAAGGGTCAATGTTTTGTCTTTTATATCAAGTTACTATCGATAATATTCAACCTCTTATTATTTCTCTCCTACTTTTATCTAAAACCCATAACATCAACAGAAATATCTCATACATTCCAACCAATGAGGGTTTGTTAGAAAATGAACCACAAGGACATAATTTTATTGCACGCTGAAGATTTAAAAAGGTTAGAAACTCTTGTTAACTTATAAGAACTGCAAGTTTTTAGTATCTGCAAATATACATTTATTTATATCATGTCTTGATTGTATAGTAACCTTACCTTCCTTCGATGACGATCCGCGTAACTTATATACTCCAATGGTACTTGAGCACCCCTTGATAGCTTAGACATAACTGATATTAGTTCCTCGAGGCAAGATATTTCTTCACCGGCAAATTTTTTAATTATTGCATGGCGAGGAACTCCTGCTTTAGAGAGCATATATCTGCAAAATGTAGTTGTCAAATGTTTATCAAATAGCATGCTTTATACCAAAATGTTAAATAAACATTGCAAATATCTTTCTTGTTGAAATTTTTGGGGCCTAACTCATCCTTACAAAACCGGCTTTTAAGGTGAGGAGTGTCTCGTCTTTATAAACTCTGATCAAGCTTCCTATCTAACCGATGTGAGACTAAATCCACCCCCTCAAAGACAAGCCAACATAAGGCAACTAGGGGCAGATCACATCGCAATTAAGGTGGTTTACCAACACACCCCCTCACACTCGGGGTGGGATTTCCACATTTCTCCTTCCAGCAACGACCCTTGAGCATGACGTAAGTGATGCTAGACTCAATTATTTGCGAATTTGTCAATTAATGAACAGCTTCAAGCAATTAAATTTAATAATTCATAAATACATCAAGAAATAACTCTTACCAGATCATCAGAGTTATAACAAATTAACAATTCAACTAATCTGGTACTAGTTATAATTTTTCTAAGTGTAACCTATAAATACAAACAGATATCCAATTTTTTGTGGAATAGAATTAATTAATAAGTATGGAATAATTAATGTTTATTATTTAGGTATACATACCCTGGTTCTGCCACATAAACAAGGCCACAGTGGAATCGGAAATTTCTAGCCTGCATTAAAAGTGATAAACATAACTATAATGACAATGGTAGGTGAAAATTAGAAGAGCATAACAAGTTACAAGTCCAGATACTATTTTGCAGTAAATGTAATATCCACCAGAAGAAAAAAACTGGCACCCTATTTCATATGTATGAGATGGAAAATTGACAATTTATGGAAAGAAGGCACCTAGTGACAGATGCACCAATAGAATGAAAGAAAAAGGCGAATAGCTAACGTACTAACTTCATAAATTTCAGGAAGATGTTAAAAACTGAAGACAAGTTTTTCCATTTGAATAACCATCTCCTTTGGCCTCTTAATTGCAGGCAAACGCAAAATCTTAGTAAACTATATTTTTTCTGAGAAGACATTATCAAATACAGAAAACATTCCAAATATAATCTTACTAACCTGCTGATATGAAAGAGGTTGGATTACTGCTCCACTAACTTCCAGGAAATAATTGGGAGTTATTGAGTGCAAATCTTGCACCTGAGATGAAAATTTAAAGAAAGTAGGTACAACATTAAGCAATAAGCAAACAGTCAAATCACAAGCCAATGGAGAGTCCTTTACCTAATAGCGACTCCTTCCTATTAAGGACCCCCATTGGAGGAAGAAAAAAATGGGTACCTATTATTTAGTTTTTCTCTCTTCAACAACTAACAAGTCCTGCGATTAATATAGGAATGCAAATATATAAAAGTTGGTCCCACCATTTCAAATTCATGTGAATTTTGCTCTCTTCAATTTCTTTTTATTTGTTTTCTAAATACACACATTAAATACATATTAGTGGGACCTATTTGAAGACTCTTTTTAGTTTACTACCACACATTAAAGTACATATTAGTGGGACCTATTTGAGGACTCTTTTTAGTTTACTACCAATGAACTCATCGAGTCCTAAATAGATAATTTTATTAAAAAATAATAAATAAATGACGTGTACATGTGGGACTCATTTAAAGACTATCAGTTTCCTACAGTGCATTATTGATTCTCAGGTAAAAAATTTCCCTATTTCATGGGTGCACAGTGAGGGGTGTCAGGTTGGATTGCCAGTTTGAGTTGAGTACTCCATATCACCATGTAATGTTTGATCACGTCACATTTCACGTCAAGCCCAAAAATACAATTATCACACATTTGGTTGCAACAGACTAAAGGGTAACAAAAGCTTCAGAAAACTCCTAGCCATTTCAGCACTTCCACACACAATACCATTGAAACAGTATCATTCTCAATGTTGTCAAGGTCGAGATCTTACTTTAGATCCAGAGAGGGGTAGCAATATTGTAACACATAAGATTGCAACCGGGATCAGGAGGGTGTGGCAAGTTCGTAAAACATATGATCGTAAAATCCTATTAAAATTTAAAATAATACTAAAATAACACACACACACACACATACATAAAAAAACAAATCCCAACCAATATCTGAGTGTTTATATTAAGCATCTTAGAATTTGGGTTGGGCCTAACTCAACCTTACAAAACCGGATTGTAAGATGAGGACTGCCCCGAACTATAAACACACATTTAGGCCTTATCTCATCCAATGTGAGACTCTTAACAGTTAACACACCCCTCACGCCTAGGGAAAAACATCTAGAGCGTGACCCAAGTGGCCCGATAGCGGTGACCTGATAGTACGTGGTTCAACGGATCTTGGACACGGGCTCTAATACCATCTTAGAATCTAGGTTGGGCCTAACTTAAACTTACAAAACCGGTTTGTAAGGTGAGAACTGCCCCCAATCATAAAAACATTGTCGGGCCTTATCTCATCAAATGTAGGACTCTTAACAAAATATTTTAATATAATTACTTTTTTTTAATGGATTTCAATATTATTATTGGGCTATATATTATTCAGAACTTAGACGCCCTTAATGAACTTCACAACACATTTATTTGTTACGATCTCAATCATGATTCCTATAAACTTAATCATTCTAGTGTACTACACTAACTGTATTTTCAAAGATTCTCAGGCTAAAATTTTATAAGATTGGACACTTTTAACTTATTTATATAATTCTATGAAGCTAGGATTTCTTTAGGCCCTCACTTCAGAAATAGTAGAATCATTGATTCACCGTGGTGCCTTCCCACAGAAAATATAAATAGCACAGTATGTCAAACAGCACTAATGTCAAACGGTACTAATAAAATATATATCCAAGCCATAAAACTCTCACCAATAGAGTTAAGCTCTTTGATGTGCCACCCCTTTCAATTTGCAATTCCATATTTGAGTTTACACTGTCATCAAGCAAAGTCTCCAGTTTCAGGAATTGTGTAATGACCTGCAATAATGTCAGAGGCAACATCTGAGACCAACAGAACAAGGACCATGATGAACACACCATTTTTTGTAGCTTTCAAATGCAATGAAGTAGCCGTTGAAATGAATCATCAAACATGGGAAAAACTTCTAAATTAACAAAATTATAAAGGTGTTATTTAGAAATCTGGCAAACAATACTTTTTCATGATTTCTTCATTCAAGGAATGGATAAAAAAAACAGACACATAAGATACAAAAACAATAACAAATAACATAATGCAGTTCAATATTCATATTGTTATTTTCCATAAACTGGTCTCCTTGTCATAGTACCTAAATTATGTATATCATTAGCAACGGTTTGGATGCACAGCAGTACAATTACTCCCATCCAGACGAGTTGCTCCAAATAATTTGTCCATGTAGTGTTTAATCTTATAATCTTATAGTCCTATTGTTTTATATGAAAATTTAAATAAAAGCAAAAGAATCTAAGCTTTTTTATTTAGATTATAGTCTTAATTCGTCTATATTATTTCATTGTATTTAATAACAAAATTAAATGAGGAAAAAACATAAAAAATTAATACGATAAATAATTTGACAAAAAGTTATTATTGTATTGAAAGAGAAAATATGTTAAATTAAACATATTATATTAAAAAATCCATATATATTTTCATGTCATTTTACATTTATATGTTACTTCAATAGTAAATTTTACCAAACATTTCAAATTCAATTAGTTAATTTACCAGCATTCAACTTTTAGCTAATAATAAGTTGTTTAGCTTTCAGGAAACTTATCAAACAAAGCTAATATGCGAACAAAAAACCCAAAAAAAAGGATGCAGACGATTTTTCGTCAAAAGAAAATGCAAAGAATGTTTTTTAGGAAGGGGGCAGGATTTCCAGTCAAACAAACTTACTTCACCATTGACACGAACAAGTACATCACCCGGTTCCAAATGTTCATAGGCTGGACCACCTGGCACCTAAACAAGTCAAAGATTAGAGCCGAAGAATTGAAATGGACTATCACGTAAAGGAAAATTAAAATTTTACATAACAATTTACTTACCACAGATTCCACAACAAGCATTCCAGTTTCAGTGGCAGGAGAAGCATTACGTACTATCTAAAAAATCAAATGTGGAGTAAATAATGCAGGGTGAGGGAATACTTAAAGGAAATTGCTATATGATAAAAATATAAAATGAAACACCAAACACTAAAACAACCTGCTCTGTCTCACTTCTGATGCCAAGTCGACGAGTCTCATCAAAACCTTTATGGAGAAAAGTTGCCTGTATAAAATTTACACAAATATTGACTCATATCCAAATGAAACATCCATATAAATAAAGAGAAGAAGAAAAAAAAACTTTTCAAACATCTCATTCATTATGAAAAGAGAAAAATTAAGCACATAAGAAAAATAAGGATGATGTGAATAAAAAAATATCTTGTAAAAAAAAAAAATACATATACATATACATACACACACACCCATATATATGCTATAAATTGGAAACCCCTACAATCATCTCATCCACAATCTAAATATGTATAATGAGCAAGAAAATGGGAAAAAATGTGAGGAATTGAAAAATAATGACACTACTAATCTAATCAAAACAGAAGTGCTTACAATCATCTCAAGTCCAATATGGAAACGCGTCTATAATATACCGACAAGGAGCAAATTAAAGATCCGAGGGATGAAAATTAGTCAAACCACTTTATAATGTATGTCAGTATTACCAAGCTTAGATATTGACAGAACTAAAACAAAATTTGATTCAATAAACACGACAAAACAGTAAGGAAGAAATCATCCAGTATTTGAAATTTCATGATAAGCAAAATGGCAGTTTTATAAAATCTGTGACACGTATAACTTTCAGTCACATATACACAATAAGTGCACTAAAGAAATTTCAGATTGGGGAAATTTTAGAAAAATAAAGTGGACAACTTTAGACTGGTAGCTATACAACTCCTGCAAAAATAATTTCTCATAAAGGAGGATTAGAGAGAAATCGTCCAGGGATGGAGGAACAGGAAAGACAACAAAATTGCAAAGAAATTATTTTGGACTTAAGAGTTCAAAATATTATAAGCACTCAAGTTTACTGTAAAAGTGCTAAGATAATAACTTAAAGCTAAATCAATGCTCCCAAGTTCCAAAAGAATGCAACTTCATATCTCAAACCTAGATTTTGACTTTTTAAGCATGGCAATTACAGATAAATGTTCACAGACATCATTATGACTAGTTGTTATTTGTCACAGATAAATGTTTCAATTTACAAGAAAATTGGGTAACTCCATTGAAAAATTATTGGCAACAATGTAGCATACAAATATGCAAGCTTCATAGAATCATGAGAAAAACTTTAAGAAAAGAACTGAGAATAATTTCAAGTACAAACCTGAAGTGTACCCCGGGGTATTGAAACCGGCTTCCATTTATCAACATAAGTTTCACTCCCCTTTTGAAGAAACCTTAATGCCCTGACAACCTGAGAAACAAATCACTCTATTTAGTTATTCACTTCTCCCAATTGAATTAGTTGCTAGAAGGAAGCGCAAGTTCAGCAAGCTCACTCGATCCAGAGGCAAAAAGAATGCCGATGCACTTAATATTTTTCCCCCAGCATTCAGGGCCACTGCCCTACCTTGCCAATCTATAACTGGGGAACCACTTGACCCTCCTTTGGTCCCAGACGCTGCCTGTAAAGCAAATATCAGTACCGGTATGGTTGCAATCAAGTAATGGTCATTTGCTAATCTGCTACACATTCATTACAAACAAATCACACAATCCACAAATAAAGATGCCAAATGAAGGCATAAAATTGGTTTCGTCCCTGAAAGCCAATTTTCTTAGCCTGGCATTTCAGGTAATGAAGCTCCCTTTTGCTTAATCTTCCATATTTCAAAAAAATAAAACAATCAATAAAGTTTTTAATATGGCATTGAACAAATTATAAAGAAGGTTGAACACTTAAAATACAACCAAGGAAAAATATGACTGTGTTAAAAATAGAAGGAAAAAGAAAAGGCTTAAATATGCAAAAGAAATTTGATTTATACCCTTGCAATTTCCTCCCCAAAAATTTTGAAAAAAAGTCCTTCATGTGTTTTTTAATTAAAAAATGCTGATGTGGCCAATTTTTGTCTTCTTCATCTCCATTTGCTGCTCAAGTCTTCAATAACAAAATCCCGATTGTGCTTGATTCCAAGCAAATTTTTTGGTTTTCTTAGTTTTTGTGGATTGCAATGCTTTCGATCTTCCATTGACATTGTATTATTGTTTTCTCAAAGATTCTAAACACATATTTGGGTGGTTAGATAGGTTTCCAAAGAAGATCAGATGACAAACTCAAGCTTTGGTTCCATATCTTGGAATTTGTGGGTTAAAGAAGAAAATGGGCAGTCAGCATCACTGATAGAGTCAGCGAAATAAAAAACAGTAAGGACTTTTTTTAAAAAAGAGTTGAAATTGTGGAGATATAATTATTTGAATAAAAAAAAAAAAAAATTAAAACCAGAATGACTCACTGTTTTGCATATTTAAGTCAAAAGAAAATAACATAAATAAACTTATAGTTTGAGATTTTGAAGAAAAATATGAATAATTTATAAGCATTTGTTTCCACTTACTTGCATATAGAATGTGTTGAAGTCATTATACCCATCCCTGCATCAAAAAATAGTTTAACAATCTAAATTCAACCTACTCAAGAAAGGAGTCGTAACACACACATAAAAGAAAAAAATTACAGTTATCTAATACTATACATCTTGTAGATTGGAGCATCCCTATCCAAACGAGCAATAGTACCGGCCAAGATGGAAACCTGGACGTAAAGCCAAGATAGTTATACAAAATTGTTGGGATAAAAGAAACCACGGCAATACTCTTCAAAAAATAAAAAAATAAAAAATAAAATAAAAGAACAGGTGATACTAGAAGTCGTGTCCATCTACATCAATAAAAGGAAGTTGTAACTATAAACAAGACTTAACCATGAAAAAATACCAATTTGATCCACACCGTTAGGTAAAACAATATTTCATGTCACTTGATTTTAGAAACCAAAGAAAGTCCATGAACATTTACAGAAGAAGACAAATTAGTCTCTGACACTTTTATACGGAGGACAAGTTAGACAAATTAGTCCCGACTCATTCTAACAAAGGGATTAATTAATTTGTCCTCAATTTAAAAATGCCAGGAACTAGTTTGATTGATATTATTCTTTGTTAAGACTAGATTGGGCCATAAGAAAATTGTCAAGAACCAAAATGAAACCAGAGACAAAATCAGAGATGAAAATATTAAGTTCATACCTTCTCACCACTATCATTACCAACAACTCTGATTTCTAATCCAACACAAGCAGCTTCAGGAGCAAGAGGTAACTCTTCATAGTTTAGAAATTTTATAGCATTAGGATCATACCGAAAGAACCCAAAATCATGTACCTAGAGAAGTATACGGTTGGTTGCATCAATACACAGAAGAAGAAAAAAAACAGATAAAAAGTATTTCTCAGAAAAAACTAATTAATCAAATAAATGAAAAATCAATAAGAAAACCACAATAATTATTTCCTAAAATCAAACATATACACAACATATAGTGTGGGCTGGTCCAGAATATGAGTTTTTTTATTATAACCATATTTGGATAAACATTTTAATTTGCAGCTTTATAGCATAAGCACTTGTTATAAGTTATTTCCATAAAAAAAGATAAAATCAAAAATTAAACTGTTTCCGAATAAGCTATAAGTTTTTTTCATAAGTTATCCTAAAGAGCTTATGGAAATAAATTGAACACAGCTTATAAATATGTTCTAAGCTGTTTTTTATATGTTCTCCCAAACAGTTTCATAGGTGTTTATGTCGGTAAATAAGCTCAAAGAAGTTCATCCAAACACTAAAGAAATTGAATATCACAAAATCTAAGAGTATTGGCAATAAGCTAACTTAAAAGTATGTGCAGTAAATAAGCTCATTTAGGGCCCGTTTGTATAAGGCTTATTTTGAGCTTAAGTAAAACAACTTATGCAGATAAATAAGCTTCTATGTATTATTCATAAGTTTGTCAACGTAGTTTAGTTTATCATAAATCAGTTCATGAAATACAATATTCGTTAATGAAAACTTATAAATTACCATAAAGGCTTATTTATTTGCATAAACTATTTTTCTTAAGCTAAGAAATAATCCAATCTAAACGCCCCTTAGTCATATGCAAACTTTTTATCAATGTCATTTACAATTCAAACACACACGCAGAATTAAGCTCGCGATCAACAACACAACAGCGAAGAAATCACTCGCAAATCAAACAAAAAGTTGACTCACTGGATCTCTGTATATAGGATGCACAGGAACCTCTTCCCGGTTCGAAAACATAGCTTCAGCAACAACAGGTCCTGTAAATTCAAAACCGAATAAAAAATGAAAATCTTAAATGCACACAGAATTAAAGAGAAAGAGAAGCTAAAACCATCGCAGTTAAATTGAAGAGAAAAAACTCACCAGGCTTAACTACATGACGATTGGTAAGAATAATACCACGGCTTTTATCAACGACGAATCCGGTAGCGGAGCTAGAATCAGTGGTTTCGGTGTCGAAAAAGCGAGGACCGGTGATTCTGAGGACAACGACGGCGGGAACTACTTTCTTAAGACACTTCCGCCAGTCATCGGCAGTTACAGCGTTTTCCTGACACGGCGGAGGATCGATTTCGACGCACAAATCATTCGCCTTAACGGCAGCGCTGGGCGATTCTAACCTCTCCGTTAAACCTCCCATTGATGAATGTAGTTAATTTTTTGTTCACTTTCTCAGAGAAACTAATAAGTAGTTGGAATGAAGGTTTAAGAAGTGAAGTGTGTGTTTTACAAGTAAGGTTTGTGTTTCTCAACTTAACGGATTTTGGTTGTAAAAAAAAAAAAAAACATAACGGGTTTAAATGCACGTGTTTTTTGGGAAGAATTCAATTAGGTGGTTGATACGGTGCAGTAGTCAGTTTGGTTGTACACGGTACACAACGTTTTTCATTGTTAAATAATGCGATCTAGCCAGATTTCTTTTTTTAGTGCACAAAGGTTCCAACCTCGAAGTTAAGCTTATGGGGAGAGGATCTTGTCAGATCTATTCTAAGTTACATAGCATTTTTTGGCAAGGGCTACGGTCTAGGTGACCTATTTAGGTTTCCTACGGTAAAAGACTTTACTTTTTTTTTTTTGCAAAAAGGATGTCAACCATTGGATTTGATGTACTTGAAAATTTTTAAATGGTTGAGATTTATAGGTTATATGACCCACAAGGTTTGTATTTTTTAAACATGTATATTAATTTTAAAAAAACGTAATTAATTTTAGATTCACATTTAACAAATGGTGTTTTTAGTATTGTTGGAATAATTTCAAGAAAGCTTATACGTGCCTTGGAAAAGTCAATCAAAGGAGGAAGGTGAATGAGATTAAAAAGTTAAAAGACAAAGCAAAAATTTGGCGGAAGAGGAAAGAGAATGTTGAAAACACTTGTAAGGTGGTGAGAGGAAAGGAGTTTGAGAATAACAAAATTTGGCGTGAACAAGTTTACACTGAGGAAGAGATTAGTACTGCCATTTAACAAATGCACCCTTTACAAGCACTAGGCCATGATGGTCTACCAACCCTTTTCTACCAAAAATATTCACACATAGTTAGCATTGCCCTTAGAGTCATGAATAGCAATGAAGTTACTCACCAATCAATATCTACAACATGATTATGAAGATCATAACAAAGGTAGTTACAAATAGAATCAAACACACTACCCAAAGTTATTTATTTTGAACATAATGCTTTTGTTAGTGGAAGGCTTATTTCTAATAATGCTTTTGTAGCTATCGAATGCTTTCATTGGCTTAAGAAGAAGGAAAAAAAAATACATGTTTGCTATTTGGAGGGACTTTTGAATCTTTACATTGTCTTTGATAGAAAAATATTGTAGAAGGACTTTATTTCATATAAGGATGGTGATTTGAGAGCAAAAAAACCCTAAAAAAATCAAAATTTCTGAATGTTGTTAAGGTTGAGCGTAAAGGATGCAATGAAAGTACAAAAACCAACTTCTGACATAAATATAAAATGTATTAGGAGTTGACTCTCGATATCCACTGAAGAGGTTCATCTCCTAAATCTCTCGGTTTGTAACTCTCGATAGGCTTATTAAGGGTAAATTGGAAAATTTGGAGGACTATGAATAATGAAAGCGGCCACAAGAGCAAATGAAATCAGGCTAGAGGAAAATGAAATTTTAAAGTATATTTCAATTGTCATCATATACCACCTTATGTGATACATAAAAGAAAAGAAGAATAAAAAAATTTGTCGACCTTCAACTGTTATTAGATTAGTCGTTCACATATTTTGTCCAACATATGTCATTTATTTTTTATTTTTTTTAACGATAAATGTTAATAGTTAGCTGTTAGATTAATATTTATTCCTTCGTTCGGGGTTTGAACTGAGGACCTCTAACTCCTTATCCCTTAACTCAAATCAGTTGAGCCACTCATCCCCTAACATGTCTTTTAAGTCTCATTACATGTAAACTCACTTGTGTTTGTTTTGGACCTTGAAGTACGCTCCTCTCAATGTATCACGTTCAATTCTCCAAGTGTCCATCTTGATGGGCTGGTTTGCCTTTTTTTAGAAAAGTCTCATTACATGTAGATTGTTGCTCTTTTTCACACATTTTGTTGCAAAAACAATCTAATGTTTATTATGTTACTAACATGAATCAAACGAGGTTGACCCCTTATTATTAATGGGTGATTGTGGAACAAGTCCATGAAGTTGTTCAACCAATCGGGTCATAACTCCCAATCGATATATTTCCTAAATCATGTAACAACTCCCTATTGACATATTTTGTGAGTAAACCCCGATTGGGGCGTACCTTCAAATGGATATTTTATGAAGGCTTAATTGCACTTTTGGCCCCCTATGTTTCAAGAAGTTGCGATTTTGGCCCCCTAACTAATTTAAATACAAAACAGCCCCCTATGTATTGGATCTTTGGCAGTTTTGGCCCCCTAGACCAATTTTGACTCGGTCAACGCTGACGTGGCACTTCAAAGTCGCCACATGTGCATTGCTTTGAAGTGTCATGTCAGCGTTGACTGAGTCAAAATTGGTCTAGGGGCCAAAACTACCAAAGATCCAATACATAGGGGGCTGTTTTGTATTTTAATTAGTTAGGGGGCCAAAATCGCAACTTCTTGAAACATAGGGGGCAAAAAGTGCAATTAAGCCTTTTATAAAAGATAAACAATTTGAGGGACTTATTAAGCAATATCTTATAAATGCACCATTTTTTTTCATCTCTTGTTTACTTCCTGCCCATTTTAGAATTAGGTTAAACGATTTGAGGCAAATAGTACACGAGAGAAGACGAAAAAATTACGTAACCTAGAGGTACTCGTCGCACTAAGCAAAAATCTCTTCGAGCAATTCCCGTGTTCTTTATCTTTTATGTGTAATACTTACCAAAATTGTTTAACCAAAATCTGAAATGAGCAAAAGGTCCACATAGACTGCGAAAATGACACATAAGATAAATGCTCAATACTTACCAAAATTGTTTAACCAAAGTCTGAAATGAGCAAAAGGTCCACATAGACTGCGAAAATGACACATAAGATAAATGCTCAATACTTACCAAAATTGTTTAACCAAAATCTGAAATGAGCAAAAGGTCCACATAGACTGCGAAAATGACACATAAGATAAATGCTAATCCTTGTTCCTGCAACAAAAACAGGCATATATGTACTTTTGTAACAAAATGTGCTAAAAAAATATGACGAAGTACACATAATGAGATATAATTGTAGGACATAATAAACTTAAAAGACTCATTTGATGCAATTGAGTATCTTAAAAGACCATGGATGTATTTTGCTTGCTTAGAACTAACCTAACACGTGCAAGTGACACACGAGAACTAAAGTTTTTTTTTTTTAGGGTACGAGTACTAAAGTTGACGAAGCTGGATAAAGAATATGCGACACATCCCCTCAAATGAAAGATCATGTTTAAGGGATAAAAACCAAAACATCATGTTTAAAGAGATTAAAATATGAGAAGTGAAACGATAATGACAATCTAACATATCGTTTCAACTTATATCCAGTATGTGACGAACATGAGGTTTTATTTTACAAGACCAGTAAAGGCTTATTAAAACACCATAGTCTCAGGCCGTCCGCCGTTGACTAAGCGCTGTGCTAAACAGCAAGAAAAGAAGAGTAAATCAGAACATCAGCTGAAATACACAATAGCTTGCAAAATAATACTAATCATTCAAAGTTTCCATCACATTTACGTTGTGCAATGAAGCAAGTGAGGAGAATATCAAAAGGGTTCGATAAAATATTCACAAGCCAAATAAAAGGTAAAGAGAAGTTAATTTTCTTGTTAATGCATGATAAAAAAAAATTGTAAATATTTATTTTATTTTTTTGTGATTATGGAAGCTTTCCGGTATATGATATAATTAACCAATGGGTTAAATAATGTTGCACATAATACAAATGACTCATTGCCAGCCTGAATCAAATGCTTCATAACTTGTTATGTGTCAATCATGGCAATGCAATAGAATATATTTGTACGAAGAGCATCAAATCTAGAGCAAAGCAGCACAGCCAAATCGTGTCTGAAACACTTTAAATTTTTGTTTGCTGAACCTGGAAGACACTTTAAGATTTGTGTTTGCTCCTTTGCTGCTGCATACGTAGGGATGTATATCCATACTATACTCTGCTCAATCATACAGAACTGCGGTTTAATGCCTTGATTACATTACGATGCCAAATTCCAGTGTCTGGATTAAACCTCAATTCCCATGTAGGCCAGTAATGTAAATCTTGCTTCAATGTTAAGACTCGTGGCTTCCCGTTGAGGTGAACTGTCCTTACCCGAACAAATTCTCCATGCTCTAGTTCCTGCCAACATTCGTGAAATAATTATAATACATTCACGAAACAGTAGAAGTATTAAATCATGAGAACAATTACAATATTTCATGACATACAAATTTCCCAGTCTCAAAAACAGCTTGTGGCAGAAAAAGTCCTCAAACACTTTGAGCCAAGTCAGATCATCAACCAGGCTTACAAACAAATTCCATAAATGATTTATGCTAATAAGTAGTAACACAGCTAAGTTAAGCGCGTAAAGATTCAATCATATACCACAGAACCCTTGCCACATATGGACCCATGTACATATGCCATTCAGTGTAGTGTATTCAAAATTACCACCGATAATACCCACACACACACACACACACATATATATTCCATCTAGGAAAAGAAGAAAGGAAACTCTGCATGTAAGTGTAAGTTGCATCCATGCATAATAAATACCGCACCTTTGTCACATTAACAAAAGAATCTATATCTGGAGTTGGTTTTCCATTAATTTCAACTATCCACTGAAGAGCATACAGACCATATCTATGTACTGGACTCCCATGACACCACCTGTGAATTTGAGTTGACAAATTTTGTGAGCTTATACTTGGTCAGAAGAGCATGCAAGCAAAATGCTGGTGCAAGTTCGAGAATAAACAAAATGTATTACGTCTATATTTTTTTTATTAAAAAAGTATTTACATGATAAAAAGATAACAAAACATTTCCAATTGATTACATATCTTTCTATCTACTGTCCACCATAATTCAACATAAAAACAATCAGAAAGGAACAATTTAAAATAATATTGTAAGTTATACTCCCTCCGTTTCAAAATGAATGTCGTTTAAGGTTGTTACACGCATATTAAGAAATGCATTAATTAAGAGAAAGAGAGATGCTATTTTACGAAATTATCCTAATCAACTATTGGTTTGTTTTTCATTAAAGAAAAAATAATATTTTGAAAGTAGTGTATATAGTATTAATTGAAGGGTATAATTGAAAAGAAAAAGTTATTCTTGCATTGGAAATGGAAAGTGACATTCATTTTGAAACAAATTTTTTTTGGCTAAAGTGACACTCATTTTGAAACGGAGGGAGTAATTTTTTGAAGTGAGGGATGTCGTGATTCTGGATTCCAAAAGTGAAGACTGAAACAAAAAACATGATATGATTATACCACGAAGCTATATATTAGGTACCGGGTTTGAGCCTAAGCCCAACTATTTAACAAGGGCCTAATTTGGATTGGATCTGGCTTCTCTCATTTTAAATAATCTATATCTTCTCCATCCTCTCTTAACTTCTCTCTTACATCCATCATTCTCTCTATCTCTCTCTCTAACACCCTTTGGGCTCCAGAGGAAGGAGAGGATTCAAAGTCCAAAGACATTTGAATTAGGTTTGTAGGAGCTTCTCAATTAAAATAAGTTCACAGTTCTTCTCCTAGCAAAAACTATGTATGAGATTATAGATGCTTATCAAGAAGTCAAATGAGATAATTATTGAAAAAGATTAGATAGAGCTGACTTCAACTTATACGAAGAGCTATTATTTCAAAAACTCAGTATTTGCATGATTTTTAATATTTCTTTTTCTATAAGTGCTTTTTTGAGAACTTTATCAATCTGACTCATAGTCTAAGTGAGCTTGCTAATGACAACAACAGAAAGCCCTCATACAAATTTACTTGCAACATGAACATCCAACCATGCTGCTATTAATCAATCAGCACGTTACGCTTTTTGAGAATTAAAAGTTTACATGCACAAAGATAAAATCGTACCTTGCCACATATACACCATGACCCTCTTCAGGAAGAAATCCAAGAGCACGCACCGCTGAATGTGGATCTTGAACTATACAACCACACCAATTAATTGTACGAGTTGTGCCATTTCCATCCCTAACATCCGTTCCCACAAGAAGTTCAACCTCTCGTCCCTAGACACAACCACACAGGTCAATCATAAAGTTATAACTGATGTGCCTCAATATATAATACAAAAGTTCATTCAGCAAGATCTACAAACTCTAAAGCAAATATTTTCAACATACCTGCCGAAAAATAGTCATCTGAAGCTTGCCATCATTGGTATCCGATTTATCTAAGGCTTGGCAAGCATTTTCAATGTCATGAAAGCATGTGACAGGTTCTTTATTGATTGCTAAAACCATGTCCCCTTGCTCCAAAAGATTCTCAGCCTTTGATCCAGCCAAACAACCTTTAACACGTAAAACCTGTCGTCTTATTGGGTCTTTCTTGACAAACGCCTGCAATAATTTTACCCAAAACCATTAATAAAAACTCTTGATAATGGAAGTACCAAAGCTAGTTCTTTCGAGTGAAAGAAGGATACGGAATCTAAGAGTAACTAAAAATAACAGAATTCTATTGAAAGGACAACTAAATAACAGATTAACAAGAGATGTAATAATTAATTTTGGACCTTCATAAGAATCAATATAAAGACGGCAGCGCATAGTTGGTTATAAAAGAGTTATTGAGTGTGGTTATTTGGGTGGAAGAGCACCAAGCTCTCGAAATGTGGTAGAAAGGTGACTTTACATTCCCTATTTCGTGTGTAATAATTCTGTTCTGTAACAGTGTCTATGCATGAATTCCATCTCTGTTTAAGAGCAATTCTCCAAGGATTTATCAATAAAATTCAGTTGTTTTTCAGTATAATTAATTATTATTGGTACCAATTATCCAAGGATTTAACAAAATGCTTCTTTTCCCATGTGGCTGCTCGTGCTCTTCACTTCCGTGACTTCATTCTTGCTTCTATCTTCTGACTCTCCTTTCGAGATTCCAAGCCCTCCCAATTGTTGCTCATTATCTTTAGGAACTTCTTCCCTCAATACCACAAGTTATTGACTCCTCTAATTTAGAATGTTGAACACAGTCCCAAACTTCAGGCTGGAATATCTTGAGAATGGCCTTTGAAAAATTCCACCAGGAAGCATTTGGACAGCGCACCTTCCAGGAACACCAACTGAGAGCCTCTAGCCTCAATGCAAATGCAACAACCCACCATAGCTTCATCTCTTCATGCATTCTTCTTCCCTCAAAATATCGCTCCGTCTATACCAGCCACAAGTAGGCTTCCCTTCCACCAAATCCTGGAATCAACTCGGCAGCCATCTTCCCGCCAATAATTCTTGCACAATTCCTAAATTCCCTCAAGTTAAAACAACTTTGATACCAATTGATAGAAACCAACTGGTATCGTAGAAAATGAGGAATGCCTCCCTGGATTACAAAACAGTGGCAGAGCTGTGGATCCTAAATCCTATCTGGAACCAATGTAGAGATGATCCAAAGACAACATAGTTCAGACAGTCCACGTGATTTTCTAAACAAAACGGAAAATTGCAATCTAAGCAATCCACAAAGGTAATTATTCATCATGAATAGCAATGATTTTCATATAGTGAACCAAAAGGGCTTTTATATCAACCATCCAAGGAAGAAAAGTATTTTTCTACATTGGAGGCATGTTACAGTGATGCATTCGATTAAAATGGCAAGCTAGGATCATTAAGGATACATATTAATATTTTCTGTTGTTTCAGAGGAAACAATCCCTAAGACTGTTGGAGGCATCTTCGGGATGGTTATAAAAAAAATAAATAAAAGAGAGGCATCTTCAGGATTTTGCCGAATCTTTGAAAGTAAATATTACACATGGAAGAAAAGTAAATATTCTAAAGCAAAAACTCAAACCATAAAGAAACATTCATCATACCTGAATCCAAGCATCACTTAATCCAAAACTGCGAGCCTTTGAAAGTAATGTTGGATAAAGTTCAACTTCTAATATTCTCAGAAGTGGCATAGGCCTTTTGACACCATTTATGAGAAGAGGTGTCCCATTTGCACCAGATATGATCTTGTCCAGAACCTGGCTTATTGCATAAATCGGAATCCCCCTCACGAATTGATGATCTTCTGATGTACTGCCAGTGAATTTCAGCTGGAACAAGGAAATTCATTCAAATCAATAAATAAAAAATTGACATCAAAATGAACTCTTTCGCAAAATTGAATAAAGAAACTGTTAAAATATAGGTCTTGTGAAATATTATCGCATCCTTTTCACTGTTCAATATTTTGAAGTTTGTTCAAGAAATATTCTGAAATTAGTTCAACGCTTTATTTATGCAGCGGCCACAGGCTAAGGCGGGTGGGCAAGTTACATGTTTGTGTACATAAGATTAAAATTAGGATTGAAAATTAATGAACCATGATCATTTGATACTTGGAAGAAAAACAGATAATGAAATCATAATAGAAAGACCACACCACATAGGAGGACGCGATAATACAATGACAACATCACAGTAAGAAAATGCATATATTTCATTCCCTTCTTTTATTAATTAAAGAGATACAGTCAATAAGAATAATATATTAATATTATAATTATATTCTTTGTTCATCCAGAGTTTCAATTATCCCTACAATGTGGTATGAAAATAATTGGTCATCTTATTTACTATATTCTCCACCAAACACCACCAAGACAAGATTATAATATTTCCATTCCTCTATGTTTTTTCCCTCCATTTTTTCACCTTTTTTTGCTTTCCACCCTATGCACATTTAGGCAGTAGAAGAATGCTACAGACATCCCGAGTTTATTTGGTAGAAATTTTTCTAAAATAAAGTGCGATTCTTGTTAATCCGTATATGGATGGGTGCCCTAGTCCTTAGCACTTTAAATAGTCCAACAACCACACTGAATACTGCCAAACTTCAGGCAATTTGATTTCAGCTGTGTAACACGACTCAATCACATGAATTTAATCTTATTAATACTTAATTGAAGTGCCTAATTAAAAAGGTTATATACATCATTACTGTATTATTTAACTTCTAAGTTTTGTGATTCACTTTTATAAATCCATAATACTAAAAAACAGTTTAAAGTTCTTTCTTAATTAATATTAGAAAATAAAATGGAACAATGGCTTATAGACTTCAAGGACCAACCCACCATCAGGTAGCCTTTTGAAGTATGAGTAAATATTGTCTCGTCTCGTCTTTTCCCAGTTTTCATCTTTCTTCTCTTTTTCTTCTTCTACGAAGATACAACTGTTTCGAGTTAGGCTTTCTTATTTATACGAATTAGAAGACCAAAGACTATCATAGAATAGGTTCATTGTTTAAAGTCTCTCTAAGGGAATTTTAATCATTATGGTATCATATATTGACAAAGTCTGCTTATTCATTAGGTTTGGTCTATATAATGATCGAGTTCAATTCCAACTGGCGGTTGATCATTAGAAAGTCATGAAGTAAACACAATCCCTTACCGTGGCTTGTGGCATGTCCTGACCTTGATTAAAATGGGGGTAATGCAATTTCATACAAACCTTCAATTCTGCTTAAGCCATTAGAATAAGACCTCAAGAGTAGTTCTTACTAAAATTTGGGGGATCCGGGGTGTTTAAGTGCCCAAGCTCACCCAAATCTGGTGTTGATTTATTTAAGAATGAAAAAAGAGACGGTAAGTTTGAATTTTTCACGGTATAGTCAAAAAGGTGCTCATATTATGCTTAAGAAAGAACTCACCCAAGAGAAATAGATATATGGAAAAGGCTTATAATACTCTTTATTTCAATGTTTCCAAGAAATAATTTTTATCACCCAATTTACGTTAGTGTTTTTTCTTAATCTTGGGTCCAATGAAAAATGTCAAGATCAATCCTGGTAAGCAAGCAAGAGAATAACTGGTAAGAACCTGAGTAGAGAAGCTTCCCCATAAAGCTTGGACCCTTCCTTGTTCATCTGTTAGCACACCCGAAAATGAACTACCAAAATCTGTATTCAAACACATGAAGAGTAAGACATTAATCTAAATGTGTATAATGTTGGTTAAAAAAATGAAAACATCCAAATTTACCAGTATCAAGCTCAATAACTTCCATATTGGTCGCTCTGTAACGTGGGGAGTCTGCAGATCCTATATTTAAAGCAGCACAAGGATTGGTAACAACTGATTTCCTAGAGGTTGCTTGAAGGCTTCTACTTAAGCCCACAAGGTAAACAGAATCTCCTCGACGTAATGCTGGCTCTGAACAAAAAAATGTACCGATATTTCGTCAAAATAGATAAATTAGAAAGTCATCATGAAAGCGCATATGTTCACAAATCTCTTCCTTCCCACATCATCTACATTTAAAATACATATATACTTGTTCAAACTTCAGATAAATCATACTTTACGTTTAAAAGTTCCTCCATCTCTTGTTAAAATTAATTAATCATTTACCAGAAGCAATCAACTTCAACACAAATTGTAAAACTATCAAGTATCTAACTGCAAAGATACATTGTAATAAGTTCACAAAAAAGTTAATTATATCCACTTTTATCATGCTACCTTCACTGGTAAGACCAGTTTGACTTGACGTAAAGAGGACTAAAGAAATCAGACTTTGAAGTATCAGGAAATCATTTTTATTACTAATCCCAATTTATTTATTTTGTAGTCCCAAGGAGTAGCCAGTTTAGCTTCTCTCAATTCAGTCAAAGTATAGGTAGTAATACTTATGAATTGCTGAGAATGAAACATGTTTCATCATCAAAAGTGGATCAGGTAAAGCCACCTATAAACAGTCTAAATTTAAGAAACGACATGGGCAAACCCACCTGGAAGTAACTCTGCAGCACGAACGACTGAAGCACCAACAGGTCCCAAAGCAGATGGATCATATGATACAAGAGCATAATTGTGAACAGGATGGAGAAATACCACCTGCCATGAAGAAAAAAGACACCAAGCTAAGGAAAGTATGTCCTCTTGTTTATTCATTTCATATTATTAGTGACAAATTATTTAAGAAAGATTTACCTCTCCAGGAATTTCAACTGGGAAAGCAGCAAAAGATAGCAACACATCAGAGGAAGATACTGCAACAGTGTTCTTGTCAACTGCAACTAATCCCATATCTTGAGTGTGATATATTATGACACCAGTTCCAAAAAAATGTTGTGAATGAACACCATCAAGCATACAAGATGGAGGAACGTGAACCTGAAAACAGGAGTCATTAAGAACCATGGGATAACCAGAAAATCAGTGTCATTACCACACTACAACATTAAGCAATATAAGACCTAACTCGTAAACAGGGTTATAAATTGAAAAGAAAAAAGAAAAAAAAAATTGCCAAGAGAATGGATACAGACATTGAAATGCTACAGTAGAATTTATGCCAAGTCAATGATCAGAATTGTGATAAATTTCAAAAACTACCTCAAACATCACAAGAGTAGACTCAATCACGCGTTCAGTGACTGATGCATTTGCTGTGGCAGCAGTTGCACCTTGATAGTCCATTAACCCATCATCCGGTAAGGCACTTGATTTTTCTAGCTTGGTTTCCTCAGGTTCATTTAAGGAAATATCAGCAACACTTCCATCAGCTGATAAATCCTCAACTCTCCGTTTCTTGACTATCCCATCAGATCCATTGCCGTGAGATACACACTCTAAAGGATCTTCAGAATTAGTTTCCATGCTAGTGACACCATCGGCCAACTCCTGATGGTTACTTTCACACACATCTCCCCCACGAGCATGCTCACCAGTCAAAGAACTTGGACGACTGGCCAGATTTCCAACATCTTTATCCCCAGATGATAAGTAAGGGGAATCAGGCTGAAAAGCAGGCTTAGCAATCCAGAGGCCAGTACTGTCGTCCCGAGTGTAAATCCGGGGAGGTGCATACCATTCATGGCGATCAACTGTCACCAACACCGACTGCAGCCATCAAATAAGTTCATGAAACAAAATTAGAAATGGATCATGAAAATTATTGTGTCAGAAAGCTAATCTAACATTACAATGCGTACTAAATTTTAAGTTCAATTATCCACAAAAACATGTTAGATCAAATTGATGTTGAACAAACACTAAGAAACATTATTTTATGTTAACACCACTGTAGAGTTTGAACAGATCTACATCATTAAGTAGATTTCTTTATAAAGAATTTTGTTTGATAAAATTCGATATCTTACAAACCAAAATAAATGGATAGATAAATGAGTAAGAATATGAACTGCAAAAAAATTCTCTGAAATAGTTAAAATATAATAAAATATCTTTGATATCTATACCATTATATAATGACAACTCCAAAGTTAACTATCATTAATAACTAACTTTGGTCAAACATTTTTCAAGACAAATTTAACTTTTAACAACTCAATTATTTTTCAAATTTAAATTTATATCCACACCATTATTTAATGAACCAAAAAACTAGCTACAAGAATTAGTTTGTACATACAAATTTTAGTCAATCTTTTTCTAAATAAAATTTTCCCTAAAAATATAATCTTTTTTTAATTAAAATTTGAAACTGAAAAATATAACATGAATATCTTAACTTAAATTTAGATAATTATATAATATAGATAATATAACATTAAAATAAACAAATTAAATTAAAATTGATATAATAAAAATTAGAAAAGGCACATAGATGGACACGTTAGAGCCTATCTTTCCACTAGCTATGATAAAGCATCTTAGTTTATCTCCTAAAATTAGTTTCTAATATTTGGGTATCTTAGATTAACTCCTAGTATTAGTATCCGTATGACATGGTTGTTATTATGATTTGTTTCCTGATTTCCCTATTTATGTAGGATTACGAATCTATGAATCCACTATAAATAGAGGTTAATGTTTAGTCTTTTATCAAGTATTCAAGTTATTATCGCTAATATTCAACCTCTTATTATTTCTCTTACTTATATCGAAAATCCAGAACTTCAAATGAACCACTTGGACATAATTTTTTTCTTGCACGCTATGGTTTAAAAAGGCTAAGAAACTCTTAGTTATCCTACACCAACGGGAAATTACTAGTATCTACAAATATACATTTATTTATATCATATAACTTGATTGTATACCTTTCTTCGATGACGATCCACGTAGCTTATATACTCCAATGGTACTCGAGCACCCCTTGATAGCTTAGAAATAACCGATATTAGTTCCTCAAGGCAAGATATTTCTTCACCAGCAAATTTCTTAATTATTGCATGGCGAGGAACTCCTGCTTTAAAGAGCATATATCTGCAAAAGGTATTAGCATCACATGGTCAACAAATCACATGCTTTAGACCAAAATGTAAAATAAACATCACAGATATCTTCTCCTTCCTGCAATGACCCTTGTGCATGACTATCAAGTGATGCTAGACTCAAAATTATTGGCAAATTTGTCAAGTGACCAACAACAGTAAGTATTTAAATTTAATAATTCATGAATACGTTAAGAAATAACTCTTACCAGAGCATCACTAAGTCATTACGAATTAACAAATCCACTAACCCAATACTAGTTATAATTTAAAAAGTGTAACATACAAATACAAACAAATATCCAATTTTGTGTCAAATGGAATTATCTGTTAAATATGGAAGAATCAATGTTTATCTAGGTATACATACCCTGGTTCTGTCACATAAACAAGACCACAGTGAAATCGGAAGTTTCTGGCCTGCATTAAAGTGGTAAACATAACTATAATGAGAAAGGTAGGTAAATATTAGAAGAGCAACAGAAGCAATTTGGGGAGGACTGAGTAACATATCCGGAGTTCGAGTGAGAAAAACAAGTCAGTTGTTGTACAACACCATAACAAAGAAAAAGGGCAATAGCTACTTTGTACTAATTTGATAAATTTCAGGAAGATGTGACATTTGTCCCTAATTATAAGACTCTTTTATACTTTTTCTCTGTCCCTTAATATAAGACTCTTTTCAAAATTCCAAGTGGATTAATGATTTGATTTCTTAACAAAAATGCTCCTATTTAATTTACCATTAAAAAACGTAAGTTTTTTTTTCTCTCTCTTATGATATCAAATAATAGTAGGGTTGAATGCACACACACAAAAAAAAAATTAAAATAATACACATAAACTACTTTTCTTAATACCTGTGAACTTTGTTGTGGGTCTTATGACAAGGGACGGAGGAACTATTATTCAAGACAAGTTTTTTCATTTGAATAGCCAAACGCAGGCAAAAGCAAAATCATATTCAACTTTTTTTTTCAGAGAAGATTATAAAATACAAAGAACATTATAAATATAATAATATTGCTAACCTGCTGATATGAAAGAGGTTGGATTACTGCTCCACTAACTTGTAAGAAATAATTGGGAGTTATTGAGTGCAAATCTTGCACCTGAGATGAACATTTAGAAAAATTGGCAGAACGTTAAACAATAATTTTATTTATATTATTCAAGCTGACAGTTAAATCACAAGCCAAGTTCACAGTGGCTGCTAAGAACCTAGTTTTATACTTTATCAATTTTTTACAATACAGTATTGATTCTCATGTAAATATTTCCCTATTTCATGGGTGGCACAGTGAGCGGCGTTAGGTTGGATTGCTTGTTTGAGTTGAGTACCCCATATCACCATGTGATGGTTGATCATGTCAAATGTCAGGTCAAAGCCCAAAAATAAAATCATCACACATTTTGTTACAACAGATTAAAGGATAACAAAAGCTTCAGAAACTTACTTGCCAGTTCAGCACTTTCAATAAAATTGTTGAAACGGTATCATTCTCTATGCTTCTATCAAATATTTTAAATATTATTACTTTTTTTAATGGATTTAAATTTTATTACTAGGCTATATATTATAGGGAACTTAGACACCCTTAAAATATTGTACACCTCATTTATCTAAATCGCAATTTTGATAACCTTGGTCATTCAAGTCTACTACTCTAACTGTATTTTCAGAGCTTCTCAGGCTAAATTTTTTTATAAAATTGGCAAGTGTAAGAACTTCAATGGCAATGCTTTTAATTTATTTATGTAAATTTATGAGATTAGGATTTCTTCAGGGGGCCTTCAGAAAGAGTGGAATCACCTATGAAGCACGGAACCGGACACGACACAGACACTGACACGCCTAATAATTTGAAAAAATCACATAATTCAGTGTAATTACAAGTGTCAGTGTCGGACACGACACGTGTCCGACACCGGGACACGCCTAATCCGAGGAGTGTCCGTGCTTCATAGGGAATCACTGATTCCCTTAAAAAATATAGAGTTTGGTGTGTCAAACGGTACAACAACAACCAAGCCTTATCCCATTAAGTGGGATCGGCTAAACTGCACTAATGTCAAACGGTACTTATAAAACATATATCCAAAAGCCATAATAAAACTCACCAAAAGAGTTAAACTCTTTGATGTGCCACCCCTTTCAATTTGTAATTCAATATTTGAGTTTACACTGTCGTCAAGTATAGTCTCCAGTTTCAGGAATTGAGTAATGACCTGCAATAATGTCAGAGTTCAACAATGAGACCATCAGAACAAGAACCGTGAAAACACCATTTTTTGTAGCCTCGAGGGATGCATGAAAGTAATTGTTAAAACCAATCATCGAAGATGGGAAAAACTTCTAAATTTAGACAATTATGAAAGTGTTTTTTAGGAATTCTGGCAAACAATACTTTATCATAGTTGCGTTATTCAACAGATGGATAACAAAACAATAACAAATAACAGCATGTAATTCATATTGTTACTTTTCCAAAAACTAGTCTCCTTGTCATTGTACCTACATTAGGTACATCATAAGCAGCAGTTTGTGTGTAAAAGTACAATCACTTCCATCTCGATGAGTCGCTCCTACTAATTGAAAGTGATAAATATTCCAAAATCAATATTTTAACATAGAACTTGTACTAAAAAGTTCATATGCATTTTCATATCATGTTACATTTACAGTTACTTCAATGGTTTATTTACCAACACTTCTAATTCAACAGCATTCAGCTTTTAGCTAATATTTAGTTGCTTAGCTTTCAGCATACTTACCAAGTAAATTTGTAAAACAAAGCAAATACAACAACAAACACACATGAAACATATGAAAACACTGACAGAAAACTCAGAGAAATAATGCAAAGGATTTTTTGTCAAAGAAAGTGCAAAGAATTTTTTTTGGAAGGGAACGGGATTTCCCATCCAACAAACTTACTTCACCATTGACGCGGACAAGTACATCACCCGGTTCTAAATGTTTATAGGCTGGACCACCCGGCACCTAAACAAATCAAAGATTAAAGCTGAAGAAATTGAAATGGTATATTATCTAAAGAAAAATTATAATTCGGCATAACAATTTGCTTACCACAGATTCCACAACAAGCATTCCAGTTTCACTGGCAGGAGAAGCATTCCGTACTATCTAAAAAAATCAAATGCAGCGTAAATGATGCAGGGCAAGGGAACATTTAAAGGAGATTGTCATTTGATAAAGATATAAAATGAAAACTAAAGACTAATACAACCTGCTCTGTCTCACTCCTGAGGCCAAGCCGGCGAGTCTCGTCAAACCCTTTATGGAGAAAAGTCAGCTGTATCATATTTTACACAGTTATTGCCCAATATCCAATTACATAACCAAGAAGAAGAAAAAAGTTCTCTCCAATCATCTCATTCAATATGAAAAGAGAAAAATTGAGCACATAACATATTAAAGATGAAACGAATTAATAGAAAACGGAAAAACAGTAAGCAAGATATCATCCAGAAGTATTTGAAATTCCATAATAAACAAAATGGTAGTTCCGCAAAATATATAACATGCTGGTATCACTTTCTAGGTCTATAAATGTACACCAACAGTCTAATATGCCAATGCAGGCTCTTTCAGTCACATAGACACAGTAAGTGCACTGAAGAAATTTAGCATTAGGGACATTTTGGAAATATAGAGAAAAATGTATTACGCTTCAATCCATTTTCAAAAAAATAAACACATTTATAATAACAATTAACATTAAACCACCATTTTCTCTCAAAATAAATCTTAAAGCCACAAAATTATTTTTTCTTTCTTTATAACTTCCAATATCAATGATAAATAACTTTGAACATTTTACTACTAATTTTAGCATATAAAAACTAATTTAAAAAGCCTTTTTTATTGGCTTTAGTAATTTGTCCAAGATTTTTATTTTATCTTGTATTATTTTATAGTTTATAATAATAGGACTAAATCTATATGCTAGTTTATAATAGTAGGGTTAAACTTATATGCCATTAACATATATGTTGAAATCTACATTTAATAGTAAATTACGAGAAAAACAATAAAGGAAGAACCTAAGAAGAATAATTTCAAGGTCAAACCTGAAGAGTACCACGAGGTATAGAAACTGGCATCCATTTATCAACATACGTTTCACTCCCCTTTTGAAGAAACCTCAATGCTCTCACAACCTGAAAAGTGAATCACTGTATTTAGTTATTCACTTCTTCCAATTGAATAAGTTTACTCCCAGCCGTGCTTCTCCGTTGTTAATACATTAAGTGTCAGACAAGTTCAGCAAAAAATATCAAGAGCTCACTCTTTCCAGAGGTAAAAAGAACGCCGATGCACTTGTTGTCTTGCTCCCGGCATTCAGGCCAACTGCCCTGCCTTGCCAATCTATAACTGGGGACCCACTTGATCCTCCTTTGGTCCCAGATGCTGCCTGTAAAACAAATATTAATAAGCATATGGTTACAATCAAGTAACGGCCAACTGCTAATTCGCTACAGACTTATTATTACAAGAGTCTGATCATAATTATAAACTTTGGTTTTATTTATCCCATGAAGCTAATTTTCTTAGCCTAACAATTTTAGTAATGATGCCCCTTCTGTTTAACCTGCCATATTTAAAATTGATAAAAAAAACAACTAAAGAGCCTTTGATTTGGCATTGGACAAACTATAAAGATACTTTAACACTTCAAATACAACCTAGGAAAAGTATTACACAATGTTAAAAATTAAAAACAGAAGAAAAAAGAAAATAACAAACAAACGCATAATTTGAGATTTTGGAATAAATTTGTAAGCATTTATCCCGACTTACTTGCATATAGAATGTGTTGAAGTCATTATACCCATCCCTGCATCAAAAAATAGTTTAGCAATCTAAATTCAACCTTTTCTCAAAGGTGCAATATCATACACATAAAAAAAAAAGGTGACAGTTATTTCACACCATACTTCTTATAGTGAGGAGCATCCCTATCCAAACGAGCAAGAGTACCAGCCAAAATTGAAACCTGGAAGTAAAATCCAAAATAATTGTACAAAATTATGAGGATGAAAGAAAACAGTGTAATACTAGAAGTCCTGGTCCATCTACATCAATAAAGAGAAAGTGGTAATGATAAACAAAACTTAACATAAGACAACATACATAAGAAAAAAAAATTTGATACGTCACTTGATTTTACAAAGGAGAACACTTACATAAGACAACAAATGAATGTAGCCATTTAAAATTGACGATGATGAGAAACAAACAAAAAACTCAAAAAAAATGCAAAAGTCAACACTAACTTTAAGCTTCCATCTACAACTATCAAATGCTCCAGAACTCAACTCGGGTACCAATGTTCCAACAAGAATCAATTAAGACCAAGAAAATATGCAAGAGTGCAACAGGAAAGAGAAAGCAATTGAACTATATAATGAAACATGTTTATTTAAAAGATCTAGACCAAAAATCAATGAAAATGAAACCAGAGACAAAATCAGAGATGTGAATATTCATTGATTTCTTTTATACCTTCTCACCACTATCATTTCCAACAACTCTGATTTCTAATCCAACACTAGCAGCTTCGGGGGCAAGAGGTATCTCTTCATAATTTAGAAATTGTATAGCACTAGGATCATACCGAAAAAACCCAAAATCATGTACCTGCATAAGTGTATCAATAGCCACAGAAAAAGAGGAACAAAAATTAATTTTCAGCAAAAACTAATTATTAAAATAAATAAGAATTAATAAAAAAAAAATCAATCTGAAAACCAAAATAATTATTATAGAATTTAAATGCATGCACAAAATATAGTATGAACAGGTCCACAATATGAGTTTTTATATCATATAAGGGTACAATTTGCATATATCAAAAGAGGAATCATTTTATCATTTACAAATATTTGGTTCTGCGGTGACAAAAATTGATTTTGAATGAATTGATTTTGTAAAATTGAGTTCAATGCAAAGTGATTATCTTTGGATACATTTACGTGTTCAATAATAAATTTCAGTTAAAAATCCAGTATAGATTAAAAAGCTACTTGTATGTTGGATACACGTTCAGATGGATTAAATGTACGTTTAGAGTGTGTTTAGTGTGCAAAACGTGATTTGATACTTTTATGAAGCTGTTTGGATGTATAAAGTCAAGGCAGCAAAATTGATTCTAGAAGTGTAGAATTGATTCTAGCATGTTACATTGCTCTCGGGTAGAATTGATTTTGCCTCTAAAATTAACTCTATTTGAAGCTAGAAATTGGAGTTTTTGATTCTAAAATTGGTTTTAACACTCAAATTTATTGTTCAACCCACTTTTGCATAAATTTATTGAAACATAAATCATTTAACTTCAACTCACTTTTAGCCAGAATCAATTCACTCAAAATAAAGTTTTATCAACACAAAAGCAACATACAAGTTAGAATCAATTCTAGTAGTAAAGTCAAAATCAATTTTAATCAACTGACAGCTCCAAACGTGGAACTATCATGTAAGAATACAGAAATTTGATTTTGAATACCACAAGAATCTAACAAAAGAGAATCATTTTGTCATTTACAACTTAAATACAGGAAAAGAGCATGATGAGAGGGAATTACATATCACTCAATCAAGAATGTTACACTAAGGATAAAAACATCAAATCAAAAACAAAGTTGACTACTCACTGGATCTCTATATATCGGATGCACGGGAACCTCTTCACGATTCAAAAACATCGCTTCAGCAACAACAGGTCCTGCAAAATTCAAAACCGAAGCGTAAAGAAGAAGTTAGAACAACGATCATCAACACCAAACGAAATCGAATAAAATCGAAAACTATCACAGGCGGTGAGCTTACCAGGCTTAACGACGTGGCGATTAGTGAGAATAATACCACGTCGTTTATCAACGACAAAACCAGTAGCGGAGCTAGCGGAAGCGGATTCAGTGTCAAAAGCACGAGTAGCGGTGATACGAAGAACGACAACGGCAGGAACGACTTTGCGGAGAGATTTTCGCCAGTCTTCGGCAGTTACGGCGTTTTCTTGAAACGGCGGATCAATTTCCATGGATAAGTCGTCAGTTTTCACGGCGGCGATGGTGTCAATTCCGTCCGATCCTAACCGCTCCGATGGATCTTCCATTGAATGAGATTAGGGTTTTGTTGAGTTGAAGATGCGAAGTGAATGAAATGAAAGTAAACTGAGAAGTGTGAAGTGTGTGTTGTCAACTATGGAGTCCACGTCGAGTGATGAAGCGCTTTTTAACTTTAAGGGGTGAAGTGTTTTTGCGGAAGGAAAAAAGATCGAGTCAGAGTGCAACACTGAGAATTAAATATCAATTCCACTCGTGTGTTTCAGTTATGATGCAATGATCTTCTTTGAAGGTGCACAGGCCGCATTATTACGTGATGAAAACATGAGAGCTCGAAAGTATGGACTTCGACACGGACACCTGACACGACACTGACGCGGATGTTCATGTAAAAAATATAGTAAAACAATACCGTTACATATACATTAATTTATTTAAAGACGATCTAAAATGAAAACTAAAATACATATATAAACATGTAACTTGAGCAATTTATGTCATTGGTATTCGACCTTTATTTATTCATTCATCTATTGTCAAAAAAAAAAAAACTATAATCATCGATAATGTCTATAACCCCTGTTTGATCAACATTTCTCAAGAGATATGTAACTCTTGTATCTATAGTATGCGGAAGCAAGAGAGAGAAAAAACTTGTTTTAGATATTTGTATAGGTTGTCCGACACGGATCGTATGATTGTCGAAGTAAGGAAAAAACAATTATTTAAGACACCTATTCGACACGTGTCATCTGGATGGCATGGGAGTATCAGACACCGACGCATGTCGAACACCCGACACGCTTAGTACTAGAGGTGTCCGTGCTTGATAGCATGAGAGTGGTAAATTACAAATTATTTAGTGATGAAAACATGAGAGTGGTAAATTACAAATATGTTAGGGTAAATTATAAATAAATAAAAATTCAACGTTAAAAAATGTTTATCGACCATTTTTTTTTTGGAAGGAGTTTGAAATGTGGATCTTGCGTATATTATGGATTGTTTCTACAAACTGAACTGAGCCCACGAGACGAGGACGTTTATCTACCTTTTTTTTGTGGTAGCCGGAATTTGAACCGCAGACCTTAAATATATTATTCATTGTCCCTATCAACAATAGTTTTAAAACTCAGACCGGCAGGTCGAACCGGTCCGACCGGGAACCGGTGGATAAGCCGGTCCAATTCACTTATTGGATCGGTTATGCTATTGACTCGCTATAAACCAGTGCAAATCGGCCAGAACCGAAATAAACCGGTGATTCGGTGGTCTTCTTGAACCGGCCGGATCAACACTTTTGACATTTTTTTTTTTACAAGAAACAAGGGTCTGTTATATTTTAACAGGAAATGTACTATGAAATACCAACACGCCATGCCCTCATTTGTGCAATTGATCTACTTTTTATTTGTTATATTAATTTTAATTGCGAAAGTTTACTACAACTTACATTTTTTTTTATAAAGCATTAGAAAGAAAAAAAAAACTTATAATTTAATGTTTCAATTATCTTTTTTCATAGTTTTAGCTGAATGAAATATTGCAAAATTATATTTTAAATTATATTCAATTATTTTTAACACAAAAAAATACACTTGCTTATAAATATTGTTATAATTAATAGCATATTTCTTTTGTCAAGAATAAAAATAGCATAATTTTTTTTATGAAAATCAGTTTTGTGCTTAAATTATTTTTTGTATTTGATTGGTTATTGTATCATAGTCAATGGATTAAATTTGAAAAATAAACTTGTGAAATTATGTTACTTTTTTTACTTTTTATAATAATAATTTTTAGAGAACATAATCATATAATGTAATACAAGATTTTCATTATAAAGATCGAGTGACACAATCGAGTCAATCGATTTAATCCGATTCTTTCATGCGGTTTGACCAGTGATCCAGTGGTTCGACCATTGACTCAGTAACCCAATACCCTTACCGAGTCGATCACCGGTACGGGTTTTAAAACTATGCTATCAACTGAGCTAGACTCACGAGACGTTTATCGACCATTTAACATTAAGGTGGTAAGTTCAAAAGTTTTCATGAAATCAAAGATGATTGGTAACGTATATTTTATTCTTCTTGTTTTTTAATTCAAGTCTAATTCTACAGTAAAAATTTCATCAAATAGTATTATAATTCAAGTAAACGATCAATTTTGTTTCAAATCAAAACTAAATAATACACATATGAACTCTAGTTTTAAAAACGATGAATTTGAAAATAAGTAACATTAAACATTCACATAAACATTTTTGAATCGAACTTTACGAAAATAGGACAATGATGCAAATATTTTATAACTTAAAGAACAAATTTATGATAAAAAAAACTTAAAGTACTAACTTATTATATTCATATAGCTTAAAAACCGGAGATGATATTTGATCAAATAATAAAAATTGATATACTAAAAATATGTCAAAATATCATGAAAACATTTCTCCAGTGTTTTGTTATGTAAATATAACTCACAAAGGAGAACGCCTTTTTTTTTTTTTGTTACCAAAATCGTTTATAACAACAAATATAGCACGCAATCCTGCCCCTTAGAAGTTAGAACTCACTCTTGCTCAAGTAATTACAAAATGAAGAACAAGAATAACAGAACATAGCCTTTACTATTGTATGCAATTTTATACAACAGTTTCTTTACAAACCAACTACAAAACCATGTTTCTTAACGTCTTCCAACTTAACTTATTGACAGTTACCAGTCACTAGATACCTCCACAATGGCCTGGACTGGCATAATTCATAATGCATTATTCCCTTTTTTCCCTTTTTTTTTCTATAGAAATTTTATCTCACAAACCCCAAATGGAAAACAAAAAAATAAGGAAAAAAGATACAAAGTTTGCCAACTGCAACTATTACTTAAAAGAAACTTCAGAAGCACAGCCAGCTATAGGGAGATCACTAGGGGTGCATACGAGTGCCCTTTGCTGTAAATGCCTCAGACTTTGTTCCATGCTGACTTGAACCATCTCAGCTAGCATCTTCTTTGCTTTACCAGACTGATCATCCCCGTCAATCTGAGATATGATGTTGCATACTATATTCTCAAGAGTGTCGGGTTGGATTTCAGATCTTGGATAAGGAGATTCTCTTAGTAGTTGCAAAAGGGTGCGCGATTTTGTCTGAGACTTCGGTGTTCCTTGAACAGTGAGCTCAAGTAGTCCTGGAATGACACCTTCTCTAAGGATCGGTTCCCTGTATTTACATCGATCGCTTTGGCACATTGTCAATAGTGTTCCAACGGCATGTTCCCTACTCTGGAGAGTGCCGTTTTCGAGAACCTCCACGACCGCAAGAATTCCACCTTCCTCGGATGTCAATGCGGTTCTGCATTCATCATAATCCACCAAGGGTTCTATCAAAGCACAGCATTTTTCAGCTGTTTTTGAGGACTTTTTGCATGTTTTGAGGATATCAACTATGTAAGGGATTGGATTTGTTTCGAGAATGATGCTAAGATTATTAGGGTATGTTGATAGATTAGAGAGAGCCATTACTGCATCAGCTTTCGCCTGTGGGCTTCCGTCTCTAAGAATCTCGACAAGAAGGGGAATGGCGCCACAACCACTAATAATTGGTTTGTTGATTGAAGAGGCAGATAGTGTGAGCAAAGCTGCAGCTGCAGACGCCTGCAGATTTAGATTTTCTGACTTGAGGAAACTAAGTATTGGTTCTAATGCTCCAGCCTCCACAATATTGATTTTATTCCTGCAAGATAAGACCAATTATGAATATGATTGAATTATGACAAAATTATCTAGCAACATTAGATATACCAAACAAAAGAAATCAAAATCCAACTTTATTTTTTATTTAATAATTGGAGTTCATTATCAAGTCTATAGCAATAAAATTCAATCACAAGCTAGAAGGTATCCAATAAGGCCTAAGATGCAAGAAACTAATCATGGTCATGCTATAATGAGTAATGAATAATTTTTTGTCTCCACCCTTCGGTTATAAGGGAAGGAGGCCTTGGTGATCTGGAGTCTGGACAGGAGGATAAGTAAAGTCTGGCCTCCAGTCCATATTTGAAATCTGGCTCTCCCAAATAATTATCTACTTAACAAGAGCTCATTAATCACTTGTATAAATGAGTAATGAATAATAAGACTGCAGAGGTAAGCCACAGTAAAATTTAATTCCCCTAGCTGATGGATTGATTGTACTACCATATATTTATTTCTTTGCTGAGCACAAGTTTTCATGGTGCTGGCTCATTTATTAATTCAATAACCATTTTGTGGTTGGACAAATATAAGTTCTTACAACAACTACCCTAGGACCCAAGAAAGGTGGGAAAGAGAGAGATGGAAACGTAAAAGAACTATTCTTTCTTCTCAAAAGGCATCTAGAATGACAATAATTATGTATTCAAACACAAGCCAAAACAAGAAATTTTAGGCCATGCTTGTTTTGCATATAGGTAGTAGATAAGAGGGGTAGGTAATTTGGAATGAATATCACTTCACAATTGCTTGGCATAATAAAAATGTAGGGGGGTTGAAAGTAGCCTGCAACTCACTTACACCTCACAAATTTTGGTCATTCCCATAGCATGAAAGTGATTTTCCACCCTCTAGCTGGAAACCATGGGTGAAAATCAATACCTTACTTCTACCACACTCAGTACTCTCACTTTTCCTTTATTTTTGAACAAGCATAACCTCTTTTCTTTTTCTAAGGAACTTAACCACATAATTTACATAGACCAAGTGCTGAGAAATGGAAAATTACATATTTGAACCTGTGTCCCAATTTATTAAATGTCTCTGCAACCTTTTATCATCTGAGTTGTAGAGTAGAAAAAAATACAAGGTGGCGGTTAAATCACTATTTTAAAAGTGTAAAAAAATGTTGAGATGAGAACAATTAGAGCCCTAGGAAGGAGGTTACTTCAGAAAGAAGATAAGCTTAAAAGGAAAAGAAACAAAAGGTAAAAAAGAAAGTCCACCAAGTGAACCAAAGAAAATCCACTATCCAATTGGATAAACTTTGAGAACAAAGAATCCAATTCTTTCTGATGTCATATTATGCATGCATCAAGTTATGAAAAACAATTTGATCATTAATAAATCATATTAGTTGACATTATAGCAGTCATAAGATGACATGGTCCTCACCATTAAAAACAACAACAAAATGGAAAAATAACAAAAAAAACAATTTCATGGCTAATCTTCTGTTTTAGGAAAAATTCAATGAATCATAAAAATAAGATAAAATACCAAGTACCATAAGCAAAGTCATGAAAAAGTGGTTTTCTTATTCTTATGTCAAAGATGGTTATTAACATTAACCAACTATCTACACCCCACCGATTATTCTTAACAAACTATGAAAGACCAATAATAAAAAACAAAATAAAAAACCACTCAAATTTTCTATATTTTCCCACCAACCAATGAGATGCAAAGATATGGAAAAAAAGAAATGAAGGGACCCAACAAAGAACAGAATCCAAGAAAAATTCTTATACAAATATATCAGTCAATGAAAATTCCTAAACCGTATATGCTACTTGTATACAAAGATCCAGGAAGGAATTGATTATGCAGCATTTATGCATATCTTATTAGTATTACTTAAAAAATCAAATATATATTAAACAATATCCATGTCTTCTCCTTATCAATCTTATGCAAAAAAGAGAATCCAAACCTATGCTTAGGATACTGATTAAAATTAAAATAATAAAATTAATACATAATTAATAACAATATTTAAACTACAAAAAAAAAAAACCAAATTTAAGTTTTATTTTATTATTCTAACTTTAGATCGAATCTCCAACACCATGGCTTCAAGGCATCACATGTATTTTACTATTTTTAATAAAGTGCACAAATTCCCGTAAATCTAAAGCACGTTCAAACAATAAAATCTAAAATAGAAAAATAATTATCAAACTAAAAGCCACTACCAATAATCTATATAAAAAAAAATTCCAATTAATTTTTTTTGTTTGTAATTTTCTTAGAAATTTCTTGTGGAAAAAGTATAAGCTTACTTTTCATCTTTGACGGCGAGATTAAGCAAAGCAAGAAGAGCCGGTTCATGAGACTCAGCCGAGTCGACTCGGAGCATAGAAACAAGCGTACCGACAGCTTCAGACAGCTGACGCCGACACCTCTGTGATGTTTTCGTAAGTTTCCTGATATCACGTGCGGCTTGAAGCCGCAGCTCCGGCACGCCAGATTTAAGAAGCTGAAGAGCACGACGGACGGCTATCGGCGTCTGCGGCTCTTCAGCTTCTAAAATAATTGTGTCGGTGGGATGTCCTCCTTCCCACGAATAATTGGAGGAGGAGGAGGAACAGGAGGAAGGTGAATGAGGAGTGTCCATTGTGAAGAGAGAGTTCTAGAGAGAGAGAGAGTGGGATTTGAAGGTAGGGTGGAGGTTATTAGAGAGGCGTTAAGCAACAGTTATGATTGTTGATAACTTAACTTATAGGACAAATACATAAAGTCATATGGGGGGAGAGAGAGAGAGAGAAGGAGTGATGTGTAGAGAGAGAAAGAGCAGTTGCTGTTGGTTTTGTTGGTGGTAGTTTGGTGAAATTTTTGGAATTAATGAATCACAACTTTCCTTTGTAAAACACTGCTGCAGATATTTTAGTTTAAAAAACAGTTTCAACATTTAATTTTTGAAACATTATTGCTTGAAAACAAGTTTGGTGCAGTAATAATCACTTTAGTCCCTGAATTTGTAGTAAGTAGTCACAATAGTTCTTCAATATATAAAAATTTTAAAATAGTCATTGATTGTCCACTTCGTTAGTCAAAATAGTTCTTAAAGCTTAAATAATCTCTTAATACTCACAATAACTTTTTTGATATAAGGACTAAAATGACAATAAATAAATATGTATAAGGACTAATATGACAATAAGTAAGTCTATTGAAAGACTAATATGACAATATTAACGAAATATTTTAATATCAAGGACTATTTTGATTAACAAAGTGCACAATCAGGGACTATTTTGAAATTTCGATACATTGAATGACTATTATGACTACTCGTTACTCATTCATGAACGAAAGTGACTATTTCCCCTAAGTTTAACATATCTAAAAAGTTACCTTTAGATTCATGGCTTAATTAAGTAAATGGTTTCATAAATATTCAGAATTTTGTTTTTAAGCCCTACAAAGTAAAATCACACTTTTTAGTCTCTCACATTTTCCTTTAGCATTTTAGGGATCGAAAATGTTGTTGTAAAATTTTTACAGGGACTAAAAATGTTGATGGAAAATTTTTCAGGGGCTAAAAAGTGTGATTTTATTATGTAGGGACTAAAAATGAAATTCTGAATATTTATAGGGACCATTTACTTAATTAACCCTAGATTCATTGATTTATTCATGTATTTGATTTATAATATAAATTAAATATATTAATTATTCGATAAATCTAAAAAATACTTTTTGTTTGTAATAGTCGATCAGAGAAAAAGTATATTACTATTTCGTATTATTTCTACTCTCTAGACTTTGTTCAACATAAATAAATCAAAGAGTCTTATATCATGATGTCTTTTTTATTGTTTGATTATTAAGTTTTAAAATGTTGCGATTTTGGCTTCTTATTAAAAAAATGACAATTTTGTCCCTTTTCGCCCCATAATTGCAAAGAAGACGCCACGTGTCCCAAAACATGGACCATAATCGCAACTTTTTGAGAAGATAGGGGGTCAAAAGATCATATTTCCCTTATGTTAAGGGGTCAATTTCATTGCGATGTTTATTTATCATATCTTATTTATTCATCATATCTCCCGTCCCCTTCATTGTTCATCCGTTGCAGCCAGCTTTGCGTCGTTGTGATTTGGTTGGTGTTAGGATAAGCTGATTCAGATTCTTGCTTTCTGATGTTGGTTGGTGGACTTTTGGGTGGTGAGTCGGTGGGTGGTTCTTTGTTGGGTCGGCGATGGCTTTTTAGCATGTCTTTGTACTTGGTTCTGGTCATTTTCACTGTTCAAGGTTTTTGATCTCTGGCTCCTTTCAGATCTGTTGAGATCTACATATTTCTTGGCTTCTGATTTACCGCATTCACGCAGATGGTCTTGGGGTTATTATGTTGTTTCTGTTCGTTTTGGTTGTTTTTGTACTGTGTGTGGTTTTATTTTGTTTGTTTTGTGTTCTTGTTTTGACCAGAGATTGGGTGACAGGAGACGGGGCCTTGTTTTATGGTGGTTCGGTTTCGTAAATCCGAAAGGGTCTGTTACAAAAACTCGAAAGGGTCTGGTTCGTTTAACCCGAAAGAGTCTTGTTACTGACATATTGGACTCATCCCTCAATCTGAGTTCTTACGTGTTGCTTGCTCGAAAGATCTTTTTATGCTTGTTATTGTTCAGGGAGTTGTTGGCACTTGGATTCTAATACCGTGTTGGCGATTGATCCATTTGCCATCTTTACACTTTAACTATTCTCTACAATGTTCACTTTTCATTTTATTTTTTTTTAAGCTGGTTTCGCGTCCGTACGCGTGTTTGCTGGGTTGCACCTGTGATTAGTGAATTTTTGTTAGGATAGATTAGAGTAGATCCACTTAGACTAATTTATCACGATGTATTCTCGTTTGAGTTTTCCTGAATCACGTCCTATGTCCCCCCAATCTTTGTATCTTTTTCAACAGATATTACTATTTCATATTGTTTCTACTTTCTAGACATGGATAAATAAAATAGTCTTATCATGCATATATATCTTTGTATTAGTTGATCATTAAATCATATCGTATCTTATTTAATTTAATTATGATATTTATTAATCTAATGATAAAAAATAATTTACTGATGATGTAAGATTTATTTTATTTGTGCACTTCTAACCCATTTTTTACACAAAATATTTTGCAGGGTTTAGACTAAAGACCTGTTAGGTGAAAGTTACTCCGTTCCAATTTATAAATAGGTTTTTTATATTTATTTTTTACAAAACAAATATATTACGTTTATTTAACAACCTTAAAAATGTCAAATTTAAAAAAAAAACCTTTGATATTAATTTTCCCCTTACTTTTATAATCAAAATAACACTTATTTTAGATCTATTTATATATGGGTTTAGCAACCCACATCTCAAGGTGTGATTTCCACTTTTTAGTTATAACTTTGCTTAAAGACACCTTCATAAAAATTAGTTGGTGTTTTTTTGCAAATGCTCATAGAATAACTTGCTAAAGACACATTCATAAAAGGTGTCTTCTAGCAAAACTATTTATATATTGTATCCCAAAAACCACTTTTCTCTTTACAACAAGTCGACGCTAATTATTTTCTCTATCTCTAAGTTCTTTCTTCCATTTTCTTTCGGGTGGTTTTACATCTTTTTTTTTAACCCAAATCACCTTCTTCATCTTTTTCTATGTTTAAATCTAAATAAGTGATTTTTCACATAGATCTATGTTTGTCTTCGTGAATTCATCATCTGAGTGCAGAGCCATGTTGTTTGTCGTCGTGTGCAGTGTTGTTTGATTTTCCATCTTGTTGCAGTGTTCATATGATTCTTATTGAAAGACATACTATTCAATCAATGATTTAGGCGTCGACGTTACAGATCCGGAGACATGAGTATTCCGGTCACATTAATTTTATCATATTATTTGTAAGTATTTTGCCATTATATGCTATTAACTTGGATGTTATGAGTTTATTTGCAGATTCATCCTTTATGTTTCTAGCGATGTTGAATGATGTACTTTATCAATTTAAATGAATAAATATTGTTTTACTTTTGTTGAAAAAAAAGTAGTTGTTAAACTTAGTTTTTTTGGGTATATATATTTTATTTGAATATTATTTTTACTATTATTTTAGTATATGCTTCATTTGGTCCCGTCCACAATCAAGTATCAACGTGTGCTTTACTAATTTTGTTGGGTAGTCCTTGGGTCCGGTTTTATTATTAGTTTTTGTTTTGAGCAATTTATTATTAGCTTTTTTGAGATTTGCAAATTAGCCAATATATATCATCCACACATGTGTTAAACTGCTTTCATATTTTAAGAAGAAGTTAAGGTGTGGGGACAATTTGTTTCCTTTTGAAACGATGTAATGGATTCAATTTTTAATATTTTAATTTTTGATATTTTTTACAGTATTATATTATTTTACTTATTGATGTAAAACAACAAAAAATGACATGGAGTTCTTTGGCTAAGTTTGGTTTTGCGCTTTTTTGGTGTTTTTTCAATGAATCGGATGTGGAGAGATGGTGGAAGCTGAATGATCTTTTGAATAAGAGTTTTTCGGAGTAGCAGCTTTGGTGATGAGGACTAGGAGTTTCATTTAGAGGGGTGTTCTTTTGAGGTGAGCAACAACGATGGATGGTGATGTATATCGTTTTATAGTGGTCGTTTTCATGAAGGCGTCTGTTTTAGGTGGTGACGTGTATTTTGATGAGTGTTGTCCTCTTAGGTATTGTAGGTAGGGTATTGCTATGTGTTTGTGTAGGGGTGTATTTTATGGTATTTATTTTCGGTTGTTCCGCCTATTTACAGCGTCTTTTGTTTGTTTTCTCTGAAATCTGAATCATCTGTCTCTGTTTGTTTTAAACAGTGATCTGGTTGTGAAATAAAATTTGCTTGTTAGAAAAAATGACATGGAGGTTTTTTTTCTTCTTCCTGACATTATTATTCATGTTAGATATATGATATATCCTTAAAAAAAAAAACACGTTAGATATATTTTTCTTATGTGAAACACGGACTTAATGTTGTTTAGTCCGGATAAACTTTCACGAAAAAGCAAGAAACACACTACCCTTAATTTGCAATTACTAATCTAACCATTACATATATCCCATTTTACCACATTGCCCTTGTATTGTAAGCAGTTTCCTACTGCCGTGAAAAATTCGTGAAAAGCTTCCCGTACTGTTTAGCAGTGCTCGTGAAACACGTTAGATATTTTTTTCAGTCAAAAAAATACACAATAAATTGCTACAATAATCATGTCGGTATAAAACTAATCTTACAGGGGACTCAAATAGTCTACTATATTGTATAATACTTTAGAGTTCACACCGTATATCTGGGTCAAAGGTTCTAATTATTGTAAGTTAAACAAAAAAGTTATGACTTATGAATTACAATTTTCCAAAAAAAATTCTCTAATTTCAGTGATATATTATTACTTATCATATACTCCAATGCAAAAGTTTGGTTTTAGTTATAAAAAAAACATATTCTTAACATATGCAAGTTCTTATATATTTTTGTTTGTTAGTAAAATCAAAATGCTAACAAGTGTTCTAAAGCTTTTAAAAAATATGTTCGAAAGACACTTGTTAAAGAATAAAAAATAATAAAAATATCTTAAAAATTGTGTAGTCAACCGTTTAAAAATTTAAAAATGTCTTTTTCAATACACTTTACGATTTTATTTTTTTTAACAACTGTTTTAGGAACATTAACAAAAAAATGTTTGAAGTGTAAATACTCTCCCCGTTGGTAAGTGCCATATAAAATAGAGTAATTATAAACAAACATAATTTTTTTACACAAATATTACATCAATGGCATTTTTCGTAATTCCCTTTAAAATGCAAGGGCAATTTTGTAAAATCACCCCTCTCTTATCATGTGTCACTCTTCTCTCTCTCTCTCTCACACACACACACACACACACACACACACACAACAACCCAATAACACTAGAGAATAAGGAGAAGGCATGGTGATGATCATATCTGAGTTGATCGGAGAAGAAGTTAGGATGGTGGTGGTCGTGGGATCAGAGAAAAATAAGGAGGTGTGGTCGTGAGATTCGAGTGGAAGAAGCATGGAGGTGGTTGTGTGTCAGTTGGTCGGAGAAGAAAGATGAGGTGGTGGTCATGTTGGTAGTGGCGAGGACAACACTGGTGATGTATAAGGGTGACGGGATAACATAGGTATGGTGGTGGTGGTGAGAAGATTGTAAGGATGTTGATGACAGAGAGAACAATGTGAGAGAGAGTGAGCATGACAGAGAGACAGACGACAACGATCGTCGGAGAAAGTTGTAATATGAAAGAGAAGCTATGGTGGTGGCGGGGTGACAGATGAGAGAGAAATGAATGAAGGGAGGGAGAGAATAAGAGAGAAGGCAGAAAAAAAATTACCGTATAAACATTTAGTATGTATTGTGTTTGATTTATTGTGTTGGTTTATCATTACTTTACAAAATAACAGGAATTCGACATTTATCAACTTGTTCCCCCATGTTTGGTGTTTGTTACTAGTGACATGCAAATAATGTTTTATATGTGTCAAATTCCTGTTATTTTACATAACACTTACTAACTTGTTTTGCACGTAATCTAGGTAAAAATACACAGTTTTATGTAAATACATACTATTTATAGTTATTAGGCCAAATATGCTACTATTATCTATTCCCCTTCACTTTTGTAGGTCTCTAATGATAAATTACAAAAGACCAAAGATTTTGAATCAAAGGCAATTCAAGGGGCGAGCAAAGCGAGCCAAAAGCGAGTCAAGTCAGAGAGTTTCAAGGGTTTCTGGACTAGAAGATTCGATGGGTGAAGCATAAGCAAAATGGGAACGAATCTTTACAAAATGTTAAGATTTTCAAGATTGGAAGATTCGTTGGACGAGCAAGAGCGCAAGGTCAAAGCGATGAGTTTCAAGAAAGAAGAAAGAGCAGATTAGTTGGGTGAACAACATTTCTCTAATCAAAGTACATTAATGGTGATCTTTTGGATAAGTTGTTTTTTCCTTACATCAAAAGTTAATCGATACATTGAATCTCGTGGCGTTTGCAAGACATGGAACCGACGATGAGGGACATATGGAAACATAACTGAAATTTAGAAAGCATATAAATGATCAAGAGAACACATTGAATGATTAGCTAATGATGTATGTTCCCATCACAACTTCTCATTTATATATTTTAAACTCTTTTTACAATATGTTACTGAAACAACCTTTTCTTAAACATTGATTTAGAAAATTGCAAAATTTGAATGGTCGGAATTGTTTCGCAATCCCTATGAATTTGATATTTATTTTTTTATAAAAAAATGACATAATTACTATTGTACGAGGACAGCTAAAATCCTCATATCAAATGACATCATTGTCGAGGACTGCGTCAATATAGTTTTAGTTATAGCAAATTTGCATTCAATTATGAATCAATACATATTTTTCATTTTTGCTCTATTCTGTCAAATTTAATGGTTGGAAGCAGTTCGCCAGGCGAACTTCACAGAGTCTGTAAATTTTTTAGTATTGTTCTACGAGATTAAAAAACCCCTCAGTGCATCTGATACTGAAGAGGAAAACATATATGTGCGGTTATTCCCTCTTTCTTTTCTCGGGAGGGACAAGTAATGGTTTCTCAATCAACCAACCACAACCTTAACCAACTAAAACACCTTCAAGGACAAGTTTATAGTGAAATTATGTCATCAAAGTAAAATCCATGATGCAAAGACAACTATTGTTGTATTTACACAAGGTGTGAGTGAAACCCTCTATGAGACATGGGAGAGGTACAAGTCCATGCTCCGAAAGTGTCCAAGCCATAAACTTAATGACATCACACAAATCTACATTTTCAGACACGACCTTCAGCAACTTCACAAACTCATGCATGATGCAACTACATGAGGTTCCTTAATGTCGAAGAGTGATGTAAATGCCATAAAGATAATTGAGTTCATGACTATCAACGACAAAAAATCTGAGTATAACAATGGGTTTTCATCAAAGAAGGCAAACATCCTTGATCTAGATATGAATGATGTCTTGTTATCTCAAAGCAAATTTTGTATTAACGTTGTGGAAGAATTGGTAAATTAGGCTTCAAAGATTCCATAACAAATTAAAAAGATCAATGATGAGAAAGCAAAACAAGCGATGCAGCGCAAGCTATGTGCTTAGCCTCATGTTATTGGTTTCTGTCCTCTGAACGAGGAGATCAACTTTGCAAACAACAAATTCTGACAGAATCATTGCCAAATCTGAATCAATACAATCTTAACATCCCATATGACTTTAATTATTATTGACCGATCCCACAGACCAACATGAGTCTTGTCAGCGTGTTTTGTTCTCACTCGCATGCTTTATGAGTGAAATTCTAACATGCAGTAAAAGATGTTATACACAATGACAAGACAAGCGTGATGTCAAGAAAGATGTCAGGACATCGTGATAACACATATAACAAACAACAAATGAATATAAACGATGCAGGAAGTAAAATGACACAAGTTGTTTGTTAACCCAGTTCGGTGCAACTTCACCTACGTCTAAGGGCTACTAAGCCAGGAAGGAAATTCACTATAGTAGTATCAATTTGAGGCATACATAAAAACTTTATCCAGTCTACTAGCTTCTCACTTAATCACTACCCGTGCAATTTCTATCTAAGACTCTTCCTAGATATGAGATCCCCTAGTTACTTCCTCTCAATCACAATCCCAATGATTGACTTAATAGTAACAACAGTAATGGAGACACTCTCCTTAACAGATGAATCAACTCGTGCTTACAACATTTGAGTGATTCATAGTTTACAACTCAACTATACAGTCCAACTCTAATATCAAGAAATACGAGAGTGGCTCACAAATAACAAAGGACATACTAAAAACCCTAATTGACTCTTTCCTAAACCGTGGCTTCAGTACCAAATTAGGTCTTGAGTCTTCCTTTATATAGCCTGATTGCAGAATGGGCTTGATGCACAAATCAGGCCAGACATCTAGCTGAATCATGATATTCATCAGAAATATTCTAAAGCAGATAAGATGTTTCCTTAAATGTTGCAACAACAAACTTAAGAAACACGCTAAGTACAAACCGCCTATCTCTGCTTCTAGAAACAACACGCTTCTTGGTCAACTCTTCACATGAAACAAATCTTCAGAGAATATTCAGGAATCTTCACGTTTTGGATTAATCTCCAAGAGAGCGGAACAAGACACGTTATGATGTCGTACCAATATGTCAAGACATCTTTCTAGACTCTTGTTTTAACAAAATGCAACCAACATAAGTCTACAAACCTAACAATGAGAAACTTCCCATAAGAGGTCACCCATCCCAAAATTGCTCTAAGACAAACACGCTTAATTGTGGAGTTCTTATGGAATGAGCTACCAAAAAGAAGATGCATCTTGTTAGTATAGGTAGTACTAAATAATTCTTATAAGCCTTTCTTCAACCATGCAGTCTCATACCTGCACGACCTCAGGATCCCTCTCATTCTTATGTGATTTAGTTTTTCTAGAAGCTGTCGGGAGTCGCTCATTGTCATGCATTGTGCACCGATGACCTCTCCCCACCCTTCTTAGCCTCGGGTGTTACATGCCCATCAGCTTCCGCTTGGTTCGTTTACGAACCACATTATATTGTGAGAGGCCTGCTCTGATACCAGTTGTAACATCCCATACGACTTTAACTATTGTCGACTAGCCTTACAAACCAACACAAGTCATTTTAGCATGTTTTGTCCTCTCTCACACGCTTTCCGAGAAACTTTCCCGAAGGTCACCTATCCCAAAATTGCTCCAAGTTAACACGCTTAACTGATGAGTACTTATGGATTGGGCTACCAAAAAGAAGATACATCTTGTTTGTATAGGTAGTATCAAACAAATATTACAAGTCTTCCTTCAATCATGTAGTTCCAAACATGCACAACCTCAGGATCCCTCTCATTCCAATGTGTTTCGGTTCGTCTAGAAGTTGTCAAGAGCCGCTCATTGTCATGCCTTATGCACCGACAATCACTCTCTGTCTTCGTCGGCCTTAGATATTACAACAACTTCAAACGAGGTAACAACTAAAATTACCATAGACAAAAACTTCTCTGCCAACACTCAACAAAATCAAGAGTTCTAGCAGAATATGCAAGAGCACCAAACACAAAATATAGAAGATACAATGAATAAGTTTGTGCAAATTTCCCTCAACAATCAAAATAATACATGTGTTTCAATTAAAAACCTTGGAATGCAGATGGGGCAGCTTGTAAAAGAACCGGCTAATAATCAAAAGGGAGTATTTAGGGCCAAAAACAGGACAATCCAAAATAGTATTGTAATGTAATTGTCTTGAAAGATGAATGAAGCTCCGATGATGAAGATGTTGATGAGGAAGAAAGCTCTAACATAAAAAAGCTAGTTGAATATTTCTTTGGTGGAAACAGAAATGAAGTCTGGTGTGCCCTTGAAGAAGAACGAAACGAAAACATAACTAACGGGGGCTACCATTCCCTTGTTCTTTGTTTACATTGTTTATGTAATCTTTTGAAACATATTACTCTTCTAACATGATGATGATATTACCATATTTTAACATGTTTTTTGTTACTATGTTAGAGATTGAAAATTTCACCGTCGTTTATTAGTGACTAGCCTCGGTCAAACTTTTAAGACACAAAATGGATTTTTTTTTTGTTGAAAGAAAAATTGATTCTTTTCTCCAAATTGATTTTTTTTTCATACATAAGAGTCAAGATCAAATCCATCACTAGTTACTTTTTCATATTTATCATGATTCAAAATGATTTTGGAATATATCGAATATCTTAGAAAAAATAGGTCAATGCAATACAATATTATAAAAATCGACAATATGATAAATACTTCCTCTGTTCCTTTATAAGTGTCATTTTAGAAAATTAACATGAAAATAACAAAGTGTATTTTTACACATTTTCTTCCTATTATACCCTCAATTTAATCCATCAATATATTCCTATTTTTTTGGCACACACTTTATCTTTTCAATAAATTTAATATGTTAATCCTCTCATAACAAACTTTTTTTTTAAGATCGTAACAAACATTTTCTAGTTACTATCTTTTTCTCCAACTAATTCTTTATTTTTTTTCTCAAATCTATTCTTTTACTTTGCACTTGAAATTTTTAACAATTATTCAACTTATTTATATAATTTTAACTCTTCATAGAACCACTATTATAAATAACAAAATTTTGTTTAAATATGAAGATAACAATAAACAAATTTTGTTTTAAAATAAACAAACAAACTTTAGTTTTCTAAATATATAGCATTAATTAATTTTATTGAAAAAATAAGAGTAATCAAACAAAAAAAAATACAGGAGTAATGACAAAGGGTATAATTAACAAATTGTACCTTTAAAATATCAAAACGACAGTTAAATAGAAACGAAAAATTCCACTTAAACAACACATAAAAAAGATCGGAGGGAGTAACAAATACTGATTTGTTCACAAGCAAAAGTAGAGTATAATCTATCGTGGCTACTTTAACCGAGTAATAATGCCTTAATAGTTGTATACTCAAGTTATCAAACTTGGATATTGTACTTTCCTGATCAAATGTTATTTTTTTTAAGGAAACTTTTTATTATTATTGAATGGATATTGATTGATTCAGATCGTATTCACGATGTTTTTTTACTACTACTATAATATATCACCTGAAAAATGTGCTAAAGGTACGGAAAGGGACCTAATTGAAGGAATATATGTGATGAAAACTGTGTCTGTTTGCACTTTTTGCCACATGCCACGTGCAAGTCCTTGGAGTACAAGTTTTGTATATTCATAAAAGCATGAGCACTACAATGTTAATGCCATCCATTATACGAAAAGAAAAAGCTAAAAAAGTTTACAAAACTAACAGATAAGTTCCTTCCTTGAAACTCAAGTTATTTTTTCACAAGATTCATTTTAACCAAGTTCCCTTTCTCTTTTTTCACAAGTTTAGTCTTTTTTGGGATAAGACTAATCAATTTATCTTTGTAATTTTTTAGATGTGTACGCCAAAATTATGTTAGGGGTGAAAAAAAAGCTTCCCATTACATTTTTTTAATCCCTAGGGCATGAGTGATTCAGAGTACTTTTAAAACCAAAGCGGGACACTCTTAATTGGTCTTATAATCTTATTAATTTTGGAGTATGTTTAATTCGGAAATTGAATGAAGTTGTAGGCGACTTTTTAAGATTTTCATTTTTGGAAATACATGGGTAAGGAATGAGTATACTCATGTTTGTTACAAGATTGAGAAATTCTTATTCTTGAATATCAAGGTTCATGAGAATAAAATAACTTCTCATAACTTCCAAAATTCCCATTAAATTATTCTCAAGTTAAAGGATGAGAAAGTGGGTTCCCATGAAATTTTGTGTATATATATTTTTTAAAAATAAAATAACTTCTAATTATCCTAAGAATATTCAAGAGTTTGTCAAACAGTTTTTTTAAAATAAAAAAAAATACACAAAAATATAACTCCCGTCCTTAAATTCTCAGGTATGTTGTTCCTAAGAATAATTTTTTAGTCCATGAAATAAACGCCTCAAAGAAACAAATCTAGGACTATAGTATACTTGTATCTTTGACACTCTCAATCCAAATTCTATGGGTTATGTGTTAAACCTCACGTTAAAGAATTAAATTATGTGTTAAACCACAATTCCCAATCCATCTAGAATACTATGGATATGTTTAATCATGTGCTACCAATATTAATAATCGTTTTTCTTGTCAAAAAAAATATTAATAATCTTTTCGCTAAATCAATTCCATGTTTGGTCATGCAACGAATTCAATTAAAGAAAACATAAAGTGCAAAGATTTTCAATTGGAGGCTCAAATTTAGGTTTGGTCATGCAATAATTTTTTTACACATGGATGCTCACACAATTTCATTCATAATAATATTTTTAACACGTGTCGGAACATCAATAAGGACTTCGAAATTAGCATAAGATAAGACAACTTAAGCAAGACTATAAGTCGTCTCATTGACTTGCATCCTAATTAACAAACTTAATGTGAGAGTTTCTATAAAACAAATTGAAAAGATGTCTACAACGACTAATAATGTTGCCAAATTCCGTAACATTTTCTTTGAAATTATGCAGCGAGACAACAACTTTTTTAGAGTCTATTTCAAAATTAATTGGACCTAAGTGCAATTCGTGAACCCTTCGCAAAGCGGAGAGTCGATCAAGAGTTTCACCAACATCGACGTTGCAGATAGAAATAAATCATTCGGCTTTTGCAAAGACAAAACAACCTTGATCATCCTGAATGCAAATGCCAATATCAACTCTATTGGTCTAATTGGAAAAAGATGTGTCAATATTGCATTTATATTGACCAACCTCTGGTTTTGTTGAGCATACAGTAGCTTAGGGTTCGGTTCTGGCTTGGACATGTTTGGCAGCAAACCAACTGTCTAACAAATGATTGAATGTTTGGCATCAAATAATTGATTAAAACATAGTACAAGAGTTAGCTAGCTCTAAGTACTAGTAAGAACCAAAATAATAGAGCAACTTAATTGGAAGAACAAGCATAAACTCGTATAAAATTAGAATGTAAGAGTTTCTCCAAGAAAATGATCCACCATTATCCTAGAAGAGAACCTAGCTATCCATAATAACCATGGAAACTAAAATAAAAAAGGTAATACATAAGGATTAAAAGAAAAGAAACACACGCATAATTGAGAGATATTTTTAGAATAAACTTATTAAATTAAATAAACTAAAAATAATTAAATTTACTTATATCTAGACAATCAATATGAATATTTTTATTTTAAATGTTCGAGACTAGTATTAATATCTCTGTTATATAAAACCCTTTTGAATTTTTTATTGTACCTTTATATAAGAGTTTTTTTTCTTTCAAAATGTTAAGTGTATAAGTTATTTTTTTACCAACATCACCTAATTATGTACTCATTTATAAACATTAACTAATTTTTTCGCCTAAGGGATAAACTTACAAAACCATACAAATTGTTGGTATCAAATTTAATAAATAAACCATCAATATAGTCTTTGAAAGTATTGACCTCTCAACAATTTAGTCCATAAACCATATACAATTTTTTTAAAAGATAAACCATATAAAAATCTAGTATTTTAGTCTCTAACATCTTCATTGAAGAAATTAAATTGATGAATTGCATATAGTTTAAAGAATATTTATAAACTAAATTGAAGAGATAATGATAGTTTAGGAACATAATTCATTCTAAATTTAATTGTGTTAATTCATGTAATTTACTCAGGTGGTTTTATATTGAGGAATAATACTACACCAAATCTTTATTTGTCATGATGCAAAGACTCTAAATATTTATTGAAGTACGACTAATGCACTCAAAGTGAATTTCCCTTTAAATATACATCAACCAAATCTTTTGAGATTGTATAGTGACAACCATAATCTCTTAGATGGTATAGTGACAACCATAATCTCTTATCTTCAAGCATTGCAAGGCAAAAAGGAAAAAAGTGCAGTCTTTACATGGTGCCAGATGGTAGTGTTCAATTTTGCTGCTTCACCGATTTCTATTTCTATCATGTTACAAAGCAATATTGCTCTATATAAGGCAATTTTGAATTTGAAATAATTGATCCATCAATTGTTCAGTATGTGGCCACGTTTTCTAAAACATGCATGCCCCCCTAATCATGCAATAAAATAGGGACAAATATGGCTTGCAATTGGATCCACAATTATGCAAGCCAATTCACCTCAGAACCACAAGAGTCAATTCTATAAGTGCACTATGTACGTACAAATGCAATTGATAGTATCCTAGCTATCAAATATCAACCAGATTAAGTGGCTTGTCAATTGTCATGATCTCATGTAAATTGATGGTTCATAGTTCCTGTTGCCCTCCCTATACTCAAAGTTAGTTAGTATGTGGCAAACAACTTTTTTTTTTTTTTTTGTGGTGGCCGGGGTTTGAACGCCAGACCTTACATATTTTATGCATTTTCCATACCAACTGAGTTAAGCTCACAAGGACGTGGCAAACAACTTTTAATAATGAGAGAATCTAAGTCTAGAAGCGAGAGAGAAAAAAAAAGTATTGAGTTTTAAGGTTTTGAGTTTGAGTTCACTAGTGAATGTGGAAGGAGATAATGTAAATTTTTGTTAATGCTCTTTGAAGGTGCATGTCTTTTCTGTCTTGAATTTGAATTTTAACACTATTTTCTCACCATAAATTTTGTTCATAAAAAAATTACAAAGCAATTAAAAAGAGAATAGTCAAATGAATTTTTTTTCTTCAAATGTGCCTATCCATCTCAAATTATAAAGATTGGGTGAGCTAGAATGTAATGAAAAGAGATGCGAAGAGACGTGGATGAAGAGGATTTAAGTCATGTGGAATAGATAGATGGTCCCAAAGGGCCAAAACATATTGATAAAAAAGTTGACTAGAAATGATAGAGTTAGAATGGTTGATCGTAGACACCATAGATATGGTCCTGTCACAATTGATCAACATGCTTAATCCTAACTCTCTAAATATTTTGTAGTGTATGTTTGGATTCACAATAAGTTTGACGTAATAATTTAAAAGAGCCATTGCAAATTTTAAGTTGCAATAATTTTACGAAATTCATACCTCATCCAAACATTCTTGTAGTACTAGTTTTTTTAAAATCATTTTACATCATCGTAACCCCGAGCGCTCCTAAACTAGACTCATTAATACAATTAACTATATTTCTTCATTGGCTAGAATAATTTGCATATTACTTAAATTATTTTAAAAGTTTAGTTTGATCGCTTATTTTAAAATCAGTTAATTTGGTCGCTTAACTTATACAAGTTATTGCACCTTGTCCTTTAACTTTAAAACTAGTTAATTTTGTCCTTTAACTTAGGTAAGTTAACATAACTTGATTCCTTAACATATGAATATGACATGATATTTTTATTTTCATAAGTTAAGAAGTCAAATTGGGTTAACTTGCATAATTAAAAGACTAATTTGCTTGGTACATAAGTCTTTTTTTTTGAAGAAGTGGTACATAAGTTAAAAGACTAAATTGCGTTAATTTACATGAGTTAAGAGACTAAATTAACTGATTTTAAATTTAAAGAATCAATCAAACTAAAGGTTTAAAATAAATAAAGGAACCAAAGAGTTATTTAAGCATTTCTCGGTCAATGAAAAACGTGAAGTCCCTCCCGAGACTTGGTCATAAGCCATTCAAATTTAGCTTGATAGGCTCAGGCTCTACCTAAAGGTAAAGATAAGTCACTTGCCCAATCTCATTTTACATAAAACGAAAATACAAAGAGACGGTATATACTCTTTGTCTCACAATTATTTTTATTCTTTTTGTGAATTTCAGTCTCCCAATATTTGACGTACTTTACAATATTTTGTCGTATTTTAATAATTCACACAAATTTAAAAAGAATATAAATAAAAGAGAAAGAATGATGGTTTTACCTTATTGACAATATTAACTTATTAGTATATTTCCATTATCATAAATATAGAGTGGGGAATAATAAATTCATAATGATAAAAATAATACTTTATCCGGTCTTATTTATAAAAAACATTTGACTTTTATGATTCATTGGATAAATGATGTATTTGATCTATATTATAGACCAAATACATCAATTACTCAATTAATTTAAAAAACTAATTTTTTCCTTATAAATATGACCGAATGAAGTACTAATTAAAGAGTACAATTAACTGAAAAATAAATAACCAAAGTTGCATTGAAAACTAAAAGAACATCATCCAAACAAATTCTTTTAAAAATGTGACAATAGATTAATTAATATTCTCAATGAATGTATAATCTTAAATCCTTAGACCCATTATTTTACTTTTCTAAATCAATTTCTTCCTTACATGGGACCCATTATTTAAGAAACACGTATAAATCAAAATATTTGGTATATTTGATTTAGAAAAGTGAAAAAAATTACTCATATTCATCCAATCCATCACCACAAAAAAATTAAATAGATCTCACAAACAACTCTATATCATTATATCTTAATAATATTTATTTTCTAAAACAATTTATGACATGGGGTATATGAAAAAGAGAGAAGAAACACGATCTTTCTACCAACATTCTTCTCCATAATCTCTAAAATATACGCTCCACAAAGAGAGTATCTGTTTAATTTGATTTTGATGTTAAATACATGAAATGAAACACTCTTGATTATTATAGAGGTTATTTTGACTTTAAAAGCCATGCAACGCGACAACATCTAGCTTGTCAAATCCTTTAAAAATATCAAGAACTTTATGGCATAATAATTGGTCATTCGGATCATCAATGAGTTTTTGAAACTAATATTGAATAGTGAAATATGCAAAACCATTGAAGACAATTTTGATAACAACTTTCATTTTCTCTTTTCTCATTGATCCAAAACAATAGAGAGAAAAAAAAAGAGAATAAAAATATAATGTGACTTTGAGAGAGAAAGTTATCAAAAAATTATAATAAAGTAATTGTACAAATATCATTTCTCCTAATATTTCACTCTAAAAAAACACAATCATCATGCTTTTAAGAGTGCACATCGTCTTGTCCGTGAGCACCAAAGGGAGGTATCATCCTGTCAAAAGAAAATTATTGACTTAAAGCACAATCACCATTATACTACAAGTGTGCCATTTGTAATTTTTTTTTTTGTAAGATAAAAGTGTAATAAAAATTTAAAATAAATGATGTTGATGTTAGTTTTAATAAAATTAATATTTTGTCGTTGTACAAATATATAATTTGATAGGACGATTTATAATTTAAAACAGAGAGAATATATCTTTATCTTTCATTAATTATTTTATTCTGATTTTCTAAAAGTGATCACTAAAAATAAAAAAGTTAAGGACATACTACTCCAAAAAACTTATTTTATTTCCAAAGTAAAATTGATTGCAAACATATTATTTTTGAAAATTTCATTGAGGAGAGGGATAAATAGGATGAAGTTGAAGAAGTGAAAGATAAGGGTAACCATTGAAACTGAACACACATAACGAGGGGTTGGGGTTCGATATAGTCAAATGTATCACTCGTTGTGAGACACAAATGGATTCAAAATATTGAGCTTTGATATTATGTGGTTATTTTTTTCAATAAGCAAAATGGTATATTAAAGATAGTACTAAACCGTCACAAAATTCAAGATTACAAAGATCGCAAACATCTTCGAAAATTGCGATTTAGAACCTACCTCCTAATGAAACAACTTAGTGATGTTATTTTAATGAGTAGAGATAACCATACACAAAAAATCAAACACAATACACACATCGGTATTTTTCCTCCTTTTTTTGGTTGCTTTCCTTCTTATTCTCTCTTCTCTCCCTCCCTCCCTCCCTCCACTTTTTCTTCTTTCTCACCCAACACCACCATCGTCCACACCACCACAACCATGCATTTCCGATCCACTTTCTCTCCCTCTATCTTTCATTGTTTTCTCTGTCATCACCGTCGCCACCCTCAACCATCACCAGTGGTGTCCTCACCACCACATACCACTCAGATTTGACCAACTCGTTTCTTCTCCAGTCACACACCATCATGCCTCTTCGTTCTTCGTCAAGGCTATTGTTGGTTGTCGTTTTGAGTGAGGGAGAATGAAAGAGGAACAATGAGAAAAAAGTGGGACAAATTCAGAAAGAGAGGTTTGGAATTGAAAAGAAAATTTTGTTCTTGCACTTTAAGGGTATGTTTGATGATCAGGATAAGGATACATGATATGATATATTAATCATGTCATGTTTAAATCTTATATTTGATGCACAAAGAGATATGATAAAATAAACTCTTTTCCTATCATATCCTAACTTTCCTTTGTGATTTTTATCCTCAGTATATGTTGGGTTAGAAACTATCATGATAGGATTAGAACTTTAGAAGATCATTCCTTGTTTATTATCATGATATTCTGTCATTTTAAAAATGTTATCATTTTTAAAATAATGATATCATGTATTTGTTATTATAATTAATTACATGTCATTTTTACAATATTTAATTAATTATGAGAGTAATGTTTTTCATTTAAATATAATGATATCATGTTTGTTATCATGTGCGCATCAAACACATGATAAGATTAATGCTTATCATGTAAATATCATATCATTTCTTTATCCAACTTCATATCATATCCTGTCTATATCTTATGCTGACCATTAAACAAACCTTAATTGTAATTACGAAATTGTCACTAACATTATATTTTTGTCAAAATATTTATGTTTAGGTATCATATGTCTATTTTAATTTGGGTTATAGCTCCATCACTCTCCAAGACCTTTCCTTGAAGAATGGTCTTGTTTCATAACAACCAAGTAGACCAAATGAGCACAGGTCAAATAATGATCTTGTTTCTTAGGAGCAACATAGCCACACACGTGTCTCTTTTTCTCTCAAATTGCTTCCTCCTCATACCGTCGTTATTATACTTTTGTCCCAGTCATAGGGTATGCGTGTAATGAGATGTCAAATTAATGAACATATAATTAACATACACGTGGGTGCTAAACTAATGTCTAATTTAGTAGAGTATATTGTTAAATTGTGAGACAAGAAAACTCAACTAATTGATAGATAGACAATATGAATAATTTATAAATCAATCATCTCTTGAACATTTTGTTGCTCAAATATTGAATCACCACTTTTATTAAAATAAAATCACAAAAAGCGGCCAATAAATTATTTTTTTGTCTATAAAAAAAAAAAAAGTAACATATGAAACTCACTCACATAAGTAGAGGTTTTCGGATTCAAACTCTAAACACCACAAATATTTTCAGCAGAACAATTTCAACGTCATTATTCGAGTTTAGTCACATGCAAAAAAAGAGGAGAAGTGATATTTTATTTATATATCACAAGAGATAAAAACTTATATCTATTAGATACTCCATTATTATATTTTTTGTCCTTCTATTTCAATCTGCTTATTGAATTGGTCCCAGCAATTTAAAATTCACCATTTTGGTCATTCACTTAGTTTTTTGAAAAAATTAAGTGACACATTTTAAATGACATGATGTACGACTTGATAATGTAGAATCAATCATATGGATACTTTATTTACGAGTGTCTGTCTATTTGTTCTTTTTATTACGCTAATGTGTATAAATTACGAACAATAATTTTTACGAAATTTTGATTTTAACTAAAATTATTTTGATTTTGATTAAAATTTTAGATATAGATATTTTCACTTTCATATTATAACATATATTTATATTTTTTATTGACACTAACAATATAATAAATATGATATAAATTCTTACATTCCTTTTGAATGACACCAACTATATAACATTCTTATATATAAATTTGTTTAAGGGTACAATTGAAGGTAAAAAAAACAACCTGAACACATGTATTTCCAATTGTATATAGTATAGACGTCATTAGTCAAATTACAAAAATGAATAATTTATGAAGTCGAAACTAAATTGTGTAAGGAGTTTTCTTGTAATTTCAAGGATGTTGATCATTCCACATCAACATACCATATGTCACGTCATTTAAAATATGTCACGATACTATATTTTAGTCTAAAAATACGAGTGTGGGACCAATATTATGAATTTTAAAATTAGGGGATCAATTTCATATATAATATGGTAAAAAGAGGAGGATCTTGATCTTTTCTTTAGGTTTTAACCGCCCCAAATTGCAAAATCCTAGAAAAATACCCTCTAATGTACAAAGATTTACGTAACTAACTAACTCTCAAGGTTCTCAAAATCACAATGAATATCTAAGAGTTTTCAAAGAGTATAAGGTGGAAGATGAATGTTTAAGATAAGATAATGTAAAAAAAAGTCGTAATTAATGCATTCTATTTTGCCTTGTTAAAAAAAAACAAAGAATGTAAAAAATTCATAATGAGAAAAATAGTGTCATGTTACTTATATAATTTTTAGAAAGGAATAAAATGAAGTTGTAAAAATGACATGAAAAAGGAGTAAAACGTTACAACAATTTAATTAATTTTTTAAAACAACCTTGTAAAAATAGAAGAGTGAAACGATTCGCACAAACAAAAAGTTTGAGTGAAACAACTCACACCTCATAGTGAAATGATTCACAATGTGAAATCCTTTGTAGCAAGTCTATTCAGAAAAAGTCGCCAGACAAAAATATTAACCTTTAACGGAACCGCTTTACGCCATAGAAAATGATGAAAATCCTACGTAATATTGATGTCAACCGCTGTTAAGTATGTATAAGCAGATTGAACAGTGTATTTGTTGGAAGGGTGAAGTTTCCACACCCACCTATCAGCCAAGCCAACCTGCAAAACAAGAACAGACAACCGCTCCACACACTCTCCCACCAACAACTCCTCCCAC
>Ga0315914_1000116_pt1 | contig 71327 bp, 35 predicted proteins | sample MpolenodulesMG_FD_203920 | JGI IMG/M metagenome (GOLD analysis project Ga0315914, IMG submission 203920) | Medicago polymorpha root nodule microbial communities from Los Angeles, California, United States - elongated nodules | ecosystem: Host-associated > Plants > Roots > Nodule | place: USA...
ATTTATTTATTCATTAAATACGAAATTAGAAAATAAATTTGATTTTATTTATTCAATATTTATTTATTCAATACATAATCATAAACATAAAATAAATGCAAAAATAAATACAAATAAAAAACAAAATTAATAAATATAACTCTCATTTTATTAATATCATTCAAACATTACAATAATTAATACATATATTTTACCCTCTTGGGGTAAAAAGTTATTTTCACCCTCTTCAGTATATACCAATAGCTCTTGGGGAAAATAGCGATCCGTCCTGTTGGGGAAAAAGACATCAAGATCCCTTGAGGTAAATTTAAATTTGGTTCGTTTTATACCCCCAATGATGATTCTTTTTACCCACGTAAAAAGATTTTGGGAGTAAAAGGAAGCAAACCTAATTTTACCTCAAGGGATGATGCCCTTTTCCCGAACCCGACGGATCACTACTTCCCCCAAAAGCTACTGGTATATACCTAAATGGGTATAAAGAGCCTAGATACTATAGAAGCAAAAAAGAAGAAGAGGAAGAAGGGAGAGAGTGGGAGGAGATAATGTGAGAAAAAGAGGAAGTTTGTGAGGGTATTTATATGTAGAAATGACAACCTAGTTTGCATCTAACATTAATGTGGTAAAAAAAAACGTGTGAAAGTGGTTAAAAACGTGTAAATTGAATGTTCAAAACCTGACCAAAGTGGAAAAAACGTTTGTTCTTCAACTCTGACCACCGACCAACGTGCGTGAGTTAAAACACGCTGCATGACTTAACTCACGTAGGGGTATATTTGGAAATCATGTTGGGCGCGAGTGTTTTGTGCTGGAGGAATATGCCACCTCAAACGTAATTCAACAAAAACTAGACAGACATGTACATGGGTTAAGAAGAAAAACATTAACGTGCACTTGATTAAAGAGACATACCAAAAGAAAATATCTATATGCAAAACCCTAGATTTATTAAAGGGTTAATATGTCTTTACCCTCTGTAATTTGGGTGAGTACCGATTTACCTCCCTGTAAAAAAAAAGTTTAGATTTCAACCCTATAATATGAAGACTCTCCACTAAACACCTATGTAATAAAAAGATTCTCCACAAAACACTCATGACCCCATGTAGACGCTGACGTGACACGCCACTGTGTAATTATTTTAATTTTAATTTTTTCTTAAAACCTGACACGTGTGTAATGGACACTGACGTGGTACGCCACTGTGTAATTATTATTATTATTTTTTTTTAAAACCTGACATGTGTGTAACGTTTAAAAAATTAATTTTAAAAGGATAAAAAATAAAAAAAACTGAAAATTAATTTTCAAAAATTTAAAAATAAGAAAAAAATCAATTTTTTTAAAAAAAAAGGAAAAAATTGATTTTTTTTCAAAAAAATAAAAAATTCAGAAAAAAATATTACCAAAACATTCAAAAATTAGCTTATATTATATTTTTCTGATATTTTTAAAATTTTAATTTAATTTGGATTTTTCTAAAAAAATTTCAAAATAGTAAGTTTATGAATTTTTATATTTTTTATATAATTTTTTGGAAAATACATATATATAAAGAAAACAACCCCTTTCAACTCTTTTGGACTAGCTGTTTCTTTTCAAAAATGCCCTCAATTTTCAATACAAATAACACATGTAACAAATAGATAAGAATAAGTTTAAATATTAAAAAAAAATTCCAGAGTTTTTTTATCCTCAATTTTTAATTATTAAAAAATATTCTCAAATCTGTAACACATCGTAAAATAAAATTTTTGAAAAAAAAATCTGAATTTCCCTAAATTTGTATCCAGATTTTTATAAATAAAAATATTTTCCAGATTTTTTTTTTGTTGAGAAAATTTTAAAAACTTCTTTTTCGAAAAAAAATTTGTTTTAAATTTCAAAAAATATACATTTCCAAATTTTCGAATATAATTTTAAAATATATATTTTCTGTAAATTATAAATTTTGGAATTTTCGAAAAGTACATATTTCAAAATTTTGGAAAATATTTTTCGTAATAAAAAAATCCGGAATATTTTTTATAATTTTTTTAAGAAATAGTCATAAATGCCATGTGTACCTTTAAAAAAATGAAAAACAAAATTAATTATACAGTCAGCACGCCATATAATCAGATATGCACAGTAAGCATGTCACTCAGCCCGCCACGTCAGCAATTCTGCACGGTTACATGAATCATGGGCTAAAATCAAAGAATCTTATTTTACAGAGTTGAAATCTAAACTTTTTTTTACAGGGGTAAATCGGAACTCGTCGAAATTACAAGGGGTAAAGACATATTAACCCTTTTATTAAAAAGAACAAACTTATGTAGCACTAATACTTATTGAAGGGGTGTTCGACACCAAAAAAACGTTTTGGTGCTTGACACAAATCGATCAAAGAGTCAAACAATCCAAAAAAAGAGTTTGATGTCTCAAAATAAAAGTTTTATCAAAGGAAAAAGATTTCCAACCATCCAAGAATAATTTGTCTACATCTTGAAACTTAATTTATGTCGTGATAGAATACGATTACGATCTCCATCCGGAAAAAAAAAACATGTATAAGCATTTTTTTTTTAGATTCTTAAATAATTGATGCATCTGATTTATAACATACTTTTGATACATTAGTTATTCAATCAATATCAAAATGAAAATATTTGTTTATAATAGTGACAAGAGAAATTATATAAGATATTAGACTATAAAACACATCACTTTCACTTTGGAGATCTCTTTAGGTGTTGGACTGACTTAAACACCAAAATATGTATTTTTTTTTTTAAGAAGATATGTTTTTTTGAAAGGATATGTATTTATATTTGATCACTTCTAATTTCTAATATTATCATTTAATATCTACGTTCAGTGTTGTACTACTGTCTTGTGGTACATCGTAGGACTGAACAAAGGGTAGGTAAACATAAGACATAAAGACACCCTTCTCAATTTTTGCATCACCTTGGATTGACCATCAAGCTCCATCCTTTTCACCAAATCTCAACTACTGCAACTGCTCGCATCACCCTATCCATCCTTGCTTGTTATGTATCTTGTATAGTTTTAAGGCTTAATTACATTTTTTATCCTTGCATTTTGACCAGCTCACGAAAATGGTCCTGTCTCTTTTAAATCGAACAAAACCGTCCTAAACTATCATGTTTTTTGCAGTTTTAATCCTACCTCCTATTTTGAACTCCAGAAACGCAGAGAAATGACAGTTTTAGGCAGTTTTAGACCTACCCCCTATGCTCAACCATGAAATAAACAAGGAATAAAACATGTGGGTACAAGGAATCCACTTTCAACACACTAACGAAAAAAAACCCTAATTAGAAATTAGGATTTTTTTGGTTAGTGTGCTGAATAGAGTAGATTCCTTGTACCCACATGCTTTATTCCTTGTTTATTTCATAGTTGAGCATAGGGGGTAGGTCTAAAACTGTCATTTTTTTGCGTTTCTGGAGTTGAAAATAGGAGGTAGGACTAAAATTGCAAAAAAACATATAGTTTAGGGACAGTTTTGTTCGATTTGAAAGAGGCAGAACCATTTTCGTGAGCTGATCAAAATGCAATGACCAAAAGTGTAATTAAACCTACTTTTAAAAAGTTCAGAAGACTTCGTATTTGAATAGGGCCATTAAAAAGAAAGTACAAGGGCAGTATGAAACTGCATTTAGCTTGTATTAAGGCCTAAGATATTCACAATTTCCAAAAGTAGTCCAAGTAATCACAAGATCATCCGAAAATTGCTTTTTAAACATTTGATGTTTGTTCACATACACCTCAAACTGACCAAAATACCCATAACAATTAACTATAGTTCACTTAAAAACGAGAGTTAATTGTCGTTCGCATGTACATAGTAATTACAAACTGTTTGGGACTCAATCATGTGTAAGAACGGTAATTGAGTGCCGTTCAAATACATTTTCTGCATATAGAGCAATTTTGGCATCACTGCGTAGTTTTTGTGATCAAGTTCGGCATCCAGATTCTGAAGAGGGTGGGTTTATGCATTTATTTAGTGGTAAAATTGCTTCCTTTTCTTCGTTAAAATGTTAGCAAATAATTTGTGCATTCAATATATGCTACCCACTCACAATATCTAGTTACATGTTACTCATTTAGGCCTGTTACTCAAATCTCTAGCTTCATTTAGACATTTATCCAATAACCGATACAGTCTTCCTTTCCGTAAAGGATGACATCCATAAAATGCTCAAAAGACTTTGGTAAAGAACAAATTAACAACAAAGCTTTGTCTTCATTGTTCACCTTCATTTCAATGTTCACCAAGTCATCAAGAATCTTGTTGAATTCCGTCGATTTTTCCGTGATAGGTTTAGACTCCACCATCTTGAATGAGTAGAGTCGTTGTTTCAACAGTTTCCTATTAGCCAAAGATTTAATCATGTATAATGACTCCAACTTACTCCACATTGGTGCAGCGGTAGCTTCCCTCACGACATATCTCAAAACTTAATCTCTGAGACAAAAAAATAAAATAAAAAATAATGCACTCTTTGTGTCAAGGTAGCCGGCATTGCAGCTTCACTCTTGATACTTCAACACACTTTTGTTGTGTCAAAACTGTTTGCATCTTAACCTTCCATAACCCGAAATCATAACTTCCAATGAACTTCTCGGTGTCCCACTTTGAACCCATGATACACACTTTACCGATTTACCCCTTTACCCCACGATGGACGTCAATTGTTGTAAATTCTAACAATAAAAAAATACACTAATAAACTTAGATGTATGGAGAAAAAGAAGTAGTAATCAATTAGCAAAGTAGTCACAAGAAACAACAACAAACAAATCTAGATCTAAGTGTGAAGCAACACTACAAGCATATTCTAAGCAACATAGATAAGAAATAAGAGAGGGAAAAAAACATATCAACATTGTTTACTCAGTTCCGTCCAAAATGACCTACTATGGAGGAGAGAGCATCTCTTCGATCCACTATGATGAGAATGATACAAAGAGGTTACAAGAAATTAGCTTAAAACCTCATAAGAACAAATCCTGATTTCTTCTCATTTTTCAATTCACTCACACTCACAATGAATGCTAAGAGAAAACACTAAAGAGAGCTTTTTGATCCGTCATATAATGACATCTCAATATTCAAGGTGTTTACAAATGTTTTCCAACTCAAGAGAATCTCTCATGAACGATACTCAACCCTAAAGTTACCTCATTTGATTTCTTAGATTTCTCTCCCTTGAAGCTCACTCAAAAAAGTGAAGAATGAATCCTTATATATAGTTCAGATCCAGAGAATCATGCCAGGATTGCAAGTTTGTACGTAGTTCGAACTAACCATTATCCAACTATCGTGCCACGATTTCATGCACACGTGCCATGATATTTCCAGAGACTCACTCATGATGCTCATAACGAAATCGTGCCACGATTTCACAAATTCTTCAATACCAATTTTGAGTCAAATTCAACACACCTAATTTGTGATTCATGATAGTACGCGGTATGGGTACGGGTTCGCTATACGTGACATTAGAAGAATTTGGTACGTATGGAGGTATATAGAGATTCAGTACGCGTTGATCTGTACTACAAGTACTACCTAATTAACTATAGTAAGCTATCTTAATATTGTGAAAAACTAGAAAATTTATAGTAACCCGCCACAACAAACTAGTGTTCACTTTACAAAATATTTTTTTTTTATTCTTTTTTTTATCGTTGTTATTTTGCAAGAGACATTATCTTTCTCTAATCTTCGAAGTGGTTTTCCTGTAAAATTTATTTGTTAAACCAAAGGTTGTTCTTTCTGTTTTATCTCTTACCCAACCTCTTTTTCATCTTTCTTCGATCTTCACCCATTTGTTTCGGTTCGCCAGATCCGTCAGTTTCCATGAATTAATACATATGGGAGTTTATGTGAACCAATTCGCAAAAGTAGCACGAAGCGGTAGGTAAGTACCAATTCGTAGTTCGCTTCATGTTAAGAAAATTGTGCGACTATGCCTTTATATTCCTAAAATGATAAGAGTCTGCTTAGTTATCTCTAGGGTGGTAGGTTGATAAGATGAGTGGAGAAATCAAGATTGCAAGGTTCCAACTGGTGCATGTACTGCATGAACCAAGCCGTATCTGTTGAAAAATCATAATAAGTAGTATATAATAAATTTAGATTTCAATTTTGTTACATATATTCTATCTACTAACTAAAGCATGCCATCTTTGACAATTTGGAATTAGAATAACTTTGTTGACTTTATTAAGTAAAGCATGCCATCTTACGAACCAAATTTCCATTATATTTCCTGTTATTGTTAAATTTCTGTTGCTTTCTTTACCATAATGGAGAGCTCTTACTATTAAACGTCTGAGTATATCCATTAGTTAAACTATTAAGTTGAATCGGTGAAGTTTTGAAGTTGTTACACATCTTCTTTGGTTTATCACATGTATTTTTTTAATAAAGAAAGTTGTCTTGTCTTTTCTTTCACTCACATTGTTTGTTTGATGGACCAATTTAATTGCAACCTTGTTGCCATCTTCATCAGTTTCTCTTCTTAACTTAGTTTTAGACACTAGACACTCATTCATACTCAAACTTCTCATACTCTTCTTCCATTTCTTTTCTATTCTCATGGCTATGCCCCGATCATCTTTCTTTTCCTTCTCTTATGGATTCACCTATGACGTATTCTTGAGTTTTAGGGGCACCGACACTCGCTATGGTTTTACTGGAAATCTCTATAGAGCTTTATGTGACGGTGGATTCTGCACCTTCATTGATGATAGGGAGCTTCATGAAGGTGATGAAATCACACAATCACTTGTCAAGGCCATCGAAGAGTCCATGATTTTCATTCCGGTCTTCTCAATCAACTATGCTTCTTCTATGTTTTGTTTGGACGAACTTGTCCACATCATTCATTGCTTCGACCAAGAGAAGGGTCGCAAAATTTTACCTATTTTCTATGATGTGGAACCTTCCCACGTGCGACATCATACTGGGAGTTACGGAAAAGCCATAGCTAGGCATGAAAAGAGGTTCCAAAATAACAAAGAAAAATACAACTACAACATGAAGAGGTTGCATAAATGGAAGATGGCTCTTAACCAAGCAGCTAACTTGTCCGGCCACCATTTTAATCCTAGGTACCCACATCACTTCTATTCTGCATTCATTTTAGTTTATATCCTAGGAAATACAATTTTTTTATTCTTGAATACATATTAGTTATTTGCATGTCAAAAAGAATTAATTTGATTTGTAATAATAAAAAGTATAATTATCAATACATTGAATGTCTTATATTTACAAAAACTTATATGATTGGGCAGGAATGAATATCAATACAAGTTTATAGGGGATATAGTCAAAAACGTATCCAACAAGATAAATCGTGCTCCTTTACATGTTGTCGATTACCCAGTTGGCATGCAGTTTCGAGTCCTTAAAGTAAATTCACTTCTAGAAGTTGCATCTAATTATGAAGTCAAGATGATAGGTATCTGTGGACTTGGAGGAATGGGTAAGACAACTCTTGCAAGAGCAGTTTATAATTTCATTGCTGATCAATTTGAATGTGTATGTTTTCTTCATAATGTGAGAGAAAATTCAGCAAAACATGGTCTAGAGCATCTCCAAAAGGATTTTCTTTCCAAAACTGTTGGATTGGACATTAAGTTAGGAGATAGTAGTGAGGGAATTCCAATCATAAAGCAAAGGCTACACCGGAAAAAGGTTCTATTGGTTCTTGATGACGTTAATGAATTGAAGCAGGTGCAAGTCTTAGCTGGAGGGCTTGATTGGTTTAGTGTTGGTAGTAGGGTGATCATTACCACTCGAGACAAACACTTGTTATCAAGTCATAGGATTGAACTAACATATGAAATAGATGAGTTGAATAAGGAAGAAGCACTTGAATTGCTTAGGTGGAAGGCTTTTAAAAGTAAGCAAGTTACTTCAAGTTATGAGCACGTTTTAAACCGCGCAGTAAATTATGCTTCTGGCCTTCCATTGGCATTAGAAGTATTAGGTTCCAACTTGTTTGGAAAGAATATAAAAGAGTGGAATTCTTTGTTGGATCGATATGAAAGGATTCCTAATAAAGAGATTCAGAAGATACTTAAAGTGAGTTTCGATGCTTTGGAGGAAGACGAGCAAAGTGTTTTTCTCGACATTGCTTGTTGCTTTAAAGGGTATAACCTAAAACAGATGGAAGATATGCTTTCTGATCATTACGGTCAATGCATGAAATATCATATTGGAGTTTTGGTTAAAATAACTCTATTAAGGATTTGTCCGTGGAATTACAGTGTCACAATGCATGACTTGATAGAAGACATGGGTAAAGAAATTGTAAGACAAGAATCAGTAAGAGAGCCTGGAAAACGTAGCAGGTTGTGGTTCCATGAAGATATATTTCAGGTCATTGAAGAAAATTCAGTAAGACATATACATATTTTTCCTTTTAAATGATATCATGTTAGAGATTTTCTTCCCTTTTATGACATGAAAATTTCTTATATGAAGTGTGTAAAGTTGTAACACATACATGTGTTTTGGTTGATTTGTCCTTTTTGTAGGGAACAAGTCAAATTGAAATCATACATTTGGATTTTCCACTACCTCAAGCAATTGTAGAGTGGAAAGGAGATGAATTCAAGAAGATGAAAAACCTCAAAACACTTATTGTTAAAACTAGTTCTTTTTCCAAACCTCTTGTACATCTTCCTAATAGTTTAAAAGTACTGGAATGGCATGGTTTACAGGATATACCATCTGATTTTCTTCCAAAGAATCTTTCCATATGCAAGTTACCTAACAGTAGCCTTACATCATTTAAGTTGGCTAACTCTTTGAAGGAAAGGGTAATAATTTCACCTTCCTCATCGTGTATACAAATACATTACCTTCTGACTATTCACTTTTTCCGTTTTGGTTTATCTTTTTTGCAGATGTTCTTGGGTATGAAAGTTTTACATTTAGACAAGTGTTACAGGTTAACAGAAATAAGTGATGTATCTAGTCTCCAAAATTTAGAAGAATTTTCATTTAGATGGTGTAAGAATTTGCTTACAATTCATGATTCTGTTGGGTGCCTGAAAAAACTTAAAATCTTGAAAGCTGAAGGTTGTAGTAACCTCAAGAGTTTTCCACCAATTCAATTGACATCTCTTGAACTACTTGAACTTTCATATTGTTATAGGCTTAAGAAATTTCCAGAAATATTAGTAAAGATGGAAAACATAGTAGGAATTGATTTGGAAGAAACTTCCATAGATGAATTGCCAGATTCATTTCAAAATCTCATTGGGATTCAATACTTAATACTAGATGGACATGGAATTTTTCTTAGGTTTCCATGTAGCACTCTTATGATGCCAAAAATGTCCAGTATTGATGTTCAGCATTATTGTCTATTGCCAAAACAAAGTGATAAACCAATTTCCATGGTGTCCTCAAATGTACAAGTTACTGTGCTAACAAATTGCAACCTAACAGATGAATCTCTTCCAATAGTTCTGAGGTGGTTTACTAATGTGACATACTTACACTTATCAAAGAGCAATTTCACAATTCTTCCAGAATGCATCGAAGAACATCACTCTTTAAGAATCCTAAATATCTTGTTTGCATTAAATTGTGAATCTTTGAGTTCCTCGTGTAGAAGCATGCTACTGAATCAGGTTTTGTGTTTCTTGTATTTGGCAGCACTGGAAGTAGTTTTAGTTCCCCTATTTGTTTTTCATCTCTTCTGCATAAATGGAACAATAGAAAACAAGTACCAGAACTATTTTGAGTTTGGTTATGTGATTGAGAGTAATCCTATATTTTGGATTATATGATAATTGTTTTGATCCTTGAATTTTATTCTTAAGAACTCATACTGACATATCTTTGTCGGGAGAATTCTATCAAATTAGATTTGCTGTATAATAAGTTGTTTTGGATGTGCTATTCGTATTTTTAATACTACTTTGGGTTTTCATTTCAATCATTATTCATTTAGGCATACAATTAAATAATTCTGTGAACTTATTTATTATGTTATACAATTGTCCCCTTCGACTACTATCAAGCATCAATATAATTTATAACTAAATATGATTGCTTGCTCATCTATACATTTATGATGTTATACTTATGAACTGTTGTTTTCATTACATGCATTACTATCTCTTGATGATTGAGTCTAAAAAATGTTGTCATATCATAGTGTTACTTGTCTTCTCTATGGTTGGCTCCAATGTTTGTAGCAATGCAAGCTACCGTGTAGGATTGCACCGACCTGCGATCCATGAACAACCAGTCATGTCATGATGCACATGAGAACGGGACAGTGTGATCGCCGAAAAAATTGTGAAAATTGCTAGGATTGTGAGTTCGATCGCACCCGATTTTGTCCAATTTTAGCCGGTTTAAACAAGATTTGGGTTCCTTGGCTCATCACCATTGAGGTTGTTTATTGATTGCAACAGTTTTCATGTATTGATGCTACAGGTTGCCTATTGAAAAAATAGGATAATAAACTAAGTTCCATTGTGTCTTCAAACATTGATCGTCGTGAACTCCAACTGTAACTTGTAAGATGGATTTCTTCCAACACTTCTCATATGGTTTTGGTAATGTAGGTTATTTAGAGCTGTCTTGGAATTATTTCACAATACTTTCCCAATGCAAAAGAAACTTTTGCTTTTTAATTAACCTTATATTGAATAATTTCAAGAATATTCGAGTTACTAAATCTAAAACGGTTGTCTGCATTAAATTGCAAATCGTTGACTTCGTCATGTAGAAGCATGCTAATAAATCAGGTTTCGTTTCTTTGATGCATGAATATTTCTCGATATTTTATATTTCAATGTGTAATTTATATCATGCTAAACTACATTTATATGTTACTTATAAGTAACAGAAGCTGCATGAGGCTGGAGGCACCATGTTTTGTTTCCAGGAACTGCATAGGTTCCAAAATGGTTTGAGCAACAAAGCAAGGGGCCATCAATTTCTTTCTGGTTTCGTAACAACATCCCGACAGTGAAATTCTTCGCGTATCAACTGTTGGTCTTATCATTAATGGCTATAAAATTGATCTTCAAAGTCCGTTTGATGGTATTCCTCACTGGACCATACATATCTATACACCGGAGGAATACCTAGAACACAAATATTAACTGGACAAAGCATTTTTTTAAAATGAATGGAACCATGCTGAGATTAACTGTGCAAATGAGGAGACAACCACTCCTTATAGAAATTGGAATCCATGTCTTCAAACAGAATAGTAGAATGGAGGATATTCAATTCACCAATCCTAATAAAAACAGAAGAAAATTAGATCATGGTGTTGATGATTTCCATTCACCACTTTTGATCAAGCACACCAAGGGAGGCTAAAATAGGAGTATCGGTATCCGATACAGGTTCATCTCCATTTTAGAGTATCCAGGCTTTATAGGAAGGAACACAATCGTTTTTGAAGAGCACATTTTCAGAGGGGAAGCAGCACAATCCTGTTTGATTACAAACAATGATACAAAAGCTCATGACCATGAAGCTTAATCCATTATATGATACTCTGGTGATGGAATTAGATTATATATATGCTCTAAAAGGAATGAATTTTGTGGAGAGATACCCTAATTTAGTTTTCCCTATTAATTTCTTATCTTGAATTTTAATTACAAAATCATCTTATTTCTTTATTTTTTTTTCTCAAATGGTCGGTATTAATATTGTTAGTAGTCGTTAGTTGGTATTATGATGAGAACAAGGTTTGATCCTTGGACCTCTTTATCACTCAACTCCTTAACTCATCACATATTTTTCTTGTTTAATCATTTCAAGAAATTATAAAATTAAAACAAGATGACAAAATACTAGAAGAAAGCTTACATACATACTAGAAGAGCACAATACTTGATTGTCCATTGCATTGACAACCCACTAAACTAAATCCTATATACATTCATGATATAAGCTATAAATAGAGCTCATATGGATAAAATTTGATTAGTGTTAAACCTCAAAGACAGTATATCCATCAACTCATTGATTAGATATTGATAAACATTGTCATATTCAATTCATTCATTTATACTTGGTTGATATTATTATTACTAGGCAGGACATTGGAAGTGGAACAAGACAATGTTGTATGCTGATGGGAAGGCCATGAAATTCGTTCCGGACAACACGGTACCGGCGCAGGGTGAGCAATGAATGTAGGAATCTCATCTCCAGGCATTAAAACCGAAACCCAGCTAGTAAAAATATTCATCTGCATAAAAAAATTAATCAAATTCTGGCATCTTACAATGCTGAAATGAATGACACATTTAATATTTTAGACCAAGACCACATAGGACATGATAGTAATTAATATTTTGAAGTTTAAAATACAAGATTCATAAGGTACAAGGAATCTTTTCCCAGTAGATCTCACTTGTGCATTAAATCAGATAAATAAAACAAGAAACAACATATTCATACAACCAAACATTTCAATTTAACTTTTCTTTAAGTCAGGACATGTTAGATAAGGCACCAACATTGTCCAACATCTTATCAAATATTTGACTTTTAATGTAGATATATAGTATATTATATAAAGGACATTAAATATGTCCACCTAGATATAAACACAAAAATAAAGCATGGATCCACAGAAAACAAAGTAATAGAAGCATAATAGTTGGCTTTGGAGTATATGTTAGTATATATAGAACAACAGAACATGTATAAAATCATTGGAAATCCTTGTTGTACATTTTTAACACTTGAGTATTGAAGTTGATAAGCTTGAAATCACTTCCTTCTCAAGATAACGACAAAGGAAAATATATGCTTAACATGAAATGTAGATTTTGGTTCACATGGTATTACAATTGTTCAAGAATGAGGATCTATATTTTTACCATATGCATGGCTTAAATGATCTCTAATTCAATTTACTAGATTGTATCTCATTCAATGTGAGACTCGTAACACACTCGCCTCAGGCACAAGTCTAAACATTTGTAGCATGACTCTTAACACATTTGTAGCATGAACTCTAATAACATATTATAATTTGGATCAGACCTAACTCAACTCTGCAAAACCGACTTATAAGGTAATGATGTCTCGTATTTATATAAAGACATTTTGAAACAATATATCATCAAATGTTGGACTTAATTGTAACTGCAATGAGAAACTGATTTTTCTATCACAAAACTTTGTTAACAATAATAATTTCCCCACATGAGGTGTCTCAGTGGGGAATGGTAATCTATCATTATCATAAACAATAAAAAGAAAATCCAAAGTGAAAGCCAAGTGCAAAAGCATGTTCTCTAATCCCATATTCTCAATTCCATTAATGTGATAAAAATGCCAAACATATAAATTATTAAATTCTCTATAATTAGATTAGTGGGGATTAGTATTCAAAGTATCATTGCTGCATTGCTAATACTAGAGGAATCATTACTACATTTGTTAAAGTTGAGAGAAACAATTCAAGAGACAACGTCCCAATCAAATAGTGTCCTCTAAGCTGAATAAGTGGGTGGGCCTTTTATGTTCCTCCAAAGAAATGGCACAATGTAGACATCACAATTGTTGCATGGTACTAGCTCATCATACAATACAATAATAGTACATTAAAAACCAAGTCTAAAATAAATATAAAAAAGTATTAGCCATGAAGAAAGAGCATAAAATAAGATTAAAATGTCCTTGTACGGTATCCTTAGAGATTTGAGGTGATGTAAGGAAGCACATGAACATCAAGGACAATGTGTGGGTCTTAACTTCCACATAGATGAAAATGAAGTACAATACAAAGACTCAAGGTTAGGGACCAAACTTTTAGCAGAAGAAATGTATAGAGGACCATTTGATCTCTACATAAAAATCAGAAGACCACATAGTTCACTAGTACGACCTCTTTGGATTGACTTGCTTAAACTTATGTATTGACATAAACATTTGTGATACTTTTTTGAGAGAACTTACAAAAACATCTCAAGACATGCTCATGAGATGTTTTCATTCAGCTTATTTCTATAAACTTTCCAGGATACATTATGAAAACAACTTATAAATTACACGAAAGCATTAAAAGCGTATCATACAAGTGTCTATGCTATAAGCCACAAAATAAATTGTTTATCCAAGAAGGACCTGAATGAATGCAGGGGAAATGAAATAGAAATTTGGTGGGGTTATTTATGATAAGAGTTTTTAGGTTCAAATAATCATACCAAATAAAAAAAGTTGGTGAGATACTAAATTCAGATTTGACAATTGACAAGGTTTTTATGTTTTAACTTCTTCCATCAACCAATTGGAAATTGTTGAATAATCATGAATAGAATCTAAAACACATTAAGTTACTAGTGCATCTCTTTACCAAAATGAAGAACAGCTTAAACATACTAGTATGAAAGTTTGACAAATTCAAGGATCAAAGAAGAACACACACACCCCCTTAAATAATGGAACAGTAAAATACACATTTAAGTCTTTAAGAAAAGAGATCAAGAAAGAAGAAATAACTGTGATGAATGAGAACAGTGAAACTTTCTTAATTAGACATGACAGAAGAATTCATCAGAAAAAAAGAAAACATAACAAAACATGGAAAAACAATTAATAAGATGAGAAGTAAAAGCAACGTATAGAAACAAACAACAAAACATTTTTGTCAGATAAATAAATAATCATCATTCTTTAGGAAAGTCACATTACTACTACCATGAAATTGGAACACAAAAAAACTCAAGAAACAAAAAAAAATAAAAATACTCACTTTAGGTGATTGGTGGTGACCAAGTTTTCTGATCGGAGACCCAACGGCACGACGGTTCCGGCGAAGATTAGGAAACAAAGCTTGTGAAGAAGGTGCAAGAAACCTTTCAAAAATAGCCATGAGTAAGAACATTGAAATAAGAACAGCAGTAGCAACAAAACCAAAGGAGACAGCATTAACAGAACTATCAAAGTTGTTACTGTTGTTGTTACTCCAATGTTGTTGTTGTTGTTGTTGATGATCATCTCTTTGTACATTTAGTGGGGCCCCTATTGGACTCCAACCATTCTCAACAACATGCTCCTCTGTTCCTAGTACCATTACCATCACTGTTCCTTTGCTTTTTTCACCTTTTCCTGTTTTACCCTTCTTCTCTTACCATAATAATTATGATTCTCTTCACTCTTCAGTGTTCACCTTTGAGATCAATCACAATTAACCCTGCAATAACACCACCTTCTTGTTCTTCTTCTTAAGAGAACAGAGCAACTCTGTTTCAACTATTCTATGAAATTTTTCACCAACAAGTTGAGGTTAACACACTATTATTAAAGCTTGTTGAGAGAGAGAGAGAGAGAGAGAGAGAGAGAGAGAGAGGGAGGAGCATGTGGGTTGGGAGGTGAAAAAAGGAGGAACTTTGGAATTTGGATAATAGGACCCTGTTTGTCCTCTGTTTTGAGGAAAACGATAAAAACTGAAAAAACAACAAGGGTTGATTTTTTTTTTCATCTTTTGCTTTTACTACTACCTTTTTGGAATAGTTTATTTTCAATTATTGTTTTTATTTTAATCTTTAGTTTATACATTCGAGGGAAGGGTAAAATAAATAAATTGTGTTGTAGTACAGTTGAAATGTTGAAAATGAAGTAAACTGTTTATAGGGAAACAAAAGAAGGGTGACTTTGTGCTCATTTGGACATTGGAAAATGGAAAGGGTAGTTTAGTAGCTTATGCTTACCGTTTGCATGGTACTACCTTCCTTGAGTATCTCCAATGTGATGTGAGTTGATTGTTTCTTAGTTTTATTAATTGTATCGACACTTCTGATAAAAAAAACATGTTCGCTATTCAAAAGTCTGATAAAAAGCATGTTTGGTATTCGAAAATATCCGACGTTGATATACTTATGATCTATGAAGCACGGACATAGACACTGACATCGAACAAGATACGAAATCTAATAATTTGAAAAAATCACATAATTCAGTGTAATTCAATGTCCGACATTGAGACACGTCTAATCTGAAAAGTGTATGTGCTTCATAGTTTATGATTAATTACCTTATTTTTTAAAATTATTTGGTGTTAGTGTTGTGTTTGATGTCGTGTTTGTTTCAATACTTTATAAAATATAAAGATGGGGCAGTACTATAATTACTTTTTATATGTGGCTTGTAATTTTGAGTTATACGTTCGTGTCCTACAACGTTGTCTTAATTTTTGTACTTGGAAGAATTAGGCTCTTCCACTTACGCTCTGCTTGGCAACAAGTTCAAGAAGCTACCTTATAACTTATAATAACTTATAAGTTCGTTTAATAAAAAAAAAATGTTTGGTAATGGTATTTACCTAATGAGCTTATAGTTTATTTCAAAAGTTTATAGTTTATTTTCTAAACGATATTTCAAGTAGCATTTGAGCTTATATCTTATAGTTTATCATCTTTTCTTCAATTTATACTCTTATTATTTTATCTAAAATCCAATTTTACCAACTATAATTTAATAAGGGAAATGTTAGACACTGCTCCCGGGGCACTTGTTAAGACCTTTAAATGGTAACTTATCATGAAAATATGTGTAATCAATGCATCCGAAATCAAAATATTTAAATTTTTTATAAAATAATTTTTTCTTTTGGAATCCTTAAAAAGTACTCTCGGACACTTGTAAACAAGACCCATTTAATAATCCTATAATTAAAAATGACACGTTAGTTATTGTAATAAATACCACGCCTTAAAAAAATACCGCACCTTAAAAAAAATGTCTCCATAACCTTTGCATTCTATTTTATTTGTATTTTGAAGAAAATTTTGTTTCACTTTACTGTCACTTTCAAGTTTCAATGCAATTTTAATTATTGGTTTGTCAATAATACCCTTACTTATTTATTGTAAAGAAAGAAATAATAAAATAAAATAATAAATGGTTAATGGTATTTTAGAAAAAAAACACAATGAATTTTATAAAAAACAACAAAATTTCTTTGATTTCTTGGTATATGTAATTTCTTCAAACAAGATAAGTATTGTAAAACGGAAGGAGTAATTTATACCGTACATTTATAGAATATAACCTTTTGTCACAAAAAAATGTATAGAATATAACATTTTGGTTTTTTATTTAATGAAAATATACCTCCCTGGTTTTTAACTATATACTTCTAAATTATTTTATGTATATTTAATAATTTGCATGACTTAATTTAAAACAAAAAGAAGGCGGATAAACTACGCGTATTTACTTCTTCTTTTTTTTGGAAAATATTAACGAGTGCCTTTGGGGCACTCTTTAAGACTTTTAAATGGTAATTTTTTTTATAAAAATATGTGTAACAATGCATTGAAAATAAAAATATTTTACTTTTTTAAAAAATAAAAAATTTAATCCTTAAAGGGTGCTCAGGGGCACTCGTTAACAAGACCCTTTTATACAATTGTGCTAGATTTTGTTAAAAAAAATACAATTGTGTTGGGTATATATATAGGATAATTATTTTTTTCTTCTTTGATAAGAAATATAGGACTATTTTTTATCTTGTTTTAAAAATAAATTTTTATAAATTATAAAACTGAAAAAGAATAAATTAAAAATAAAACCTAAAAAAACACTAATTTAATAATATATATATATATATATATATATATATATATATATATAAATATGTACTAAATTAAAACAATTAAATTATCAATTGTTCTTTTATGTCATTTTACATTTATCAGTTAGTTGAACCACTAATTTTACCAAACTCTTTAATTAACTTATCAGCTATCGGTCATCAACCATAAGTTATCAGCTATAAGTTATCATTCATCAGTTATGAGTTAAAAGCTATAAATTATTAGCTAGTTTATCAGCTATTTTTACCAAATAGAGCTTTAATAATTTATATTTTGAGTTGGACTCCCTTTATGAGTTTAAATCTTTACAATTGATGTTTTCTTTGTAAGTTGGACTACAAAAAATGCTACTTATAGATTTGATTAAAGTACTCCGCCAAATATTGATAGATGAGTAATGAGTCTCTCATTTTAGTAAATAAGAAAATTGATATCAATTTTTAACAAACAATGAAGAATATATAATATCATAACTAAAATTATATAAATGACATATTTGAACAAGTCGATTGGTAGGAATAAATCTAATGAAAAGAATATCATAGAGAGCAATATGAAGGAAAAAAAAATCATTTGATATGAATATTATTGAAGAAAAAGCTAATGGAGCTCTTTAGTCTACTAATTAATTTATGGGTCTTGCTAACTAGTGTCCTCAGAACAATAGTTAAAAAATCTATAAATAATTTTTTTTTAAATATAGTTTTGACTTTTGATTAAGTAATAATTACACTACTTTTAATAAAAAAAAATTAATTGTTTTGGTTGCTTAATCAACGTCTTGAGGTCATTATTTAACATGAGTTTTTCTATCATGTGCAAATTTGCACATGTTAAGAAATTTAAAATAGTAATTTTGCATTGGAACTTGAACATTTTGTATTAAATATATAACTTTTTGGTAAATAATTATTGGTTTCAATAAAAACTTATTACTTTTAGTTATCTTGCACATGTTGGACAAACCCATTTAACATTCTCCTTAATTTATAAACTCTTCTACTAAAGAAGGGTCCACAAATTTATAAACTTGTCTTAAAACTGATATATGTAATATCTAAATATATATTCAAGAAGGGTCCATAAATTTATAAACTTGTCTTAAAACTGATATATGTAATATCTAAATATATATTCAAATAATCAGGGGCCTGTTTACTAAATTTTTGGATCGGCAATCAATGAGTATGTTTTCGTGCATGAACATGTGACTGTTATCTTCATGCTAATCTTATGATGACATATTAGAACGTGTAACATATGAGACATTTAGAAACATGTTGTAACGTCTATGAAGCATGCAAAGACATATAGTGGCATGTTAATAATCTCTAACATTTGTACAATAAACATAGCATGGTATTCAAGATACAATACAAAAGAAGTTTGTTAATGAACAATCTTAAGTTATCATGTTATAGGCAGCCAAGTGAAGGACAAGTTGGCATATTATAAACACACACAAGATAATTAGGAATTCATCCCCATGAGGATAATCGCATAGTCATAAGATAGAACATCCAAATCAAACATCAATACTAGTTAAAACGAGAAAATTAATTGAAAATAGAATCACAAATGGAGACAAAAATCTTACTCATGGCATGAACAATACTAACACAATGGAATCTAGGTGAATGAATTGGACTCCATGAACATACTATTTTCTCCAAACACCAATGAATTCTTAGCAAGTTTAAAGAACTAAACAAAGGTGGGAACTTTATCAACAATAAAGAATTCAAAACCATGAAAGAAAGTAACTCTTACCCAATAATCAACAAAAGTTAGAGATGGCTCTAAAGGAAACACCTTGGTTTCAAAAGGAAAGTAATAAATGAGTTAGAGTTTGAAATGTTGAACATTTTTTCGTAAAGAAACCTTCACAAACAAGATCAACAAGGATTGGTGAATATTTGGTGTTTTAGAGGTTAACAATGGTGTATTTGGTCTCAAAAAAGTTTTACATAAATCTTAGTTTGATGTAGTGGTTGAGTCATTTTAAAATACTCTCGTTAATTAAAACTCATTTTGAGAAACAATTGTCCATATATCAAAACAAGTTTAATATGCTCAAAGGAAGATGGAATGAACCATGTGAGTCTCAATGTTGTATCTTAATCTTTAAACTACATTGCAATAGTTTCTATTTCAAAGACAATAACATTGAGAGTACTTAGATTTTGTATTTTTTATGCATGTGTAAGCAATGAAATTGCTTCTTCAACAACAACCGATTTGAGATACTTTTTGCTTAATAAATCCCTTCAAGTTTCTCCCAAAGTTCCTTGGCTTATAACGTACCATGAACATTCGCAAGAATTTTTTTAGCTAAAGGTTGCACTTGAAGCTCTAAAATCTAGTTCATCCCTCTTCTCGTTGTTCATGTTGAAAATATTTCCTTTTGGCGTCTTGGGTAATCATGATTGTATCATCACATCTTCAACTTGTATTTTCTACGAGCCAAAATTGATTCTTCGATCAAATTTCTGTGTCAAGCTTCGCTACACTTGAAAATTTTGACACTGTTGCAAGTGAGAATCTTTTACAATATAAAAACTTTTTTTAATGTGGAAGATCAGACAGTGTTGCAACCACATAACATAATAAAAATTATATACCTCACCAAAACCGAAGCTACTGATACCGATTTGTTGTGAAAAACAAAAATAGAGAAAAATAAAAAGAACATGAGAAAATAACATGGTAACTCCAAAGGTGAGAAAAAACCACCAACGTTGTCTAATGACAGCCACTGAATAACACTATGTGAAAATTGTTACATAGCCTACCCTTAACCATCCCAGTGCCCCAATACACTTACACTTTCTAAAAAGAAATATCTAATTTACCTCTCGCAACACTTTTTTTTACAATTTTAAGCGGTGTGAGACTTCTTCAACATGGATTTTTTTTTTCAACCAACACAAATAGTAGCTTCTACAATTCCACGTTCAATGACTCTTGAATGTGAGGCGGCGACAAACATACGTTAAATGAAACTGACTCTTAGAAGACTTTTAGATCTGAAATCTCCTAAGTTTACGGTTAAACAACTTAAATGACCTAATTTGTACAGAAAATATTTAAAGGACCAACTTATTACAATTAATTAACTTAAATGATTTAAGTGGTACAAAAAACTTAAAAACCAACTTATTACAATTAAATAATTTAAAGAACCGCTTGTGTAATTTAGTTTATTATTTATAAGATATAGTTGAAAAAAAATAATAGTTAATATTTCATAAAAAAATTAAAAACACTGTTATTTTGGAACAATTTTTTTCCACCGAGGGAGAGTATAGTTCTAGGTAGGAGGGGCTAGTAAATGTTTATAGACAACAAGAATCCCATAGTCTCATATGTCGACCTTTTGAGACCCAAACCCAGCATGTGGCCCTTTAGGTTGCTTCAAGGACAAAAACTCAAAATCAAATCAAAAGGATTAAATAAAACAAACGATACAACGTTGGAAAATTGATAAAAAAAATCATCAAGAAATAAAGTAATACTCATAGTATAATTAGGGAAAGTTGGTTCCGTTGATAAAAACTTGAATCATCTACAAAATTATGGATTCAACTTCCATCATCGATACAAAAATCTTTGCCATAAATTATCCTTAAATATATATGTAAACAGTCGCTCAATATTGAGATTTATCGTGACTCTAAATAACATCTGAAATATAAAAAAAAATAGAATTTCAATAGTATGAATATCTGATAAAAAAAATAGTACTATAAATATTTGAAAAGTGTTTACCAAAAATAGTACAGTGAACTGATGAGAAAGCTTCACGCGTGCATGCAACATCTAGCACGTGCGAAGATCTTTACGTAAGTAATCAACAAACAGAGTGAGAGTACTGTAAGAAAATTCAGAATCAGAGGATGGGGCCCACAACAGGGTCATGGTCAATGTGAGGCAGAGAAGTGTGGGTGGCTCGTGTAAGATAGCCCATTGGCATGGCTCACGTGAATGATTGAAGCTTTTCTTACCTTACTTTCTCTTCTTTTTATGGCTGTAAAATAAGCTTTTTAATAGTTGACTCTTTGACTCATATCCCAAAGATAAAGGTATGGTGAGAAACGGAACGGGGGTTGTGCTTTTTTACTATTTTTACGGTTTTTTGTTGGAGCTTGATTTATATAGTGGGCCTGTAGATGGGCTTGTCAAGTTCATATTTGAGCTTAGAATAAAGAGTGGAAAGTTGTTGTTGGCACTTTATCGTTAGCTAAAAACACCAGAAAATTACTCAAATGCCCCCAACGGCAATTAGTTATTGCGGAAGTTAACCAACAATAGTTAACTACCGATCCACAACCATTTTTAACATATACATGAAAGAAAAAAACTCCATCGGCACTTAAGTGCCGTGGAGCTACATTGGATTTTCTCGTGTAAATCCACAAGTTTTTATCTTATAATCCACAAGGGAACTCTACCTAATTAGAGAAAGTCGACTCACAATCCCTTTTATCATGCATGACCATTACTTGCTCTGATCCTATTTGATACTACAAATAAACCTGATTAATAGAATCAAGTTCCTTCCTTATATCTATTCATGTAATCATGTGTAGTTATTGACAACATAATTGTAGGATCAATTTGATCCACCTCCATGTGTATTAAAAATAATTTGTAGGATCAATTTCAATAACTCGTGGATTTTAAGATAAAAACTTGTGAATTTACACGAGAAAATCCAATGTAGCTCCACGACAGTTAATTGCCGAAAGAGGTTTTTTTCATGTATATGTTAAAATGGTTGTAGATCAGCAGTTAACTACTGCGGCAGTTAATTGCTGATGAGTGCATTTGAGTAATTATCTGGTGTTTTTTTAGCCAACAGTGAAGTGTCAACCACGACTTTCTAGAGAATGGGTGGGGCTAGTTATGCTTCTCTTTGACCCATCTAAGCCATACATGTCCACAGACGACTCTAGCCTATAACCTCTAAAGAATGATCATCTCAAAAAAACCTTTAAAGAATGAAAATTGTTTTTAAGCTTTTAAAATTGCTCTCATGCATCCGAAAACTATCTTAATACTTCAAACGACAATTAACTATCCTTTGCTCCTAAGCTAAATGTTAAAGAGTGAACGACAGTTAACTACCATTCAGTGGCGGAGCCAGGATTATTATAAAGTCTGGGCAAAAAAAATTTGCAACATATTTATAGGGGTTTACATAAGAAATTGCAAGCAGGTAATAAAAAAATCTAAAGAAGTTATCCAATTTATAGAGGTTTATATAAGAAATTCAGGGGGATTTGCATAAAAAAATTGCAAAAAAATTGGGCCGGAGTCCGGGCAAGTGCCCGGGCTCACCGGGCCTTAGAACCGCCACCGCTACCATTGAAGGTATTGAAAATAATTTTAGAAGCGTGAGCAATTTCAGAAGTTTAAAGATCAATTTCCCTAAAGAATTGTCTATCATTGTTTGTTAAATTGAATGAAGTTTAATTTATATAAAAAAAAAAAAAGTACGAAGTTACATAGTAAGCATCAATGATATGTATGATCAACTTTACGAGTTTGGACTAATGGTAAAGATACATGTTATGGATCCGAAAGTTTTGGGTTAGAACTAGAGGCGTAGACAAAACCTTAGCTTAGGGAGTTTGAAATTTTGAGTTCTTGAACTTCTTGGGCTAATGGTGGAAAAAAAATTCAAGCGGTTCAAAATCCAAAATATATATATGGATATATGTGCATTTTTTTCAAGTTCCATTAGTGTCTTTCAAAGAAGATAAATGTAAATTTCTTTAAAAGTGTTCTTCAAGCCCTGAAGACTTTACTGCTTAGGACCGGGTACAATCGATGAATACCTTTCGTAAAAAAAACATAAAAACAATTGAAAATTATCGATGCACATGGTGGTGGTGGAGGAGGGAATTAAAGTTGTTTCTTAGTTATGAGCTTAGAGCCACCATATCATTGCTTCTTTCTAGTACTTTGTATAGAAAGAAAATAGATCAAATTACACTTATGTAATATTAAAACAATGTTTCACTGCTCACTAAGATTTTGCTCAATACAATTTTTTTCTTTTAAATTTGACCTTTAAATTAAAACTTTATGTCGTAAAGATTGTCTATATAACTTTTTTAAACAAATCTAAAATTATTGAGGTGCATCAAAGATTAACATCCTATAATGAAAAAATGTTACCTCTAATTAATTGTGAAAAGAAGCTTCCCATGAATAAATGTGTCAAAACAAAGCATCTACCAAAAATTAAACGTGTCAAACCAAAACGAATAAATCATGAATCAAATGATAATCTTTTGCCAGTAATGAAGACCCTTTTCAATATAGAAAGATGATAGGTAAGTTAATGTACTTAACTGTATCTAGACTTTTCCAGTGAATAAGTTCAGTCAATATTATCTGTACAGAGAGCCCTTGTTTTCCTATCATCTAAGCTTTTATGACTTAAACAATTATTGAGAAATCTTGAAGTGAAGGTGGACACTGCCATGGTTTATATTCTGACAGCAATTCATCTTACATGACATGTTTCACCCGACTTGAGAAAAAGTATTGTGATACTTAGTTATATTCCTTTTAGTTTGATTTATCAATGTGTTTTGTTTATCTTATTAGAAGTTTATTTGTTATTAACCACCTGATTAGTTTGTTAGTCAGTTTTAGTGTTAGTTAGATTGGTTTATTATCTATTAGTGTAAGATATAACCTTGTTTCACTGAATTTACTTGAAAGTTTGATATTCTCTAAACAAAAATGTCATGCCTTGATCACAACATAAAACATATCATATAATCTATAATTAAACATACATCATTCTGTTTATCTTTTCTCTCTTTCTTCCTTGTAGTACTCTCAATCAATTAAGGTGATGAGAGTTGCACAACACAACAATGACTACATAGCTCTTTTTCACCCTCCAACTCCATTGGTTCAAAACTCTTCCAAGGATCCACGGTAGCCGATGTATCAAATACGTGAACAACGGACATTGTTCTTGCTAATTCCCCGCCACCGACCCTGTAACCTGCCAAGAAAAACAATTTATTCCCGATTGGTGCCATAGTCAAGTAGAGTCTTTGATTAAGAGGCCAATTCTCGTAGTTATATTCCAACGTCGAAAGACTTCTCTTGCGCGATCCATCAACTTCATTCCAAAATTTGCCATCGTAAGCCTCAACATGTCCTTTCCAAGCATTCAAACAATCCCCTGAACTAAAAAGAGTGTCATTCACCGCCACAATTTGATTAGGTGGCACGTCGAGCTGCCACATTCCTGTAATGAGGTCCCATTTTCTTGCTTGCGAGTCAAGAACTTCAGCTGAGCTCCGTTCAACTATACTAGGCATTGTCATATCAGAGTTTTCTCTTTCAGCGAATCCTCCTATGATGTAAACTTTACCTTTCCATGTCACACCTATGCATTTGTACCTTAAAATATGCAAATTAGGCAAACGGCTCCACGTGTCAAGATCAGGATCATACAACTCGGCTGATGAGATCCCTCTAGCACTTGCCAGCCTGGACTTCCCTCCAGCCACATAAATTTTGTTGTCACAAACAGTGCAAGCAAAATCATACCTTGCAACACATAGTGGTGCACAATTGAACCATTGATTAGTTCTTATGTTGTAACGTAGTACATTTGGTACAACTTTTATACCCTCATCAAGAAATTCAGCTGAGTCATCATTAACATGAACTTTTTCTTTGTTACAAATTTGACCACCAATTATATAAATAAAGTCTCCTAATGAAATCATGGAAAATCCCTTCAATACTTGGTCATCAACTAGGCCAGGGATTCTGCCAACATTTGTCCATGTGTTCATGGATGGATAATAAAGGTGAATTGAATTAGGAAGTGTCACATTTGGGGTTGGTTCTCTAGGACAGAAAATTGTGACCATAACATAATTTGATAGATGATTTTCTTGGGATGGGGATGGTGGTGGAGAAGGAAGGGACCCCATTAGAGAACTTAAGAGATTATTATGCAAAGTGTATTGGTGATATTAGATGCTATATTTTGTGTGAGTGGGAAGTGGGAAATGTAACAATATAAAGAGAGGGTAGAGATATAGAAAAAGGTGGCGGAGAAAACAAAATAAGTTGGTTTGTGAGCATCGACTAGGAAGAACAAATGACGCTAAAATCAAAGGTTTTTCTTGTGATTGAATATTAACATTTTGGTGGTTATGTCCATTTTTTTTGTTCTTCTTATGTTGTTAGCATTTGGGACACATAACTTCCGGATATTCCAAGGTTTGAGTAGGTAGTAAACAAAAATTTGAGCATAATTTTATTAGATTAATCTCTCTTTCTGGCGTGGAATTTTATGTTAGCATTTGGGATTATGGTAGAATGTAATTTTCTACTCTTTTGGCAGTAGTGGCACCTGAATGAGAGGCGAGATAGTGATAAGTGTAAGACTATTGGGCAAATTTAGCTTTTAATTATATGCTACTTCATTGGTTTTGTGAATATTTGGATACACATATCCGATTTGACAAAATCACAGTGGCACTTTGAATTTATTGCAATTTTAACGCGTAACTTTTGTCAAACATAAGTTAGTATACCGTGATACTTAAAGTTGGTATACTGTGATTCTGTGTAATTTATCGGCAATCTAAATATGTATGAATTGAATTAATATATTAAATTGAATTTTCCAACACTAGCATGGGGGGTATGTATCTCTAATGAGAAACTAGAATTGAAATTATACTAATGGGCATAAGTGTATCAAATGTTTTTCCCATGAGAATGAGATCATTTTAAGTTTAATCTCTTTGATTAGGAATAATAGCTTATAGCCTTAGACCCTCTTTATTTAATCTAAAGTTTCCGATTTTCCATGTATTGGGATGATTTTTTTTACATATTCAACACTTTAGTTTAATCAAAAGGAAAGAAAAGAACTGAAATATAGCCTCTTGCTTGCTTCACCCAAAAGGAAAAAAGGGGGGGCTGGGGGGTGGAGATAACAAATAATAAAAAAATTATCATGTAGGGAAATTAACAAACACAAAGAAACAAAAGAGAGAAATCCAAGGGAAACACACGCTGAGAAAGCATCTAAAAAGATAGCATATCGGAAACAAATCCATATGAGATACCAGTACTATGCAGTAATAATATTACAACATGAAACATGAAAATGTGGGTATCTATGAAACTTTTTTCTCATTAAGCAAACACTAGTTAGGCTATATAGGCATAGGTGTATGTATCAAAAAATAGTCCTTTGTTTTTTCGATGCCATACTTTGGTTTTAATAATACAGCATGCTTTTGCAATCTCATCTCTATTTCCTTTCTACTTTGGAAGATTTGGTGTACCATGCATGATTAAGATTTTTTATCATGTCATCAGCAGCCATAAATAAACATGCAAATGCAATAACCATAGCATGTGATTAGTAAACTAAACACATTAATATAGGATATTGCAACTTAACAATGAAAAAAGTGGGCTAGCCTATTTCTATAGTATTAGTACTATTCAACACATGTTGCCCATAACATATATCTTCCCATCATCCCATGCCCACATATCTCACCCTTGTGCATTTATAATAACTGTGTGCACTGCAGGGCAATAATCTTTAACTTTAGGGTAAAAAACATTTTGATCCCAAAATGAGTGAACCACCGTTAGTATAGTTTTTGAATCTATCAAAATTATAATATACATTTGTTTTTGGTAGCTAAATGAAATGACTATGCTGTTGAAAACTCACTTACACAAGTAGAGAAACCAGGGTTTGAACCTCGGTTGCGACGTTCGACCTAATAATTTTGACATTTTAACCAATTGCGCCAAGACATGTGGACAAAAAAACACATTTAAATATGTCTTTTGTTTATTATTTTGGTCCTCGAATATATATTTAGTTGGCTAGCTTAATCCTATAATGTGTTTTTTTTAAATTAATTTAGTCCATAAAATTACTAAAAAAAACTTGAGAATGTGTTCAAAAATTTCTATACAATCAGAAACTATAGTGTGATAGCTTCTCACTTTCAAGATCGAAATGATTTATTACCCTACTTTGTTAGCAAAAAATCTTGTTAAATTTTTTGTTACTGATAAAGATTGCTAAAGTTCTATGTTTAACATTTCCATTACTAGAGTTATGTAAATTTTGGTATCCATAATGGGTTATTGGATTTTTATTGTCTACTTTAAAGCCCATGGCCCATTTGTTGATATCATCAATTGGATTATGATGACAGAGAAAAATACATAGAGATTTTGACTATGTGTAGTTGGAATCTGAAATTTAACTATTTTACCAAAACAGGTAATAATGAAAGCAACTACATCTACTTTTTAATGTGTTATACACATCATATGAAGGAAACCTCTTGTTTGTTAAATTTTTGGGAACTTGCTCCTAAAACTGCACGATCATGACTAATTGCTTGTTCTGAATGCTATCAAGAATCTTTCAAAAGCAACAAGGGTGTGAAAAAGACATGGCCATGACAACAAACCCTTTGTTACCTAGTTAAAGATTGGCATATCTAATGGTCCTAAAAACAGAAACAACATTTTATTAGGAGATATGCATTAGCTAGAAGAAAATGAGATAAAGTGGGTATGGTTCAGTTAAGGCGTATGACAGTGAGTGGGCACATGAACAAGAAAAATGTGAGGAATCAAAGTTAATAGCATAAAAATCCAGCTATGAATGATAGGGATGAGAATTACTGAGTTGACGGTATATGAATGTAACCAACTAATTGGTCTTACTCTTGCATGTATACACAAAATAATATTGCATTATGGATAAGTATATTTTTACCATTGAATCATTAAATCTTGTCATATTTTATTTAATTTAATAGTATAACTTATGTATTCAATGATAGAAAAATATTTTTTTTACAATTCAACGATAGAAAAACATTGTACATGATGCAAGATGTATGTCATTTATGCACCATAAACTTGGCCTACGAAGTGTATGTTTCGGAAAGAAAAAAAATTGAGTTTTTTTTCCGAATGAATTAATTTTTTAAAATTAATTTTATTTGTAAGTTAATTTCTTTAAAAAAAAAAGTAGTAAGTTGATTTTACCGTAAACATTTTGTTTGGAGATTAAAACTACAAATCATAACTTGGCTCTTTTACAAATTTTAGAGACTAGATTGAATTATCTTGAAGTCAATAACTAAAAGGCTTATTTACCGATTTGAAATCACTTTTAGCTTTTTTTTTCTACCATAAAACCAAATACAGTACACACATTTCTATGTTTAGATTAGAGAAATGTTGGTGTGCACCTCATATAGTCATATAGGTTTATACACCTTGAGAAAGGAAAAGATAAAGATGTATGGTAGATGTGATAAATTAGTGGTGTAATAAAAATAAAAAGATAGTGATGAAATTGGATATTGAATAGAGAGGGAAAATGAGATATTTAAATATTATAATTGTTTATATTATTATTAGTATTAGCTAATACTATTATAGAAAGGTACAAAATGGAGGTGGCCCATTTCCTTCCAAAATAGGGACACAATTTTAGGACTATACCAAGTGGCTAAAATATGACTTAGTAGGCGTAATATGACCAAAACATGTAAGAATCAAATTTTTCATATTATTTAGTTTACTACAACAGATAAGGACATTACATAGGGTGCCAAGAGTTGCTCTGTTGGCTTAGAATGACAAGTCATCTGAAGGGTATCCCCACACAATATACACTAGCGTGGGGCAGTAGTGAGCACAATAAGAGACACAAGAGTGAGACAAGAGAGAATTTAAATAAGAATAATGTTTATAAAGCAAAAAGTCAAAAAGACTTTTAGAGAAGAAGACAAAAAGAGGAAGAATCAGATGTGGTGCAGCAGAGATAGCCCACATGGGTTCTGGTTGGTGTATGTGGCAGACAAACTAGTTGGGAGCAAAAAGGCTTGTGTTGATTTGATTTTTCATTGCAAATTCATGTTATACAACGAGGAGTGGTGTTTAAACAATTATTTGGTTGACAACTATAATTTACAAATAAAATATATGTATTGACACGAAAACTAAAACAATGGAATAAAGTAAAAAATAATGTGAGTGTGAGAGAGAAAATTATCACAAAAATTGTCACAAAATGGATATTCAAATATTATTTCTTTTATATAATACTCCCTCCGGTCTTAAATGTAAGAAGAAAAAAAAAATTGGTGGTCTCAAATATAAGAAAAAGTATAGTAAAATTAACCTATTAAATGCTACAATTTCAAGTTTACCCTCATTAAACCCACTTTATCATTAATGTCTTTACTACTCCAAGAAAGGGTAAAATTAGAAAAATATCACTTTTTATAATGACTTAAATGTGGTCAATCCACTTTCTTAATATGCATGCATTTTTTTTTTTCTTCTTACATTTGAGATCAGAGAAAGTATAGGAGAATGTTAACCAGGACATTAGTTAAACATCCAAAACAAACAAGTTTGTATGAAAAAGTTATGTAATCATTACTTGATCAAAAATAACATTTTATATTTTAAGACAAATTTTTAATTTGTATAATGCTTAATCATTGACCTGAAGACACTGGTTAACAAGAGTGTATGGGAATATATGCTATAGGTTTTTACTACTGCCAAGTCCTTTTCTTGTTATTTTGATCCATTTTATTTTATCTCTAGTTTTGTAATACTAGTAAACTAGCCTAGTTTGGTTTCTATGTGAAATTAGACAGTGATTGATGGCTTTTTATGTAACATAGGTAAACTCTGATCAATAGTGAAATGGCAGTGTTTCTTGCTGGTTATTGTGAAACGAGCTTGTCAATTGTCATAGACAGAATATTATTTTTGTAGAAACGTGTGATTATTGTACAGTGTATCAAATAAGATACTTCAAGTTGATTTTTTATATTTTTAATGAAGGTCGTGTTAATAAAAATTTATTGTTTAAGGAAAATCTATAATAAGAATTTCATCTAAAAAATATAAATCACATATATGTAAAATTACACTTGATAACATTTTTCATTTTTCTTAAAAAAAAAACATTTTTCATTTAATAATAGTGTGTTTGATTCCACGTTGGAGAATCAAAACTACCTTAAAAGTTAAAACTATGTTTAGCTTATTTTTTTACTTTTTTTTAAATTTGTATAATGGAAGACATGTAATTTGTTCAAAGATGATAAAAGATTGTGAAAATAATTGATGTGTTGATGGGTGGGTTTAAATCTTTAAAAGATACTTTGTAAATATTGTTCATGAGAGTGAGCAATTTGTAAAAAGTATATAAAAGATAGTAGTAGTGTGTAAAAGGTCAAAGAGGCATACTTTGAGATAAGAGATGAAACCAATGTTGATGGTTCTTCCTTACATGCTTGTCTTTGGAATCACATGGTTCCTATAAAAGTGTTTTTGCATGCATTAAAGCTTTCGAATATTAGATTACATATAGCTTGGTTTGTAGAGGGATTTTACAGCATGATTCTCATCTATGTCATGTGATGAAACTCTGCAACATTTATTTTGAGTGTTCATCTTTTGCTCACATGCGGCAAGGCATTTTTAATTGGTTAGACATCAAAGTGTGATACAAATATTCTAGTCATATATATAGACCATTTTTAGTTAACAAATTAGTGCAAACATTTCTTTCAAAAAAAAAATAAGTGCAAACATTAAACATGCAACCCACGAGTTTGGTTCCACGGTGAAAAGATATATCTTGAATATGTATGCTTTCTCTTCGATCTCTGCTACTGTCCTTAAAGATATTTAAATGTCAAAGCTTTTTAACGGAAAAATTTAAATACATTTTTAAGTGTTTTTTGAGTGTTAAAGTCTCGTCTATTTTAAACGATCATGACTCTTTTTTTGTAAGAATGAACGATCATGATTCTATCAATTTTGTTAAAAAAAAACATTAATTTTACAATTGGTCTGCCTTTTCCTTACAAGAAAAAGTTACAAACCATTCCAACTCAAACCTATCAAGATTGCTTGCAGCAGTTGTGCAACTTATGGTTGGATTTGTGGGTTAATAAATAAAATAGTTTTTTTAGTATAGTAATGCTATAGATAGCGAGATGTATTATCCCGAATAAACCATGAATGGAAATAGACCAATGAAAAAACAGGAATGGGAAATGCTAATGTGTCCTAAAAGCACAAGTTAAACTAATTAAACATGCAAATATTTTCTTGAAATTCATTTTTAATGACAAATGTTAGTATATTAATTGTTATGTTAGTTTTCTTCTAGTCGGAACTTAAACTTTATACTTTTAACTCTTTAACTTCTCAAGTCCTTTGGCTCAAAATAGTTGAGTTACTTTAGAGAGCTTAATCCCTAAGGACACAAGTTAAAAGAGTAATAGGCAAATATCTTTCCGTAAATTTAGGTATCAACATTTTAAACCTTCAAATATTTGATTCATTTTATTTTTACATAGACAAGAAATAAAGGAATTACACCACCACCAAACCCCATATGGGGTTTTAGTCGTTAGAGTCGTCATGATTTGCATAGCAACCATCGAGTTTTGTATGACGCCAAGAGCTGTGATCTTTTTCGGGTTCGAGTTTTGGTTTTCTTTGTAGATACAATGAGCCGATTGATTGTCGCGTTTTGTTCACGACGTCAATTGGTCCGTAGACGTCAGATTTATGGCTTCAACTTGAGTTTCAGTCGGTTGTCTTCTCTGGTGGTTCGTATGGTTTATGTGTTCGAGACATTCGATTTAGAACTATTTAAATTGGTGTTGTTTAGACTTGATTCACTTTGGGTCGACTCAACTTTAAACTATTTGCTTTCAGTTCATTGGCTAAAAGATTTGGATTTGCTTGCGTCTCAAGCCAATTTATGGTCGTTATTGCTTTTTTTTTTTTTATCATTGGAATGAGTTGTTAGTTAGTAAATTTTCTTTTCTGTTGGTGGTCGGCTTTATAATCGTGACCACTCGAGCATCATAATTCATTTTGTAATTTGTATTCGCGCATGTTTTACTTGATTGTACCGGTGATGAGTGTATTTTTTAATCTATCTAGGATGTCGAAAATGGTGAAATTTCATCATCTCCTCTCCATTTACCAAAAAATAAAATAAAAAGATATTTTTTTTGGGTTAAGATCCTCTCCGTTTATAAAAAAAAAAATGGAAGATGCAATTTGGAGAGACATAGACACAAAAAATAGGTGGTGGATCCTATCATTAAATGAGTCCCACTATCATTAATTATTTTTTACTTTTTATATATTTTTATCTCTTTAAATGGGGAAAATAAAGTGGAAAAATAAATTGAGAGGATCTTGACGTGTATAATATCATCCAACAAAATCTTACCCAGAGAAGATAATGGGAAACTTAAAAATAATCTCTCTCCTAGAATCGCTAAAAAAGAAGGTGATAGAATGATTTTAGTTAAGAAAAAACCGGAGAAGATATATCATAGCATAGGTTTAGGTATCATTATTATTATACTATAAAATTCGTTATACGGTCACAACAACATTCTGAATTCAATTCTGATTCTGATAGTGATACAACGACCTTTGTGGCTCTCTGCCCACTGCTCTCTGCCACCCCACCACCATCCTCTCTCTCTCTATAATCTATAGAGAATTTTATCATCCCAACGTGACACCACACTCCTATAGTCTATAGATACATAAACACAAACCATTTTCTGAAAACCTTATTTCAAAGACAAAAAATATTACATTCTGCCACTTGCTTTCTACTTCAGTGTCTCTTCTTTCTCCAAACCCAGTATCAAAAGTTTTTACCTTTCCAACCATTTTCATCATCACATCCCATCCCCTACACGATATACAGTGTTGTTGTTTCCCCTCCATCATTCACTCTCTCTCTCATTTATTTATTATTAGAAAGTTTTCAACTTTTTATTTTTCTCATTATAAATACCCATTGAGGAAACTTCTTAAAGATTATAACTTCCCTTCTTTTTTGGTCAAGTTTCAAGCTTTGTGAAAATGGGTTTGTTGGAGAATTTGGAATGGGTGAATGTTTATGGAAAGAAGCGTTGTAGGAGCTTGTTTTGGAGGATGAGAGCTACATTGAAGAGGGCTTTGAAGAATGGGAACAAGCAGAGGCAGAAGTTTCATTATGATCCTTCAAGTTATGCACTTAACTTTGATGATGGTTGTTCATTTTCTCATCTTAGAGATGCTACAGCAAAGAAATTCATTGCAGAAGATGTACGAGGTCAGGAGTTCAAATTCAATGACATTGATAACACAATCTGGGTTTATGTCATTTGGATCAAGACTATGTGATAATGATCATGTCACTGTTCATTTAGACAGCTTAATTTTTATTTTTCATGTTTTGTTTTTTTATGTTCTTTTTATGTTTCTAGTTTAGTACTAGTAGATAAGATAAACAATGGTGGTTTTTTTTTATTTTTGAGGATCTTGTTCTCATTCCTTGTGTTACAGTACTATAAAATACATCCTCAACTTCTGTCACAAGCTACAACACTTATTGTTTACATTCTTTTTTTACTATGTCTTTAGCAAGAACACGAGTATAATTTTGCTGGATAGGAGTAAATTTTAGTCACACACGGTTCAGAAGCAACGTTTAAATGCTCTCTGGAGAAAAGTGAAAACAGGGACCAATGTTGTTCCCCTTGGCCAGAGAATTGTTTTTTTTTTCATTAATGAGGCAGAGCAGAGAGAGAGGTGAAGATTCTGAGTCATAACTCATAACGGTCCCTCCTGGTAGTTGAAAATAAATGTTCGTCGGCTAACTTCTGCTATCATCGTGATAAACCTTATTTATCTTCATATGCAACAGAATACTGTAAAAATCGGTAACATGAAGGTAAAAGAAAAAGAATCGGTGATTGTATTAACAATCTTTTTGTACACCAGTATAAAACCACTGGAACAGCTATCTAGGATAAAATACTAACATCAATGTTATCAACAAACATCTTTCCATTAAAGTAAATACACAATTTTTAACGACAATGACCACAATCACTTCATCTAGAACCTAAAATCTTCAAATTGAAATTGGAATGTCACAAGTATTTAAACAGCATCTTCTAATGCAGCTGTGGATAGATCATTTATGCGAGGAAAAGCAGCTTTCTCATCCAGCTGGTTTTGGGCCCATATCAACATCTTCAGCAAGCTAGGAAGTTTTGGGTCTGATGAAAAGAAAGAAAAAAACAATATTAAGCAAATTCTAGGGCGTTGAATTACCAAAGTAAAAACATATAGCTGAGTAAGATGAAGATTTTTTACAGTTTAGAAACAATAATCCTAGCCGCAGAACACAACACATGACAGAATAACATAAATACAATCAAGTGCATAGAGAGATAAGTCCGCAAAATGCACAATTAAGATTGAAAGAAATAAAACAAATTGAAGTCTAACAGCAGCAACCCAGTGATACTTCAAACTCAGTTCTGCATCACAGCTTGTTATTATCCTTGTATATTATACACTTCATTATCCGCGTGTTGAGGATGAACAAAATGGTTTGTCTTATCAAAAAAAGAAAGAAAAATCCAATGGATCTTCAAGTCAAGTGGATTCTGTTAGTAATAAGCCTCCTAGGGGCAGAACTTATATAAGTAAATTTTTATTTAATATACTATAGGTTGCTTGTTTAATTATTAGTAATGTTATATATTAATAATTGTTATCTGCATAACCTCTATGTAACTGCTATAAGGAGTTAGCATTATAAATAAAGATGCAGAGGGAAAGAGGGGCATTTGGTAATTTGGATAAAGGATTGGTAGGGAGAGACCCAGCTCTCGAATTCTTGGAGGGAGAGACCGAGACTCACGAATTTCTTGAGATTCTATTGTAGTATTACTATTAATTTGTATTTTGGTATCAGTTTCTATCAGATTCCAATCATAATTTGGTTGCAGAAGTTGAAAACCACAAAGCAAAATCTTTCCCAACGAATAGATGTGGGACATATATTGCCATTCAAAAAAAAAAAATGAGGGACATATATAAACATAACATGAATTCCCAGCAGCATGCAAAGGAAATCAACTGAACTACTAGTACTAGAGTTAGACAAACTGTGAAGGGTTTTAGTAGTTTGCATCAAGTTGTCGCATGTTTAAAACATATTGCCACCATGGTATACCAAAATTGTAAAGAATACAACTAGCTACAAAATGATTGATCCTGGCATATGAATAATAATAAGCCCTCTCGGCATTCCTTAGAATCTAGATTTATTAAAGCAGGCAAATATTTCAGAAAGTTAACAGCTTACAGGCGCTACAAGTTTGATTCCATTTTTTTGGATATAAACCATCACAATGTACAATTAAGGAATAGTGGCTGTTTAATTGGGGTGAATCTAGCAAAGCTTGTATTTATGCACACAAAAAAAAAACAGGTTTTTGAAGCAAACACAAACCTTTTTCGTGACTCTGGCTTGTAAGTATAGCTGCATTCACCTCACTTGCTGTTTTTAGACGCTGTGATATGTCAAGAAGCTCTCCAACTGGACAGTTAGAGACATCTTCAAAGGCAAGCAGTGCAACAGTCCTCTCCAATTCTTCCAAAAAGCTTTGCTGGAACCAAATTTCAAGCATGTGTAAGCACCAAGTTCTTTCAAAAATTGAAAAAAAAAAAGATATTTTAGTTCCTATTTTGCTTTCTCCTGACTATAGGCAATCATTGCTTTTTCCTATTTCACTGTTAATAAACCGTCAATAAAAATGCCAGAAATACGTCCCCAATGAAGATATAATATGAAATAGACACACAAAAAATTATTAGAATGGTTTACATTTTCCTCTCCCCTTGGGGCAAGCTCCTCCTGTGCAAACTCTAAAGCTTCTTCTATTTTTCCATTCCGGATTAGTTCAATCAGCCGCTGCTGTTGAAGATGGAAAAATAATTGGGGGTTTGTGTCTAGTATCTGCAGACAGCATTACACAATGAATGTTAATTTTATAGAACAGATGAATAAGACAAAGATCAATGAATGCTCTGATGAGTACAAAATGTTGTGTAAATTCTGCATACATTAAGAATTGGAGGGGGGGGGGTGACAAGGACAAAGAGAGGGAGCCGTCAGCAAAAAAATTAATGGAAAATGAGATCTCCACACAATTTTTCATTAAAAAAACAAATCTTTGATGACACCAAATGGACCTATAAAAAAAATTTGAAGCCCGGTGAAATGAAAATACATAGGACTAAAGAAGATACCCAAATTTAATATCAGTACTTTTATGCAAGTTATATCCTCTTTTATCAAAATCCCCCATCAACTGGGGTTATGGCCGGAGTACTTCATATGAAGCACAAGCAATCCTCGCCTTTTGAGTTAGCTTAAGGTGCTGGGTTGAGTCTAAGACAGTATCAAAGCCTACCCTAGTTGTTAATGAGCCATCCACATTTGCCCATACTCCAAAAGTCTGGTATTGGGTTTGAAGGGGTGGGTTTGGTTCCCATATCTATTACTCCTAGAGTATACAACTTCCTAGGTTAGTGCTTACAGTACTCATTAAGCATTCAATGCAATTATTGTAAAACCATATAAATACAAGGTGTGTGACCTCATTATAGACACACAGAGTTTACATATTTTGAGTATCTAAGATGCAATTACTGTAAAACGATATAAATACAAGGTGTGTGATCTCATTATAGACACACAAAGTTTACATGTTTTTACAGTAACTATATAAAAGAGGCGGTGTCATGTTCTATTTAAATTCTGCATCAATTTGACTATAGTCATAAACAATGTTTGCATTAAATAAAATTGACCACATTCATGAACATTGTGTGCATTATGTGCACTGCTCATTAAAAGTAAGAAAGACTAATATAGATAGAAAGTGGCACTTCGCAGTTATAATGAAATTGGGGAAAAAAGTTATGAGAATGAATTCCTTGAAGCATCTGGAAGAATGAAATTCATTCTCGTATAAAAAGGAATAGCAAGCTCACCTCGGGATTTAAGTCATTGACTTTCTCGATTGCATCTTCAACATTACCACTTTGTACTGCCTTCTTAACGGCCATCCGATCAGTTATTGTAGCAAGATCAATGTCAGCTGAAGATCATTAAGGGCAAGCATATATTGATTTAAAAAAAAGATTCCCCCCTCCCCCAAAAGAAGAATAATAATGATAAGAAAAAAGGATACGTTCAGTTCCAGACTCCTTGCGAAATTTCTCTGCAGCGTCAACAAAGCCCTCGGTGACAAGGAAATTCATTACCAATTTATTCATGTCTTCTTTCCTAATCTTGACATTGTCAAGCTTCTTCTCCCACTCTTCCCTTGTTATCACTTTCTTTGATGCCGCCTTCACACATGTATTTCAAAGATGAAAATCATTAGTTTACCATTACCATGAAACACACGGGAATCGCTACATTTCCATCACCCATGATGCACAACAATGTCTACAACCAGTTCAAATATAGAAACACTTCTAAAAAAAAGACTATTTGACTCTTTATAAAACACACTTTCGTCTTGTGCAAAATGACAGAAATTGACATACATCATTTTGTTTTGTTACACATTTACATGCAAGAAAACAATGCAATAACCTTCCATGTAAACTACAAATTCATATCTTCACTTTCCACAGCATTTCTAGAAATCAAAACACAAAACAAAACAAATCTGAACTCCTTTTCTAGACCTCCTTAAAATCACAACGAAATGCAATGTAAAAAGAAAACATCATGACTCTTAACAACATCAATAACCAAGCCATCCCACGAAGTGGGATCCACTATATGGATCAAACAACACCATAATGTTCTACCATATATCATTTCTATATCCAACTCATTAATCTCTAGATATTTCTTAATAGTTTCTCATATAGTTTTTCTGTCTTACTCTATGATCTACTTTCTTTACTACATAATTTACAAGTCTTCTCTCTAAATGCCAAAACCACCTGTAGTCAAGTTTCCACCATCTTTTTCTGCAATAGGTGTTACCTTGACTCTGTATAATATTGTCGCTTCTGGTCTGGTCTAGTTTTACCACACATCCGACGCAACTTCCACCATCCAGACTCTCAGACAAGCACAAATTCAAGATCTTTGCAAAACCCACATTAAAAATTTATACTTTATAACAATTAACAAAAAAATACAAATCCGCATACAAAATTCGGGGGAAATTAAGATAAACAGTAATGAGATAAAGTGAATACCAATCCACACATACCATTGCCTCAATTTGTGCTAGCTGACGAATAACAATCCAAAACAATGACATCAGTGAACACGCACAGACCTCATTGTAACCCTAAACAACGCACCAATCCTCAAATTTTGAACAATTCAATCAAAACTGCAAAATCAAAATTGTCACATTCTTCGGATCAATAATTTGAAAATCGAAACCCTAATTAACGAAAGGGGAAAAAATTCAGAAAAGAAGAAGAAGAAAAGAGAATTCACCTCAAATCGGAGAATTCTAGGACTTCGATTTCAACTTCTTAAATCGTACGGTTCTCTGAATTTCGGTAACTTGTTAGTTTGATTTTTTGCGATGATTGAGTTCGGAGTCCGCTGTTTTTGTATGGGTCGGGTTTGTTTTTATAGGTTTTAAAAGTAGAGCCTATTGCTATCCACGCACCCAGTATCCACATGATATCACCCTTTCAACAAATTTAACTTAAAAAAAATGCGAATATCTAAAAGATATGAACTATTCATAATTGTTTTCATACATAACATTAACAAAGTTTTAAAATACGAAAAAGAAATTAAAACAAGATTTACCTTTGATCTTTATGTTTATTGTGTCTCTTAAACACAGTTATGAGAACTGAGAAGATGATGTAAATAACCTTGACAAAATCTATAATAAGGTTGGCCTGGTAATTTTATGTGCTAATTATTTCATTGACGATGTGTGTGAATGTATATGATGTATTTGAATTATTTTTATTTTTTTTTTGTCAATTAACCTAGTGGCTAGAACTCACACATTTAAATATGGAGAAGTGGGGTGTCCGGAGTTCGAACTCCAGTCCCTGCATATAATCTACAATATCCCTACCAACTGAGCTAAGCTCAAGGGGATTATTTTCTTTAATAAATGTGCATTAAACATGATTGCTCTAAGAAAAGTATATTAAGAGCAATGTGGTGCAAGCTCAAAATAAGTATTTGTTGTGTATAACTACGTCTGAACAACGATGAGTGAACTTCTGCAACATTTTACATATATTAAGAAAAGTATATAAATAAAATAGATAAAAAATAATTTTACTAAATGCTATTATCAAATATTTGTGTATTTCTCACTGTAACAAATGAAAAGTGAAAAATATTAAATTGAGAGGAATGCAAGTGACATCAATTAAAGGGTACAACTAAAAAAATAATTAATATTGTCTTGAAAATTCAAAAGGGTCACTTATTTTGAAACAATTCTTCCGTACAAATGGATAACTTATTATGAAACGGAAGCCATATTGTGTAACATCAAAATACAACTTCAAGATTACTCACATATTAAGGACCCATTTGTTATAGTTTTTAAAAATAATATTTAGTGTTTTATCTTTTCGGTATACTTTTTTCAACAAATCGTTTTTCAAGGAAAGCTGTAAATGAGATTTTTTTTAAGAAGCTTAACATGAGAAGTTATTATGAACAAGTGATCATAAAAATCATTTGCAAGAGATGTATTTTTTTAAATAAAATGTGTGAGTTTTAACAATTCAGCTCACCTCGATGAATTTGAGACATAATTTCTCAATGTAGGAACATCTTGATTACAAATCCCGACTTTAGAGTGTCATGTATTACGAGACAAACAAATGAAGTGACTCATAGCATAGCTAGAACATCTTTATCACAAGCTAGCCCCCACAATTTTCATCATGTGTCGACTACTTTGTACTCCTTGATTATGAATGAAATAAACTAAGGTTATCCTTGCTAAACATAAAATTTCTAATAACGAATATTTAAGTCCATGAATGTCAATATTACGCTTTTACTTTCTATTAAATGAGTTTGAAATAACTTATATTGTTTTTTAGTGAGTTTTCTTAAAAAAATAATAATTAGAAATACAAAAAAAAAACTTTTAAGGGTTAAATATGATATAGCGCCTACAGAGGTTTTGTGGAATACCCTATGGAAGAAATGTATTAGGGTGGCCTATGTCAAAGCTATCAAGGACATGTATGAGGAGGTACCGACTAGTGTGAGGACACAAGGTGGTGACACCAAAGATTTTTTCATAATAATAGGATTGCAAACAAGGTTCAACACTAAGTCCTTATATTATCACCATAATTTTGGATGTAGATACTTAACACATCCAAGAGTGAGAACCAAGATGCATTCTTTTTGTATATGATATATTCCTACTTAGACAGTTGAAGGAAAAACCTTACAAACACATGACTTTCGCTCGAGCAGAAGCAGGACAAAGTATATGAAATGTAATTCTATCAAGAGGCGAAACGTTTCTATGATATAGGTGAAAGTTGGAGATCATATCATACCATGAGTTACATGGTTAAAAATATCTCGAGTCTACAGTACAAAACGACGGAGAAATAGAAGGGGATGCAAACCATCAAACCTAAGTTGGATGGTTGAAATGGATGAGTGCCTCAAGTGTGCTTTATGATACGAAAATACCACTTTAAGTTGAAGGAGAATTTTTTATCATACAACAATAAGACCAATGACGTTGTACGGAACAAAGTGTTGGGCGGTAAAGAACCAACACAAACATAAAGTAAATGTAGTAGAGACAAGGATGTTGTGTTGGATGTGTGGTAAGACTATATAAGATAAAATTAGAAGTAAAGACATTATATATATATATATATATATATATATATATAGAGAGAGAGAGAGAGAGAGAGAGAGAGAACAAATGGTATAAACTAGACTTAGTGGTTTGAGCATGCAGAGAGTAGACATGTGAGTTATGTAGTAAGGAGAATAGTTTAGATATATGGGTGTCAGATCACTGTAGGTAGGGGTAGACCTAGAAAAACCACAAGAAAGATTATTACGAAGGATATAGAGATAAATGGGTTGAAAAAAGACACATTTTTTGGTAGAATAATGTGACGTCGTTTGATTCATGTAACCAACCCCACGTGATGGGACAAGACTTGCTTGTTGTTGTTATTGGTGTAAGGGTTAAGTATGTTTTTAATCCCCACAAAATTACGATATTTAAAGTTTTTAAAATAAGAAATATTATTACTAACTGCAATACTACAAAGGACTGAAATTACTATTAAAATTTAACAAGGACTAAATGCAAATGCTCGTGATTTTATAGGGGTTGAAAACATATTTAACTTTATTTTTAATTTATAACAAACGAACACTAACACAAAATTTAAGGTCCCCTGATTTTGAGTTATGCTAAGGGCATTGCTGCACTTGCCTAAAACTGACCATGGTCTAACATGTTGGTAAAATTACAATATAATTCTTAATTCTCTTTTCATTTTATAATTTAGGGTTAAATTGTCCCTATAAAATTTTCAAATTTCTAGTTTTTGTCCCTCTATTTTTTTTCATAAATTTTTGGTCCTTCAAAAGTTTTATGCCACGACTTTTGGTCTTTGCACTTAAGTAAATTAATGTGTATCATTCAAAATTTTGAATTATTTTTAGCAGTCGTATTCAGTACACTATAAGAGAGTTAATTGTTTTTAACAAGGATAATTGAATATGAATTTTTAAATTTTTATCGTTTAAAAGCTCATGTTTAATTCATATATTGTTAAAAAGTTATAATTTTTTTGTGTAAGAGACTGTTATAATGTTATATTAATTTCTATAAAAATTCATTCAAAAACATGAAACATACACATAAGTTGACTTAAAAACAAATACCATAAATGACGGTGAAACATTAAAAAAAACGATGATGATCTATTCTTTCTGAGAGAATTTGATAATTTTTTATAAAAGGACTAAAACTTCAAATTTAATAATTCTATACAGACCAAAAACAAAATCAACTATATAATTTACTTTGAAAATACGAATATTCGATATCTATGTAATATATATACTTTCCAATTCGAACCATTACATATTCCACAAAACAAACTTGCCATTTTCTTTACGATCAAATTATCACCTTATACAAATATCTGCTAATACAAATAACATGTACACGAATTTTGTAACTCCTTTAAAAAGGTAGTTACGTTTCCTAAAAAAAAAAGCAGTTACATAACTGAAAGTTGGTATTTTTTTTAACAAGAAATTTTATTAACAATAGAAAAAAATATAAATGGCAGTAATCCACTATCTAAACAAAACTCAAAAGTACAGACAATACTTGAATTTTTATAAGACGTTAATATATATAAAACCGCGTTTAAACAAGAAATTCTATGTTTCTCCACATTTAAAATGTGCAAGATCATTTGCAAAATTTTCTTAAAAAAACAAAACATCACCGAAACTAATTAACATTTTTCCTATTTTTTTTATAGCAATTAGCAATTTTCTATTAAAAGCTTCTGCCTACATTTACCATTATAGTTGGTTGAGTGTTTTTACCTTTTACCCGACTGATATCAATTCTCATGGTTTACAGTTTAGTAGCACACATGTTTTCAGGAATGACATTTGATTTAACTTTTACATGATTTGGTTGACTTGTATCTTGGTCATTTGAAAAGAGTGCAACTCTAGATTTGTTTTTACAATAAGTAAGCCTTTCAGGCTCGACTTCTTGATCACATCAAATCTCCATTCTTGGTGGTGGTTAAAAGTTTACAAATCTTGTTATTTTTACGATTTTGCATTTTCGGTGGTCCAATTTGTCATTTTGTCTTGGTTACACTAGTATGTAATATCGGATTTTGGACGGTTTATTCTGTGTATATTGATACATTATTTTCATACATGTCGTACTAGACACTTACTGTGCTTTGTATATTTTTATATTTAATATAATATATACTGTGCTCTTGACTTCTTAAAAAAATACATTTTAATTTAATGATACGAACAAAATAGAAATTAAGTAAAAATCTAATAGCAATTTCCTTAATTTGAACGTAATTTATTAATCACCAAATAAAAAAATCATTTAAAATTCAATGTACAATAAAAGAGCACATCAATGTAAAATAAAAACCGTCAAAAAAAGAAAAGAAAAAGATAGACACTTAAAAATGAGAAATGGAAAATTCGAAAATGACTCACGAGGAATCCAACTCCTAGACCCTAGTAACACGTTTACACAGTTATAGCAGCCACTAAAACGACGTCGTACTGATTGATTTATTCATAACCGCGCGCTGAGTATAACATACGCACATCTCTTAACATGCGCACCCTCTTACGTACCCCAAATCCTATTTAAACCTAACTTGACACAATCCACGATTCAACTTTGTCTTCTTTTTTCCTTTCTCTCTCTAAAAACTTTCTCTCTCTCTAAACAAAAAGTCGCGAATTCACATCACGAACCTTCTCAGAAACCTCCATTGATTCTTCACGAAATTGCCTCAATCCATTCTCTTTCTCTCGCTTTGTTCTCTTCGGAGAATGCGATTCAACGCGTTCTTACTTTTAGATTTCGTGAATCACTTTCGTAGTTTTGGAAAAAGCGAATTAGGGTTTTGATTTCAATTCAACATGGCGCATGATGGATTTCAATTTCCGACACTGTTTGCTGACGATGATTCCGATGATGAAAAGCTTGCAATGGATATTGAATCGTTTCTCAGCGTTCTTGATGAAGATTGTGTTCCTTCAGAGGTAGGGTCACTGTGAATTAAGATTGGGTTGTGGAATTCAAATATTCATGCTTTGATTGTACTTGCATGTATATTTTTTCATTGATTCAGTAGGATTATTGGATTTGCAGTTTGTTTTTTGAAATTTTACTGTTAAATTGGCTTCCTTTTGCGTTTTGATTTGTAATTATATTTCAAAGATTAGATTTTTACTATGATAAACAATGTTTGTCAATTGTGGGTAGCGGAAAATAGTAGATTTTAAAAATTCGGCTATTCGATAGTAGCTAATTGAAACCATTTTATACTTAACAGCACTATTGCGGAACAATAGTGGTTTGTCTAAACTCTGCTATGCTATGCTATAGGAGTATAGCGCCGCTATAGATGTTATTTAACAACACGGATAATAAATTAAGGGAAAAGGGAAACTATTGGCTGATTCATGTAAATATCTATTTTATATTTTGTCTAATGTTTTCATTATGAGTGTTACAACTTTGGAGATTTTTGGCACATTAATTTATGGTTGTAGATACTGAATAAGTTGCTCTGAAGTGGTTTAAGCCTTGTTTGGATAAACAGCTTATGTTCAGTTTATGGCACAAACGCTTATCACCATAAGCGCTTATGTATAAACAACTTATTTTCAGCTTATAGCACAAGTGATTATCATGAAAAGTGCTTATGTATAAGCATACATAAGCTGTTTTTAAAGAAAGGGATAAAATAAAGTTGAATTGTTTCTGTGTATGCTATAAGCTATTTTCAAGCTATCTTGAAGATCTATTAGCTATTTTTAAGCTATCTTGAAGAACTTATGAAAACGAGCTGAAAAAGCTTATGAAACGTGTCATTAGCTGTTTTTTTATAAATTCTCCCCAACAGTTACACAAAACTTACGTCAGTAGCTAGGCTCAAATAAGCCAATCCAAACAAGCCCTTAGTTTAGTAGAATAAATCCATTGCAATTTTTTTATGAGGAAATTCAAGTCATGCTTTGTCGGAGATTCGAATTGTTGTTACTATAGTCAAACCAGTTTTGCTAAAATTGGAGGAACGTCTGGAGTTTTAAAATCCCTATCGTGAAAGCCATCTTTGATATTTAAAAGATGAAAGATTCCTTGAATTGCTTCTGCTGGTTTTAATGTCTTCGTCTTTACACCGTTCACATGAAGAAACTGTTACATTTTTCCTGTACCTTTGGTCTAGTTCCTTTTTGTAATGTAGAAGGATAATTGATATTTATTTTACAATTTTATGTTGTGTTGTGTCACTCATTAATTTTAGTTAAATTTTGGATGTGCTGGGTAAGTAGTCAGTGTAGATTCTCTTAGAGAAAAGAGCTTAATGTCTTGTATGGAGACCAGGAAGTCACAGCTTATGTTACTTTATGCTCCTCTTTGAAAATATACCATTCCTGCTGTCTCTATTTAATTTTTTATTTGAACATCTCACCAATTTTAATAATTTTGTGGATATAATGCTACAGAGTAGTCCTGAGGATTCTTCACTGAAAGACGTTTCACCTGGTGAGTCTGGGATCCATGATAATTTTTTACTTCAAAATGGTATGTAAACTTCTGAGCCCTTTTTTGTGGTGTCATTGCTTCTTGTCCTTGTAGGTTGTAACTGGTCCCTCTAAATTGAGGATTAGGAATTTTCTTGAATTTATTTTCTTTCTGAATTTTGTACGTGTAACTCATGGTTGTTAATATGTTAGAGCAGATTGTTATTGCCTAGGCTCTCAAGTGTGTTTAAACTTTAGTAGGTTCAGCCATAGGCTGTTAAAAATTATGGTAAGATGAATAAGATTCTGAGACCCGGGGCTCAATTCATTTATCTGATTCTGCAGGGAATTCGTTGCTTGACTCCGAACATGAAAACCAGGGACCTTCATCACGGACCTGCTCTTCCCCAAATGTTTTTGCTGGTGGTTACAGGGACTCGTTCTCTGTTGATGAAAGTGATGAAACTTGCTATGCAGAAAGGGCAGGAGTTTCTGAACATGAGATGCTTTCTTACAGTGTGGGCACAAGTTTTGCTGAGGCAAATTCAAATACTGTAACTGTTTGTAGAGATAATTCGAACCCGAGTCTGTGGAAGGATGACGATTATAGCCAAATCAAGCATGTGGTAGATGATGTGGAATCTGAACGTATGAAAAATCTTTTCTGGCTTATCATTAGATTTCCATCATTATTTCATAAGTTTATTTCTTATCCTTGTCATGTCTGAAGCTTGGGCAATAGTTTGATTAATTGTTCTGCTTGCAGATGCTTCACACAGCTCTATCATTGAGAATGTTGATGGAACTTTTGAAGATTATGGAACAGCTTTGAAAGACACAATTGGAGTTTCTAGGCAGCCAGAAAATGACTCCTGTACATCCTTTGAAATGCCGTTTGTGGATGTTGACATGCCTACACATTTTGGAAATTCAGCTGATTCTACTTTTTGTCAAGGTTCCGATGTTCCTAGTGATTTTAGTGACTACTATTCATCTTTGAATTGTTACCAGGGTATAGATGTTATTCCTGCTGTTACCGGCAGTTCTGGTTATTTTCCTAATGGTGTTGGTTCTGAATTCTGGAAAAATGAAGAGCCGGTGAGGAATATGAAGGTTGAAAAAACGGAATGCTTAACTGATACTACTAATATGATTGGTGGCATGCATTTGAGCACTATCGGTCGGATCCCATTTCACGACAGTCAATTTATGCCAGTAAATAATGAATATCCTTCATTTTTTCCTGGTAATGCTAAATTTGAAGACGGTGAATCAGTGCAACAATCATCTTGTGTTCCATATATTTCTAGTGAAGGCCAGTCATTTAATGTCAAAGCTGAAGGGGATGAAATGGTTATGCCTTACCAAAATACTTTTCACAATGGCAATGCTGGTCTAGAGGTGAAACAATTACCTGGTATTTTCCCTACCACTGGATATCAGAGTTACGATTTTTTCAAGGTGGAGGATAGTGATGCAATTGTAACTACTGAGGATACCAATTATTACCAAGATCTTATTGGTGAAACTGCTAATAAATTTCCGGGAAACATGGGAAATTTGAATTTCAGATCCTTAGACAAATCTCTATCTATTGCCCGAGCATCAATTACCAATGGGAATCAGTATAATTGTAGTATGAGTGAACTAGAGAGTAAACCAAGCGAATGTAAAAGTATTGATTCTCAACTTTCCAAAAGAAGTACCGAGGGATCCAATGATGAAGATGACTGTGATGTTTGCATTATTGAAGACATCAGTCACCCTGCACCTACAAGTCGATCTGCCGAATTCAATTCCCTTAATATGTCACAATCTTCTAGATTTGATTATACCCAACCTTATATGGCAGGTGGCACAAGACCAAAGGCACGCGACGAGCAGTACATATTACGAGCTGCGTTGCAGGTTGGCACTTTTACTTTGGCAATTGCTAGAGTATTCTGTTTACATGCACACCTTATTCTGCTCCTGTTTTTTTTAGTAATGATGTCAATTCATTTTTTGTTGTTATTGATAATTGTTATCGGACTGTGAGGAATATGAATTGATAGAATTTGGAGTATAATGCATGTATGATTTAAAATATTGTTATCTCATTTGCTTTGTGATATAATTGTTTGTATGTCTTGTGTAGGATGTGCCTTTTTTGGGGTTGGGTGGGGTCATAAAAAGAATTCGAATGTATTGTTGTTTCCCCCCTTTCTTGCCTAACCTAAAACTTATATGACTTAGCACAGTTTGTCTCACATATTATAATATATTTGTTTACCATGTTCTCTGTGTCTGAAACTTGAGAGAGAACTAACTTCTGTGGTTGATTGCAGGATATATCTCAGCCAAAGTCAGAAGTTACTCCACCAGATGGACTCCTGGCTGTTCCTCTTTTACGTCACCAGGTTACTTTACAAGTTCATTCTTTTAAATTTTTCCATGTAGTCTTTTTTAAGAAGTTCTTACAAGTTATAGGTGCATTTAGTTTTCCCATACCCATATAGCTGTTTTCAAATTGAAACAAACGGGAATGTGGATTTGATGGTCTGGATCTGGAACTTGCTAGTCAAACCGAAAATGGAACATTGTTTTATGATTTATTCTTCTCATTAATGATTGAATTGTATCAATGATTATTGCAGTGCCTTTTAAGGGTCTACTTCTTCCCTATCCTAACCTCCAAATCCTTATGGATAACTTTATAACTTCTCTCCCTCATTCTCTCTGCCTTTTATCATTTCCTGTTGCAGAGCCCTCAGTAATTCAAGTAACCATATGAGCCTAGGAACCAATAGTTAGTGGTGTTCTGGTTTTTGTCTACAGTACTGACCTCTATAAAGTTTAGTCGCCTTTGTTTTTTAAGATAAGAAAGTTGAAAGGTGGTGTTAGCTCAGATATCAATTCTAGTTTCATTAATTATTTGATCTGATAACAAATTGTTACTAAATTTTTTAAACTAATGTGTTTTTCCCCAAGAAGGAATTGGATGATGTTGCATCAGATATTTGCTTTGTTTTTCAAGTTATATATTGTTGGTTGATTGCGAAAAGACCCGTGTGAATGGGTTTGGTGTGTTGCCGTGATCCTCCTAATTTTTCTTTTGATGTCCTGATGACTTGCTTACTCTGTATCTTTGGGTAATCCTACTGATAGAAGTTATTGTGTCAGAAAATTGCCTTATCATGGATGGTTCAGAAGGAAACATCAAGTTTATACTGTTCCGGAGGAATTCTTGCAGATGATCAGGTCAGTGCTCTGTTGTCATTCTGCAGTGGTTATTGGCTGTCAACAACAAGTATGCGATTTCCTTGTGAATTACTTGATTGATTTAATAGCTTTTTTCTGCAGGGTCTTGGGAAAACAGTGTCAACTATTGCTTTAATACTAAAGGAAAGGCCTCCATTACTTAAGACGTGCAATAATGCACAAAAAAGTGTATTACAAACCATGGACTTGGATGATGACCCGCTTCCTGAGAATGGTTTAGTGAAGAAGGAATCTACTGTGTGTCAAGATACATCCAATAGAAATGCAACCACAAGTGCGAATTTGTCTCTGCATGCAAAGGGCAGGCCATCTGCGGGAACCCTTGTTGTTTGTCCAACTAGTGTTCTGCGACAGTGGGCCGACGAGCTGCATAATAAAGTAACCTGCAAAGCAAATCTCTCCGTGCTTGTGTACCATGGAAGCAGTCGAACCAAAGATCCTTATGAGCTTGCCAAGTATGATGTTGTTTTGACAACTTATTCAATTGTTAGCATGGAGGTCCCTAAGCAGCCTCTGGTTGACAAAGATGATAAAGATGACAAAGAAAAAGGAATTTATGAAGATCATGCTGTGCCGAATAGGAAAAGAAAATGCCCTCCAAGTTCTAAAAGCGGCAAGAAGGCCTTGAACAGCATGATGCTTGAGGCTGCTGCACGTCCTCTTGCAAAAGTAGCCTGGTTTAGAGTTGTCTTGGATGAGGCCCAAAGTATAAAGAATCACAGAACTCAAGTTGCAAGGGCTTGTTGGGGTCTCCGAGCTAAGCGCAGATGGTGCTTGTCAGGGACTCCAATCCAGAATGCAATTGATGATCTCTACAGTTACTTTAGATTTCTAAGATATGATCCTTATGCCGTGTACACATCATTCTGTTCTACCATCAAGATTCCTATCAATAGAAATCCATCAAAAGGGTATAGAAAGCTACAAGCTGTCTTAAAGACAATCATGTTACGTCGGACAAAAGGTAAGACTTGCATGCAAGAATTTTAGATCACCGCATCAGTAAGTTAGTTATTATCCGTGTTTGTCCTCTCCGACAAAATAACCATTTTTGTTGTGATATCTATTACTTCCTTAACTATACACTTGGCCCCATATATGTGATAGAGTTTAAATCCAGATCAGGTTTTGACGATATCTATTACTTCCTTAACTATACACTTGGCCCCATATATGCCACTAGCATTAGATTGAAATTTGGTTGTGACCTTACAAGTATGATCATTTTCTGTAGGTACACTTCTTGACGGGGAACCTATTATATCCTTGCCACCTAAATCTGTGGAGTTGAGAAAAGTGGAATTTTCACTGGAGGAACGTGATTTCTATTCCAAGCTGGAGGCTGATTCACGTGCGCAGTTTCAGGTATGATCTATCCTTAGTTTTTTGAAAGGTTTGATACTCAAAATCTTCGTTTATTTTCACAGTGAGAGGATGGCTGTTTGTAACTTATTTTCATCGAAACCCTTATCGAGTCTCTGTTTTGGCATGCATGTTATAGGAATACGCTGATGCTGGTACCGTGAAGCAAAACTATGTGAACATTTTATTGATGCTTTTGCGCCTTAGACAAGCTTGCGACCACCCTCTGCTTGTCAAGCGTTACAATTCTACTACTCTCTGGAAATCTTCAGTTGAAACGGCAATGAAGCTTCCTCGGGAAAAACAGTTATTTCTCTTAAAATGTTTAGAGGCTTCCTTGGCCCTCTGTGGTATCTGTAATGTATGTTTCCCCATGCTTTTATATTATAAATATATATTGGTTGTTGTGACTGCTAGGGTACATGCATTAGACTCTGCATGGATACTTTTTATGCTGAGAAAAATGTAATTTTTAGAGTGAAAGGAGAAACAAAGATGATATGATTTGAGGTAGTGTTATTCCACTAATTACTCAATTCAATACATAACAACCCAAATATCTCGATTACTTGTATTCCTTTTCACTTTGCTTACAAAATAATTGTTGTCGTTATGTATTATTTTTTGGGTGGGTGGGAGTAATTGAAAAAGGTGGAAAAACTCAGTGGATACTTGTTTTCTGTTTCTCTTGTTTTAACCCCCCACCCACCCCGGTATTCTTTAACTAATACATCATCTTGATTGATCATATCTCTTGCCAAAGAGTATTCTGGTACATTGTCTTCTCTGCTTTAACATTCTTATCACACGGTTCTATGCAGGATGCTCCTGAAGAAGCTGTTGTTTCAGTCTGTGGTCATGTTTTCTGTAATCAGTGCATTTGTGAACATCTAACTGGTGAGGACAATCAGTGCCCTGCTACAAACTGCAAAACTCGACTTAACATGTCTGCGGTGTTTCCTAAAGCCACGCTGAACAGTTCTATATCTGATCCGGCCTGTGATCATTTACTTGGTTCTGAGGTTGAGGATTCTGAACCTTGTTCTCAGTTTCAGCCATATGATTCTTCAAAAATAAGGGCTGCACTTGAGGTGTTGCAGTCATTGTCTAAGCCACAATGCCATACTTCCCAAAAAAGTCATGTGCAGAGCACTTCTAGGGAAAGTTCTGATTGCAGCTCCACTTCTGCCGATAATGGAAAATCCATTAGTGATGTTCCAGAAAAGAAAGCTGTGTTTATGGAGAAAAGCTCTAATGATTCAGTTGGTTCTCTTGGTGAGAAAGCTATAGTGTTTTCTCAGTGGACAGGGATGCTAGATTTACTTGAAGCATGTCTTAAGGATTCTTCAATTCAGTATAGAAGACTTGACGGAACAATGTCAGTCCTCGCTAGAGATAAAGCTGTTAAAGATTTTAACACACTCCCTGAGGTTTGTAAAGTCATAGATAATAATATCAATGACTGAAGTTCTTGCTTTTTCATGTCATAAGTTTTGTGAGTGAGCCAACCTCACTTAGAAAAGACCTTAGCTGTAGTATTAGTATTCGGAGTGAGATACTTAAAACGATAATATATGGTTCTTTGTGTCTTGAATGAGTATATATTTTGGTAAGCTGGATCTGTTGTCTTTCAGGTATCTGTTATGATTATGTCTTTGAAGGCTGCTAGTCTTGGTCTGAACATGGTGGCAGCCTGCCACGTTCTCATGCTAGATCTATGGTGGAATCCTACAACTGAAGATCAAGCCATAGACAGAGCACATCGAATTGGACAGACTCGTCCGGTTACAGTTTTGCGGTTAACTGTCAAAGATACAGTTGAAGACCGTATTTTAGCTCTGCAGGTATTTTTCCTGGTTCCATGCAAGCTGCCATTTTCATTTTCATGACGAATATGTGGTTTATATTGTCGTAGTTTTATATAGGATGGTGCACACTTTCTAAATTTATAAATTACCGTGTAGCAGATATATGAATATTTTGATATGGTTGGTTTTTTGACTTTTACAATTTTGAGAAACAAGTTAAAAAGGTAATGTTTTTGGAAGAAGGAAGTTTTAATGCTGAAGATCAGTGTTTGAATGTTTCTGTTTAACCTTGTTCTGGTTTCTTTTATTTTGTGGGCTATGTTTGCTTAGTAATAATTTGTCTGTGGTAGTATGCATTTATGCATTACACTTGATTCTTGAATGGAGGCACTCTACTTCAGCGCTTCTTTTGAATTAAACAGTTTTGAAGTTGTACAGTTATTATTTAAGTATGAAAAGATAAAGAAATCTTCAATGTAAGGAAGTTTATCTGCTGCCTGATTTTTTTTGATCAAGTATCTGCTGCTGCCTGATAATACAGTTATAAATGAATTTTTAGTATATGCACTCTATTGATGGGGGAGACACATACATAATGCCTGATTATACAGTTATAAATGAATTTTTTAGTATACGCACTCTATTTATGAGGGTACACATACATTCATTGCAGTCTGGCGCAAAATTAACAATTTTTTTGAAGTAACATTTTACTGTTCAAGATAACCCCTTTCCTATAAAATATGCTAATAGGTACCCAAAATTATAATAGGTAAAAATAAGAATTCAACTATATTAATATGGAAATTCAGGTCTGAATTTTTAACCACCTATCAGGCAATTCGAGAAGCCTATTTCTAGGCTGCCTTTCACTGACACACATATACTCCTACCACTATCACCTTCTATGTTGTTAGTTAAGATACACTCTGTCTCTTGCGATTCTGATCGGGTTCACACCTTTTGGGCCTCCTCTTATACACCTTAGTAGCCTTGGGCTTAAGGTCAGCGTCATTTGCTCATATATAACTTTTGACAAAAATTACAACAGTAATCATGAACAATTATACTTGTTTCATTGCAAACCATGTTAATTTTATGCTGTTGCTCAATATATTCTCTAGCGTTTATCCTTCAATGATGCCTCCATGCCTCTTATAGTTTCCGGTGCCTGCACATTTGTGCATTTTGTTGTTTTTTTTTATGTACAATATGATGGTTGTTGACACTTGAAGTGATCTTTTATACATTTGCAGCAAAAGAAGAGAACAATGGTTGCATCTGCATTTGGAGAGGATGGAACTAGTGGCCGTCAAACTCGCCTTACAGTGGATGATTTAAAATACTTGTTCATGATGTGATTAGGCATACATAGAAATATAATTTTAATTTTTTGAAATGGTAATTTTTTCCTTGGGAGCTGGCGTCATTGTAAGTTGCTTTTTTGGTGACAGCAGAAATAGTGAAATTTTCTAACATGGCCTCTCTGACACTTGATAGAAGGATTATTTAAATTGTGGTTATAGTTGGAGTGAGATGATTCATTCTTGATTTGGAATTTTGGTTTAGTCTTTGATATTTGTATAGGTTAGTGAGCAGTAGCACAGACATCAACATAGAAATTGTTGTTTTTATTGTAAATAATAATATATGAAATAGACAATATTTTTCCCCCCTTTCTATTCTTGCTCTGTTAGGTTAGTTTTAGTTTTTGTATTATGCAGTAGATTATGTTTATTACTGTTAAAAGTCTCTAATTGGCTGATGTAAAATAATCCTTGAATTGAAAGTGATATAATAGCCGTTTAACTTGTTGCATTCTTCAGGGGATTATTCTTGTTCCAAACTCGATCTATATGCAACAGATCGACTTTGAGCTTAAATTTCAGTATACTTGAATTTAAACGGCGGATGGGTTTTTGTTCATGAGGCAAGGATGACTTTGATGGTTTAGATTTATAAGGACTTGTGAATCTTGACACCAGTCTAGCTCACATAAACATAATGCTAGCAGCATTGTTTAACAGGTAGTAGTTTTTTCAATAGTCTTTTACACTGATTAAAATTCATTACAAATTCAAATGGGATTTTCATTTAATAATAGAAACGTGTGTTAAAAAGTGACTTGCATGATTTAGTGAGATTTATATGAATTTTAAGAGTATTTTGATAAAAGAAGTGCCGATGGTAAAACTAAAAATCAATTTTAACTGTAATTTCCTATTTTGTATTGAGAATAATACTGAATGGGTAAACGACATTTGATGAGTGTTAAATAAAACCAAAATCCATGTTGGTCCAATATACCTTTTTTTTAAGAGTCGTGTCCCTTAAATTATCAATATGATGGAAAAACAAATCTGCATAGGTACATTTTCTAAGAGCCACATGGTGAGAGATGAAGCTCTCTAGATAGATGCACTCTTCTATAACTACAAAGGAGAGAAGTCCCTAACTTTAAACACCAACAATATCTTTGGCAAATTAACTACTAAAGGAAGTGGAGAATAAAAAAATATGAAAACCTAAATTAAGAGAAGGAACTAAATTAGCCAACATGACATCTATACGGTTGGTTTCTCTATACGTATGAGATAGCTTGATCTTTGATGCTAGCTATTTATCATAAGAGTAAGTATATGGGAGCCAAGGTTGAAGCTTCAGAAATTTTGAATAAAAACAATATAACAAGTTTACCAGAAAAATTAACAGCAGCGGTCCCATGGTCTAGCGGTTAGGACATTGGACTCTGAATCCAGTAACCCGAGTTCAAGTCTCGGTGGGACCTTTTTACATAGCTCTTTTTTCTTTTTTATGATTCAATTAAAATCCAAATAAAGATTCTCTCCAAATCAAGACAAGATTTAAACCAAGAAAAACATTGTTAATATTGTTTGGCACTCTCACAATAAAATCCAATTTGACAACAAATATCTTGGAAATCAGCAAGCAACAAATACATAATTTGCCAACGGTTTATAATAACACATTTGCACTTCTAGTTTTGAGTTAGTGGATCATGTTTTACATTTGACGATTTCAAATATGTGATCGTGACTTCAGAAAGTACGTTCTTTCATAAAATATCATGATGTTTTATCTTATGAAAAAATACTATCGTGAAGCTTAAGTTTATTGGATTTCTCACTATCCGGTCAATGCAAATTCTTGTGCACAGTCTTTTCGTTTAGGATCGGTCGGATAACAAATAAAAAAAGTCATTAATTAAGTAATATTCACTTTTGAAATGTTGATCCTAGTGTTTGAAGTACCAACTCATGGCTGCAACAAAGAGACGTTATTGATTTTAATTTGCTGTTTGTTGTACAACATGTTACATTTATATATAGTCAATATTTTTAAAATGAATGTTACAGTTTTGCTGTTGATAGAAATTAACATGCTAATTGTACCAAAAAAGAAGAAGAGGAAATTAACATGCTACAACATGCTACATTGAACTAGCTTGCTTTACTTTCATACATACATAGGGTGTGTCGCCCATAATATTCTACTCTTTTCTTCCTCTTTCTATGTTTCCTCTCAATTTCTTTTGCTTACCACACAATGCACTAGGTTTCGATGCATCAACAAGCTATTAGCTACCTTCATTAACGTGAATAGTTCTCTCCACCGAACAAGGTTGGATTCTGCTAACATTAGAATTTCAAACAAGAAAACGTACAGTTAACAAGCCAAAAAAGAGTAAACAAACTATTCAATGATATTTATTGTATGATAATTGATAAATACAATAGGTCCATCATACTGTTTGGGAATCTAAAAAGCGTCCGGAGCATCTCCACTTGAACTTAACAACCGTGAGTCTCACACATTTTATACCTGCACCGTCGTTATTACCAATGATCAGTGGAGCACGTCTTTTGACTACATGCAATCACGAAGACTTTCGATACAAGGATATATAACATGATCCACAACGCTCCTCACAAAGTTAGACCAAAGCTCTAATATCACTTGTTGAAGAGTTGAGGAAAGCATCAAAAGCAACATTGATCAATACTCTATAAGAGAGGATAACTCTACCTAAAACATTAAGATATTGATCGTCACCCGTAAAACTTTCAAATAAGTATCAAACTCCAAAACACCAATTGCTATGTTCGTACTTGTAAACCTCTTAATTATATATCCTATGTTGGGAGATTTTTTTTTCTTTCTCTAATCCCGCTATGTCATTATTTTTTTGGGGCTTTTTAGTGGCTATTTTTTTTTTTTTTTATTCTTTTGAAAAAATAAGCCAGGAAAAAAAAGTTTTGGTTATAACTTATAAATAACTTATGTGGTATCTTTTAAGTATTGAAGACGTTTTGGTCCCCCAAACATGTAGATTAGGGTTGAGTCTTGAGATTTCTACGATATATTAAAACATTTAACATATTCATAATCATAGTAAGACTTTCAACTCACACTTAAATTCAATATTCTTCTCCCTCAAATGAAAGTCTTCTAAAATTCCTTGGCTAATGACATGCCATGCACATTCGTTTAAAAATAGTCGTCACCAATTTACATATAAAAAGTAATACGAAGATTGGATGTTTTGTACTGTTTCCGACAAAACTATAGAGTATAATAGTCGTCACCATTTTCCCTCTTTCTTTGTTCTATCCATTTGGCTGTAAGGTGAATTATAGTCTTGTATGTAAATTGTAGCCAACTTGGTGCATGGTGCACCCCTTCTTTTTTATACCCTTTAATTATTATTATGATTATTGATTTGCCAATGATTGTCTCTAGATTCGTGTATTATCTATATCTTAATCCAATCTCATGAAAAGTGCGCATTATCTTAACATTACTACTATGGTCATTGGTGTTTATCAGTAAGTCGTTAAACTTTGTGAAACATATATTGAAAATTAGAAAGACACGAAGGAGCTGATGCCTATCATCAAATCTAAATGTATACTAACTTGGCTTGATGACACTAACTCAGTGTTGTGTCTAGTTGCCATATGAAGACGTGTCCAACACCCAAAAGATTGATGCAACATGATTCATTTTAATTTATCTACAATATTTTTTTAGAGGAATTTATCTAAAATATTTAATAAACTAGAATTGTAATTTGATATTATATAATAATTAAATTCTCTAAAATAGCATGCTAAATATGAAAAGAGATTTAATATCATTGATCTAGTGATTAGACTCACATATTAAGTGTGAAGAAGTGGTAAATCCAATATTCAAATACTCCCTCCTGTATTTTACTGTCCATAAAACTACCAATCGAACTGCATTTACAAGACAATTTATTAGTCTATTTTAAACATTTTTTTTGGTTAGGTAGCCTAGTGGCTAGAATTCACCTTATAAGGTGAATAAGTGGGGTATCCGGGGTTCGAACTCCGGCCCCTGCATACAATAATGCATTGTCCTATCAACTGAGCTATGCTCACGGGACAACCTATTTTAAACATTGAACCAGACTTTCAAAAGACCTGACTCATGTCTATAATATAAGCATATGAAAAACTATTTGTCAAACTTAAACCTTAAATATTTTAACATGTCGGTCTTAAGCCTCTCAAAACGTAACTCGGTTCATCCTATTTCCACCTTAATCTTAACCAAGACCTTTAAAACACTAAATATAGAAGTCTTCTCATCTATATATTTCTCAAACTCCACTTATTATCCAATTATGCAATGAGAGATTTGTAACTGAGCATTTAACACACCAAAGGTTATAGTAAGCTTACTAAGAAGTACAAAATAAGTATGTATATCATCTTTATTTTTTAATTAATTACTATTATTTTCTGACTATCAAACGATCATATTAATCCATTATTCAACTTAATAAAGTTGGAATCCATGTCATTATTCAATAACCAACTTGATAGCTTCTTCCATTCCTTAAGGTTCCCCTTCTTCAAGTCATAACGCACAAGGTTCGCCACAAAACTAGCTCAACCTTTCTACTATGTGATGATGATATTCTTGAAAATAGCTAGCTTTTCATTACATATTTATGAGTGAAACGACCATTTTGGAATATATACCTAATTGCAAGTTTCCTACATGATATGTTCATCATCAACTAGCATGATGATGGTCGTTGGTCAATATGTAGAAAGATATACTATACTTCAACATGTGCTGTGACTTTATATGGTCTTTTCGATTTGACTATGCACATAATTAAATACTTGGCAACCCAATTTTTTTTAAGGACCAACCTAGAGAATTGACAAGATAACTTTCAATAAAAAACTTTAATTCGATTTTTAAAGCCGTCCATTTGAAAGATAATATAGTCTCTTAAAAAAGTTAGATCTTCTACCGCTAATTATAGAATTAATTTTTTTTAACGAATTATCTAAAAAGTCTAAGTCATAAAAATACCTGGAGTAATATTTATGAGGGCCGTAGGTATAGTTGTTTCTAAAATTTAGGTTAAATTGGACATTTAGTCCCTTATTTATAGTATTTATGTGATTAAATATTTCTTTAGCCTTAAGGGAACAAATACTATAAGTCTTCTCTCTGCTGCAAAAATACTGAATTTTTATTTTGTTTTTACTCTAAAAAAAGATTTTATCACATTTTTTGAAAGAGTATTAATTTGGAGAATGATAAATTAATTTTTATGATCAATATATTTTTAATTTGAAAAATTCGTATAAATCCTCCAAAATTCTCATCCAATACAATTTTTTAGTTCTCTAAAATTAGGAGAATTTTGTATTATAAAGAAAGATGAACTCCAAAAAACTCTCTTCAAATTTCTCTCTTTCTTCTATTTGCTCATCATTTTTTTCCGAAACACTCTCCTCAAAACTTGCAAACAAACCCTTCAACTATGTGGTCCAAAGGTCACTAAAGTGTCGTTTAGAGCAATCTATCGTCCAATGCATTACTAGTGGCTCCCAATTAAAGCATGTATTTGAAAAATTTAACTCCATGGAATCAATAAAAGGAAGAAAAAAAAATGTTGCACATTCGGTGCTACTATTCTACATGTAATTTTGTGCTGTTTATCAATCATATATAATATGCCATTCAATGCTACTATTCTACTTTACCTTGTCAAACAATTATTGGTTAGAAATCTTTCTCACAAGGCGAATAAATGAGGAATCATGCGTTCAAATCTCAACACTTGTATACATGGTGCGATGACCCTAGCTATGCTCACGATGACTTCTTATTGCTCTTAAATATTAATCAAAATGATACTTAATTTCTCCTTCTCACAGGTCATTTTGACCAGGTTCAATTAGTTATTTCGAGGACAAAGATTAAAAACAGCACCTTTGAATTTACAGGGACTGACACTTAAACACTAACACTTCGAGGACACAAACTCAATGTTCTTGATTACATATATGATAGGAATAAATGAGACGAGTTAGAGTTAGGTCAAAACATGATCCTGCTCACCTCTTTATACACATGCCAAAGAAAAAGTGAAGGCCATTGATTATAAAATGTGAAAACTTATAATCAACTGAGTCTACTTGGTAAGACCCTAGGACAATCAATCATATCATACTTCTGAACTTAATTTTACATGATAGTAAGGAATAATATTTAAGTGGATAAGCAATTTGGTGATTGAAATTATACACGCCAATCAAAATAGTCTAATATTTGTGAATTGGCAAATTCATTTATGAAATTTTAAAATGTTAGCCACAATATATAATTTCCCTATTAACTTTTATCAATAGAGACTTTGACATGACACTTTAGCCGAATATACAAACCCTGAATCGTCTAAGTTGATTGCACATCAATGTCATTGCACGAGGCTAACATGTCTATGAAATTTAGAGTTATCCCTGTTAGTTGTTGGAAAAAAAATCAGGATAGAGAAAATAAATGAACACAAACACAACACAAGAACATATCATCAAAACACCAAAACCAAAAAAAAAAAACACAATTGTTGTCTAATGACAACAAAAATAACATTATATGTAAATTTTTACAGCACAAAGACTACTCACCAATTGACCCTAATACAAGCTTAAAATGTTTTGGACCGATGCATTTTGCAACGAAGAACTAGAGTCTATATATATATAACCTTAGTCATTCTATTCCTTTACGATTCTAAGCAAATGTGAGACCTTTTCAATATGTAAATTTTCAACAAACATCAACAATTGTAACGGATAATCTTAATCCAACCATTAATTTATTCATGTGTGACAAATATGATATTCAAGTGTTAATTCCATGTTCCATGTAATTATCTTAATCCAACCACACATATAATTATCCCAATTGGAGGTTCCACTCATTCTTGTAAATTCCATGTTCCATGGATGAATATGGATTCTCTAGAAGCTACCTAAATGAGAGACATCATATCACATAAAGCAAGTCAAGAAGAGATGGAGAAGGGATAAAATGTTGCCAGGTAGGACTCTCTAATCCTATCCGCTTTTTCATAAATTTTTACCCTATGATGGACCATTAAATAGTAGTCCTAGATTAGTATAAATAGGTATGTAGTAGTTCTCTTTGTCCATCAAGTATAAGCATCTAAAACCTTGGATAATATGACAAGTTTCTACACATTGGCTTTGATAGTGTTGTTTTTACATGTGAATCCTATTGTTTCTTCTAAAGATAGGAAATGGGGTGGTGGGAGAAAATTAAGCTATGGTGATAATGATGATCTTGTGACTAACTTACCTGGCCAGCCTCCTGTTGATTTCCAGCACTATGCTGGATATGTCACAGTTAATGAAACCAATGGAAGAGCATTGTTTTACTGGTTTTTTGAGGCCATGACCAAGCCTGAAGACAAACCATTGGTTTTATGGCTTAATGGAGGTAAGGTCATGCTTTGGTATAAAAGTAAATGACAAATTTGTGAACAAAAGTTTATTGAACTCATTTTACTTGAATTTTTTTTAATTGGTGGGGAAGAGTATGATGTTACTTTTGTATGTTTTCAACCTATTTGAGAAATGTTAAAACAGCGAATTCGGCTCTAAAGAAGATAGATAAATAAACACATAAGAATACAACAAAATGATCACAAAGTTCGGTCAATTGTACTTTCGTCTCCGAAAACTAGCAGACACATAATAAAATATACTATTTGTCTAGGCGACAATATTCGATTTTGTTACTTACAGGTCCTGGATGCTCTTCTGTGGGATATGGAGCAACACAAGAGATTGGTCCTTTTTTAGTAGACACTGATGGCAAGGGTCTCAAATTTAATAACTTCTCATGGAACAAAGGTATTAGGATTTAGGACAACAAACATAACATATATTAGTACACTTTGTGGCACAATCCACCTCACTGTTTTTTATGGAAATGTAAAAAAATTTCCCTACATAGAATTGTTAATTGATGCTTAGCATTTTTTATATATGTGAAATGTAATATATAATGCAGAAGCAAACATGTTATTCTTGGAATCTCCTGTTGGAGTTGGATTTTCTTACTCAAATACAACCAGTGAATATGCACAACTAGGAGATGACTTCACAGGTTCTAAATTCATATAAATATCATTGTTTTTTGCATAATGGTCATCAAATGCTACAAAATAACTCAATAATTAATTTTAATTGTGCTCTATTGACTATTTGAAACAGCTAATGATGCCTACACTTTTCTGCACAATTGGTTTCTCAAGTATCCATCATATAGAACAAGAGCATTTTACATAGCAGGAGAGAGCTATGCAGGTATCGAAATCAAAATCGTTGTATCTGAGTATCAAGTTCGATTCGATTCTTAATGATAAAAAAAGAAGTCATTTTTAGTCCTATGAATTGATCATATAACATGTTTTGCAGGAAAGTATGTACCAGAGCTTGCTGAACTCATCATTGATAGAAACAATAACCCTTCTCTTCACATTGATCTCAAGGGCATTTTGGTATGTTCCTACATGATTTAAAACCTAGCTTTAAGTTCTAGACAAAAATCTTAGTTTAATATAAATATGAATGAGCACAAAACAATAATGCTTTTATTTTTTGAGCAGCTGGGAAACCCTGAAACTTCTTATGCTGAAGATTGGTTAGGAATGGTTGATTATGCTTGGAGTCATGCAGTGATATCTGATGAAACCTATAAAACAATCCGAAGAACCTGTGACTTTAACAGTAGTGATCCATGGAAAAATGAAGAATGTACTCATGGTGTGGATGAAGTGCTTAAACAGTACAATGAAATTGATATCTACAGCCTGTATACCTCTGTCTGCTTTGCTAGTACAGCACGATCGAACGATCAATCCATGAAAATGGTGATGAAGCACTCATCTTTAATGGTGAGTGATCAAAACAATATCAGAGGAAGTGTTAAGGATGTTTTAATATGTTACTTTTTGCCCAATTAAACTTCTAAACAATTTGTTTTGAATTGTATTTTGAAAAACTCGTAAATAGTTTGCGAGGAGGAAAACAAATACGTGAAATTTCACCCACTGTCATTTGAAAAAGACTCTTTTAGAGTGATAGTTTGAAAATTATTAAACCAAATTAGAATTGTCAAATTCCGCCACATGAGGAGACTTTTTTTTAGAATGATATACACACACGCGCGTGTGTGTGTATGTATATGTCGTTTTTACTATATGTTTTGAATTGCGCTTATAAATCGATCTAACACTTCTTTGTGGATTTGGTTGACTAGATACCAAGGATCATGGGTGGTTATGATCCATGTTTGGATGACTATGCTAAAGCTTTTTACAACAAACCAGATGTTCAGAAAGCCCTTCATGCTAGTGATGGTCATAATCTAAGGAATTGGAGTATTTGCAAGTATATATTGTCCTATTTTTCACTTTTTTGTACTAATATCTACATAAATTTGATTAATTTAATTTTTTATGAATTTGATTACCCTTAATCTAAATTGACATTTTATCTGTTAATTAAAAACAGCAACGACATATTTACTGGATGGAAACAAACAAAACACACTGTTATCCCAATTTACAAGAAGCTTATTTCAGCTGGACTTAGGATTTGGCTTTACAGGTAACCAATTATATATGTGCGCGTATCGTAAATTTCTGAATTTTCATCTTCAAAAACAAATTAGTATTGTTGATAAAGACGATATTTAAAAAATAATAATAAATTTATCTAGTAATTTAAAATGAGACTATATACAGTAACGATTTTGTTTCTAAAGGAACATAAACTTAGTGACAAAGCTAATAATATTGTTCAATTTGAACTTTTTATATAGATTTAAGGACCTTATAAGTTATAAACCATATTTTTGCATGATTTTTATTTCCTCATACTTGATTGTTCAGTGGAGACACCGACGGTAGAGTGCCAGTTCTATCAACCAGATACAGCCTAAGCATTCTTGATTTGCCTATCACTAAGCAATGGAGTCCTTGGTACCATGAAAAGGAGGTACAAAAATCATGAATTCATTTTTTTATTGACGTTAACCCTCCTGTTTATAGGAGAAAAATGCTCTAGTAATCCGAAGTTCGGCCGTGATGTATGGATAGCCTGATCAAGAATTGTTCCATTCAGGAATCGTATTCGGGTTTTCTCGAATGATTCGTCCTTTATGGAACTAATTTACCAATTGAGCTCAATTGCTTGATTAAATTCATTTTTTATTTATAATAAATCATGAATTTGCATTAAAAGATCATATTCCTAAGTATGACACACAAATGATGCATTTGCTATCAAGATTCATTTTTAAAATTTTTTTTTTTGTGTTGGAATAGGTAAGTGGATGGTATCAAGAATATGAAGGACTTACATTTGCTACATTTAGAGGAGCTGGTCATGCAGTGCCCTGCTTTAAACCAAGCAATTCACTTAAATTCTTCACCACCTTTCTTCTTGGAGAATCACCACCTTCAACTAGATAAAAGAATGTGATTTTTGTTTCAAAAAAATAATGTGATTTTGGGTGTTAAGTTTTGCAATTACGTGGCAGTACTATCTTCTTATCATAATGTTAAGCTAGCATATACAAATATAGCATATGATATATGATGATATAAACAAAAGAGTATCACTATTTCAGATTGATTAGTGCAAAATCTAACTTTATTTTATCTTCTAATGGAATCTACACCCCCGTATGTTTATTTTCTTTCTTTTTTCTTCGTATAGATTTCATTATTAAGGTAATTTTTTTTTTTTTTGGGTAGATAGACGAAATGGCAAAGCCATTATAAACTCACACACACAAGTGGAGGCACCGGGGTTCGAACCCCGGTCATGGCATCCGGCCTAACAATTTCGACATTTTGCCAGTTGAGCAAGAACTTCTAGATATTATTAAGGTAATTCTATTAGAGGTGTATCGAATATTAAATATGAATACTTCTCTCACTTGATATTCAATCATTAGTTTGTCACATGTAAGAGTCTAACCTCTTATACTAGATGCACCCCAATTAGAGATGAATGTTTTTTTTTTGGTTACAAAGAGAGATGAATGTTTTACTGTTATAAAATGATATAAACATATTAATTAGATTAGCAATAAGCCGTTGATTAATTTAAAAAAAGTATTACCAAAGAATATGAGTCATCTAGACGAGATTCCTCTCTCCTACATCTTGTTCTTAACTGGAGTTTATTCAAACATCTTTTTGGCTATTTTTTTGAGTCTATTAATATAGAAAAGAAAATACACGACCATTTTAAAATGCGTTAGTATAGGGTATTAGACTCATTTAATATTCTCTCAAAAAAAAAAAGAAGACTCATTTAATATTACATGTTTACCCTTGAGATTACGAGGATATGAGTCTTTTTGTCTAAATGAAAAGTGTTGGTTGTTCAATTTGACCTTCATATATGAAGTATTTAGGAAGTAGAAGAGTCCTTGAGAATATTTTCGGTTATAGTTGTAGAAATTTGTTGCTTTTTGCCTCTAATTTGGGTTTGAGCCTTTGAGGAGTTTGTATTGTAGTTAGCCTTGTTTATAATTTTATATATTTATCCAGCTATGAATTTTGTATTCTGTATCTATCAATTAAACAATTTACTTCTTCTGAAATAAAATATAAATAAATAAGGTAGTTAAAAAGTTGATGTATACTGACTAAATTTTTAACCATAAATGTTAGCTTTTCAACTACTCTATTTGATTATATTTCATTCTCTCAAAAAAAAAAAAATTATATTTCACTATGAAGGGAGTATGTTTGTGGATAACTTTTATTTTAACTTAATATTGGCTTTTTTGAAAGAAAATTAAAAGGTCAGAGCTTTTAATTTTTTTTTAAAAATAAATTTGATTTTTGAATTATGCGATTCAAACAAATGTGTTGAATTGAATTGTTCATGAACTTTAAATGAGTTTAAATTGAGCTAAAAAAAATTCGTATCAAACTTGAGTTGAGTTTCAAGCTCAACGGATTATTATTGAGTTGAGCTCATCAGCCGTACATACATTTTTTTTTTGCGGTAACCGTACATACATTTAATATGTGTACTTCTCCCAACAATAATTCGAATATTAGTTTGCCACGAGACTCTTATTTATTTATGATTAATGATAAGTTGACACCTTTTTTTTTACCATCCTTGTATACTCCCATGTGGCACTAGTGAGAAGAGAGAGTGAGAGACAAAATTGGTGAGTGTGTGAGGGTCACATTGCCACTTGTCACTTTCGTATGTGGAGATACAAGAGATGTATGTCACATGAGGTGATCAACCTATCATTGTTCTTTATTTATTTGGGTTATGTTAACCGGTGTACTGGTTAAGAAAACCAAAAAAAGAAAGTTTAAAATTTTAAAAAATACTTTTTAGACTTTTACTAAGTTGACTGCACAAGTTCTAATGTGATGTTACTATATTTGCTACCTTAACAAGTGTCCCCGGGACATCGATTAACATTACCCTATTTATATTATATACTTATTTATGAATCAGGCTAACTTGTGAACTAAGGACATATGTTACAAAATCCACAAATGATAATTATGTCTTGAAAATCATAGTTTTAAACTCTTTGAAAAATAGAATACACAATTTTTAATATGAAATGTCTATCTTTACACCAACAAATGGTATGCTAATATTTATCATTTATTTATTTATTCATGTACAATTTTCAATACGAAATGTGTATCTTTAGAACTTTTCTTAAAACATCTTCAATTGTGCTCTTATGAAGAAGTTTAAGTGGCCTCTTTGCGTACATATCACATATTCACTTCATTTCTAATTTTAATGTTTAATAAACATCATTCACTACAGCTCAATAACTCTTAAAAGGCCATTCAATTTTTAACATTGAATTCATGCATTAATTTTTCATTTGAAATATGATGAAAAAAGTTGAATAAAGAATGCAACGAGAGTTACAATGCATGTATATACTACTAGAAAATATACATTTCACAACAGGATTTTCACATCAGTGAAAATATACCTGATGTGGAATACAAAGCGGTGGCAATTTCACATCAGCTATGGAAATGCCTGAAGGGAAAAATAAATGCTAAAGACAATTCACAACAGTGGAACTAATGCCTGAAGCGAAAGATCAATGTGGTGGCAAATTTGTAATATTAGTGAACTTATATAAGTCTTGTATCTCAATAGCAATCACTCTTATTTCTTTTCCGAGAGGAGTAACTAAAAAAGGCTCTTTTTGGTAAGGCCAAGAAGCTAGCTTATAGCTTAAAGCAGATAGCTTATAAGCTCGTCCGACAAAAAAAACTCTGTTTGGTAACAGTCTTTTTATAACAAGCTTATAACTTATTTTTCAGACGCTATTTCAAGTAGCGTTTGAGCTTATAACTTATACTTACCACTTTAACTAAAATCCATTTTTACCCCTTTTAATAAATAACTACGTTTAAGAAAACATGTTACTTTTAATTAAAGTTCAGATTTCACTTGAATTAATTTTTTTTTTTACCAAATGTTACTTTTAATTAAAGTTCAAATTTCACTTGAACTAATTTTTTTCTGCTACAAAATATATGTTGATGTTTACAAAAGAAAAATGTTACGTTTTCCCTTATAAAAATAAATGTTACGTTTACCCAAAAAAAATAGTACTTTATGTTTAAAAAAAAAGTGTTGTCACAATTAACTTTTGTTTTTTTTAAAGGTTTCGTTTATTTTTTTTTACAAATGTTTAATTTTTTTATAAAGTCTAAAAGCGGAAATAAAATAAATTTTAAATAAAACATTAGCCAATTTATAAATTTAAAATAATATATGAAAGGCATATTAAATTAATACATTTAAACTATTAAATTTTAAATATCAATTTATACAAATTGTATCATGAATTAAAAATACCCTTTTATGTCATTTTACATTTATGAGCTAGTTGAATTGCTAATTTTACCAAACATTTCAACTATCTTATCAACCATCAGCTAAAAGCTATCAGCTAGCTTATCAGTTACCCACTATTTTTAGCAAACATAGCCAAACTCTACATGCTACTCCATCTGTCCCTGTATATAAGCCCCTTTGCATTTTTCATATGTCTTAAGAAAAGATGTTAGTGCAAATATTACCAAATTGTTATTTGTTTGTATGTATATTAATTATTATTTTTTTTTTTATAATTTTAGACAAGTTAATAATATTAATTAGGGATATATTTAGAGAAAAAATAAATAAATACATCTAGTAATTAATTATCATTAATTACGGAGAGAATATATTTTACATTTATGAGTTAGTTGAATCGCTAATTTTACCAAACACTTCAACTATTTTATCAACCATCAGCTAAAAGCTATCAGCTAGCTTAACAGTTATGCGCTGTTTTTAGCAAACATAGCCAAACTCTACATGCTACTCCATCTGTCCCTATATATAAGCCCCTTTTTTCATATGTCCTAAGAAAAGATGTTTGTGCAATCAATGTGTATATTTTGCGTGTTAATATTACCGAATTGTCATTTGTTTGTATGTATATTAATTTTTTTTTTTTATAATTTTATACAAGTTAATAATATTAATTAGGGATATATTTAAGAAAAAAATAAATAAATACATCTAATAATTAATGAGTGAGAATATTATATTAGCAAAACATCTCCAGCTCTTTGTAAAACCTTGAATTTGTAACCACCACTATTAATGATAATTAATTTTATCATTAATTACGGAGAGAATATTATATTAGCAAAACATCTCCAGCTCTTGTAAAACCTTGAATTTGTAACCACCACTATTAATGATAATTAATTTTCATTAACTGACTATCCACTTTCCTATTTGGTGGTAAGGATCGAATAAACATTAGAACATGTATAAGTATATATATAGGCAATGTAGTTCACTTTGTCTATTACTCAAGTTCCAATCAAGTAAAAGAAATCTAAAACTTTGTTGTTGCATTGTGTGCATTCCGTATATATGGATCATAACATGCCATGTTTCTACACATCGGCTTTGATAGTATTGTTTTTATGTATGAATACTATTGTTTCTTCTAGAGATAAATTGATTGGTGGAAGAAATTTGAGCATTGGTGATGATGGTGATCTTGTGACTTAATTACCAGGTCAGCCTCAAGCAGATTTCAAGCACCATGCTGGTTATGTCACTGTCAATGAAACCAATGGAAGATCACTCTTTTATTGGTTTTTTGAGGCCGTGACCAAACCTAAGGATAAACCATTGCTTTTGTGGCTTAATGGAGGTAAAGTGATTTTGCTTTGTGAAAATATACAGATTACTTTCTTAAATGCATGCATTTGGCTCATTTTTCTTCGATGATTCATGATTTTAATCCTCAAATTTTAAATCTTAAATTATAGTCTTAAAAATTTCAGAATATTTTTTCACAATTGAACTTTGGATTTTTTTGTTGTTCATATATGTTAAATAATGAGATGATAAGTAACTGAGTGATTCAATGCATGTTTTAGGGAAAACGAATTTTTTAGGGTTTTACTTTTTGTATGTTTTTTTTGGATAGATAGACGAAATGGCAAAACCATTATAAACTCACACACATTAGTGGAGGTACCGGGGTTCAAACCCCGGTCATAGCATCCGGCCTAACAATTTCGGCATTTTGCCAGTTGAGCTAGGACTTTTGGATACTTTTTGTATGTTTTACTCTGTAGGTTTTAATTTTTAAATAACACTTTATTTCATTTTAGGTCAACACGATGCATCAATATTTTGAAAGACAAGTTTTGTTTGGTTAACCAACGTGCCTTTACTTGTAGAGATAGAGATGTCTTGTTTTGACTCTATGATTTATATAAAATATCATTGGATTAAAAAATATATTAAATAATAATAATAATAATAATAATAATAATAATAATAATAATAATAATAATAATAATAATAATCTATACCATATATAAAGAAAACAACCACTTTCAGCACTCTCCTAAAAAAAAAAACCACTTTCAGCACCTTTGGGCTGACTTTTTCATTTTTCAAAAATACCTTCAATTTTCAATATAAATGACACATGTAACAAATAGATAAGAATAACTTTAAATATTAATAAAATATAACAAACACGATATGAATATATATATATATATAAATATATGTCTGGTTTTTTTCCTTTATCATTTAAAAAGTGTAACAAACTAGATATGTATATATATACTTACTTTTTCATTATCCCAATTATATCCTTAAACAACTTTTTGTATAATAAAGATTTTTGTTGGTGTCATTAAAACAAAGAATTTAGATTATAATTTTTTGTTATATTGATGGTATCATTGAAATAGATAATAATGGTTAGTTTGCTTTGTTATAACTTGAAAAAAATACACATCTATATTATTAATTTTAATCAAAATCAAAATTTCATAAGAAAAAAAACCGTTCATAATTTTTAAACGTTATCGCAATAATAAGAGCGGAAAGACGCACATGTGAATGCCCGTCATTTCGCCAATAATAATAATAATGATAATAATATTAATAATAATATTGCATTTATGTATTGTCACACCGGCCTCTGATTTGCCATCTCATTATTCAAATTGATACTATAGAAGAAACAAAAACCCCAAATTTAATGGTGAGAAAAATTTCAATAATTTTACAAAATTGATCGAGATTGTATTTTTAGACTTAAAAATGATGAGACTGTTGGAACAAAGGGTGTTTCGCAAAATCACCTCTTGAGTTTTGATGATAACAAAGTATTAAAAATTATCAATTGAATATTGTCGCGTCATTTTTCGGAGGTCAAGGCTATTTTGATTAGCTTTTGACTCGTTAATTTATTTCACGACTGAACATTTAATTTTTAAGAGAAAAGGGGAAAAAAGTTCAAAACACCCCTTTTGAAAAGATTTAGGGTTCGGGGGTTAATTACATAAAGGGAAGGTGTTAGCACCCTTTACGTCCGTGGTACTCTACGGGAACCTCTTGGTTTTATTTAATTACTTTGTGCTATAAACTTGCTTGTTATGAAAAAATGAAATTAAAGTGGTAAAGATGAAAAAAAAAGTTTGAAATGATAAAAAGAAGAAAGACCTATTTATCTATGTGTTTTATTGATTTGGAAGGACTGGGTCCTTTGCCTACGTACCCGTGTGGGATCAAAACCTCGTAGTTAGGGGTAGAAATTTCCGTTTGATTTGTTGTGTATTTTTTTATTAATTTTGAAAAAAAGTTTTAAAATGAAAAGCCAAATGGCAAGTAAGCTTGTTTGTGTTTTTTTTTCTTGCTTTCCTCTTTTTTTGATTTTTTTCACAACACAAAAGAAACTAACTAAACCTAAGATCTAAAGAAAAAAATAAAAAAAATACCTTTGTGTGGGTGTTTGGATGGCTTACGGATTTGATTTGTGAGGGGTTGTTATGGATCCGTGAAATTTCTCTTGTTTAGACTCTCAAGAGTTTACTTGGAGTAAGACGATTAGTAACACAATAAATAAATATTCAATACTAAAGTAAATGACGAGGAAAGTAAAGAGTAGAGTTTAAGAGAGATCACCTAGAGAAGTTATCCTGGTTCACCCAATATGGGTTAGTCCAGCCCCCACAGCTTTTGTGAGATTATCCACTGGTTCTTGGGAGTTTCTTCCTCAATGTGCAAAACAATATGTATTCTCTAAGCCTC
>Ga0315914_1000117_pt1 | contig 71299 bp, 32 predicted proteins | sample MpolenodulesMG_FD_203920 | JGI IMG/M metagenome (GOLD analysis project Ga0315914, IMG submission 203920) | Medicago polymorpha root nodule microbial communities from Los Angeles, California, United States - elongated nodules | ecosystem: Host-associated > Plants > Roots > Nodule | place: USA...
CTCTGATTGTATATCAAGTATTCAAAACCTTATTCAATTATTTGTAATTGTTAAGAGAAGTCTCTTTCAGTTGTGATTGAGCAAAGGAAGTCTCTTGGAGTTGTCCTTGAGCAAGGAAGTCTCTTTCTTGTGTGATTGAGCATAGAAGTCTCTTGGAGTTATCCTTGAACAACTTGTAATCCGACATTATATTTTAGTGGAACTTTCCTTGGAAGTGCAAGGGGGACATGACTACTTCCGGTTTGTGGAAGGAACCTGTATAATTGCTTGTGTTTTTTCTTTCTCTGTTCTCTTACTTTTAATCCGCTGCACTAAGACTCTGAACTCAAGTCAGACTCTGAACTATTAAAGGGTCTTCAAACGAGGTTGATGACTTGGATGTCGTGGAGAAAAATAATGGTGAAAAGGAAGATGTATGCAAAATATTTAATCTTGTATTTTATTTTTTGAATGGTCGTAATGTATGTATTCGATCAGTCAATTTTGTGAACTGAATTCCTTTGTCGTGGTGTATGCACTCAATTTTCCCTTCTTTGAAATTGTGTCTTTGTGGGTCGTGGTGTATGATGTACCCGACCTTATTTTAATTGTATCATAATTGATGGATTTATGCCTTTTTTTCCATAATTTCTTTCTAAGTATTTTTCCTATGACTTTGTTTAACAGTTGGTAGAGGGCCCGCCTTCTGTCAAATGTCGATGCAAACCAGTTGTCCATCTGGACGAGGGATTTATATCCTCCCATCTTCAACGTGGGACAACGCTATCCTTGTGCCATGATGATCCCCGATTAGTGTTGAACTGCAACAAGGAGGTTCTGAAGAAGATTTCCAATCTCCGAACATCCATTTAAGGGTGGCATTTTTTGGATGTCAAAGTTTTGGGCTGTGACGCTTGCGACTGGACGTGAAGGAGTTGGAATAGTCACGATCCCATTATGAGGTTGATTTTGCATTTGGGCAGAGGAGAGGATGAAGTTGTGGTTTCGTCTATCAGGAGGCTGAGCGCTACCAATGATATCGCTTGCTACTAATTGGAATCGAGTGTTGACCATTACAACTTGTTTAAGTGAATATTGTTTTATGGGTTCGTTCATTAGTGATGTCGTAAAATAATCCGCCAAGACCATAGATCTTCCACCTTGTGGTGATGAAGACAACTCAAAGTTGTCAGACTTTAATCAATAGCTTTTTTCCTCTTTGGAGGGGGTAGTGTACTTGGAAGCACTCCAGCAATCAATTAAGAATGAGTTGAATATATGATGTTTTTAGGGTAGGAAAATGTGTACTTGGTAAGAGACCGTTATACAGCCTTTATAGTGATGGATTAGGGTTTTTAACTCCTTAACCCTTATCTGGATAGTTGTCATCCAGGGATATCTATGAGTAAATTAGGATAAGTTGGCCTTGGACCCGATTTGGACGACTCAGAGCTACCAAGTTTTTAGATCAGCTTATATGGCCTTGGTTCAAAGGATTTAGGGCAAACCCATGTTAAAGTATGTGCACGTGAATGGCTTGAAGCGACCCGATTCGTTGACGGAATGAACTTTAACCTAATCTAAAACACATATTAATTGAAATTACATTTTAATATCATTTTATAATTATCAGATAATTCAACGATTGATTTCACAAACATTTCAATTTTTTATTGGTGTTAACCCTCCGATTTCCAAAAGAAGGGGACCTCGATAATCTAAAGTTCGACCGTGGTTTGACAAAAAATGATTCTATTCAAGAATCAAACTAAGATTATTCTAAACGACTTCGTAGATCTCATCAGACGTTTGAACTTAATTACTTAATTTCAAATATTACAATTTAATTTGATAACTTATCTCACATCTCTTCTTTTGACCGAATAAACTCATTTTTTTAGGAAAAAGATATATATACACCATTTTTTATACACCTTTCATGTACACCTCATGTGTCATATAAGTGTTTTAGTAATTTCACATCACATCATCACTCCCTCCCATCTTTTCTTTCAATGTTTTTGCCACATGTCACAATTGTGTGTGGGTGTCAAAGGATATATATCACTTAAGATGGTCCATGTATAAATGCTCTTTTTTAAGCCAAATAGACTCTTAATGCAAATTAAATACGTACTTTAATAGTTTAGCAAACAAAATCAAGTACACAGAAAAAACCACATGTTTTACCAAAAGAAGAAAAAAAACTACATTTTGCAAATGGTTTTAGGTTTTCCGTGGGAAAAAAACTCCTCTCCCTTTTTTTCAATTGGACGGTTTGTTCTTTTGAGCTTTTTGTTACAAGGAAGTTGGTCTAATCATTACCACAAAAAATTCAACACACATTCACCAAAAACAAAGTTCTTCAAATAATAGTCCACTTGGCGGCTTGGCTTGTAGAAACTTCGCTAGCCGGCCAAGTCAAACTCTTCCACGGTCCACACAAAGTTTATACCTTCATTTCTTCGTAGTCACCTCATGTAAAAAAAAGTTCAATTATACAATTCCTCTTAAATAATTAATTCAATTTCAATGTATACCATGAAGTGACAAAAAATCACTTTTTTAATAATTCAATTCACGAGTGAGTGACACGCATTTAATGCAGTTAATGGGTCACACGAAACCTATTGAAACATTATTGATGCTGTCCTTAGAGGAAGCTTCCCTGCTTTGCGTGTAAGCTCAGGTTGAAATTGAATCAGCTTATTGTGAGAAGCTGGGGTATTTTAGTAGTTTCAATGATTTAATAAAGCCAGTTGGGTTTTAGTTGGAGGAGTAAGTGTAAAGATTCTGTTTCTGGAAACTTTTGTAATTGACCAAAATGCCATATGAATAGTGTGAAATCACTTAAATACCTATAGTCCGTTTTATGTTGTGACTTTAAAAGCAAAAAATAAAAATGTTGGTATATTTCCTTTGGGACCACATGTGAACCCACCACCAACCATTCTTTGTCAAGTAAGAAACACACACATATCAAGTAGTATATGCTAATTAAAGTTGCCTACTAGTAATGGTATGAATTAATTAAATAAAAATAAGAAATGGGAAAAAGATGCAATAGTAGATTCTAAATTGTTAGTAATAAAAATGGTTAATTGAGGCCAAAGAGAGGGTTGAGTATAGCGGAAATATGATTAGGTAAAATTTGAATGTTAATAAAAAAAATGCTATCATTTTTTTAACGACAAAATATAATATAAATAATTAAGGTGAACTACAAAGTACAATAGGTACTTCAACTACCAAAACGAGTACAAAGCACAAGAGTTACTAAACCCATTGCTACCAAAAATAAAAAGATGAAGAAAACACACATGAGCAAGATACAAGGTTATTTTCTCAAGATGCACTCTCATTTTATGCAAGATGGTAATTCAAATATAGTTACTCCCTGTAAAAATTACCTATACAAATGTTAATTTAGAACCAATAAGTTTAGGTTTTTGTAATAAGAAATGCTAACGGATATCCCAAAATATTCGTTAAAGAACTTAAATAGTAAGTTTTATAAAATTCATGTATCTAATATATTGAAAATTGAAGTATTTTACTCCCTCCGTTCTCAATTATAAACAAATTATGGACCACATACATCATTAATTGAATGCAACTAAAAAATTAAATTTGCTTATAATTAGCAATAGAGGGAGTATCTTTTTAATGAATAATTTTTAAATTTAAAATTCTTAAAAAGTGTTCTAAATGCATTTCTTAAGGATCCTTTTGTAATCTATGTGATGATGAAGATGGGACCATATAAAATTTGGATAGGAGATGATTGAGGAGAAGGAGGGAGTTATTATGCCATATTTATGGTGGGTACCTACTAAAGTGATGATGATGGGTGAAACTAAAGCATGTACGAGTGTTTATGAGGGAAAATGATGGGTAAATTTTAGAGGTGTATATTTCCAATGTACCCAAAATCTTGGAAGTTTTCCAATGTACCTAAAATCTTGGAAGTTAAATGACCCAAAATAGGGTGAATGACAATATCACGCTACTAAGGGAAAATTTCACGAGTTGGTCCAAGTTTCAAGTTAGTCATAAAATAAGACAAAAAAGGCAAAATTAGGAAAAGGGTTTTATATACGAAGACCCAACCTTGTTACTTTGCCTTAATTTAGATTACTCACTTTTTCATCTAAAAGAGTATTATTATCCGTTTAAAAATACAAAATAGATAGCCTTTCATCATTGATATGTTTGGATATAGACATATAGTCCAACATAAATAAATTTAATGAAATGATTAGAAAATAAACAAGTGAGGTGAGTGGAGGAAATTGGATTAGAAAATGATCATGGGGATCATTAATATGCACATGGTCATGGATATTGATCAATGGTGAAACATGAGTCGTTGACTATTGATATTAGCCAATCGTTTTGCTGGATTTGACTTAAACGTTCCAAATGAGTACTAGGATTACTCTTTGTGGTGTACTTTTTAAGAGGTTTAATCAACATCATAAAATGTTTTTTTTTTTAATGTAATTTCTTGATATGTTTGGTGAAAAGGTAAAAACCATTACCATCTTGAAAATTGACATCACAAAAGTATGTAAATTTCTATTCCACGATTAGTAAATTATTTCAAAAAAATAACAAGATTTTAAATTTACATTTTTAAATAAAGGACAGAAGTTTGAAAATAAATAAAGTTTTTTTTTGAGTAAAAAAAATAATAAATAAAGTTTGAAAATATATTTTTTCATAAAGAAAATTATGAAATAAAATTGAGTTTAACATTGAATTTATTCTTTTAAAACTACATATTTTTTTCTAGAACATTTTACTTTCATTTGTGTCTCTTATTACTTATTCCAAAATTACATATCATTATTGTATGTTAACATTTAGCTTATTTATAGTTTTTTTTACAAGAACTTATTTATAGCAATAACAATTGAAAAATCAAAAGTAGCATTTATATAAGAAAAATAAAAAATACAAATCAAAATTCAAACCGAAAACTGTTTTTGATCACGCATATTAATTTTTTTGATCAATAACACATATTAATCGTGAGTACATAACTACATGCATTGCACGAAGGTGGGACATGAGAACCAAGCAATAGAAAGACTTGAAAGGGTGATGGATTAGCTAGATATAAAAAAGCTAATTGGGTGATATGAAACACTTTATATCATACATCACCATTGATTTTTGTTTATAAACGAAGTCTTAATCAAAGATACTCTGGATATGGTTTGTTTATATATGGGGGTAGTTTGGTAGGACAAAGACATCTTGGAACCATGAGGTGTCACGTACTCACGTGGTGTCACAGAGGCGGGTTGGGGACCTCACTTCCTCAACCTTCAACTCAACCTATTACAACTTTAAATATTGAGTAAATAAACTTTAAATATATGCTAGTAAATGATATGGAATTTCTTTTTGTATTACATATTATGCTTGTAAAATGACATAGAACTTTTGCTTAAATAAATTGAATACTAAAGAAAAGGATGGAGTGTATGTTGGAATACATGTGAGTTTTTGTGTGAATTGAAAAAATTCGAAGAGTTTCGTATATGAGCGATTTTACAAAACACAAGTGTTTTATAAAGTCGAGACATGTTTTTTGGGATGTGTCATAAGCGTATCTATTTTCGCAAAAGGAAGATTATACAAAAAATATTGGATATTTTTCACTGTTTACATGATTGTCCGCACTCTAGAGAGATTTGGCTCCGCTTAAATATGAGGCGTTATCATAATATTTTCTTTAAAATCGATGTCAATTTTTGGTTTTATGAGACGACAAAGGGTACCTCCTCTATTTTATTTGTTACAAGAGTATGGTATGCATGATGTTGGAGAAACCATGCTATTTTTTAGGATCAACATTAGCGTATTCAAGATGTGGTGCGAAAGACCTTTTTGTTACATGATGAATGCATTTCCGACTATCCTAATTTTGGACTGGGTCCACACTCATCGCGTCTCTTAGCTTATTGGATCCCCTCTTCGATAGGTAAACTCAAACTCAATATTGATGGTAGCTTTCTAGAAGACTTTGAGTGCTTAGGTGTCGATGATGTTGTTTGCAAACACGATGGAGATTATATATTTGATTTTTGTCACTATGAATTTGAAGGTGATGCGTTATTAACTGAGTTGCGTGCTATCCAGATAGGTCTTAATTTTTATTAAAAAAAGGCTACGATAAGATTATTTGTGAGAGTAATTGCTTGGAAGCAGTTGAATTGGTTATTGTTGGTCGTGATCATACCTTGCACACTTATGCTATTGAGATCCTTCATATTAGATATGTTCTACATGGAAATGGCAATAGTACATTAGCGTATGTTCTTAGAGAATAAAATATGCGTGCAGATTTTATGGTTAAGGAGAGATCACATGCAAGATGTTCTGCTTATTGAACATGTCTTCCGCCTGACATGAAATATGTCATCATGAGAGATAAATTTGAAACTAATTTCTACTTTTCCTTTTTCTTTTTTGCATTGTTACTTTATAACACAAAAAAAAAGAAAGAATATTTCTCATTAAAAAAAATAAGATTTTTTTTTCTTAAGAGCAAGTTCAAGGGATACTTTGGAGTTGATTACCCAATATAAAATATTTTATGCAATATCAACAATTTAATCAATTATACATTTTGAAGACAATCTACAAGATACATGCATCAATGTGAATAAGAGTCCACAATTTGCCTTCTCTTATCACAATAAATCACATCCACGATAAGATTTGTACACAAGAGACGACACAGTACAATCCCCCATGTCTCCCTTAAAAAATATATATTTTATTCTTCAATATAAGATAGCTTACTCTCATGTACTTATTCCCTCTAAGAAGTACCCAAAAACTACAAAAAAGTGATAACATTGTCACACTATGACTTGCTCCCTCAAATCCTAACCAAGAATATACTAGACTAGATTCCACACTCTATATGAGAAGCTACATGTAAAGAAAACATGGCTCTTGCAATATCAGAAAAACAAAACAAAATAGACACACTCACATTGTGTTGTGTTTTGAGATATTTTAAAAGTTACAAGTCCCACAAAGGATGACTTTGTAATTAAACTTAAAACTATTTATATACTAATCTCTTATAAAAGTTAATTCGATCATATTATTTTGAAGAATTGGTCCCATTTTTTATGACCAAGAAGATATGGCCTTAAAAGAGACAATGAAACTCTCACTAGTGCACAAAACAACAATGCAAAATTCTTGGAATGGAGTCTCCAGGTTCTATATAGAAATAATTCACACGTGCCCTGTTCTTTTTTGTGAGTGCATAAAACAAAAACACCGCACGGAAAACAAGGAAATTTCACTTCTCATTTGTACCAAAGTGTCGCATGAAGTTAATTAATTAATGACCTATAGATAGATAGATGTGAATGTGGTTGATTTTGTTTTGTTACATAATCTAAACACGACCAAAACAATGAGGCAGTCATCATTGAATATCTAATGTGAGTTAAAATTAATTTGTGTTCACAAGCATATGTTAGACTAGTCTATGAATGGTAAAGAATGAATTGATAGTGTTCCAAAAAGCAAAGTTTGTAAATCCACAAGAAAGATGAATGTGTTACTAAAAATAGAGGCACCATTATTGATATATATCTCTTTGTGGTGTGTAGGGATATTGACTTGTAAAGATAATATCGTAATAGTATATATTTACTAGTTTTTCCTTAAAAAGAAGGAGGTTATGGATATACTACATTTTTTCTAGATCGAATACCCTTTAAAATTATTTTTATAATAATATAACTTTTGACCAAATGATGAAGTTCAAAAGGAGTTTTTTTTTTTTTGCTTACAAAAGAGTCCAAAAGGAGTTATTAATTAATTATTTAATGTAATACAAAAACATATATAATGCCCATATATTCGGTCTCATCCCATTCCGCCTAATCCATGACCTACTTGTTTTTGTTGTTTAAGAAGTAGGTAAACAAAAATAAAACATTTTGAAAATAAGCAAATAGAAGAGACATATAGGGACATTATCTAGAAGGTTCATGAGGGTGTATGTATAATATATATATTTGAAGGGGATGCTAACAAGTGTTTGCTTCTCTCAAAAAAAAAAGTGTTTGCTAAAATAACCAAATAATAATTATGAGTAAAATAATCTTTAATAGACTTTACTTACTTATCATCCAAAATTCAAATTATTAGGATCTCTTTTCTCTTAGGGTTGATAGTTTATACAAAAAAATAATACTCCAGTAAAGAATTTAGATGAGTTTAATTTAATAGAAAAAAAATGTATTGTGTTTATCACATTAATTGATATTTAATCAAAACAAACAAACTCTCCTTTTTATTAATTTATTAGTCAATATTTTTAGGTTCTCGCTAACAAAATCCTTTTTTTTATTAAAATAATATCCATATTTGGATATTTATGTTTGTGATATACAAATTGAGTTGTTGTTTGAGTCTCATCATTGAGCAATACAATTGACATGGTTGCCTCATTGCAGTTTAGTCAAAGAGACGTAAATGAGAATATGCTCTAGGAAGGCCAACAAAGTATTTTGTCTTTTTATATGAAACATTGAAAATTAACCCAAATGAGGTTTAGGTCAATTTTTATTCCAATGGTCAACCATTTGGTGTATCTACCTAATCATGATTCCATGAAAGAATATTCTATAATCAAGTGTGATTAGCATTTAACAAGGCCAATTATTGGCCAAAGTCATGGCATGTGCAAAAATTCTTCCAATCTTACTTCCTGCTGTCGTATTATTGACATAATAGCTAGTAAAAATACTTGTTCAAACTAACAAGATTCACTATTTAAATTTCATTCAAAATTTAGCAAAAAGGATATTATTAAATATTATCCTTTGTGAAATTAAAAATAAAATAGAGAGAAAGTACAAGTGGGAACTTAATTCTAAAAACCCATAAGGCAATTTTTTTGGTTATGAAAAAACACCAAAAAGAGAAAAGAGACAATTTTCAAAGTCATAACGAACGTCAACAAATTTTATTTGATCACATTTACTATCTTATCTTATGATAAATAAATATGATAATAAATCATACACATGTCATTGTTGTAGATAAGTACAAGGTTTCAAATTTGATTGAGAGAAGAATTTGACTTTTGTACGATAAAGTAATTGTCTAATTGAGTTCACAATAGACACGTATAAAGATAGCTTACCCAAAACCGTTATTCTCTGACCATTTCATTCCCACCTTGATAGAAAATAAAATATGGGTAAGTTAGAAAAACTTTTGTGAATTACTAAGGTGGAAAAAACTCATTGGAGCACAACCTTTTCAGCTGCAATATATTATGTCCCACAAGCTGACCCAAATCTTTGTGTTTTCACTTGATGATAGGCCCCTTAATTGTTTTATAATATTCTTGATTGGAATTTTATTTATCCACATGTTTTCAAACCTTATAGTTAATGTGTATTAATTTGACTAAATCACAAAGGGAAAGAATCTTCAAGAATATGTGTGCAAAAATAAAATTCCTTGAGGTTGATACATTGTCACACATTTTTAGAATGGAATAAACAAAGGAAAGGAATTTGCATGGAATTAAGGAATGAAGGTTTTGTTTATGGCTATTATGAAGGGTAGGGTTTATTTATGGCAAGGGAAGCTACCACGTAATAATATAGCTAAAAAGTAAAAGTTGAGGCCAACTTTAGAACTTTAATAATGTGGTTACACAATATTGTAACTATATTTTGTGTCCACATTTGGTATTTACATATTGTGAATAACCAACCATATATTATATTTATATATCACAGCCACAACCCTAATAAAGGAAAAGAAAAAAGAAAGAAAGAGGTGTTCCTTTGTCTGCGCAGTCACTGCTCATGTAACAAGAACTTTAATTTAACCCCACATATTTTATTCCCTCAAATCAAATTCTTCATTGTGACAGATTTTTTTTTTAAGAGGCTAAAATGAAATATATTACCACATCAAAAGGTCCCTCTAACACAAGGTGTATCAGGGTGTAAACCACCAAGTCATAACAATATTTACGTTCACAAAACAGGAAAAAAGAGGCAGAATAAAGCTTTAGCCTACGCCTAAAATGGTGAATGGACTAAGCCACCGCGCATGATAGTTGAAGGGAAGAGAAGGGTATTTCTCCTTCAACCACATGAATGCGAGCGACTTAATTTTGTCTACAACATTAGGAATTGAGCTCTGCTTGCCGTTAAATAACCTGTTATTTCTTTCTTTCCAAATTTCCCACGTAGTTGCAAACCAGATAGCATGTAAAATTGCACCACGGGCCTTCACGTTACCACCATCTAAGAAAAACTGATTAAAATGGTCGACCACACCAAAAGGAATGGCTGTTGAGAAGCCGAGCCACCTGAATAATAAATACCGAACCGCGCCAAACATAGGACAATGTAAAAACAAATGAGTGCTAGTTTCGACTGTGTTACATCCAACAATACACAACCGAGAGTCATAAGGAATCACACCACGACGAAGGAGATTATCCTTCGTTGGTAGCCTATCACGAAACAGCCGCCACACAAACAAGACGACTTTGAGAGGAACATGTTTATTCCAAAGAGATGGCATCGGCACCGTACCAGCTCCAGTCGGATGCGAAGCTTGCACTTTATAAGCACTACCAATTCCAATTCCAACCCACCAAATTAATGTGGTTTAGTTTATGTTGATAAATTTATCATTTTATGATAAGTTACGTTAAGTTTATATTATATGTACCCAAAAAGTTTGTATATAAAGTTCGATGTATTATGGAATATAATTAAATCATCACCTAATGGTATTAGTTAGTTCTACCTAATCTAAGGCCTAAATTTGGAGTTCAGTTCACTTAATGATGTTACTAACTAAGATATATATCAGTTTTGATTAAGATTGGAGTATAGGTTTTACTTAAAAATTTAAAATTATTTTTTAGAAACAAATTTAATAATGCATCGAATGTTGTAATTAGTTTGATATTTTTAATTAGTTGGTAAAGTTAAACGAACCTTTTTTTCAAGTTAAAGTGTCATTTTCAATTTTAGAATCTGGTGTGAATGGTTGTTGATGTGATGCTGGATCATCCATCTTCTTCCAATCATGGGGTATTTTCTTTGATTCCTAGATACATCAGTGATGGTTTTTGCTTTCTTTCTTTTTTAAGATATAAACACATTTCCTTCAATTTTATAAAGTTTAAGAAACAGCACAATCTCAATATTTCAATTCATATAGGGCTTAGCCTAGTGAGACGTTTACTTTTAAGAAATAATCCAAGTCACAAGAAGAAAAGAGAGTGCCTAAATAAGTTTATAACAACGGTCACTCCAATCAATGAAAGTGATTTTGTAATTTAGGATGACTCGTCATTTATATCAACGCATTAAGTCTAATAATATTGTGTATGAATGATGTATTGAAAAAAATCTAAGTCACACATATAATATATATACAATGCTCTAAACATACATTTATAATTAAGGGTTAAATAAGTTTTTCATCTCTATAAATATAGCGAATTTTGATTTTAGTCCCTATAAAATTAAATTGAATGTTTTCATCCTCACAAAAAAAATTATTTTGTTTTTCGTCTCTAATGGATATAATTTTGATGTGCTTTTGATATTTTTTGAACATATATAATATAAATATATAAATGTCGAATATAATAAACGGACATAATATGGATACAATTTGAACATAAAAGAGTTATAATTTTGACATTTATATGAACATAAAGTGGTCATTAAGGACGAAAAACAAAACAATTTTTTTTGTGAGGATGAAAACATTTGGTTTAATTTTTTAGGAATTAAAATCAAAATTCGCTATATTTATAGGGACGAAAAACTTATTTAATCCTTTAATTAACGTTTTTAATATTGAAGTTGTATTTGTGTTTTAAATTGTCCAAATATTTTGGATTGTGTCTTAACATTTACCCTTAAATGCAAGTTAGTATCACCCTTACATAATATTAAAGCTGAATTTGCAGACATATTATGAAAATTAGACCTACAAGTGAAATGGGTTTTAAGCTATTAAAAACACACAAACGTCCTTGGTATTCTAAATCTCATTGCAATCCACAATCTTCCCTTTATTTATTATTTCTTTTGTTATCTCCCACCACCAATGTATCAATTTTCCCTCTTATATAAGTGGGATGATTTACAAGAGTGTGTCATTGGGGTATCCATTTTTGCAAACGAATGAATGCTTAATCTTTAAGTTTGCTTAATTATTATGTTTCTTGTTGATTAAGTCACTTCGGATTTGTTATGAACTCTATCTATAAAGGAGAGTTCGCCTCACTCATTGCGCACATCGAAAAATATTGTGATACTTTCAATATTTTTCTTCTCTCTCCCTTTTCGACTTGTGTTGACGAGTCTTTCTTCTTTTCTTCTACTCCTTTTGCCCCTTCGGTTTCTAGTGGTCTTCGTACCATATAAGAGTGGTTTTATACCATATTGAGGGTGTTATTTCTCGAACGATTACTAACAGTGCAGTACGTAATCAAATAGGTGAGCTTGACTATTTTATCCTAGAGACGACGTGATTGATAGCCTACCTTGTAGAAATTCGAGTAATGTCAAAAAACGTATTAAAAGAGAACGACCTGCTTGTGACTCAACCCGATAATCTCTTCGGTGATAATTTTTTCCTTTTAAAATACTTTTTCTAAATTCCGAAAACAACATTATTTCTTTCCAACCAAATGTCCCAAACCCTACTCAATCTAATTAATTGAATCACCCTCTTTTTCCCTCTAAAAATGGCTTTGAAACTAAAAAATTGCATCACCCAATTATTGCTCTCCATAACAAAATAAGTCTCCAACCAACTAAACACACACATACATACGTCCTTGTAATTCAAAATCTACCTGTACCTAACAATTTGCAATTTCTTTTATATGATTTGTTATATACCTCCCACGTCTCAATTTATTTTCCTATTGATTGATAATATAAAGAAATGGGCATACAAGTTAGCAAACTATATTATAAAATTTCATTAGGGTGTGACCCATGATCACGATAGACCCGGTATTTTATATATCCTCAATCATTTAGCTACTTGACCCTTTAATAATGAAAACATATTGAAAACCTTTAATAAAGACGTCACGTTTAATTAGAAAGAATGTCTTAAGAGATTGGTTCAAAATTTCAAATTGCTAATACGTTGACAACCTTTGAAACATTGACTTAGTCGTTATTTAGACAGTGATGTTGTGTTTATGTTAGGCAAAACAAAGACCAAATGACTTGGACTTAATTTTTTGTTGTTGAATGAGTCAAAATCAAAACACAACTACTCAAACTGTCTTGGTTGGGGCCATTGTCTAAACGACATATACTCATTCCAATTCAAGGAATCTTTCTACTTTCGATGTCATTTTTAGATGTTCGGTTTCAATTATCTCATATTCATCTTTCTTTTTTTTACTTTAAGAAGTGATGCATGCTTTGTTTAGGCATGCATTGAATCTTGGTCAAAAATTCAAGTTTACATACCTTCTGCTCCCTCGTACTTTATGTGTGTCCCTTAAAGCTCACTTCTTAAGTCACATACCTCGAATTTATAAGATACTTAATTAAGTTTTCTAGATTACTTACCTAATTAATCTAAGACAATTTTCATTTACCTAACATAAGGCCGAAAAGTTTGATAACATATTAGGGTTATACATTTTGTAAATGTGAGGGAAAGGGTGAATTAGAATTACCCTTTGAATGCAAGAAAAGTATCACTAGTTGCAAAAGAAAAAGAAAAAGAAAACTTGCCAACATGAAAATTTTAATATTCAATCATCAATTACTTGAGTATGTTTCAAAGACTAGATCATGAAACTAGGGTGACATTTCAACAAAAACAAATGTTAATGCATTAAAAAAAAAAATTGTGCTTACGGTAAATAAAAGTTATGCTTAGCCACGAACAGTTAAAAAGATAAATAATCGCAGTGAAATATTTGCACCATGCTAATTTCAACCGTGACTAATGGAGCCATCACAAATTTTAGCCATAACTATTTTTCTATGATTCTAATTTTTGTTGAGAGGATTTTTCAATGATTTTCATGGTCATTGCTATATAAATTCCAGACTTTATTATAGTAGTGAGCCAGCAACAATCCAGTAGTGTTAAAGCCAATCAGCATATTGTCCAAAATGGCTTAAGGAACGGGAATTTCTTTTCCCACCCTCCAATTGCTCACACATCTGTATTTTGGATTCACGGTGTTGCCTGTTTTTTACCCCCTTCAAATTATATAATCCAAAATGGCTAAGGGCGTGCAAGAAGAGAGAAGGGTGTGTGAAGAAACCCTCTTAAGGAATTGATAATATTGGTTCTAAAAGACTGTCTGGACCGGGTTATTCCAAACTTTTTTCAAAATAATATAATGTGGCCTCCCATATGAGAAAGAATAGGAAACTTGAAAGAATCACCAAATGTTCAAACAAAAAAGGAGAGCACACATTGTAGTTTGAACTTTGAAACGTGGATCTTAAAAAAAAAAAACTTTGAAGCATGGAAAAAATGTAATATGTTTAAAAGTTTTCATAAAAGGGTCCTAATTTAATCTTTATGAAATTTTGTATGAGAAAAAAAAGTAAATTACACTCCTCTCTACTAAGAGAAGTTTGAATTACACTTTCATCTACTTTTATGGTAAAATATACACTCATCTATCTTAAAAAGTAAAATATACTCACATCAATTATGAGATGCTTGCATTACAACTCATTTCCCTAATAATTAATTATGCACAACATTTTAATATATTTTGACATAGAAAAATATTTTTATGATATATACTAATTTATTTTTAAGAAAATAAATTAATTTATTTAAGATTTAAATGCCAATGATAATTAAATTTAATTAATTTGTTAGTAATTTTATAATTGAGAGTATAAATTTCACTTTTAAATATCACACTTTACCAACTTTAGTAATTTTTCACATATTTTATTTTTATTTTGTCTTGTTTCATATTTTATAATTGAGTTTAAAACTATATGATAATGAAATTGTGAATAACAAATTGTGAAAAATATGCATTCAAACTTTGATTATATTAAGGGATGGAAGTGTAGATTTTAACATTAGAAGAAAGGGGAATGTAATTCAATATTCTCTCAAGGGAGGGGAGTTTAATTTTTTTCTAATATGTTTTGCTTAAGAAAGGAAGAGTGTATATTTTGACATAAGATGAGATGGTAGTGAAATTTAAGCATCTCTCAAGAGAGGACATGGTAATTTACTCTAGATTTAAACATGAGAGGGGAGGGGTGTTGGAACAAAATGTGTTTAACATTACCACCTTAAGTTTTGATAATAACGAGGTATTAAAATGTCAATTGGATATGCTAATATTTGTTCAAGTGTGCAGGACCATAAACTAAAAATTTATAAGCCTTAAATCAAAGTATTGTTTCTGGAAGAACAAAAGAGAGCAATGGAATTAGCAAAGGAAGCTTATGTTGCAAGTCTTAGTCTGAAGACCACCAGAGTCTGAAGATTCATCTGAAGCTGACAGTCAGAGTCTAACGTCATCAAGCGTATGAAGACCATCCGAATCTGAAGCTCATCAGAGTCTGAAGTCAAGAAGTTAGAGTTAGTTAAAGTTTGTTATTTTGAAGACACAAGATTGCAGAAGGAATAGAAGCCAGAAGCAATAGCTATTTTAGAGGAACTAGAAGGCGTTGGATGTTTATCCACTGAACAGCGCAGAAAAATGACATAGTACAATTGTACAACAACTGCTCCACTACCTTGGTTGCACATAGTACTGCTACAGCCGTGTCTACGCTGGTTATTTCTCTAAACAAGGAATAAATTTCAAATTATTTTCTCCTAGGACAATAACCAAAACAAGCAACAGATGATTGGAGAAGATCAAGCTTCAACAACGACTCTTTTTGATGTGCTGACAATCCTCAACGTATCTTTCACACCTCCATATAAAGGAGTAAAGACTTGAAGATTGTAAGAGACTCAACAATGTTTTTACAATGTCAAAACTCTGCTGAAATTGTTGCACATCAAGTTCACTTAGAATTTCTTAACAACATTCATATCTTAGAAATTCTAGAGTCTTAAGAGTTTTATCTGATTTGTATTGAGAACATCGCTGATTGTATATCAAGTGTTCAATCCCAAACATTTTTCTTTGTAATTGTGTTTGTTTAGAAGTCTCTTGCTTTTGTACTTGAGCATAGAATATCTCTTGCTTGTGTGGTTGAGTATTTGGAAGTCTCTTGCTTGTGTGCTTGAGCATTTGTAATCAGATATTGATTTTAGTGAACTCTCCTTGGAAGTGCAAGAGGGACATGACTACTTATGGATTGTGGAATGAACCTGTATAATTGTTTTGTGTCTTTCTCTTCTCTCTCTCTCTCTCTCCCTCTCTCTCTATCTTTACATTATCCGCTGCATTAGACTCTGAACTTTGTTCTTGAATCTGAACTCTATCAGACTATGAACACTGAACTTAGTTTAAAAAGAAGAAAAAGCCAACACAATTCAACCCCCCTACTTGTGTTTTTCTCACCTTCAAGGGGAATGTAATTCAAGCTAATCTCAAGGGAGGGGAGTGAAATGTTTCATAATAAATTTTGAATAAGAGATGATGATAATGTATATTTTAACATAAGAGGGAAGGAGAATGTAATTCAAACATCTTTCAGGGGAAGAGAATGTAATTTACTAAAAAAATAATTAACTCGTAGAAGTAGAATGGGTCGAGAAACTTTAACTTTTTTCTTTTTCTTTTTTGAATGTCAAATGTTAATACATTAGTTGTTATATGAACATTTTTCTCCTTTAGTAGGATTCAAGATTTGAACCCCAGACCTTTCACTCAATCCCAAAGATAAACTTTAATCTCTTATCTCAAACTAGTCGAACTACTCAATCCCAAAGACAAACTTTGACTTTGGTGCTAACCTTTGTTTTGAACGCCTGACATTCAATGACAACCATTATTTCTTCTGAAATCTACTAGTACAAACAATATGTATTATGCTTTTTTATTTTTAGCTTTGTGATGACTAGACTAACTAATCGAATTTGTAAAAATGTTGGTCGGGTGGTGTTTACTTAAGACTTTGGAATATGTTCCCCTCAAAGTTTCAAGTTTGATTTTTCTGTGTCAACTCTGGTGGACTGGTTTGACTTCTTCAAAAAAATCGAATTTGTGAAGAAAAAAACCTTATAAAAAATTACTTCAATTTAATCTCTTCAACCCCATACACTTAAACCTAACAACCAGTTAGCCACTCGAAGACATAAGTGGGTGAAAATTGCTTTTCTAACATTGATAACTTCACAATGACACAAGAAAATTACCCAAAAGCCCCCAGCGGTAGTTAACTACCATTGGGCTAACCGACAACAGTTAACTGCCGCTGGTGCAAGCGGTAGTTAACTGCCGTTGCGTTCTGTTATAAGAACAGAACAAACATAAGAGTTACCAAAACTCCATTGTTGCGTTTTTTGCTTCCATAGGTGCGAATTTCACAAAGCATAAGTCATTCCAAACCAATTTCAAGCACAAAATCAAGTAAGTTTTTTGAATCCTATTGCATTGCTATTTTGTATTGATTTGTTAGTTTTTTTTTGTTAAATTGCGATTATAGATGTTTTTATTGATTTTATGATGTTATGATAGTTTAGGTTGTTAGAATTGATAGGTTTAGGTTTTGATTTTATGATAATTTAGCTTTAGGTTAGAATTGTTGTACAATTGTTACGATTAGTTTAGGTTTGTTATGAATTTTTGTTGTTATGAATTTGTGATAGACTTTTTACGATTAGTTATGGTATAATTTTTAGGATTAGTTTAATTATTGATGAATTATTGTAGAATCGTTTAGGTTTTGATCGTCAATTTATTTATGTAGATATGTCTCAGAATCAGGAAAACATTGAGTTGAACAAAAAGGAGGGTGATGACAAGAAGAAAGAAAAGTCACCTATGACTTGACACGGAATCACATGTGATGGTTCCGTAAAAAAGAAGGATTCGAAGGTGTTGGTGTACAATCAGTCGAGGTTGAGAAGGAGCGGGAGGACATGCTATTTTGGTCCTCAACCAAAAGCAGGCGCCCCAAGGACTGTAGCGGGCAACCCGATTGACTTGTGTGACGAGGAAGATGAATGAAGTAATGGCTTCTAATGCGTAATTGTGTTTGGATCTTTTTTTATGGTTTTATTATATGTCGCGCACATTTTGCTTAACTTATGGTATTTTGAATAAAAATCGTGTTTTGAATAATTTCGATTAAAAATTGCGTATTCGAATAAAGAATGATTAAGTCTAACGTGAATTTGAATAAAAATTGTGTATTCTAATAAAGACTGATTAAATCTTATACGAAGGAATTCAATATCATAACTTATATAACTGATTCTCAATAATACATGTTCCTAACTTATATAGACGAGTCATTACATTACAGTCGGAAATGTACCTTCCAACTACAACAATTGTCTTACCTTTGAATGAGGTAATTCAAACTTGCTAAACATCAGGACTCAAGCATCCATCTGGCATTTCTATTGTTCAATTCAAAAGATTAAATTCTTGTTAGGATTGGTTTAAATAATGGTATTCAAGTGTCAAAAGAATGAGGTGCATTCCTTGACACTTCAATACCTTTATTTAAACCGGCCTAACAACAAGAACTTAATCTTTTGAAAGGAACAATAGAAATGTCGGACGAATGCTTGAATCCCGTCGTTTAACAAGTTTGAATTACCCCATTCAAAGGAAGACAATTGTTGTAGTTGGAAGGTGCATTCCCTACCTAATCACGATCTTCTGGCAGAATCAGACTGTTGATAATATCTTCAGTTGATCTCAGCAACGTTACCTGCATATCGATCCACTGGAACATGTTGTGCTCCCAAAACATGTTCTTCACGTTTTCGTCGTTCTTTAATTCCACCCAAGTGAATGATATTCTCCCCTCGTCGAGCGTTGGACGTTTATACCAAACATATTTCCCCCTCCTTGTGTCTCTGGGGTTGACTCCTTGGTTGAATTCATTAAGTTGATCCTTGAGACCTCTTAACGTTACACCAAGGCACCAAACCTTCAACCTCTAAGGTTCTCCGCTGTTGAATTGTGCATGAACGTCGATCCACTCGACAATTGTTTCAAATCTACACAATAAGAAATTAAAAATAATCAATGAAAAACTCATTCAAACATTTCATCAAACACTTGTAGTGAAAATTTTACGTAAACCCTAAAAAATTATAAAATTCGATAAAAAAAAAATTTAAGCAATATAATAAGTATTCATAATATTTGTTAATAGCATTTCAGATCTACAACATAACTATATTAAAAAAAAAATCCTAAAATTTTTATAAAATTCGAAAAAAAATAAAATAAATTTAAGCAATATATTTCCATTATAATAAGTATTCATAATATTTGTTAATAGTATTTCAGATCTACAACATAACTATATTAAAAAAAATTCAAAATTTAAAAATTAAACTACAACTAAAATTATAAACATATAAACTAACTAAAATTTATGACAATAGCATAAGTGATAACTTACTTGTGATTTAGTGGAAATTTTTTTGGATGATTTGGTAGAGTTTTTTTTAGAGAGAGAGTAAAAATTGAAATTTTAAGAGAGTGAGTGATGAAAGAGTGGCTTGAAGCTGGGTTCTGACTTGAATATGTTACGACACCAACAACAGTTAACTACCGCTCGCACCAGCGGCAGTTAACTGCTGCTGGTTAGCTTAACGGTAGTTAACTACCGCTGGAGGCTTTTGGGTAATTTTCTTGTGTCACTGTGAAGTTATCAATGTACCAATTTTCTAAGTGGGTTATAATTGCAAAAGAAGCCCAAAGAAAACAAGTAAGCATCATGAAACTGCACTCAAATTGTCGAGACCCCCGGTAGCTCAAGCGCATAAACTCATTTTTTCTCGCAAAATTGGCTGCCAGGACCTGCCGATAAATAAATGAGCTCCATGAGCCTTCTCCATTGTGCCCCCTTTGTTGAATCCATATCAGACATGTGATGACTATATAAAGGTGCATGTGTTCTGCCTCTCTTGGTGGTGCTGCATGTTATTCACCCCCACATTGTTTGAGACCCCTTAATTTTAGGATTTTAGTTAGTCATTTTTTTTAAGGATGGATTTTAGTTAGTCGTCTTGGTTTAAAATGTTGTGAGTTGATCCATTACATTAAAATAAGTTTGTCGCTAAGATTTATATTGTTTTAAGTTTTGACCCCTTACGTTAAAATAAGTCCGTTGTTAATATCAAATTTTAAACCCAACCTAAACAATATTAAATGAGTTCTTAATCCTCCTCTAGCGGTTGCGGGTCGAAGACTCTTCCCCTTCTTAGAACCCCGATTCATATTTTTCATAGAGAAATCTATGATCAACAATAGAACGAGAATTTGCTTTCATTTCAAGCTAACCCTAAACAAAATTGCCCCAAATGAAAAGTTATTTGTATTTGCTACTATTTAATTAGGATTTACTGAGTTATGTTGTTCAAAAAATTAATTATCACAAGTATTAGACGGAATTTATTTAACATTGGATGGAAATGTCAAACTTATTCTAATGTTATTAATGCAAGAGACCAACTAGAAATTTAAAATAAATGTGAAGGGCCAAACATACAGACATACAATTTAGCCTAATTTTTTTTTGCCTTGTTAGTTAAATTGTGGTGGAGATTCTCTATAGAAGGTAGTGTTGGTGTGAGTAGTCTCATAATGAACAAATGGATGATGTGATGATGTTGTGTGCTAATCATAATAACTGTAGTCTTGAATCTTGACAGTAAGTGGAAGTAGGTGGCCTGCAGGCGGCATGCAGTTCTCCTGGTGTTGTAAAAACTTAAATTCTACATATTGATGCCAATTAGTTCTCTTTTTCCATTTATTGGCCATACTATTTATGTAGCTTTTTCAAGAATACTGTTTTGGTTATTAATTGAAGGTGATTATTGACTTTAAAATAGATAGTAAATGTTCTTTTGTTTTGGATGGGAGTATCTATAATTTGAGGCTATATTGTAGTGTGCTGCGTTGATGTTACAGGAATGTTGGCATTTTTTCTTGTATAGGATCTGCCTTTATAGGTGTGGATGTGGTCACAATTGAATTGATGGAGCATTAGGTTGTGGAGCTTAATTATACTTTGTTTGAGTATGAAGTTCTCTTTGATTTCATATAGCAGTGATATCCATCATAAAGTGTGTTGTATATTTGAGTAATGTTTAATGTTTTAAGAAGCCAAACTAGACGATTGAAGTTGACACAAGGGATAATCGAACTTAAGGCTTAAAGAGGAGTACACTCCAAAGTCCCAAACTAACACCACCAAACCAACCCAAGTCCTAGGATGAGTTTTGTTAATTACTTTTTATTCAAAACCAAAATTTACTTAATTTGAGTAAAAAACCATATTTAATCCTTGAGAAAAATTAAAATAATTGAAGTTAGAGTATACTCCTTCCTTCCCTTTTTGTAAGCATCATTTGAACTCACAAAATAAGTGCTTATAAAAATAGATGAAGAGTATAAAATTTATCAATTGAAGGATCTTTATTAGGCATAATGAATGAGATAGTTGAATTGAAACTAATCAAAGCAAAACAGTTTAAACAAACCAAAAGAAAAATGAGAATATGATTTAAAAAAGAGAGAAATGAGACAAAACACAAAAGAGAAATTGAATTAAGTTGAAAGATCATACACATTGAAATGAATAGTAGAGGTTAACATAGAAGCAGGAGTCAATACCCGAACCACACCACCCTAACAAACTAGTGAGATCATCATCACGAATCAAACGAGACGATGACCTTACTAGAAAACCAAAGGTATTATCTGGTGCGCTCTTGACTCCCTCGGTCCCTCTACCCTCCTCACAGACATCAATACCATTTCACAATGTTAATTACTACACTCTCACTCCCATACAAAACACACATCAATTAGTTCTACACAACTTCAATTTTCCAATACACCCCACATACTTAAATTCCCCACTCAAAATCCATCTTTTATTTAAAAACACTCATACCCTTGTTCCTTCCCTTACTACTCTAGTCAATTACCTACAAATCATGTTCTCATAGTTTGAAAATAATTAAATTAGCAATGGAAATTTGAGACGAAAATAATAAAATCAGTCTCTAATTAACTCGTCACTATACTACGTGACAGTAAGACAGATTTCATAATTTTTCGTCAATAATTTCCGTTGATAATTCAACTTTTTCGTACGAATTTCTCTAACCATAACTAAAAATCCATAATCCAAAAGGGGGGAAGGAACAATTTCAATGACTTGAAAAAGGTGTGCACCCTACTTGGAGGGTGCACTAGTGGTTGGTTCATTGCAAGACCCAACAAAGCAATTGTTGTTAGTGCTGCTACAAAGAACACCTTCAATTTGATGCAGGGTATTGCAGAGGTGATTATTGATTGCTGTGACACTTGAAAGGTTAAGCTTTGCAGAAGGAATTGTGCTTGCTAGAACTTGCATTCCCATGACAAGAAGACAACCTGAGTTAGCAGCATTGGCACTAGTAGTAGATGATGGTGTTCCTGTGACACCTTGTTCAGATGATGTATCAGCATTTGATGAAACCATTGGCACTATCATGAATCCTTGTGGAAGAAGTGCAATGCATGAAGGATCTTGTCCACTCATAGCTAGTTGGACCGAATCAACGTCGACTGTCGTGTAGACTACTAAGCTTCCAGATTGATCTGTGCAACTCTCTTGCAGCACTAGCTCTACATTTTGAGATGAGTTACTTGCTACCTGCATGTGTAAACAAATTTAATTATTTCACCTTACTCTCTATAGTCAGTTACTAACTATATCTATAATACACATCAAATCAATACTTACATTTATGCGAAGAAGGGAAATGCAGTTTCCCGGATGTGAACCGTTAGCAATATGAGCCACTTCATTTAATGAGTTTCCATTAGAAAGTGCATCCATCTGTAAAATAAAATAAAATCAAGAATTTAGGTAAATAACTTATTGTAGAGTTTTCATAAAAATGTTAGCGACCGCAATCTAGACTACAATTCCCTGTGATTTTAAGAATGGCGAGGTGATGAATATTTTGTGGTACCTGAGATCTGTGGCGTTCGTCACGAAGGAGATCAAAGACTTTGGTATGAGGATAAGGAAGCCAAGTGGTTGAAACTGCGGCGAGAATCACTCCACTAGGTTGGCCAGGCTCAGTGATTTTCCTAGTTGTGATTCTAACCGTGTCTTCTGGTGAATCTGATATAGCAGTCCATGATTGTCCACCACAAGTGGTCATATTAAGGCTAAAAGTTTTTATCATCCTATTTGCTAATTTCATCAAGCTCTTTCGCGCTTCCAGAGAAGGTATCACTGCAATCCAAAATAAAATGTCAAATATAAAATTTGTTTCGTCGCCCGATTCTATGCTTTAAAGTAATTTTTTTAATACTAAGCGACGAAATTAGAGAAAATTTATTTTAGTTTTGAAATAAAACCTCCAAGATCTGATATGTTTCTAGCCATGAGGCTTGCAACCCTTTCACATTGCCTCTGCAAAACTCCTAACCAACGTTGTGCACCAAATGCCATTCCACTATACACATAGTTACTAAATATTTGATGCACTGGTTTCTCTACAACTTTTGCATGCTCAACCCATGTTACCTGTATACATGATCTTTATTATTTCACTTCCTTATGTTTTTAGAATAGTCAAATACATAACAATGTAATAAAAATATCTAGGACTAATTGTGTACCCTTGAATAGCCATTCGGCATGTCTTGAATCACACAACCAGAGGACCTCCTGCAGTATTTGGGATAAGAGTTCTGAAAGTTTTGGTGGAAGCTATCAACAGGAAAATCAACAATGGCCCAGGTTCCTTCCTCGGCATTTTGCTGACAATACCGAAGAAAATGAGTCTCTCTGGTGGATACCAATGGAGAAAGAACTTGGAATTCTGCGTGCATCTGTTAACAAAAATATGCTATACATTAGTGTTCATTGAATATTCAAATAGCAATTTTGGAAAAACAAAATGATATAAAAAACATTACAAAGGAGATCGTTATAAAACACAAACACGGACATCAGACACAACACAAAAACATGGACAATGTAAACACCAGTATATAACTTGTCAATGTTATGTCGGTGTCTGATACCGACACATGTTGGATACTCAGACCTGTCCTTAATCTGAATTATCATTGTTATACATAGGAATTAGCAACTAATAAGTGAAACTGGTTAATATCATAAAAATCAAGCTTATGAATACAACAATATCTTGAAGCATATCATAAAAATTCAAGCAATCATTTGACACCTACCAGCTGAAGAGTCCCATTTGCATGGCCAGAAGCACCTGAAGCTATAATTTGAACAGTTCTTGCTCTAGCAACAATTGTTGGAAACAATTCCATCCATTTTTGCTATAAAACATACAGGGTAAAGAAAGAAAGAAAGAAAGAAACACAAAATTCATAAGTAACAAATCAAAATAAATTAATAGAGAAGGAAGAAAAGAATGCTAAAAAAAACCAAACAACAAAACTTACAGCATCAAGAAAAGCATCAACAAGAGTAACACTATTCATGATAACAACAGCAGAATCACGTGTAGCTTCATTCCTTAACTCATTCCTTTGCTTAAGATTCAAAGGCCATTGAAAAACCCTAGCATGCTCATCAAAATTAAGAACTTCCCTATCATTCTCGCCGCTACGAATCCAAAGCGGTTCGTTCATTTGACACATCTTAACAAGCTCAGCCATAGAAGAAGCTGCAAGTTCCATAGCAAGTGATTTTTCATCTTCCATTAATAAGAGACCACCCTCTTGAAAATGTGAAGGTTCAGGTGGTAACATAGGGACAGGAATCATTTCTGTGCATGGTGGCATTGGATCAAAGTGCCTTGGATAAATGTTCATGTCCAAATCTAGTGATGGTGGCATAAGAGATGAAGGTGGTGCCATTGTTTGGAGTTGACGACCAGTGTATCTTGATGTTATACAGCACACACGTTCTAGCTGCAAAATATTCACATTCTCAAAATTAAATCATGCATTTTTTTTTTCTTTCCTTAAAATTTATTAATTCTTCTTTTTCTTTGTTTTTTTTCTTTTAATATTTGAGATTAGGTAATAGAATTTTTTTTTTCCCGTGGCTAATCAATTTATTCGAGGTTCAAGAAAGTGATATAAACCGTTACTAATGAAAAAAATCAACTACTCCCTTCGTCCTTGCACATTTTTCATTTTCCACATTTCTTAAGAAAAGTTGTTAGTGCAATTAATGTGTGTATTTTTTGTGTTAATATTATCAAATTGTCCTTTGTTTGTATGTGTATTAAATTTGACTTTTCATATTTTAAGACAAGTTAGTAGTATTAATTAGGGGTATGTTTAGGAAAGAAAAAAAATAAACGCATCTAGTAATTTGAAAATAGGTGTATATTTAGAGACAAATTTTTAGTCAAAATCGTGCTTAGATATATGAGCAGAGGGAGTAGTAAATTAACCTTTAGAAAATTTGTCTTGAAAATTTTTGATTAAGTAATAATTACACCACTTTTTATAATTTAAAGTTAACTGTTTTGATTGCTTAACCAATACCGTGAGGGTACTGTTTAGAATTCTCCAAAAAAAAAAGTATCCACCTAAAGTATTCTCCCTTCGGTTCTATTTATAAAAGAAAGTTAGGTCAACAAAAGTTAATGTATTTGGACTGAATTTTTAACTAGATACATCCGTTTTTGTTAACCCAAGTTTCTCTTATAAACAGGACCGAAGGGTGTAGTATGGAAATAATAAGCGGCCTCTAAAATTTATGAAAATTCGTCTTATAAAGTTCTACTGTTAAGATGCAATTAATTTACGGGTCATGCTAACTTGTGCCCTTAGGGCACATGTTAAGGATTCCATAAATGATAAATATTTATTACAAAACATTAATTTTTAATTTCTAGAAGAATAAATTAGCACAATTTCCTAAACAAAATTTTCACTTTAGATTCCTTAGCATGTACCCTAAGGGCACATGTTAGCATTTCCCTTAAATTATTAACTAGATGAATTTTCACATAGCTAGTCATATTTAATCTATGCAATTTCAATAAAATAAAAGAAGTAAACCTATTGTCTAAATTACCATTTATGATTGATTAATTGGGTTATTGGAAATATAAAAGTTGAATTAACTAACAAATATTTTAGAGGTATAAAAAAATATCAATAAAATAAAAGAAGGAAACCTATTGTCTAAATTACCATCCATGATTGATAAATTGGGTTATTGGAAATATAAAAGTTGAATTAACTAACAGATATTTTAGAGGTATAAAAAAATATGACTTACTTTCCAAAGGGGAGTACTCAAAAGACCACTTATTATTTTATACATTTTAAAGATTATTTAAGAGAGAAAATAATATTAATTCTTGTTAAAAATATATAGTTGATTTGTTTTTTTATTTGTTACGCATTCATCCACTTAACATTTTTTGTTTATCTTATTTACATTATTTGATCTATCTTATTTACATTATTGAATCTTTTTTTTTCTTTCCAAATTCTTAAAGTGAAGAATTTACATATATAGGCTTCATCAAAAAGAAAACAAATACATATCATATGAGATAGTATCACATTATATACAGCATGATCTTCAAAGAGATTTTCAATTAAAATTATAGAAACAAAAGTATTTATTTTAAAAATGAAATAAAAGTTAAATATATATACCTCTTCTTTTAACCGGGCATTTTCAAATCGAAGTTGATGATCATCAAAGCCCATATCAGGGCCCATTATACATGGCCCACCACAATTAGGACATAAAATATTACGTAACGCCGATTGTAGCCTATAGTTCTCATTCTTCAAACTCTCATTCTCTGCTCTAAGTATCACATTATCAGAACGATCTTGTTGTGCCTATAATAATAACAACAATAACATCTCCCAAAATTAGTGAACAATTAAAATATGCATTGATTTATTATCAATATACTCAACCAATAATTAATCAACCGTATAGTACTAAACTATGATACGTTTCTATTCTAAGAATAAATACTTAATGGTTTTGAAAAATTAATACCCGTTTGAAGTGTAACCCTAGTAATGATGATATATAGCAATAAATATGAGTAGCGTTTGGAGACCACATGTGACAGGTAAGGTTAAATGCGTTACATTAATGGAATACAGACTGTATATGATGGACAACACCAATAACCATAACTATATGAAATGAAAATTGAAAACTCTTTTCTTATCACTTCCTAGTAGTAATAGATGTTTGTTCATAGCTGAAGTATTTTTAATGCAAAAACCAAAAGAAAACGCGTTTTTTACTTGGGAAACGTGCAACGTTAAATATTTAATGTACCTCTAATTAATAAAGACCTTGTACAACAGTTTAGGGTTTTTATTTAATTTTCTCACATTCATTTCGTCAAAGGTTATATAGAAGAAGAAAAAAGAAGAATAAACGTTTAATGGAAAGTTGAAAAGTAATGTAATAAATAAAGTTTAAACTCTTGATCGTGTACCTTCATCTGAGTTCGACGATTCTGAAACCAGAACTTAACCTGGCGTGGTTTCAGTCCCAAATCATGGCTTAGTTTCAGTCTTTGTTTATCATCTGGGTGTGGACATTCCTTGAACAAACTGCATATAATTTATAGTATAATAATCATTTTACACATGCAATAATTTAACCTTAATTTTTTTTTAGGGTTTAAAAAAATATATACTAATATGTCACACTTTAATTAATATCAAGGTTTTTATGTCTCTCCAACTGCAACGAGACTATAGTTAAAGCAAGGTCAACCATATGTTAGGTCATATAGTTTTTCATATATAATATCATGGAAAATATGCGACTGCGACTTTAATTTAAAACCTTGTTATCACTGTATGAATAAAAAATAATAGAGAGAAAGAGAGATCTAGCAAAAATATAGAGAGATTTTAGTATTATACGCTTCCATTTCTTGGATCTGACGAGCAGTGTGTCGATGATAACGTTTCTTCTTTGTAGCTTGTTGTTCATTATTAATCTCTTGTTCATTTCCTGACTTATCTTCAACTTGTTCACTACCTGAACCACTTTGATCCATTATCTCTTCTTTACCTCTCAAAATTCCTTCTTCTTCTTTCTGTTCAAAAAGTTACAATGAGATACAAAATGCAAGTGAAAAAAAAGTGAAAAGCTTTGTAATAAATAGTAAGAATATTACCATGGAAGAAGGAAAGGGTTGAAAAGGCATGGTTGACATGAAGTTGAAGTTAGAGTTATGGATCGGAGAAGAGAAGAGAGATTCTGAGTTTACTACTACATTCCCTCCCATTGTTGGCATAACTTGACAATCACCATACATTTTTCTTAACCACACTGTTTTTTACTGTGCTTTCTGTGAGAGAAACTTAATAATTTACTTCAGTTGAACCAAACCTGATGTTAACATCAAAAAATAAAACTTTCCTGTATCAGAATCCTAACAACAAAAAAAACATTCTTATTTAACATATATGTTATAGTAAAACATGGTCTAGTGTAGAAGAATCTTTTCACAGAGATTTTTTAACGTGTAAGAAAAAAACAAAACCAAAGTGAAAAGGAAAAAAACATAGTTTAGGTTTTAGAGAGTATACCAGCAGGACCATGAGAAGGGTTCAGAAACTGGTTTTGAAAATGAAGTGAAAGGTTTTGCTTTTTGAAGATCTTTGTTCACTCACACATGTACACCACACAATGAGACAGTGTGATGAAATGAAAGGGGTCCCTTTTCTTAGTTGTTTCTTTACCTTATCCTAGATAGTTTCTACGTTATGTTACTCTCTCTCATACAATGAAATGCTGTTATTATTCATTTCATAGTAATCCCTAGTCTCATCTTTTACTATATAAATTATAAATTCAAAAATAAAATAACATATAAAGCTCAAACATTGACACCGGATACAACACTCATACGTCGACACGTTTAAAATTTTGAAAAATGACATAATTTAATATAATCACAAGTGTTGGTGTCGGGCACCAGGACACGCCTTCAATTAGAAGTGTCTGGGCAACAGAGTTACCAGCTAAGAAACTAAAAAAGCATTAAAAATCCATTTTGAAAAGTGTCCATGCAACATATGTACAAGTTAAGAAACTAAAAAAACGTTAAAAATCCATTTTGTATTGAAAACGATAAAACTTTAACGTTTAAGATATCAAATGCATTATTTGCAAGACAAAACTACTATGTTTAGGGTTTAGTCGAGTGTTAGCAACATTTTTTTTTGGTTAATATTCTCTCTAACACTAACTAAAAGAGTGAATGTTAAAATATAAGTCGGATCAGAAAAGGAGTGATCGTAACCAATTTATCTGAGAAATACTTGGCTGGCTTAGTTACAACCCTAAATTAAAAGTAATTATGTACATACATGAATGGTAAAACTTAAAAAGAGAAATAATTTAGTCATATCAGTTGGTATTATACTAGAACTAGAATGGATGTAGTTTGCTAAAAAAAAAAAAGAATGGATGTAGTAAATCGTAATAAATAGGTAAATTTAATTATTTACTGTTTCGTTCCACATGGCGCTTTCTGAATGGGGTTTTCTATGCGTTGCGTTTCCCACACCCCTTTGCTTTACGTTCAGAAGTCAAACCTTTTTATTTCTCTCAACTACTCTACCTCACGCTCTCTTTGGTGAGTAAGTAGGGATCGGATCCTCATTGGTATCCATTTGTATATTTGTAAGAGAAAATATACGTTAAAAAATTGTTTTTCTTAATAGACTAAAACTAGTGTTCCATCATTTTGTGTTATGTGATTAGAGTTAAAATCAAGTTATTGGCGAATTCGAATTAATTCAAGTTTGAGCAATAGAAAAGTTTTGAATCGGAATTTGAGTCTATTTACAAGCTGAACAATTTTTTATCGAATTAAGTTGGTATATGTAAAGTCAAATTCCATTCGACTCATTTTCAGTCTTAATTACACTGCTTACTTTTCTTTAATATGTCATGAATGAATATAAAATGGGACAAAGAGTTAATAGAAACTACCTCAAAACACAAGATGTCTTGAAGAGACAAAATACAATTACAATTCACAAAGCAAAAATTGCCAACCAAAACCAAATCAATAACATATTAACACTAAATCAACTCATAATAGTGCCATTAAAGAATACGCATAATACTTATAGTCAAATACTTCAAGCACATAATAATTTTAGCATATTATATTTTGACAATCTCCTTTTTATTGGAAAATATTGGCATTTTGAGCTTTTTTATAGAGTTCACACACAATTCAAGCCATCCAACCTGCATCCATTATCCTCTAAAAAAACTTCATGCATTATTACTTTGTGCACCTTGCGTGCCAAACATCAAATGAGTGAGTATGTTCTATAAAAAATGTTATGGATACTCTATTTTTAACGTTCATTCTTTTATTGAATGAAATTATTGTATGACCTACCATCTTAAGTGGAGCCTATTTTTAAAGTGTGATATCCATCATGATTTAAGCCAATAAAAAAATGAGTGGTGAAAAGAACGTTGAAAAGAAAGTGTTGTTAACACTATTTGACATGATACTACACGTACATATCCTAATAGAGACTAAATTTTACTCCCTTCCTTCATTTTCAAGTGTCACATTTGAAGGAGAAATTTATTCCTATTTAATTGTCATTTTTATGCAACATTATCTATTGATTTCTCATTATTACCCATAACCATCTATAATAGAGGGATAAATAAATGAAATGATATGATATGATGAATGATTAAGGAGAATATATGTAAAATATAGATAATGATGTCAAAAGTAATAAATTTTAACATCGTAAGCTCAACTCAGTTGGTAGAAACACTGCACAAAATATGTAAGGGTCGGATTTCGAACCCCGAACACTTCACTTATTCATCTTAAAACGTGAATTTCTAACCACTAAACTACTTGAAAGAAAAAATTATTTATAATCTAAGTACCTGTAAAAATATTACCAAAACTCGAACGCTCTACACATAAATGGTGAGAAATTTCAAGCAAACCACAATACATAGCACATTGTAGATCCTTAGAATTTTGCTCTTTTTTCCCTCCTATTTTGGTGTAAGAAAATCATATGTAATTATTTTTATTTATTGTTTTCATATTCTCGCATCATGCAACCAAAGATATGGTGAATTCTGTTGGAGGTTAACCAAAAAAAATATTCTGTTGGAGGGTGTACGACACGCGCTTTGTTGATCGTGGTTTCTTTTGTGGGAAATTTTCACCTTGGAAGAGAGAGCAAGCGAAATTAATATTGACTTGCAAAAGAATAGAAGCGTTGAAGAGAAAGAATCAGAAGTCATGAGTATAAGTAGGGTCAAATAGATCACAACCGTTAATTTACCAAAAGTGGTCCCCATGAAATAATCCAACGTTTTTGTACTTCATCAGAGATTTGCATGGTGGTGGAAATAGTGATGGGGCCAAGGAAAGAATAGAGTGACTTGTATTTATTGATTTTTGACACTGAAACCGGTGAGATCCAAGGGTGTCAATTTCAAATAGGGACCACACACTATAGATCAAAAATAAACCTCTACTATCGGAAATTTAGAATTAAATTTGGTATAGATACTAGACATATATTTATTGCTTTGGAAATTTAATTATGAAATTCTGTAAGAGGTTTTAAATTTTACATAATGATGATGAGGGGTATAGCCAAAGTTCAAGGTTTGTTGTTGGGTCAAATATGTCATATTGTGTTGCTTTCAAAAGGATTTTTTAGTTCATTTTAAAACAAGGACTTCATAGTATGTGGTTGAAGATGGAGTAGATAGATACTAGATGCAAAAAAGGGCACATTGTATAATGTGATTAAGTGGAAATTGTCGAGCATTTAGGGGTATTAATTAAGAGTTGTTTTGTTGGGGGTAATGTTTCTGTTTGGGGGATAATTCTCCAAGGGAGAATGATAGTACACTCCCTCCACTCCTATTTACAAGAGAAAGTTGATTTTTTAAATACATTGAATAATGTATGTATCTAGTCAAGAACCTAAATCAAATACATAATTATTTAATGTATCTAAAAAGTAAATTGTCTCTTGTAAATAAGACCGGAGGGAGTAATAGGATAGAAATTAGTTGAGTGAGTAGATATGTTAAGAAACAAAAATAGAGTATGATTAGTGATGTTTTTGGGAAATAATAAAGGTGTGATTCGACTTACGATAAAGCAAGGAAAAATAGCTGGTCGTGAGTTTAATTCAGTTGGTAGAAATATTGGGTTTGGGGTTCAAACATTGGTCACCAAAAAAAAAAGAATTACAAAAATGATGTTTTTACACTTCATATTATTCGATACTCATTCAACTAGCGATGTACGATGTATGCAGATCTATCAAAATGGACTAGGCCCATCGGGCCCCTCCCTCGGCCCTCTATTTTATTGTGGATCGGGCCGTAAAAAAGCATGAAAAAACGACCCTGTCTTTTTTGGCAAGCCCATTGAGCCTGCATTTTACATGGGTCGGCCACTAGGCTTGCTGGTTGGCCCTTTAAAAAAATAAATAGCTTCTAAAATAGTTTTACTAGGTAAGACTGAATTATTTTATTATGTGATATTGAATTTTGTTGTCTTCGAGGTTCACTTTGTGAGTTGTGATAAATACTCTATTTTTGCATTGATTCTTTTGTGCTATTTATCCTTATGAATGTTGAATTAATAATGTTTTATATATCATTTAACTAAACTTACGAAGACATGTTATTTATTTGATGTATAATAATTTATGTAGTATATTTTATTAAAAAAGATATGAGATATGTAGCTTTATTGTTCATTGCATCGACTTTTTTTTGAGAAAAAAAAAACAAAATAATACATTTTAAAATATGGGTCGGGTTGGCTCATCAGGCCGTGTAGCCCACTACTAATTGGGTTGGGCTCGATTTTGGTAGCCCATGAATCAACTGGGCCGATCCACTCTGACCCATTTATATGAGTTGGCCCACCATGCCGGGCCGGCCCATTTGACAGTTCTAGATGTATGTTTGGTCACAACTCATACAAATGATTTGGACACATGTACTAGAATACAAGAATTTCTACGGTACATTCAACGATTCAATATCAATTTTTTAGTATTTTTTTTATTACTCATAATAGTAAATATTGGATTTTTTTATGATAAATTATAAAAATCCAGTATAATTAGGATCGTTTAAAACCAAACAAACTCAAATTGAAAACTGCAAAAGAATTATGTTTGATTGGGATGTGTTAAGACCATTTTTTGACTCAATTGTGCGGTTCAATTCACAATTTTTATTTTACCAATCGACTCAAACTAAACCAAACCGCATAAAGTAACATCACATGTTACTTAGCCCAATCAACTTAACCCATGTTACTTAACTTAATCCAATCTATCTCTAGATATAAAATTGAATTCGACTCTTTTTGGTTCCACGTTAAAATCATTACATTTATGAATTAGAATTTAATCGCAAAAAGAATGCAAAGTTCTACAAAATACATTAGTTATTTATGATGTTTTAATCATGTTCATGATGTACTGATGATAAATAGGAAATGTCAATTGAGTATATTAGTTAATTGTTGATGATCCTATATGTAACGCCCCTATAAGTTGTCTAAAATTATCACTAGAGCGTTAACATTTTGTCCTGGATACATTAATTTACAATACATAATTGAAGTCTGAAATAGCAGGTAACATACACATGTCTCAAAATACATGTCAAGCTGATCAAGTTTAACTAAATACAGCAACTAGAATAAATATCTTGGATTCAAATGGGTCATCTACTTGGATTGTATTTTAATGACCTAAGGTACGATTTGAATGGACCTGCTCTGATACCAAATGTAACATTCACACTAGATTTATCTAGAATATATAACATACGTGTTAAACTTAGAACTCAATACATTAAAATTATAACATAAGCAAATTTCGTATGAATGAATCACATTAAATTCATACTTTCATATATCAGACAATTACGTACATTTTAATAATTATACATAATACAAGAGTTACATATGAACCATGTTTATGCACCTAGGCGCCAAGACGTGGCCAGAATGTGCAGTTTGCTTGTTTTTCAAGCTGGACCGGTGCAAAAATCTCAGTTTTATTCTCTTAAACCCTAAGTAATCATTTGCTATAAATAAAGACCCTTGCACACATTATTATTTATTTACAAAGCTAGCGGTTCAAGGCAATGGTCAAGCATCAGAGTTTCAAGGAATGATTTCTTCCTTATCTTGTTCTCTATAGGGTATATTTTTCTATTGTTGTCTAGTGATGTATGTTGTCATGAGCAACTAAACCTCTTCGATTAGGGTTCTAAGATTAACATCTTCTTATTTGATGGATTTTTTTAATAAAGTTTATATTCAGTTATGACTTTTATATTGTGTCTGATTTAAATTGTCTCTACCTATTCTTGATGCTTTTTCAACTGAGAATTTGTAGTTGGTACATGAACATCGAACACGACACTGTCTTGCTGACACCACTAATTGTTTGAGAAAATCACATAATTCAGTGTAATTATATGTGTCGTGTCGTGTCGGTGTCAGACACGACCGAAACACATTTAATTCAAGAAGTGTTTGTACTTACGAAACTGAATCATCAAGTAATATTACATTATAGTACCAAAATCAAACTCTAAGGATAAATACGAAGAACAATGACAATATAAATATTACTAAGCTTCTAACATTGAATGATGTTGATTTGTTGTAGAAAAAGTCATTAAAATAAAAATATGAAAGAGAAATATAACAAAAAGTAGGAAAATAAATTTGTTCAAGTTAAAATTCTTACAAGATTCAATTGAAAAATTCATAGGTCAAACATTGCATACAATCGATCGATAACAAATTTATGATGTCTAAGTCTCTAACATTACATGTTGTTGATTTGTTTTAATAGAATTATGTAACACCCATACTAAATTGTCTAGAATATTTAGTAAATGTATTAAACATAAAGTACTGCATACATTCAAATTTACAACAATAACAAGATTCTTCTTAATGAAATATGGATTTACTCGTCTCGTGCATGTGATAAAGTACCAATAGTGTGTACATACATAAGTCTAACTATATTCAAAGCACCATTGACATGTACATAATATATAACAGCTGACTGGAACAATATTACCACATGACAAGTTGCCTATGGTTTGAGGAACATATTATAGTGCTTTCAATTGAGTCGTTGTATGTCACTTTTATCCTAGATCATGCAACTTCAAGGTATTTTAAGTGTTTTGTAGTGAGAAATCATGTAAATCAACAAATCAAGACATCACGTGAAGGATCAAGGATATGAAGTTAAATACCAATGGTTCCAAGAAGGTTTGAAAACAATACAAAGTGAAGAAAATTCATTTTAGGTTTCTAAGAGTTGCTATTTTTGTTATTTTTGCGTGAGATTACTGAAGATTTTATTCACGTGACTTGTGGTCCAAGAGTCGTGTGTTTCTAAAAGATGCAGAGGCGATTTAGCTTTGCCTTGTTTCTTAAGTATATTGTTGCAACATTTAAGGAAACAATATATATGCTTCTAGAATCTTTTGGAGACTGAATATATGATTTGGTATGCTGATTTTTAGCCTATGACGAAAAAACTCATGCTGCTGAATGGCTATATAAGGAAGACTCATACCCTAGTTTTATTCACCAATTCAATGTTATTGAATCGAGTCTTTTAAGGTTTCATTGTTAAGCCTTGTGCTTTCTTTTGTGAGCCTCTCTTTGTATCATATTGATGCACTAAGCAGGACATGTAGTTGAGTTGTATCAAAATCATAACTTTACAAAATAATTTTTATAGGGTCTTACGTCATTGTTATTTGTAAGTCTTTCTTTTATCACCTTGATATATGTTAAGAACTGTGTTTTATTGAGTTGTAAGTTGTACTGCTCATAAGCTTTGAAGCACGAAGGTAGTTTATGTTTATGTTTGAAGGTAACTTCATCTTTTTGAGCTGTAATCAGATAACCACAGGGGCTGTGATTGATTGAGGGAAGTGAGATGGGTTCTCAGATCTAGGAGTTCTTAGGTTGAAGTCAATACAGGTAGGTCCTAGGTCTAGAGTTGTAAACGAGGAGTTTGCTGAGAACTTAAAATAAGGACTACACTAGTGAATTTCCTTCCTGGGTTGGTAGCCCCCAGATGTAGGTGAGTTGGGCCGAACTGGGTTAACAAACCAACTGTGCCTTTTACTTTTTTGTCCTTTATATTTTCCTTGTGCTGTTTGTTTTCTGCTAGCTGGATGTTGAAACATCTTACTCGATATTTTGTTTGTGTCTGATGTTGAAACATCGGATAAAACATATGAAAGCTAGCCTGCCAGAATTTCAATTGTCCTTAACTACAACTCAGTAACCACTTGTTTTAACATTATGTATCTTATTGCTGTTCAAAATTCAAGTTCTCCCTCTCATTCTCTTCAAATTTTATATCAGTTGTTCATAAAATTATATCATCATTTGTCCTTAACTACTCATTATGTTCATCACTTGTTCAAACATTGTGTATCTTAATCTTGTTTAAACATTATGTATCTTATATCATCACTCTAATTCTCCCTCTCTGTTTTGTTCAAATTTTATTCTGTTGAGCAATAGTTGATATGGAAAGTAGTTCAACAACACCATCATCATCTAATGTTGGTGATTCTTCTAATGTTGCACAATCTATTGCTTTCTCTGTTGAGTTTTTCAAACCATACCTTCTTGACATAGGATGGAAGTATAACAGTTTAAGGGACAAGAGTAATACGAAAAAAGTCACGCATGATTATTGTTTGTTGAAGTTCAATGGAGGAATTTCTAGGGCCAAACAACATAAAATGGGAGTGTCGGGAAACGTTAAAGCTTGCACAAAGACACCAAAAGAGGTGAAATTAATTTTAAAAGCTAGTGAATAAGCTAGATTGGCAAGGGGGAAATCCAATTCAAATGAGGATCACGAAGATGATGATGAGGCAACACGACTTCAAGAGATTGTAGGGTTGGCAAGTGGGAAAAGGCTAAGGACTGAAATGGGGAGTAATCTGGCTGCCAAGAAGGGTAATACAAAAGGTCCATTGGATATAATGTTCTATCAAAAAGATGAGGTAACAGTGGAAAAAGGAAAGCAAGCAAATGTGAAAGAATTTGATAAGGAAGCAAGAGAAAATGCTAACCAGTATATAGCTCGCTTTTTTTAGTTAAATGGAATTGCTTTCAACGTTGCAAAATCAAAAGTTTCAAATTGATGGTTGAAGCAATTGGTCAATATGGTCATCACTTAAAGCCTTCTTCCTATCATGAGTTGAGAAACCAATGTCTTAACAGAGAGTTGAAAAATACACATAAAATATTGGAGACTAACAAGGCGGAAGCGGCAAAATATGGTTGTTCCATAATGTCTGATGGTTGGAACGATACAAAGGGAAGAACATTAATTAATTTTTTAATCAACTCTCCAGCAGGTAATATGTTTATTAAGAGTATTGATGCTTCCTTACATATGAAAAGCAGAAAAGCAATTTTTGAGATGTTGGATAAATTTGTTGGGTAGATTGGCGAAAGCAATGTTGTGCAGCTGGTTACAGACAACGGGAGCAATTATGTTTTGGCTGGTAAAGTTTTCTACTTTATGCCAAACATATTATGTATCATTAAATTCTTTAATTTTCTTCAAAAATATTTTTGTATAGGTAAACTTCTGCAAGCTTCGAGACCTAAAATATTTTGGACTCCATGTGCTGCACATTGTGTAGATTTAATACTAGAAGAGATTGGAAAGATTCCAAAAGTAAAGAAGGTTATAGCACAAGGAATTAGTCTTGTCGGTTTCATCTATAAACATTCTTTGGTTTTGAATTTGTTGAGGGAGAAATTTGAAATGGAGTTGATTTGACATGGAGTCACAAGGTTTGCAACAAACTTTCTTCAATTGCAAAGGTTGCACAACCTAAAACAAGAAATTAGAACCATGTTCACTTCTCAAGAGTGGTCGGACTTAAAGGTGAGTGATGAAGCCAAGGGTATGAAGGAAACTTCTATTGTTTTTCAAGTCTCATTTTGGGATGATATTGTTTATGCTCTTAAAGTTATGGGGCCTCTTATTAAAGTACTTGGGCTGGTTGATAATGAAAAAAAATCTCTGCAATGGGTTTCATATATCAAGCAATGGTGGACGCAAGGAATCAAATTAAGAAAAACTTCAGTGACAATGAAAGCAAGTACAAACCAATCCTTGATATTGTTGACAGAAGGTGGAGTAATCAGCTACATCATCTATTGCATGCAATTGGACATTATCTAAATCTGAAACACTTTTATAACAATCCACAAATTCATAAATGACGAATATGATCCATAGTTTGTTAATGATTGGGGGATGAAGAAAAAGAGGATGAAGAGGAAGAGGATGAGGCAGAGCACATGAATGGAGGAGGAAGTGGAAGCGATGATGAAGATTTTCATGATTATTGAATTTGAACTTTTATTTCATGTTGAGTACTTTTGTTACTTTAAGCTTTAGAGGCTTAAAGTGTTGGCTATCTTGAATTTTATTACTATTTCTTGCAAGTATGTTCTTATGTTTTACATAAGACATGTTTAATTTCAAATTATGAATACATTATGAATTTTGAGTAATATGTAAGTTGTTTTAGTATTTCTTTTTCAACATTATAGTATTTTAGTATTAAATATATTAGTGTTCGCGTCATGGAATAGCGCCTGCTATGCGCCAACATACCGCGTCGCGTCAATTTTAAGGGTGGCCGCACCCACCGCTTTTCCACTTTGATAATAGAGCTATAAATAGAGACCTTTGAACACATTATTATTCATTTACAAAGGTAACAGTTCAATGCAAGGGTCAAGCATAAGAGTTTCAAGACATGATTTCTTCCTTCTCTTGTTCTCTCTAGGGTATATTTTTCTATTGTTTTGTAATGATGATTGTTGATGTGAGCAACTAAACCTCTTCGATTAGAGTTCTAAGATGAACTCCTTCTTATTTGATGGATTCTCTTAATAAAGTTTATATTCGGTTATGATTTTTGTATTGTATTCGATTTAAATCGTCTCTACCTATTTTTTATGATTTTTAACTAAGAATATGTAGTTGGTACATAAACACCGGACACGACACTGACATGCCGACACCGTTAATTTTAAATCACATAATTCACTGTAATTATATGTGTCGGTGTCATCTAGAAGGCAGACACGACCGAGACACGTCTAATTCAAGAAGTGTATGTGCTTACGAAACGGAATCATCAAGTAATACTACATTGTAGTAACATAATCAAACTCAAAGGATAAACATGAAGAACAATGGCAATATAAATATTTCTAAGCTTCTAGCATTGAATAGTGTTGATTTGTTGTAGAAAAAGTCATTAAAATAAAAATATGAAAGAGAAATATAACAAAAAGCAGGAAAATACATTTGTTTAAGTTAAAATTCTTACAACACTCAATTGAAAAATTCATAGGTCAGACATTGCATCCAATCGATCGATAACAAATTTATGAAGTCTAAGTCTTTAACATTGCATGTTGTTGATTTGTTCTAATATAATTTCGTTACACCTATGCTATACTAAACTGTTGAGAATATTTAGTACGCGTATTAAACATAAAGTATTAGATACATTAAAATTTACAACAAATAACAAGACTCTTCTAAATGAAATATGAATTTACCCGTCTCATGCATATGATAAAGTAGCACTGATGTGTACAAAATATATAATAGCTGGCGAGATCAATACTGGCACATGACAAGTTGTCAATGGTTTGAGGAACATATTATATTGTTTTCACTTGAGTCGTTGTAATTCACTTTTATCGTAGATCATGCAACTCCAAGGTGTTTTAAGTGTTTTGTAGTGAGAAATCATGTAAATTAAAAAATTAAGACATCACGTGAAGAATCAAGGACATGAAATTAAAGACCAATGGTTCCAAGAAGGTTTTTGAAGACAATACAAATTAATGAAAATTCATTTGAAGTCCCTAGGAGTTTCCAAGCGGAAGAACGATCGAAAACAGGACAAAAACGGAAGAAATTGGGCAGGAGGAGTTGCCGCAGGCGCCAAGGCGCCCAATTGCGGCTAGAATGGGTAGTTTGCCTGTTTTTCAAGTTGGATCAATGCAAAAATCTTAGTTTTCTTCTCTTAAACTCCAAGTAATCATTTGCTATAAATAGAGACCCTTGCACATATTATTATTCATTCAGAAAGCTAGTGGTTCAAGGCAAGGGTCAAACATCAAAGGTTCAAGGCATGATTTCTTCCTCTTCTTGTTCTCTCTAGGGTTTGTTTTTCTATTGTTTGGTAATGATGTTTGTTGACATGAGCAACTAAACCTCTTTGATTAAAGTTCGAAGGTGAACCCCTTCTTGTTTGATGGATTCTCTTAATAAAATTTATATTCAATTGTGATTTTTGTATTACGTCCTATTCAAATCTTCCCTACCCATTGATACTTTTTCAACTGAGAATCCGTAGTTGGTACATAAACACTGGACACGATATTGACACTGCTAATTGTTTGAGAAAATCACACAATTCAATATAATTATATGTGTCAGTGTCAGACACGACCGAGACACGTTTAATCCGAGAAGTGTCTGTGCCTAAGAAACTGAATCATCAAGTAATACTACTTTAAAGTTCCAGAATCAAACTCATAGGATAAACACGAAGAACAATGACAATATAAATATTTCTAAGCTTGTAACATTGCATGGTGTTGATTTGTTGTAGAAAAAGTCATTAAAATAAAAATGTGAAAGAGAAATATAAGAAAAAGCAGGAAAATAAAATTTGTTCAATTTAAGATTCCTACAAGATTCAATTGAAAAATTCATAGGTCAAAGATTGCATGCAATCGATCGATAACAGATTTATGAGGTCTAAGTCTCTAACATTGCATGTTGTTGATTTGTTCTAATATAGTTTTGTAACACTCATATTAAACTGTCTAGAATATTTAGTACGTGTATTAAACATAAAGTACTAGATACATAAAAATTTACAACAATAACAAGATTCTTCTGAATGAAATATGGATTTACTCGTCCCATACATCTTATAAAGTACCACTAACGTGTACATAAATAAGTCTCATTGTATACAAAGCACCACTAGAGTGTACATAATATATAACAACTAACGAGATCAATACTGGCACTTGACAAACATACATAAATCACTCAGCTTCTTTCTGCTAATTTTTATCACGAGCAGCCTGCTTATCTGAAATAAAATAAAGTGATTGGGGTCAGACATGATGTCTCATTGAGTTCCACCTATCCTAGGTTGTAGACAATCTCGGGGAACCTATGATCTTCATCGGTCTGTACTTATACCTAAATTGGGATTTACTATTCTGCTCTGCATATCTTAGCGATTGGTGGAAAACTAAGATCACTAACGTTATGCTATCATAGTTCTTGTCAAATTCATATCATGATTCATAAAGTATTATGTTAGAAGCTTAGTGTGAAAAAACAATATTATCTAAGTTCATTTTACATAATGGATCCTAGTGAAGTAACCCCAGATACATCCCCATAACATAACCGATGATAATTCATATCGTATCAGGCTAACATCAAACTCCTCTTGTTGTCGTGCGGGTCATCTTTATGGAATGTATCTCGTCCCACTGGCGTGAACCTTTCGTGCCCCACTAGCGTGGAAAACTGAAGACACGACTAAATCATATTCTTAAATATATTAAACTAATCATAAAGACAATAATTTCATTTATACTTGTAATTAATTACCCCTGATTAGTAACCTACCCGCATCATAACGTACTGGTAGGTTATATCTCTCGTTATTGCATATTGTGTTACTTGACTGTTAAGCTTAATTCTCCATGTAAATAAGTTATTCGGAATGTAGAAGCAAGTCCGTAATTAATTTAAAAGGTTTGAGGTTTGCTGAGGGTGTAATTGATTACAAATTTAGCAAAGAAATAGAGCAAAATCAAATAAAGTTGATAAAGATACTTACAATACAATAAATAGTTGATGATTTATCTTCTTGTTATGGAGTCTAGCGAGAGATTAGAATAGAGAAAAAGTGGAAGATGAAAAAGTTTGTTTGTAGAGTAGAGAAAATATTGAGAGTTTGTTATGGTTGTAGCGGGGTCCAAAACAAAATTGATTCCAATTTCTCAAATGAATTTTTTCTTGAAGGATCAATTTCTCAAATGATGATGAGAATTTTTTTACCTCATATACATGAGTTATTTATGATGTTTTTATCATGTTCATGATGTACTTATGATAAATACGAAATGTCAATTGATTATATTAGTGAATTGTGGGTTATTGATGATCCTATCAATCTTAAAAGTGATCATGTCAACAAAGTTGTAGTTTTTGTATTGTCTCGCAAGAAAAACCCAATCAATCAAATCAATCTAAAATGCATTGATTGAATTTAGTTTTATTCAGGTTTTATAAAGTCAACCGAACCAAACTAGACCACATACTTTTTTCTCTTACGGATCAGATAACTTTTAGCTTCGAAACTGAACCAAACTGCATCGTAAACACCCCTAAATATAATGCTTATAAACAATGAAATCATTTTTTGTTTCTTATGAAATAATATTTCCTTAAATACGAAAATTGATAAATAAATCTTTGATTCATAAAAATGATCATTAATTTATTGATTTAGAAAGAAAATATACCAAAAACACTTCAATTATCAATGTATCGTAGAAACTACCTAAAAATACATCTAATTTTTTTAGGGCAACAAAATTATGTCATTTCATGAACAACAATATCACAAACACAACTTGGTAAATTAACAAAAAATTGAGGATTAGTCGTATATGTAGCCACCTGAGTCAAGCTATGAGCCGCTTTATTAGCTTGCCTCCTAGAAAACACAACCACGAAGTTTGGAAAGACATCATTTTTTATTCTGATACAATTTTGGACTATGTAACCTAACTAAGTTAAATTCGCTTCTTTACCATTGAAACTATCAACCATGGTTTTAGAATCAAGTTCAAATATAAAATTGTCCACATCGATCTTTCAACCAACCCATGGTGTGATAAAGTCCATATGCATCACCTTCCGTGACATTTAGCTTAGCATCAATTTTAATGATTTTAGCCTTTAAAAACTACCCACACACATCTCTAAGACGCATACCAAGGCCAATACCTTTTGTCATTGAAAGATGTGTTCATTGCATTTAATTATACTAGCCGCAAGCTTCAACCATTTGGTCTGAGTTGTTGCATTGTTATTCATGTTGTACATGTATGTCCATAGATTTGTCATTCTCCACCGCCGCATAAGCAAATTGGCTTCGTGGCTGGTAACTAGATTGCTGTCACAAATGACATCCCATAAGCATTGGTTACAATAGTTCCAAATGCTCCACAGCAAAGCACACCAGATGCTACGCGTAATGTTTAATAACTTTTTTACAAAACTCGGTGAAGAAAATGTTAACCTCAAACGTTTATAGGAGCTATAAGGTATAGATGCAATCATGAATCTATCAAGTCATTTCTTATTCCAAAAAAGGTAATGGTAACACTGTTTTCCAAACTAAATCTCATATTTAGAAATTCCCATCAATAGTACGAACGCAAAATTATCCTCAATATTAATAAAGTCAAAAATTGAAAGGTGAGGAAAACACCCAAAACATTAATTATAAAGACCTAACATAAGTACAAATAGTAGGTGGTCGGTGCAAAAAAATTGGCACCGTCGTGAAATCAAAACTACCATCAATACAAGATACAAAAAATGGAAATTTCCCTAATGCATGGTCAAAATAACCTCATATCATCCAACTTTACTCATCAATACCGACAAGGTTCATGATAAGAAACTACCAAATCTCGCCTTACAAAAATCTCAGAGGGGCAAGATAAACGTCCCAAACTAAAGAAGGCGGTGAAAAGAACAATCATGGAACACATGATAGTAATCAATGAAGCAAAACGTTGTTTAACGTCGGCCTGGATTTAATGCCAATTACCCCCACTCAGAGTGATTCATCATCGACAATGGATAGGTATGCTTCCAGCTCAGAGTCTCTCTTTTCGAATGCTTTTAGGGTCGTCTTTAAACTTAAAATCACTCTTCCATGACATCGAGGTCAAAGGTCTCTAGATCATCCTTCCACGACCAGAGCTCAAGGTCTCTAAGAAAGGCCTCGATAGATCCATCTCGTCATTATTGGGGACACCGATCCCAAGGTGAAGTTGACCCCAAAGGGAATAAAGATAACAAACAAAGAATCATATGCTTGGGTAAATACGACAATCCATGTCGTATTCGCCCTTTCCCCAAATTTGATTAAATGACCATTTGACCAGCACGTAGAAAGGGCAAATACGACAATCCATGCTTGATGGTATATAAACAAGGCGTGTCACACCAGAAAAAGCTAACCTTGCAGGTTAACACTCTACATGTTGGCTCCTTACGGTTTGAACAACAAATTAAAACTTATTACAAAGTAATTTATACTTGATACGCCTAAAGTCGGGCCCCACATCACAAACTCATAGCACACAAACCAGACAACTCCAAGCACGCAACACCCGGTCAGATTGCTTGAGACTCATAATCATGTTGAATCGCATAAACAGACTAGACCTCATACTCTCAAAGCTCTGGGGCAAGTTATCACTTTATTCCCTCAACTAATAACATGGGAGGGCAAGTGTTTCGGTATGGGCCAAGGCCAAACCATGACTGGATATGAATATTCTTTCTTGAATGTCCATAAGGACCATAACATGGGTGCCTCCCTAGACTAGAGGTGTTCAAATCAAACCAACCAAATAGTAAACTGTAAACTGAACCAACCAAAAACCGCAAAAAAGTTCTGTTTGGTTCGGTTGTATTCAGGCAATTTTATACTCAATCGTGTAGTTTGGTTCGGTTTGTGGTTTTTCTTTTACTAATTGAACCAAATCGTAACATAAGAGAAACACTAACTTATGTCATCTAACCTAATACTCATATAAACTCAATGATAACTTTTATAGAATGACATGTTTTTTCTCTTGTTAATTTTCATCTTTGCTTTTTAATTTCAAAAATGAATTTATGTACTTTAATTTGATCTTACTTGCACTTTTGCAGATCTGTTTATGTTAGATATATCTTGAATCATAACAACTTAATGAGAGATTATAGAGAATGATAATATTTTAGTCGTTTGCATTTATTACCGAAAGAGTTATTTTTTGGTTCATCTTCTTAATTTGGTACATGTTGATGAGAACATTATTGGATGAAAATGAAACTGTAATGTTGGATGAAATTTGAAACATTGTTGGATACATTGCTGAAAATAAGTTGTTTTTAACTTTTTTTATCTTGATTTTGATGTTGAAAACAAAAAATTGTATCTTCTCGCAAAAAACCACAACAATCGAACCAATCCAAACCATATTAGTTTAGTTTGGTTTGGTTTGATTTTTAATTTAAAAGCCAATTGAACCAAACCAAACTGCGTGCTTTACTATCTTGCTGTTCAGATGACTTTTAACTTCAAAGTCGAACCAAAACACATCGCGACAGGGGTGGCCTTGGGGGTGTGCGGGAGGGGCGGTAGCCTTGGGTACTATTTTTTATAGAGACACCAAAATTATTATTTTTACTTAGTGGTTAGTATTATATAGATATATTTCTTTTTAATCCGTTTTGATTAATTCTATTGAAAATATATTTTTAGAGAACTTTGATTATAGATGAATCTTATGCAACAAAAAATGCAAGAAAAATATCATAATAATTAAAAAGGAATAATTTTTTTTTTAACAAACAAAAATGATGTTTTGTCCAGGGCATCAAAAATCTTAGGACCGACCCTGCCACGAACACCTCTATCCTGGACCACACTGAAATAATGACCCCTTGAGACGATCTGGGCCATCTAGTCTGGATCCAATGATATCTTCTCATAATATGCTTACAATTGTCGCTTGAGGATAACTATCCAGATAAAAGGACCAAAAATCCAAACCTACTCTACAAATACTAACTCAGGAGCGTTTGTCCATGCACACACACATTTTATCCTAAATTACCTCATAGATTCACGACGCTTACTGACTTTAAGTGTTGGAATGTCTTCACGGGTACCACCCCTCCGTCCAAGTAGAATGCTGCTAACAAAGGTCTCACATTCAAAGGCAAACACCACTATCCATATATCTCAAGTCCAATAAAATTAAGTTCATTTATCATACTAACATTGATAAGTCAAACAATGTTCAAACTTGAATCTCTATGTGAGTTTTAGATGGTGTTTGTCAATTAATCTCATACATCGTCCTTTAAAGTTCTTTTCGCACAAATTAAAAGATGCAATGATGTTAAAAGACATCACACTTTTCACCATCATAAATGAAAATTGAGTATAATATTTTAAAGGGTTAAATATATTTTTGGTCCCTATAAATATACCAACTTTTCATTTTAGTCCCTCTAAAATTTTCCTTCAACTTTTAGTCGCTATAAAATTTTCAATCACTACTTTTGGTTCCTATTTTAAAGTAAATTTTAGTATTTTTTTAATGAAATTGTGCAGAAATGTGTAGAATATTGTAAAAATATTTTCCAAAAAAATTAGAATTTTTTAACAAAACATAAATTTAATATGAATTTTTAACCATAAAAAATATAAAAATTCATATTAAATTCATGTTTTGTGAAAAAATTCTAAATATTTTTGGGAGAGATTCTTATAATATTATGAATTTTTCTGCAAAATTTTATTCAAAAATATGAATTCTACATATGAGTTTACTTTAAAGCAGGGACAAAAAGTGAAGATGAAAAATTTTAAAGGGACTAAAAATTAAAGAAAATTTTTAGAGGAACTAAAACAAAAAGTTGGTATATTTATAAAGACCGAAAACATATTTAACCATATTTTAAAAGCAGTGTACACAATATTTATTAATGAGCAATGCTAGCAACACTCTCTTTTGAACACATTCTCTAACACTCATTATCTTATTGGTTTAAATCATTGTGAGTCTACACTTTGAAAATTGAACCAACACAAAGTGGTGGGACATATGTCGATTTCATCCAATGAAAGAGTGAGTGTTAGAGAGAGTGTTGAAAAGTGAGTGTTGTTAGCATTCATCTTTATTAATTATTATTGGGTAATATTGGAAAAGAAAAATTAATCTTACATTAAAAAGGTTTATGCTTAAAATTGAACGTGTTTAGGGTTTATGTACAAGAAGAAGGTGTGTGTGCTCAAAGAATGGGTAAAGATGGAGATCTATGGGACGATTCAGCTCTCATCAACGCTTTCGACAACGCAATCTCTTCTTACAAGGTACTACCTTTTCCTACTCAATCAAATTCCCTTTCAATTCAACTTAATTTCACCCCCTTTTCTTATTCAGCAGAAAATGCACAACACAGCCAAAAACAAACCAGAATCAGAACCAATTATTGAAGAAAACGTTGAAATTTCAACTACTTCAAGGTATAATCCAATTTAATTTCAAAAAAATCGTTTTTTTAATCTGTATATTTTTTCATAATTTATTTTGATTTATAATAGGGTTGTTGAAGAGAAAATTGATGTTCCTGATATTGATTCAAAGTTGGAAGAAAATCATCAACCTTGTTTAGATTCAACAATTGGTCAAGAAACTCAAAATGCGCATAATGGGTATTCTTATGAACAAGGTTTTGATGATTATAATAAGTTAGTTGCCGAGTATTATGAACTTGAGGAGAAAAGGTTGAAGATTTTGGAGCAAATTAATCAATATGGTGGTTGGAATCAACAATATGCAGCAACTGGGTTGAACTCTGGTGTGTCGTATTCTGGTGGTCAAGATTATTCGATGTCTGCACAGCAAGTTTCTGATCCGAATGTTGTGTGTTCGTGTTGTCCGTGTTTTAGTCAATGTGCTGTGGATTCGTGTGCATCGGTTCCGGGTTGTTCTGTTGGTGGGTCGGGTGATGGTAAACCTTGTAATGATTATACTGCAGAAAAGGGTGATAAAATTTTGATTCCTTGTGGAGATGGTAAGATTCGTGAGATTGCAATGGGAGCAGCGGAGAGGGCACTTTCTACTATTAGAACAACGATCTCTGGAGATGTTAGTGTAAATGAAGGTAAGGATTTATTTGTACGTAAAAGCAGACAGGTGCATGAATATCTTGGTGGCTTTTAAGTTAATTGACGCATTAGTTAATAATATTGCTTTTACATGCTTTTGTTATTGGATATCGCCACTCTCATGCTCATAAATGTGGTTTTTGTACTTAAGGTTAATGCTCTAAGCTGTTTTATTGTATAAAGGAGAAAGTATTTTTATGAAAGTTTCAGTTGTTTTCTTTAAATGAAAGGACCGAATTTATGGTTATATGAACAACACCTCTTACTGCGTCGAAAGCTTGAATCATTTTGTTTGCATCAAAAGCTACTTTTTGTCGTTCTGGAACTAAAATCCACGTTAAACGCTCCTGGCTTTATTTGTGCCTTCTGATATTCTTTGGGTTTGAATGCTAAGGATTTTTTATGTGATCCTGGATCTATTCTGTGCACTGATAGGTCTGCTGGCTTAAAATGTAGTAGTACATGCATATTGTTAGGAACCCGAATTATGAGAACAGAAAGATAGTATTTAATGATCGAAAGAAGAAATATTACAGAAGATTAATGTTAGGAACCCAAAATAACAACAATTAAACATGAAAATTTAGAGCAATAGAGAAAGGATTGTTGATTATTAATTGACTGGAATGTTTACAGAGAGGGAATGAGACCCTGATTCTGACCAGAGCCAAGCTCCTTTAGGAAGCTACTGCTCCCTAATCATAACTGACTAAGCAATGCATCAAGATACCCTCTCAATGTCACCCTACATTCCCTATATTATGGAAACAATTACAAACAATCCTCACACACAACTGTCGCTACACAATTACTCCTGTGTACCGCTTTTGCTCCTTCTAGAATAAACTTTCCACACTTGGGTCTAGCTGAGTCATCATAAATCAATTCCTCATTAGGACCATTTGCAGAGTCACGATCTCCAATAATAAACCCCTGTAATCTCAGAGCAAATGCTCCTCAGAGAAGAGATGAAACTCTGCCCAACCAAAGCGGTTACTAACTGCAATAATATTCAATACCATAGTAGTCAATCCCGGATAGCGGTGCGTAGCGGCCGACCCCAAAAGTGGGATAGTGGAATAGCGTATAGTGGTCACCGATATTTGAGTAATTTTTTGATGAATTACATGAATAGTACTATAAAATATAAACAAACTTATATATTTCTCAACAAAAAAAGGTTATATTTAATATAAAATTAAATATAACACTCAAATCTCATGAGATATTCATAAAACAAAACACCAAAAAACAAAAGAGAGGAGCAAATAAAAAAAAATCATAAAACAAGAGAAACAATAAGATAGAAGATAGAAGAGTGTGTTTCACGGCACCAGTAAGAAGAGAGAAAAAGTTGAAAAATGTTAGGGTTTACGAAATCCTCAAAATGCTCTAAAAAAGGTTTTAAAAATAGGGTCAATTTAGAAATTTCCTACTAAAATCAAATAGCGGCTGAAGCGGCCGCTATCCGCTCCGCACCGCTATGCCGCTATAGCAGCTGAAGCGGCCGCTATTTGATTTTGCGCTACTACGACGATTAACGCAGCGGTTCATCGCCGCTATAGTGCCGCTATCGGCCGTTGTTGACTACTATGCTCAATACCCTTCCCACTCTATCGTTGTTCCTCTTACAACAGAATTGCTCACTCTCAATCCCTTTCATGTCTATTATTTTCCTCTCATTTCCTATATTTTGATAACACCACTGTCTACCTGATGGACTTGTTCAACTGATTAATCAATTGATTTTTTGGGCCTAAATTCTCATTTGAGTGTCCTAACACATTTTACGACCTTTGTGCTTGCATATGTTGAAATTGTGTCCTGGTGTTTTGTTATATTCTGCTTCTTATTTACTGTTATGTAATATGATGATTGAAGGCATGAATTTTAGTTCTGATTTAGCCATGGTACTAGTCATGATTCCATGTTTGTAGAAGCATGGTATTGGTTGTACTGATGTTTGTCCGTTCTTAAATGTTTAATATGCTGTATTATTAGATCTATCCTTCTTAGGTTTAGGTCATTTGGTTAGTGAAACTGTAGCAGGCACATTCACACACCTTTTGTCTTTCAGTGGCTTTACTTTTTTGTATAGATAAATGGCTCTACCAAATACGAAGATATTCTTGGGTGCATATGAAACACTCATTACTAATGTGTTTACTTTTATGTAATTCAGATAAAAAGAAAGAGGATTCTGAACTTGAACAAATTGGTGGCTCAGAGACGGATCTTACTGCTGTTCTGAATGCTTGGTATTCAGCTGGCTTCCATACCGGGAAGTAAGTTTTTTTCAAACTGTTATTTGTTATAAATTTTACCTCATTGTTTATACAAGTGAATATTTCTAGCATGTTGTTATGTAGCAGGTAATTGATAAGTTTTTGCTTGTTTTATTTTCACACAATAAAAATATGTATCTGGATTGTTGTGGCATTTAAGTAGGCTTTGTTTTGGTTGACCGGACTCTTTAACCTATGTTCTAGTCAAAATCAAATGCAGTATTCACTTTCAAACATAATGTTTAGCAAGAAAGCCAGCTGATATGTTACACTGTCAAATCAAGATTAATTCGTATGCATATCTCTTTCATTTGCACTATGCACACTTTATGCATACGATTGAAGCACATTTGAGAGTTTTGCTCTTCTTCAAAAGCTGCTCTCATGAGTATTGAGCTTTTTGTGTCTTCTGAAACAATTTCTACACATATCCTATCCTTCGATAATCATTGAAGTTATAATGATAACAGGTATCTTGCTGAACAATCAATTGGAAATAGAAGACAGATATAAACTCCTAGATGTGAGATCTTCAAGTGGAAGCAAAAGGGTTACCATCCATATTCTAGAGTTAGGTAATTGATATACATTTTTACATCTTTGCAAAACCAAGAGAATGTCAATATTCTGATTGGCCCATGACACAATTTAAGAGTATCAAAGCAACGGCAACGGTTGCCGGCTGTCGTAGTTGAAGGCGACACCTGTGGCTGGTAGCAAGGGCAGTAACTCCATGCCTTTCATCTTTTGCTGAAGAGCAACTTTATGCTTTTGTGGATCGTTATTTTGCCTATTGTTAATATTGGTGGAATCCATGTGAAAATTTGTTATAGCTTGGCACATTCATGTCAACAACTTCTTTGATGCAGATGGTGGTGTTTTTTTCACTTGCTTTCATACCTTCACCCTCATGCTTTTGATGGTGCCAATCAAATATACATTTCTTTTATATAGTCTTCATAGTTATGGAAATCAAATATACATTTCTTTTATATGGTCTTCATAGTTATGGAATCTTCATCTTAGTTTTTTCACCTTGTGGTTAGCTTTTGTTTCCTTTGACAGATTATAATTTTCCTTTTACTACAGTTACTTAGTTTGCTATTATGAAGCGTAATGAATGTTCACTTATGGAAGTTATGTCATGGATTTTAATTTTTAACTCATGATTTGCACAAGCAAACTCCATAGTTTGTTTTTTTTTTTTTTTTTATAAAGCAAATGGGGTGCAGAAAGATCTGCAATACCCCAAGTAGATTGAAATTAAAATAAGAGAGTACAAATAGCCGATGTGACATAAAGCCTTACCCGGTCAAAGCAAAAAACAACCCAACGGGGATACAAAACAACAGATACAAACAGACAAATCTTAGCTCGAAACTAACAAACAATCACGTACAACCGCACAATTCAATGCACCCGCGTACGGGTACGAAACCAAATTGCAAAAAAAGAGGTTTGTGATGTTTGCAAGCAAGGAACCTAGATTTTGAGGGTGGTGAGGTAACCTGACCGCCAACATGGATAACAAGTTTACTCACCAGCAAAACCCACTGAAACAAAAAACAGCAAGCATTCATAGCTCTTTTGAGCCTAACGGTCCTTTGTCAAATTAACAGTGACTTGGATAAGAAGGCGACAATGGCATGAACCATCACCATTGAGAAACAAAACCAACCAACACAATCAAAGATTTTCACCTTTGATATTGAAATTTCTTGCTTGAACAAACACAACCAACATCAACGGTGAACAGTCCACTGCTATGATGGAGGCATTTTGAACCTGCATCATCACGACCCAAAAAAGGTTGTGACAGATTAAGAAACATAGCAAGAGTCTTAAATATGCTAGAAAACCCAGATTCTGAGATCACGGAACCTCAACGAACCGTTGCTGTACTGTTAGAAAACCTAAGCAGCATCGCGATGAAAGCCAACTACCGAAAAGGATCCGACTTACTGTCTTGTGCGACCCCGAGAGGATTGAAGCGTGATGGTGCAGAGAACAACTCTCATCGCACCACCAATCATTGTGGTTACATCACAGAGGTTCAACTCCAGAGTTTGTTCACCTCTAATAAATAGGAAATTTTATCCATTGCGGTTATGTAGCTCAAAGAATTAATCTTTGCACTTGTACACAAAGGACAAAGTATGTACTGAGGTCATTTAAAATGCCTTAATCAATTCAAAAATCAAATTTGATCATAGCCTGCTCACCTTAATATTGGATATAAAATTTTGATATTACGATGCAAATAAATTACAAATTACGTTACAACCTGGTAATTTGGTTGTGAGAATATTTTATGTAGAATCTTACGTTTAAATTTGGGTTACAATATTCTCATTTTGTGTGTTTATTTGATATGTGTTGGCCATTATATTTTTTAACAAAATAAAAAACTTTAATTTAAATTTGGGAAGAGATATATGATCCGTATAAAGTACCATTTAGTTTTTTTTTTTTTTTTTTTTCAAAAAAAAGTTTAATATTTAGTGCAGTTAATAGACGTGTGTGGGTCACGACCAAAAAAGAAAAAATAGACGTGTGGGTGATGGTAGCACAACCTATCCAATAGTACACTCCACCCGTTTTAAAATGAATATCGTTTAAGGTTTTTACACACATATCAAGAAATACATTAGTTAAAAGAAAGAGAGATGTTATTTTACAATTGAAAAAAAAAGTTATTGTTCCATTGAGAACTGAAAGTGACATTCATTCTGAAACAATTTTTTTCCGACCGAAACGACATTAAATTTAAAAAGGAGGGAGTAGTATCTAAAGTAAAACTATGTATGCCACGTGACACTTCTCCTTTATGTTCTTTTCTAACAATTAATTGCTAATATTTGTTATTAAAAAAATCCTTTATTTTACATATAAATTTTTTTTGTGCATTTTCCTTACATGCTATTTATATGGTTCTTCACATAACTAAAATTTGGTTATAACAAACTTTAAAAAAATTGTGGATTTGAGAAATCATAGATAGTTGTGAATATTTTATTTGAAGTATCACACGAAAAACATTTCAGAAAATGCACCTAAATTTTATCCTTATTTTAATTCTAGAAAAAAACTTAGGTGCATTTTCTTAGGTTCTTTTCATTTGGTTCTAAATAAACTATTCATGAAAATTGCAATTTTAGATGAAAATCATATGAAAAGAAATTCACATTAGTTTTGTCCTGATTTCAAACTATTTATTCGTTTCTAAGTTTTCTGTTTCATTAAATTTCATTTAACATAGATTTTGTCAAATCTAATAGATAATTCATTCATTTTTTAAACATTAAATTGATTGAGAAAATTTTAGATGATTATTTGATTAAATTATTTATTTTAATCAATTTCATATATTTAAAAGGATATAATTGTTTTTTTTATAAAACTCGGTATCTGGTCTAATGACTGACTAATCCGAGCGGTCTAATCCTACCGTCCATTTACAAGACCCCATTTAAATTCATATTTTAGGTAGATATTAATAGTTTATTTAAAAACTTATGAGTTATATCACCACCAAAAAATTAAATGTTATAATACGAGCAATATTTTTTCTTTTATTATTTTAAATTATATGGATTTTCAATAAATATTATACATATGACACAAACATTAAGATTTTTGATAATTTTTTCAATTTAGATAATTACGATTTATTTTATTTTTTTCAAAAAAACTAGAATTTAGTTTATACTTTAGGCAGTTGTGAATAGTTTATCTAATAAAATACAAGTATATATGAGTAATCTCTTTTCATCTAATAAAATACGGGTCATAATATGAGTAATATTTTTTCTTTTACCACTCTTGAGTTATATGGAATTTTAATAAATATTATACATAATATGAAATTTTAATAAATATTATAGATATAACACAAATATTAACATATGCATATAACCTGAACAACACTGAAAAACTACATTGGTAATAATTAAGTTTAACTATTTTTCCCTTAAAAAAAAAGTTTAACTATTTTTTTTCTTTGATTCAAGGATTGATTATTTAAGCTGATACGATCACAATGAACACCAAAATTATCCCTAAAAACTTTATTATTATTGCTATATTTTTTAGGCTGAATTTAAACTGATAATATATTATCTTTTGATTAAGTACAAATATACTAAAATCATTCTTCCGAGCGCTCTTTTGTGCATTGGCTTGTGGAATTCAAAATAAATAATTATGGTTGATGTTAATCTCTGTCCTTAAAATACATGTTAAAGATTGTATAAATTGTAAATATTTATTATAAAGTGTTAATTTTCAATCTATAAAAGAATAAATTGACACAATTTTCTAACAAAATATTCACTTTAGGTTCTTTAACGTGTAGCATTTCTCAATAATTTTTATTTAATTAACTTATAGTAGTGTACTTCATTATATTACATTATTACCAAGAAAGAAAAAAACTATTATATTATCGTCTTGCCAAACACCGAAGTCAGCATTAACTTTTCCTTTATTAGAATCACAGAGGCATTCTTCTTCCATGGTCACAAACACAAATGCACAGTGTTTGGGCACACACATAAAAGTGTCATTTCTTGAAATACCAAATCATTTTATTATCAATTTCTTTTTCATTATTAAAAAAAAATCTTGTAATGTATATGTGTGCAAACACTAAACATTTGTGTTTGTGACTATAAAAGAATTTCTCTAGAATCACAATAGTTTCTTCCCTTCATCAAAGTTAACATTAACCATTCCTTCACCAAATCACCATTAACTCTAGCTTTACTAGTGTTATGCTCGACGACTGGTTTTGTCCACCTGATATGACTGATCTGAGTGCAACGATTGAGATCATTCAAACGGAATAATCCTTGTTACAATGGGTTCTATTGCAACACTGATGTCAACAAAAGCTGGTTCTGTTGCAACACCGATGTCAACAAAACCAACGTCGACAAATATTATTAAAGTAGAATTTGATCTGATATTTTTGGGATTGAATCGTTTGTTTTCTTCATATATGAAAAAAAGATAATATCGATAATAACACGATAGAGTCGATGATCTCTGCAATTTCCAGTACTGTATTTTCTCTTTTTATGAACAATCATTTGTAACAAGTGTATTGTCGTATATTTGTCCATTCAATCAAAAGTCTATTACGGTAACGAGTTGTATTTGTTTGATTTTTATTTTGCTGGATTAATTAAGTTTTTAGTCATTCTAAATATCATCAGTTTTGTGTTTGTGAGACTAACGGAGGGTGACGTGACACTACCGCATCAGGTTTGTTTGATTTTTTTTTTAATTTTTTTTTTACCACGTTACAATTTTATATAGAATAATTTCGTTTTATGGAAAATAGTGTTAAAACTTGAAATAGCTAAAATACCCTTATAATGCAAAATTAAAAACCCAATTTCTTCTGTATTCTCTTCTTCTCCCGCTAACCATTCTCATCTCCCTGGTATATCATCCATCAGATCTCAACCATCATCTCCCTCACCTTCTTTCCACCAAAAAAAACTAACAAAGTAGTCTACACACTACTAAAAAAACAAAAACTAGTGAGGGAAATTTAGTGAGGGAAAACGTGAAATCCCTCTCAAATTCCGTCACTAAATTTTGCGACCAAGAAATTTGTGAGGAATTTCAATTTTTCCGTCACTAATTTCCCTCTCAAATTTTTCTTTTTCTAGTAGTGACACTTGGTTCATAATAACTGTATAATGTAACCAATTGCATCCAAAAAAACAACAATTAAACAACATGTGAATGTAAACCAATATGTGAATAAACAAACGACACATTAGAGATTGAAGCTTCAGGACCACTTCCAATATGTCATCAAATTTGCTGATGTGTCACTGCCACATCACCTTTTGTTAAACTCATTTAAGAGTACAGACTAAAATTGCTGAGAGGAAATTTTAGAGACTAAAATGTGTGATTTTGTACGGAGACTAATAATAAAACTGAGAATATTTGTTGGGATCAAGAAATTTAATTAACCTTATTTTTTTATTAATTAACAATCCAATAAATTTACGTTGCCGCTTTTGCTTTGCTTGGCTTTTGTTTTTTGTGGTATGATTTTATTTATACTAATTTACTAAATAATTAATAATATTATAATCTTTGCTTCTAAAAATACAATAGGTTTTATTTATTGTTCTCTTGTTTAACAGGTCAGTTTAGATAGTATATGATCACGTCTTCGACTCTCCTCCGACTGAATCTCCATCGGAGGTCATGTGTTATTCTGTTGGTGTTGGTTTGTTCATGCCGATTATGTTCACTCTGATAAAGCAGGTTTGATCCTGTGGAAGAGATTAGAACACTATTATTTGGCCTCAGCAGATTAAAAACAGAAAACAGTCTTCATTTGGAAGAGATTAGAGTACTAATACTTACTTAGTCCGATTAAAAAAAGGTTATATGCTATTTTGGTCACCTTTTTAACTAGTGCATCCATGCATGCATATTGTTGGGAACCAGAACTATAAAAAGGGCAGCCAGTGCACAAAGCTCTTGCATAAGTAGGGTTCAGGAATTGAAGGGGTTGTGTAGTGTATGCAGTCTTACCCTGTTTTTATACAAGAGGTTATTTCTAAGACTTGAACTCGTCACACAACAACAACTTTACCTTTGTGTCAAGGCTCCCCTCATGAGAACATAAAAATAGTATTTATTGATTGAAAGAAGAAATAATACAGAAGATAAATTCAGGTAATCCCAGAGCAAATGGTCTTCAGAGAAGAGACGAAGCTTTCTCTACCCAACCAAAACGGTTACTAACTGCAAGGATCGATAGTCAATATACATCCCTCTCTTGCTCACCCTCACTCCCTGCCATATCATATTAACCAATTGACCTTTTAGACTTGCATTCTCATTTGAGGTCCTAACACAGATTTTGTGGTCTTTGTGCTTGCATCAGTTGAAATAATGTCCTGATGTTTGTGTTATATATTGCTTATTTACCGCGCGTTATGCTATTTGACGAATTAAGACATGAATTTTAATTCTGATTTAGCCATTGAACTAGTCACATCACATGTTTGTCGAAGCTGGTATCGGCTGTGCTAGTGTCTGTCCAGTATATGTTTAATACGCTGCATTATTAGATCTTTCTTAGATTTGGATCATTTGGTTAATGAAGCTCTATCATGCACATTCCATACACCTTTTTGTGCTTTAGTGGCTTTATTTTTTTTGTCTAGTTTATGGCTTTACTTAATACAACGATATTCTACTTTAATTATGTAATTCAGATAAAGAGAGAAAGAATTCTGAACCTAAACAAATTGTTGACTCATAAATGGATCTTAATGCTGTTCTGAATGCGTGGTATTCAGCTGGCTTCTGTACTGGGAAGTCTTTGTCGAAGTGTTATTTGTTATAAATCTTAGCTCATTTTTTATACTAGAGAATACTTCTAGCATGCTTATGTAACAGTTAATTGATAAGTATTTTGTTTGTTTTATTTTATCAATATAAATATATGCACCAGGGTTTTTTTTTTTTTTTTTAAATGACAAAATATATTATATATATATAAGGAGATTAGATCCCAAGTATTACACCAAAGAAAAAATAAAAACACCAAAAACCTTAAAAATAAACCACCAGCACCCTCAAACATTCCGAAACCCCTAACAACAGCTCTTCAATAAACTAACACCACCAATAGTTAATTTAACATTCTTTAGTTGAAAAAGAATGCTAGTGTATGAAAAGAGTTAATTTAACTTAAAGAGTTTTTCAATTTTATGAAAGTGACTTCTGAAGTTCATAAGTCTACTATTTAGTGCAGTCAACATGTGTGTGATACTAGCATAATAGATTAAGTTTTTGGAAAAAAATTGGGTATGCTCTAGGTTTACTACTGCAGAGACGAATTTCTTGAACTTAGTATTATCATATACTTTTCATTACTCCGAGTCTATGATTTTTTTGCTCCGAAAACATATCGATTGATTAAAAGATAGGGAAATGATACAATCAGTTTCATAATCTTTTAATTGGTCTAACTAACCTCCTATCATTCTTGGAGGCTTAACTCTTTCGCTTGTTTGGAGATCATGTTGTAACTCTCTTTGTTTTTCCTCGTTTTAGCTTCTTGTTTTTTCCGACATAATTTGATGCAACTTGATACTTTCTTTCCTGGTTTTCTCTTGGCACATCTTGTGCTAAAGAACTCATGTGTTTAAAGTTCAATATAATCCATTTTAGATTATTAAAACAAAACTACAAAATAATTTGATTCAATAAGTTTAGTTTTTATATTTTTTAAAAATATTATTTAATTTTATAATTTGTTTATTATGGACATGTACTATGTTAACACATTAACAATTTTTAAATTAAAAAACCAATGTTTTATATAGTATAAATATCTCTACACAAATTGCACGTCTTAATTATCATTATAAATTGTTTGTAGAGATATCATTACTTCTACATATGTATCCATTAATTTAAAGTACTTAATTTATTTTATCTGTGCGTATTTGTTAAGGTATTTACATCGTGTCAATGGTTGGTTTTATCAATGGACATCATGCATATAAATTTTTTGGCATCCCTAATTACTGCTACTATTACTATTATTTTTTCCCTTCATAAGTCTATTATTACTATTATATTTATTTGATCTTTTTATTCATTTATATACTATGTGTTCTTTTTTAACAACTAATTACTAATATTTGTCATTGAAAAAAGCCCTTTATTTTAAGGACAAAACTTCGGTACAGTTTCCTTACATGTTTTTCGTATGGTTCTTCACACAATTAAAATCATTTTTTGTGGTTATAACGAACTTTAAAAAAATTGTGGATTTGAAAAATCATGGGTAGTTGTGAGTATTTTATGTGAAGTACCACATGAAAAACATTTAACAAATGCACTAAGTTATATCCTTATTTTTAATTCTAGCAAAAAACTTAGGTGCGTTTTCTTAGATGCTTTTCATATGGTTCCTAAATAAACGACTCATGAAAAATATATTTTTAGCTATTAATCATTTTTTTTTTTGCTAGGCAAGGAGAGAGGACATGCATCAAGAGGCAACACTGACATCCCAACTAGGTTGGCACCTCGAGAAACCTCCATCCTACGCCGCCAAACTCTAAAAATTTATTAAATAAAGGGAAAAATATATACAAAAGGGGGGGACTAGGCCAAAACCCTCCAAAGAAAAAGAACTGGAAAATAAAAGAACAGCAGCCTGCTATAAGCTAAGGGAACCTATAGTTAGGCAAACCAACTCTATCACGAAAGAAATCGAGATGTAACTCCGTCGGGAGTGTGCTGATCCAAACTGAACCCTGAATATCATGTCCCATATTCGCTAACCTGTCAGCACAGCAATTACCTTCGCGAAAAATATGAGACGCAATGATCTGAATGCCAAGACTACGGGCGTTATGCCATTTGTTCCGAAGCAGCAAAGGAACTAAAGAAGGATTCGAAAATATTAAAATAGCACTAGATGAGTCACTTTCTAGCCAAACATTTCACCATCCATGGTTAGCTGCATGCTCCATAGCTAGAATGAAAGCCAAGACTTCTGAATGGAACACGGAAGCAGCACCAATGTTACAAACGAAAGCACCAAGAAAAGAGCCACGGGAGTCCCGAAAAAGGCCCCCACAGGCCGCATGACCATCAATAACGGAACCATCAGTATTGACCTTCAACCAAGTCGAGGTGGGAGCCTTCCAAACCACAGGAATAATTTCTTTCACAGTACGGTAGTGCGCAAGCACCGCGAAAGAATCAAGGAAAGCAGAATCTGTGTGCAAGCATTTCCCTACCGAAGCTTTACCCGACATGGCCACCAAGGAGTGAATTTTCACCTTTGCTAATTGAACATTAACTTCAGTAGAAGAGAATCGGATAGAGTTGCGCGATAGCCAAATAGTGTGAACCGTATGAATAACTGCTGCAATAAATAAGTCTGCAATCTGAGAAGAGCACCGAGTAGGAATACAAGAAAGGAGAGAAAGCGCAGATGCACAATCTATCAAGCAATTGAGCTTTCCACCCAGCCAAGTCCAAAGATCCATTGCAAACGAGCACCGAAGAAATAAATGATCAGAGGTTTCGACGGTGTTCAAGCAGAAGAACAAGCTAAAACTATAATACAACCCCGCGTCCGAAGATTCTCATATGTAGGCATCTTTCTATGCATCCAACGCCAAAAGGTAAAAGAATGAGAAGGAGGAATGCACCCCGTCCAAATTAAGTCCGCCCAAGGTAAAATAGGATGAGGCGACTTGAGGAAAGCAAACACATTCTTTGAAGATAATGTACCGTCTGTAGACTGAGACCAAACAAGAGTATCTGGAAGGGGTACACACGGAATTGTGGGCAATCTAGAAGTTACCGCATTCACCAAAAGAGTCGGTGGCAAATTCCAGCCACCATCAATAGTAACTTCCGACAATTTTCCTTTGAAACCAGCATGAAAATACGGATCAATAACTTCGGATGCTTCTAACGTGGTTTTAGCGTTGAATGCTCACCAACAATCTTCTAACTATGTTGGCTCTATTATTCGAGATTGTATTAGTTTGAAGGGTAGTTTTCGTAGTTTAATTTTTTTGCATGTTAGGCGTGAAGTCAACCAAGCTGCTCATTATTTAGATAAATATGCTCTTAAGAATTTAGATTGCATATGGATCGAAGAAACTTCACCTTGTATTTCTGCAGTCTTGGCTTTTGATTTATTGCCAAACATTCATTAATAAATTTGTCTTTAACATAAAAAAAAATAAAAAAATACACCGTTCGTCTCTTAACTCAATATTTTCATCCTCCATTTTTTTCTCCCGATTTAATCTTTTATGTAATAATCAAGTGACATTTTTTTTCTTTTGATTTAATAATTTATGTTATAAAATGTCAACACTATTATCTTTTTTATAAAAACAAAATAAAAAAAAAATCATAAAATTAACTTATATTCAAACTCAAATCTTCATCATACAATTATAGAAACATAAAGAACTAAATTGAAAAGGAAAGAAGAAAAAAAAAGACGAAAGTGTTAACTAATTCTAACATGAATGATGAAATGGAGAGAAAAATATAGAGGAGGAAAATGCTAAATTTGTTGTCCATCATTTTTACCGGTCATCGAGTTACCGTCGTGGATCGCGTCACCATTAACCCACCCTAATCACCATCGACTCTTCCTTCACCAACCGATTTCTTCCATCCGAACGGAATTTTCAACTCCTCTGTGGACGATTGAGATATAGCACGGGAATTAGAGTAGAAAAGGACTTGCATATTATTAAAATACTAATATATGAATTAAAATTGTGGGACCATGCATTGGTTTTTTAGAGTTGCACCATTAAAGCAAAATATAATTGGGTTGCTTCAAGATGATATGGCTCTAATTGGATTCACAAAATTTCTTTAAATGAGTTCACCATTGGAGGTGCTCTAAGAGACGAACATGCAATAGACTTTAACTTTGCATTGACATCGATGAAGTCAAAAAAAATTCTGCAATTTCTGGTTAGATTTTTTTTTTTTAAAAAAAAAAAAAAACTTTAGATTGTCATATCACGAAATGATTTCTGCTAAACACAGCATCCAAATGAAAAAATATCTATAACCATGTTGGTTTTTGTTTTTGTTTTGTTTTTTATTCAAGAAAAAATGTTGGTTTTTGTTTTATGTGGTATAATTTTTTATTCATACTAAATTAATAATAATAATACTACTGGTTTCAAAAAAAGAATCCGTTACGATCACGTCTTCGACTCCCCTTCGACTGAATCTCCATTAGAGGCCATGATATGCATATGGTTATTCTGATGGTTCTGTTCATCCCGATTTTGTTCACTCTGATAAAGCACAGGGTTTGAGACGTCTTCGGCTCCCCATGATGACCATAGACTAGGTAATTCAGCTGGTGCTGACTCTAGTTTTGCTAGTTTTACGGTCTGATCTTGTTCATGTGGAAAGAGATTAGAATACAATTATTTCACCTAGCCGATTAAAAACAGAAAACAATCTTCGCATGGTGGGTTATCCACGAATTTTGAGATATCCACGGTATATACAGATATTCATGGAAACCATTTAAAAAAAATGACTTGTAATTTTTGTATAATTATCTAAAATATCTGCATCCATTAAATAACGTGTAGTTGAAATATTCGTTTATTTTAGCTGTGAATATCTATTAAGGTATCCATCTTGTGCCATGGCGAATTTTATCCGCAGATATCACTGGAGGTATCAAAAAAATTTGTCATCCCTGGTCTTCACTTCCATTCCTTCTAGTCCTTTTTCCAAGGAATCAATACTAGTTTAGGTATCATAGGGTTTTAGGAAGAAGGTCTATGCTCTGTTGAGGTTGCAAGAATGGGGAAAGAAGATGTATCTCATCAACACCTTCGACAACACTATCTCTTCTTACAAGGCATCTTCCAGTTTCTTCACAATCTCACTTTTTCCTGTTCTTTCCTTTAATCGTGCTGCTCTTTGTTTTTCTGCATAATTTTTCATAAATCTAATTGCTTTATAATAGGGTGGCTGAAGAGAAAATCAGTATTCCCAATACTGATTCAAAATGATCAAGAAATTCAAAATGCACATCATGGGTATTCCTATGAACAAGGTTTTGATGATTATAATCAGCTACTTGCTCAGTAGTATGAACTTGAAGAAAAAAGGATGAAGATTTTGGACATAACTTAATCAATACGATGGTTGGAATCACCAATATGCAGCAACTGCTTCAAATTTTGGTGTTTTGACGGTCTAGATAATATTTCTTTTCGTGTCTTCCGAAGCAATCTCGACACATATCATATCCTCTGTATAATCATTTTAGTTATGATGATTACAGGTACCTTGATGAAAAATCTATAGAGTTAGGCAATTGATATACATTTTTAGATTTTCGCAAAATCAAGAGAAAAACAGTATTCTAATCTAACAAGAAACGCATATAGTCGTGGCCCATGTGACAATTGAAGAGGATGAGACTTGAGAGCAGTAGCAACAATGACGTAAACTTCATGCTTTTATTTTGTTGGAAGAGTAACTGTATGCTTTTGTTGATGGTTATTTTCCCTTTGTTAATATTGGTGGAATCCATGTGAAAATTTATTATAGCTTAGCACATTCCTGTAAACAACTTTTTTTATGCAGATGGTGGTTTGTTTTCACTTGCTTTCACCTTCACCCTCTTGCTTTCAATGTTGTCAATCAAATCTACATTTATTTTCTATTGTCTTCACAGTTATGCTATTTTCATCCTAGTTTTTTCACCTTGTAGTTATCTAACTACAGTTACATTGTTTGTTATTATGAAAATCAATGATCATTTGCTTCTGGAATTTTTGTCTAATGGATTTTAATTTTAACCCATTATTTGCACAAGCAAACTCATCATCAGCACCATATACTTTTCATTACTCCAACCTATGATCTTTTTTGCTCTGATACTATCTTATGAATCATAGGATCGGAGAGATAAAAAATCATAATAATTGACAGGAAAGAAAGCATAAGAGTACTCATAAGGTAGATATCCTGATCCAAATGAAAACATATTGTTTGATTGAAAGACGGTGAAATGATACAATGAGTGTTCCTATTTAGAGAACTAATTGATCTAATTAACTTCTTAACCTCCTAACCAACTTTACTAATCTTAACCAAAACAGCCTCCAAAAAGGGAAAAGATGTTTTAGTGTGTGATTGGGGAAGTCAAATTAAGGGGGAGAATAGACTAGAGTGAGGTCCCAGCTTGATAACGTGTTGCTGTTCTAAATTCTTATGCACTCCAATCAAATTCCATTGGATTGTGTGGCACGTTTACATATTTCAACCACCGAACCACTTTATTTATTGGTTATTAATATTGCTGGTCATAGCTCATAATCATCTACATATAATATATTACATTGGAACCTCAATACATAGCACCAATACTTTTGATGAAAGATGTATCCGTTGTCTAACACATGTCAATGTTCGTTCGACATGACACCTACAAATCGTTCAATTAATTTATCTTTAATTTTTTTTACCGGTTTTGACGTGTCCATGTCAGTAATGGTCGTGCTTCATAGACTGGGACAGTGTATGGCCAGCTAATTACAAAAAGAGCCACACAGTGTGTGCCTCTTTTTTTGGCTACACGGAATATGCTAAACTTTTGGCTTTTCCTTTGACAGAATGCTAACCTTTTTGTTTTTGCTTTTAGACTATTGATAGTGCATTATACCAGGTACTCCTATCAACTCTTTGTGTAGATCACATGCAGCATGCAAGTCAAATATTGGTTACAGTTTATCTTGTATTCACGAATTGAACAATTGGCCTCTAATAATCATAATCATAAACAATAGTAACTAATAACACTTGTATGACACAAAAAAGATATAGGCATCGGTTATTTAATTTAATATAACATAATTTCCCCCCAGCAATCATTGTTCCCTTAAGATAAGAGGATCTTCAAATACTGCAGAGTAATAAACTAAAGATTCAACAAGAAAAAAAATAACCTCATATTTTTCACTTCCTTTGTACTATTTGCAATTGCAGACTTTGGTCTACTTTACCTAGTATGACACCAGACATGTACGTAGATTATACCCTTGCTTTATCAGCAGCTTCCTTGATCTGGTCAATTGTAAAAACACCAAAGAAGTCGTCATCTGTAACACCATTGATAACCGCCAATGCAACGTCATCAACACTAACAGGTGGAGCCAAAAGTAGATCAGAAGCAGGTAGTGCGCTTAATGGTTTTGTGAAGTTCTCTACTGATTTTAGAATTCTTTCAGCTGGCTCCCCTACTAAATCCAAGGGAATCTCAAAACCATCCACTCTCCTTTTACCATATATGAATCCTGGTCTTAAGACAATACCTGAAGATGTTGGGATTTTTCATGAATTGTCGAGAATGAAAATCAATTAAAAAAGCATAATATAAACTGTGCTTTCTGTATTAAAACAGCTTAAGTAAGCACTTATCACACAGGCACTAATCATATAAGTGCTTTCTGTATAAGTTAATGCTATTTCTATAATCTATAACAAAAGATAAAATAAAGTCAAATTGTTTTCGTATAAATAAATTATAAGCTGGTTTCATAAGCTATCTTGGAGAGCTTATGAAAGTAAAGCTAAAAACAACTTATGGACATGTCATAAGTTGTTTCCATAAGCTCTCTCAAATAATCTCACAAATGGTTATACCAGTAGATAGTCTCAAATAAGTTAATGCATACAGGCCCTAAAAGCATGATATTCATCTTCCACAAATACTATTGCTGGATCCTCATACAGCTTTAGCTCTACTAGTCTAAAAATAATCATTTCAGCAATTGACTAATTTGCAGAACAGGGTATTTGGAGTTTAGAACCCAAGGTCTTTGTTTATCAGACTCGAATACCAATTTAGATTCAAGATCATGAAAGGCATAGAATAGTGACCTGAACTAGGGAATTTGGATAGAACCTCAGATTCTGCTTTTCTCTTTCCTGTGAAGTACCCCGATGAAAGTAAAAACGAGGGTAAGTTATAGTCATGAACTGAGATCAATATGAATTTGGGAATTCCTGCAAGGTAAAAGAACAGTGGCGTGAGACGTGAATAGCACATCTGGTTATTAATCTCTGATTCCATAAATAAATTTAAAGCATCACTGCAAAAGAATATCCCAAACATAACGTACTTCATATAAAGCCATAAGCATCAAACCATTTTTGTGTGTATATATACAAACCAGCCAACTAAAATGTAAAGAAACAGTGGAAGGTGCCAACTGCTAAGGCTATGTTTGGATAAACAACTTAATTAAGTGATTCTAGCATAAGTGATTATCATATAAGTGGTTATGTCTAATTTATTTCACTTATCCATCTCCATATCCGAAGACATTCAACTTGATCTAATGATACTATCACACAATTCTATGCACTTCAACTTCAAATCAAGCTGTACCTGCTAATATATGACAGTTGATGGAAATTAGAATGAACTTGCATTGTAAACAGCACATAACAACGCTCTCAAAATTTTAAGTCTTGTTTTATGGAAGAGTATGCATGAAAGTTTGGGGATACAATAATATAGTCAAACATGAAAGGTGAAAGATAAATGCAAGTGAATAATTTAACTGGAAAATAATGTTCAATGAGATGGCTCACCATATTCGCTTGCAGCATTTACAGCCACAACATTAGCCTCGCCATTAATCTTACTCATTTGTTCCTCGCTACCAAAACCTCCGAGGGTTGAGACTACTGCAGTAGCTCCAGGAAGTACTTCGTCCCAGTTTACATAAAAAACATCGCCTGCAAATTAGGCATAACACTGAAATACTCTCCAGAAAAAAAGATTGCTGAGATCACATCAATGATAGATTAGATTCCAGAAGCCCAGAACCCATTATATTTATCTATCTTACAATTTGCATTTGCCGATATTGTTACAATGTTTATACGCTTACAAATCAGCTAGAATATCTGGTTAGAGAGAGCAATGGGACCTAATTTATAAGACCATACTTGGTTTGTATATCTTGACCTAAATTGATATACTCCCCACAATTGCTACCATAAAGAAGATACAGCAGTAACCAAGCTGTATCACACCCTATGTGGGTCAGACAATGTCACTATTCCCTGTATGTACTAAGTTCAAAGATTGATCACGTAACTCTAAATTTTTCTTAATGGTTTGGCCTATAGGTTTTTTTTCTCCCTCTACCTTTGTAGTACTGACACTTCAGATGGAAGGCGTGCACGGTGTCCAACACCAAAAAGACACTGAAATATGTGGTTACATCCAATAATTTCATTGTCTCAAATTATTACTAGTGTCGAGGAATCAGTCTCATGTCTATTTTGTATCCGTGCTTCACAGCCATCTACATATGAAGATTGCACTATCCATCATCCAGTCAAACCTTCTTATCGGTAGTCCCATGAGTCTTCTCCACACATGTTTAAACACCCTAAGACAAGGTTCTACTCTTTCCTACAATAGGAGCCACCCCAAAAATTTTCTTTAATAATTGTTTTCTCATTCCTATAGGCTATAGTCTTGTGTGACCACTCATCTGTACAACACCTATTTTACTTTTTTATTGGCTCTTTCCCATCTACCATGTAGTTCCACACAAAATTGTAAGTGTTTCCAATGCCCTTGACCAATTACAAGAAAGAAAGAAAAAACATGTACATGTTTAGTGGTTAGTTCTATGGTGCACAAGTGAGATAAATGTTTGGTAAAAAAAAAGTGATACAAATGTTGTACCACACACAAATTTGTTTCCACCATTAGATCAATGAGTTACAACATTGGATCAAGTGAGATATGATGGGGCTTATTGATCCATAGTGGAAACAAACTGGGCACAATGCAATTTTTTACTCGGCAACACTATCTTATTGGTGCACCATAGACCTAGACATGTTTAGTATTAGGTTAAGTTAACATGCCTGAAATCCAAGTAACCTGATCTATCCATGAATCTGAGTAAGTAGGACGTCCTGACCTGTTAAACAAAATCTCAGGTGAATACACAAAAACAAAAGAAGCGTGAAGAGACGAATAGACGGGGATATGTAGTGAATTAGTTTGAAGTGTCACAAACCTGTTTAAGCTTATGACTTCTATCCCCTTAGATACTGCTGCCTTGCATATAGCAGAACCAACAAACCCATTGCCTCCCAAGACTACAATCTACATATTAGAAATACAGAAATTGTGTTACAGTTAGTTAGTTAGGATTTTAGTTAGTTTGTTAATCTTCTCCTAAGCTCTATAAAATGAGCTAATTCTATCAATTAATTCAATATGTTTTTCAACATTCAGTTGTATGAGTATCAATATGCTCTCTATCGTTCTCATTTATACGATCTTCCTCCCCATGATCCATGGATAACCAACACATCAGAGGGACAGGTTTAAGCAAAAATGTGTTTGCAAAAAGTACCCAAAAATGAAAAGTATCAAAATTATCAAAATAATGGGAAGTGTGCAGAACTGCAGATACCTTTTCGCTTTTAACATCAGCCACAACATCTATAGTTGACGTCGACGATTCAAAATTACCAACACCTGCTCCAGCATAACTGCAGTTAACTGCAAATCTGCAGGAATATATACACAAACCATTAGAAGACACATCACAACATAGATGATTAAATCCAGTCTTAAATCACAAGACAATCAAGACCGACATTGCAAAGAGGAAGCAAAACTGGGCTTGGTTGGATTAGTTTATTTGAGCTTATATACTAACATAAGACACTGCTGAGACTGTTCGGAAGAACTTATGGAAACAAATTATAACATATCCAATCGCTGTTTACAACTTATTTCTATAAGTTTTCCCGGATAGTTTTCATACAAGGTATAGCTTACATCAAAACAATTTGACTATATTTTCTCTATTGTTACATAAATAGCTTACACATAAACACTTCTACGACAATCATTTATGCTATAAGCATTTAATTAATTTGTTGTTTAAATAACATCTCGCATGCAACACATAATTTGGTTAACATAAACAACCATAATGGAAAAATTGAATTTTAAAGTATAATAATGATTAGCTTAAACATTAATCAAACAATAATGAAACACAGAACTTAAACTATTTCACTAACCAAATCCAAAAACTGAAAAAAAAATAATCAAATAAATTATCTTGCAACAATCCATTTCTCACTAAAACTTAAATTGATGATTACGAACAATAATCTATCATCACAAAACAAACAAACAAACAAACAACCTCAGTAAAACAAATTTCATAGTCACATGTTCCAAACAGTAGAAAAATAGCAGAAAACATGAAAACTAAGAAAATTTAAAAAAATAAATGAAACCCAGAATTGAGAAATGAAAAAAGTTGTGAACTTTGGGGAGAAAGGATTGAAATACAAACCTGTGATTTTTGAAATGCAAGGTAGGTGAAGTGTGAGTAAAGGGTCGTTTGAGAGAGAAAACGGTGGGAATGAGACGAGGAGAAACAGCAGGGAGAGACAAAAACGACGCCATTTTGTTGAGCTGAGCTTAAGCACTTACCTCGTGAAGATGATTAAGCGGTTATATACAGAATTTTCAATTTTGAGAAAGAAGAAGAAACATCCACCACGGGAAACAGTGACGGTTTGAAACATCCACCACGTGAAATTTTCATTTATTTATTTATTTTCTTTTTTGTTATATTTTAAAGCTTAATTAAAAAAAAATTGACAAAGTTTTAAAGGTTAATTAAATAAATGGTCCTATTTCTCAAAAATAAATGGTCCTATGTATCATAATTTCATGTTAATTAATAAATGGTCTTATTGTATTTTAATGGTTAACTAAAACATTACACATTTTAGTTTTTGTAATATTTTTCTTTAACATTTTTAGAGATAAAAAATGTTGAAGGGAAATTTTACCGTAACTAAAAAATGTGATTTTTTTATGGATAAAAAACGAAATTCTTGATTTTATAGGATCATTTACCAAATTAACTCATATTTTAATAATTTGTATGTATTTTGTGTTTATATATTATTAGTTTATTTTAAAATTTATGAATATATTAGAAGTGGAGAATAACCATGCATCAAACACATAATAATTTTCACTCATAAAAATATAAATATTTTTTTTCTAAAAAAAAATCCAACAAACCAATTAAAATACCAAAGTTTGATATGATAGAAGAACATGGTCTGTCTTTAAAGAAAAATAGAAGAGAAGAACATGGTCTCGGATGGGTTAAGGAACCAAAGTTTCATTCTTGATTGAGAGATAAGTTTATAGTTAATATTGATCTATGCTTATACTCCCTATGTCCCTTTTTATGAGACTATTTTACAAAAATCACGAGTATTAAGAAAAATTGTTGGAATAATGAGTTTGTCACAAATATATGTTACTATTACCAAATTGCTTTTTTTTTTGAAGAAGCTAAACTAACTCACCTAAATTGGCACTGGAGAGAATCGAAACTGAGATCTCGAGGAGAAACACACTCTCAGATCCCAAGCTAATACCACTATTATCAAATTGCTATTTGTCTATAGCATACTTAATGTTAACTTTTCATATCAAAGGATATTGATAATATTAATGAGGGTGTATTTAGAAAAAGAGTAATAAATGGATAATCTTATATTTAAGGACAAAACTTTTTTGTAAAGTAGTATTGCAAAAAGGGACGGAGGGAGTATTTGTTATGTAACAAATATGGGTTAGATTCTAACATTGTTTAAAAGAGTGGAGGTTAAACACTTTATAAATGAGATGACTCATAAACTCAACACCTTAAGACATCGAATAAAAACAGAGTATCTCTCTCGATCACTTGGATGGTTGCTTTGACCGAAATCCAAGGCGATGACCAATTCGATCACTATATTGGGATTGAGATTCAACAATTTTAAAGTGAAAAAATAACGATGACTTTAGTGCAATTTTGTGTGTTTTATGAAAAATATGAAAGATAAATAACAACAAGAATGAAAGAAAGAAAATAATGATATAAGAGAGATGACACAAATTCAATGCAACTTTCTCCCAAGTCATTGAATCTCACTCAATATTGGATTGGTTGTGCAAATGAACCGGTCGAAAACCGCTTAAACCGGTAAGAACCGGCCTGAATATGAAAAACTGCTTAAACCGATAAAAACCGGCCTGACGGAAAAAAAGTAAAAATAAAAAATATAACAAATAGGAGAAAA
>Ga0315914_1000118_pt1 | contig 71175 bp, 47 predicted proteins | sample MpolenodulesMG_FD_203920 | JGI IMG/M metagenome (GOLD analysis project Ga0315914, IMG submission 203920) | Medicago polymorpha root nodule microbial communities from Los Angeles, California, United States - elongated nodules | ecosystem: Host-associated > Plants > Roots > Nodule | place: USA...
ATATATTCATGAAATCATTACACATAGGAATAGTTATTTTTCCTTCTAAATTTACCAAAAGCTCAGTTTATACTTTCAAATTCTTAAAACTGTCTTCAGGAAGTTTGTTTGACATGATGTCATTTGTACTCATTTGGGGCAAAATAGTTAGATGATATGATGACACTTATTTCATGTTGGGCACAACTGTTGGAGAACAAAATTTGTTTAGCAGCTTAGGTGTATGATGCATATATTTGTCTCTGTCCTACGTTCATCATATGCCAGCTTTGTGTTTTTTTCTTCACCATATACTTGATCCTCTTACAATACCTCCTTGTGTGCTTTATACTTATCAAGAATTATGCTAGCAACAAAAAATCCTGCAACTCATTTGAATTTCAACCGATTAAAGAATGTGCGACGAGAAGACTGTGCTAGAGAGTGCGTTGATAGCAGTCATCTACCTATCAATTTGTTCATGTTTTAGGATTACAACCAACTTAAATGTGATGTAATATAATTGGATTCTCTCAATTTCAATCTCTATGTGTGTCTCTCCATCCTCCCAGCCTTTTTCTTAATTTTTATTTCTCTTCATTACCTTCTCTTTCCTACAAACCTTATTTTTGCGATAGAGAATCTTGCTATTCAGGTCCCTTAGTTATACAATCAGAGACTCATTTTCTAGCTAAAAGATCATAGCATGCCTAAAAAAATCAAACTTTGATATTATGTTAAATGAACTTCAATTTTGTTCCAAAACAACTAGTTTAAATAATTACGGTATTCAAACACAAATATACATTGCACAATAGGAACCTTGACAACATGAGACTCCAATCCAACTTTTAATAGATGAGACCTTGACAAGAGCGTCAGATCGCAACAAAAAGATATAATTTGCGATTAAACAATGTTTTATATTACATCTATATTCAAATATCACTTGGAAGAAAGGGACAAGGGGATATTTCCAAACCATATAATGATGTGTGCTTTGTAATTCACAACTTCATTTTATTTCTTGATTTCCTTTTTCACCGGAGGTCTTGATCTTGATTAATGACGCAGTTACATCTGTCATATTAATTCGTGCCTTAGGTGAATCTTCACAACATCTCAATGCTAAAGCTAAGATATCATGAATTTCTTTTTCATGTTGTGAGTCTAAATTGTAATCCACAACTTCCATATTGGAATGGGCCATTGATTCACTAATCCAAGTTTTTAGGGTTAATTCTTCTGAAAATATTTCATTTGTTGGCTTCTTTCCAGTGAACATTTCCATTAGCATTATCCCATAGCTGTACACATCTCCTTTAACAGAAATGACTCCCTTAGATCCATACTCTGTATGTACACATTAATCACTAGTTATAAAAAAATCTCAATCATACTTGTTTTTTGTCGCTGCCAAAAACAAAACACAAGAAAATCATATAAATGTGTTGATGGTTAGACAACTAGGCCTAAAAAAAAGTCAACAATGTTGCTATTTAATTAGACAACTCGATAAGATATAATATGACTTAGAAGTGAAGAAAATATAACCTGGTGCAACATAGCCAAGAGTAGCTAAAGTCCTTGTATGAGTTTTTGATTGTCCTTCATCCAATAGCTTGGAAATCCCAAAATCACTCACATGTGCAATCATATCTTCATCAAGTAACACATTACTAGGCTTTAAGTCACAGTGAACCACTGGTATTGAAGAACCATGATGGAGATACTCCAATGCAGATGCCACATCTATCATTATATTCAACCTTTGCAAGAAATCCAAAAAATAGTTATCAGAGTACAACCATTTTTCCAAACTTCCATTTGACATAAACTCCATCACTAGAGATTTGAAGTCAAGATTTGAACAACTACTGATAATTTGAACGAGATTTCTATGTCGAAGGTTGCGCATTGCATTGCATTCTGCATCAAAGCTTCTTGATGTTGCTTCCATTGTCAAATCAAGTACTTTAATTGCTATCATCTTCCCACTAGAAAGTATTCCTTGATACACAGACCCAAAGCCACCCTTTCCAAGTAAATTACTCTCACTGAATCCATTTGTTGCTTGCACGAGTTCATAATAGGAAATCCTTCTTGGAACTCCTATAGTGGATAAAACCCTTTCAAGTGGACTTTCAACCTTTTTCCTTTTATGCATTCGAAGTATTGTGCATGCAACAACCAAAATGCCTAACACAACAACTATGGATGATATACATATGATTAATAACATTTTTGACTTTTTCCTATGTTTATCACATGCAGGTACTTGTAAGCGAGGACTGCCACAAAGTGCTTCATTTTGAAGGAACGATTTAGATGTGAAGCTTTTGAAAGGCCCTCCATTAGGAATCTCTCCTTGCAATCTATTGTATGACAAATTAATGTATTTAAGATAAGAAAGTGACTCTAAGGATTTTGGGATCACACCAGTAAGAAGATTTTGAGACAAGTCCAAGAAACTCAAGCTTAGCAATCCACCAAGTGTTGTGGGAATTTTCCCATACAATTTGTTATTTGCTAAGGAGAGATTCTGAAGAGTTGTTAATGAACCTATGGTTTCAGGAATGTTGCTTGAAATTTGATTTCCAGACAAATCTAATAGCAGAATTGCTCTTAATTTACTAATATCCATTGGAAGATTTCCAGTTAAAGCATTGGAGGATAAGTTTACCTCTAAAATATCTTTGAGACTCCAAAATGAGGAAGGTATCTCAGAGGTAAACCCGTTAGATCCTAAGTAAAGCTTTCTAAGTGAAGTCATATTTCCCAAACATGTTGGTAACACTCCAAAAAGCTTATTGCTTGTTAAATCCAACTCACTCAAACTCCTAATTTCACAAAGCTCATCAATCATGGACCCTTGTAGTCCATTGTAATTAAGATCTAAAACTTGAAGTTTATGTAACCCATTATTTGCACCAGGGATTGATCCATTTAAATCATTATCCCACAAAGATAATAGAATCAGGTTGCTCATGTTTCCAATTTCTAGTGGAATATTTCCATTAATTCCACAAGAATCAGCCCAAAAGTATTCTACAGATAAGTTTCCAATGGACTTGGGAAGTTTTGATAATAAACTATTATCTGATACTACAAGATATGACAGATATTTGCAACTTGTAAGTGAAGTAAGGAAGTTGAATTCAAGAGAATCATCGGTTAATGTCATATTATTGCCATTTGCTTTGAGATAATTGAGGAATCTTAAATCTCCAAAAGAATTGGCTATAATTCCACTAAATTCATTATCACTAAAGTCAACTTTAACGAGATTTGAAGCATTGGAGATACTATTTGGAATTTTTCCAACAATATTGTTTCCATACATGTGCAGTTGTTGTAGGTTAGGAAGGCCAAACCCAAAATTTGATGGAAGCATGCCTGAGAAGGAATTTTGATCAAGACGCAAATATTCCAATGTTGAAATGTTGAAGACTTTTGAAGGAATAAGTCCACTCAAGCTGTTGTTTCCCATTGTTAGAATCTGAAGTTGATTGAGAAGGCCAATCTCCATTGGTATCGAACCTAAAATCACAAAGACACATGTATATGATGATGAAGCGTGGTGTAAAAACAAATACTAATAATATAAAAATTGTATGAAATTAATTAGTAGCATAAAATGAAGATATAAATTTAAGGGTATACCTGTAAAAAAGTTACCCCATAAATATAACCCTTGTAATGATGTGCAGTTGCCAATGGTTGGTGGAATGGTTCCTTCAAAATGATTCTTGGATAGGGAAAATATTTCAAGTTGAGGAAGTTGACGACATATCTTGTCGGGAAGAGTTCCATTTAATATATTTTGATCAAGGGAGATAATTCTCAAAGTAGAGATGTTGAAGAGGGATAAAGGAATTTCACCTATATGTAACATAAAAGTTTAACTAAAATTAAAGTTTGGGAGATCCTTCTTCTTTTTTTTTTCTTTTTTCGTTTTAAATTAGTCTTTATCTTTAAAAACAATTACACCATTTAAACCAATTTTCATCAGTAGTCCATTTTTCTTACAAGTTTATGTACATAATATGATATGTTGTGAATTCGGACTCAAAAATCAGACAAATGAAAACTGTGATGTTTGGAGCAAAGAAAAGTAGTAACCAATATCAAAGTAACCACAAGCAACAACAACAATAAGAAACCTAGATCTAATCTAGGAATCAAAGTGAAAAGCACAAAACCACAAGCAAAAGAAAAAGAGAGAAGAGAAACAAACACACCAAGAAATGTTTACCCAGTTCGGTCCAACTTGTCCTACTCTAGGGGAGAGATTGATCCATTATCAATGAGTTCTTACAAAGAGATACAAAATGGGTTACAAGAAATTAGCTTCAACAAGCTCGAAAAGAGCAAACCCTAATTTCTACCCTTTTTTCTCAATCTTACCAAAGAACAAGAGACTCAATGATTTTCACTGAACAAGGTGTTTACAATGTTTCCCAACCTAAGAGAACCCCTCAAGAAAAAACCTAAAGTTCTTAAACCCTAAAGTTAACCCCTTTGATTTCTCAAGTTTCTCTCTCTCTTGAAGCTCTACCAAAAATATGAAGAATGAAGCCTTAAATAGTGCTCAGACCCCGAGGAATCGTGCCACGTTTTCACCCATCGTGCCACGATGTAGCAGGTAGCAGTACAATACTTGATCTTATCTCCTGCATCATGCCACATTGCTCCTGCATCATGCCAAGATTTTTCCAGTGGCACTCCCAGAACTAAACCATCCAATCGTGCCACGTTGCCCTGCAAACATGCCACGATTTTCCAGACTTCAACATCAATTTTGAGACACATTTTCAACATTTCTCCACCTTGACTCTAAATTGATTTGGATGTCACCTTAACCGTCAACCACGTTTCTCCTTTTTCTTTTCCTTGCACAAGTTTACACCAAACTCTGTTCAACCACGGAACGTGTCCCGCTTCCTTGAAGATCTCCTTGCATCCAATAACCCTTGGTCTTTTAGGTAATCACACAAGCCATACCATAAATTCTTCAAACCTCGAAATGCCTTCCGTCCTCTTGAAGAACTCCCTTTCTCACAACTAGAGCACAACACACAAGGCCTCCATAGTTTTACCATTCCCGATGTCACCACCTCCACCTCAAGTCGAGCTTTCTCTACCTCAACTTCCAAATGCATACACACACTATGCTTTCACCTTGCAACTCCACCTCAAAGGTTGATCATGAGTATTATTCACACCGTCTCTCTAGGTTGACCTTGAGTATTCTTCCCACCGCCTCTCCAGGCTGATGTTGAGTGTTTAACATCTCTCTAGACGATCACCACTCTACAAGGCATCAATTCCAAGGTGAGAAACATCACCTTCTTCATCCTCCCAACAACACACCACCAAAGCACTCGCATCCTCATACTCCTCGGAAACAACTTACGCGAAGTTGTTATTGTCCTCCAGACAATCCCTCTTGAAGTGACCAAACTTATGTTACCGCTCTTTGAGCTTCCTCTGTTACCTCTACCTCCACCATTCCCTCTTGAAACACTTAGGCCTTCACTATTTTCATCCGCTCTCAAGTCCTTGGACTTGGTCAACTCCTTAGTTTTTAAAGCCGCTTGAACTTCTTCCAAGGTGACACTTCCTTATTTGCCATAGAGCATGGTATCCTTGAAGGATTCAAATGATCTCGGTAGAGCACACAACAAGAGTATAGCTTTGTCTTCATCCTCAAGATGCACCTCAATGTTCTCCAAATCATCAAGGATTTTGTTGAACCCAGTTAATTGCTCTGTTACAGTCTTTGACTCCACCATCTTGAATGAGTAGAGTTTTTGCTTTAGGAATTGCCTATGAGCCAAAGACTTTGTCATATACAAAGACTCCAACTTTGACCACATCGACACCGCGGTAGGTTCCTTCACGGCATCCGTCAAAACTTTTTCCCCGAGGCACAAGACAATGGCACTCCTAGCCTTGCCCACCATCTCGGTCTTCTCCGCTTGTGACATGGTGACCGGTAACGCACCTTCACCCTTCAAAGCTTTCTCACACTTTTGTTGTATCAACATCGTTTGCATCTTCACCTTCCATAATCCAAAATAGTTACTTCCGGTGAAATTTTCAATATCCCACTTTGAACCCATGGTACTCACTTCACCAATTCACTCATTTGCCCCACGGTGGGCGCCAATTGTTGTGAATTCGGACTCAAAAATTACACCAATGAAAACTATGATGTGTGGAGCAAAGGAACGTAATAACCAATATCAAAGTAACCACAAACATCAACAACAATAGAAAACCTAGATCTAATCAAGGAATCAAAGTGAAAAACACAAAACCACAAGCAAAAGATAAAAAGAGAAGAGAAACAAACACACCAAGAAATGTTTACCAAGTTCGGTCCAACTTGACCTACTCTAGGGGAGAGATTGAACTTTCCAATCCACTATCAATGAGTTCTTACAAAGAGATACAAAAAGGGTTACAAGAAATTAGATTCAACAAGCTCACAAAGAACAAACCCGAATTTCAAACCTTTTTTCCCAATCTCACCAAAGAACAAGACACTCAATGATTTTCACTCACCAAGGTGTTTACAATGTTTCCTAACCCAAGAGAACCCCTCAAGAAAAACCCTAATCAAAGTTCCTAAACCCTAAAGTTACCCCCTTTGATTTCCCAAGTTTCTCTCTCTTGAAGCTCTACCAAAAATATGAAGTATGAAGCCTTAAATAGTACCCAGACCCCGAGGAATCGTGCCACGTTTTCACCCATCGTGCCACAATGGAGCAGATAGCAGTACAATACTTGATCTTATCTTCTGCATTGTGCCACGTTGCTCCTGCATCGTTCCACGATTTTTCCAGTGGCACTCCTAGAACCGAACCATCGAATCGTGCTACGTTGCCCTGCAAACGTGCCACGATATTCCAGACTCCAACATCAATTTTGAGACACATTTTCAACATGACACACTAGACACAATATTTTATCACTCAATGCCACGATTTTAAACAACTACAAGGACATAGTTTAGATAAACACTAAAATAGATCACGTTAATTTCGTCGGATTGTATATTATGATAGAAAGTAGCGGATCTACGACCTTGGGTTAGGGGTGCAAAACATAACTGTAGAAAATAATTCAAAATTTTGAAGGATACATATGAATTTACTTAAAAATATAGATAAAAAATTGTGATGAAAAACATTTGCAGGAGCAAAACTTTCCTGAATTATTTTAAAGGGATTAAAAATAAAATTTGAGATATTTATATGACAAAAAACTTATTTTGACTTTTTTAATAATGTCTTTAATTATGCAACGTTGGTAACTAATTACTATTTTCCAAATATAAACATTAATTTATTGTTTTTATTAAATAATGTTTTATTTTATATGCAAAACATGTTCAATGTTTGCACCATACCCGTTGCAGATTTTATGTGTTTATATCTGCATAAATAAATTTGTGTATACATATATGAGAAAGTCAATATGATAAAATTTTGTAGACTCGTGAGTATTTTTAAAACATCAACATCAATGTAATGTTTCTATTAGTTAAATTTGTATTTTATATTTTAAAAACCGTTAAGTATTTGCACCACACTTGTTGAAGAATTTATATGCTTATATATACATCAGTAAATTTTATTGTACTGATATGTGATAGCCGATATGATAAAATTTTGAAAATTTGTGACTATTTTCAAAATATCAACACTAATATAGTGCTTCTATTAAATATTTTTTATTTTATATACAAAATATCGTTAAATATTTATTCCGCACTCATTCCAGATTTTATGTGCTTATATCTCAAAAATCAAATTTTATATATACCAATATGTAAAAGTTGATATGCATAAATTTTGAAAACTAATGATTATTTTAAAAGTATCAACATTAATTTTTTTAATGAAAAAATATCAACATTAATGTAGTGTTTCTATTGATTTTTTTATATGCAAATTAGTGAGATTAAGAGACTAAAAGATATGAGAATAAACTATTTTTCTATATTTATGGTCTAAAAGAGTAGAATAAAAAAAATCCTTATATTTATATAATAATACATTGTTTTTTCTTATTGTTAGCACATAAATTAAGGTGATTGTTAGTAGATATTATCCATAGCTGCATAGTTTTAAAGAGAAGATACATATTGTTATTGTTTGTTGAAATATTGTTAGCAGATATTATCATATATCTATACTATATATAAAAAAAAACTACCCCTTTCAGCACTTTTGGGCTGAATTTTTCTTTCCAAAAATACTCTCAATTTTCAATATAAATAACACATGTGACAAATAAATAAGAATAAATTTAAATATTAAAACAAATGTAACAAACACGATATGAATATATATTTTTTGTTTTTTTTTCCTTTATCACTAAAAAAGTGTAACAAACTAGATGAGTATATTTATACTTACTTTTTCATCATTCCAATTATACTCTTAAACAACTTTTTATATAATAAAATTATTGTTGGTGTCATCAAAGAAAGAATTTAGATTATATATTTTTTTGTTATATTGTCGGTGTCATTGAAATAGATAATCATTAGTATAATTTTTTATAACTTGAAAGCAACAAACAAGTATATTTTTTTTAGTTTTAATCGAAACCAAAATTTCATAAAAAAAAAAAACACCGTTCATAATTTTTAAATGTTAGCGCAATAAAAAGAGTGGAAAGACAGACACGTGAGTGCCCGTCTTTTCGCTAGTAGCTCCATAGTTTTTTTTTTAGGAACATAGCTCCGCAGTTTTAAACTTTGGAATACATCTGTGGCTTATATTATGCCAATTTTTTTTAGGGAATTAGTTATACTCAAAATTGGATAAGAAGGGTTTTTTTTTTTAATTGTAAATAGGAAATTAGTTTCACCCAAAATCAGATAAGAAGTTTTTTTTTATAAATATTTTATAAAGGAATTAGTTACGGTCAAAACCAAATAAGATGAGTTTGTGTTTATTAATTTAAAATTTTGGGAAATGACCATTGAGCATATAAATTCAAGGAAATCATGAGTTTAAAAAAGGACAATTAAAGAAATTTACTTAACTTTAATTTTCATATATCGAAATTGGAACGTACAGAACGTACCCTCGCCGCCTCCTAAAATCAAGCCTCCTCGCTGTCGTTCAAACTCAACCTCCTCCCAAATCCAAACACTGTACCCAACTTCTCTCTAACACAGTACCCACCGCCTTCATCTCCCCTCCTCCACTCTGTCCTGTTACGATGTAGAAGCTGTAACTGGTGGTGCGACGAATGGCGTCGGCCCTCCGCACCACCATCTTTTCTCGATCCGGTGCTGTTTCATCTCGCCAGTGGTTCTCGTTTGAAACGAATTTGGATCCCGCGATCTCAAACGTGTCGGTGCCTCTCTCCCGCTCCTTCTTCGTCTGTTCTGCTGGGTTATGGCGGTGGTCGAAGCTGTTCGGGTCGTTTCTAAGAATCCGGGTCTGGGTTTGTTTGATTTGACTCGGATTTGTTCTTATGGATCTTCAAAAGGTTTTGCCCGAAAGGGCTCAGATTAGTTTTCTACGCCCGAATTGTTATGGGCGGTCAGCGCTGTATTACTCCTCCAAGACCATGGTTGTGCTTCGTAACATGTCTTCTAGTCTAGAAATGGTCATGCACTTGTTGTCTGTTGTTGCTGCGAATGGTGGGTTTGGGTGTTACCGTGTTGGCGGTGCTCATGGTGCTCAGACCCGTTGATTGACCATCCCTCGATCTGGCATTCAACTGGTTTTGAGTTGCTTTCTATTGGATTGGCTATAGATGGCCGTGTAGCTCTCTATCGCAGCATAGTGGGTCGTGGGTGTGGGGTTCTTATTTGTGCCGGCGGTAGAATCTTTCACCTGCACAAAGTTTGGCTCTATATAAATTGGGGGAGATTTCAAAATCCTCATCACTCAACCTGATGTTGGACTGTTTGGCTTGAAAGAGATGTTATGCTTGTTGCTGTTGTGATGTTGGACTGTTTGGCTCGAAAGAGATGTTATGCTTGTTGCTGTTGCAAGGAGTTGTTGGTTCTTGGATCCATTCTGTGTTGATGGTATGTCCATACACCGCAAGTTAGACAATTCACCAGTGTTGTTTTTATTTCTTTGTATTATCCGATTGGGTTGGCATACATCCTGTGGATTGACTGAGTTAAGGTTTATGTCCGCCTAGTTCTTTTTTTTTTTTTCTTTTTCTTTTCTTTTTTTAATAATATATATGAGCACCTGCGATAACTAGAATCAAGACATTCCAACTTTTTGGAATATTTTCTATTCCTTTTTTATGTGACTCTTGCCTTATCAAATTTCTTTTTCTTCATATATCGTTAGGAGAAGAGGTGGTAACATTTTTAGGCAATGTAAAGAAACAATAAATATACCATTAATATTTAAAAAAATAAAAATAAATAAACACTTAATATATTGGCAAAAATATCTTACCCTCCAAGTTGTTGTTTGCAAGAAACAAAAGTTGAAGCTTGGTCAATTTTCCAATGTCAATTGGAATACGTCCTTTGTCAAAATTATTGTCCGATAGTTCCAAATCCTCCAAATCTTTGCAATAACGCCAAACATTTGGCATCTCACCAGAAAAATCATTATTATAAAGACGGAGTAATTTAAGGTTTGGAAGCCCTTGACAAACATTTGTTGGAAGAATGCCAGTCAGATTATTATCACCAAGAGATAAGTGTTGCAACGATGACTCGTTGAACATTAATACGCTGCCTGTGAGCAAATTAATTTTAAGGTCCAATAATCTCAATTGGTTAAGTTCACTGATTCCTTTTGGAATTTCTCCTTTGGTTCAATACATATAGACATAGGAAAGACATTAATTAGGATGATTCATATATTAGTTACAATGTCATGCACATACACCCCCTCAAAAAAAAAAGAAGCAATACCCATATACTTTAAAAAAAAAAGTAATGCACAAAAATTTATACAAGATTATTAAAACACCACTATTTTTTGGGTTAATTATTGAAATTTACCCTGTAATATATGCGAAGTCTGAAAAATGACCCTGTAAAATAAAAAACATATTCTAACCCGTTAATTTGAGATTCTTATTATTTTTGACCATATAATATAGTTGAAGTCCAAAAAAGCTACTTAGATGTTGATTTTTTTCATGATTTTTCTAAGGAATGTTTAGGACGTTAAAATATGAATTTACACAAAAAAAATAGAATTTTTCAAATAAGGACGAATTAATTATGAATTTTTAAAGCGCAAAAAACTCAAAAAACAAAACCACGAAAACCATAACCTAGAAATCGAATTTCGAGCTGAATGTTTGCAGACACATCCATAGAAATACATAAAAAGGATCTGCAAAGTTTCGTAGTATTTCAAAGGGGTTTCAATTTATTTTCATTTTTCAACCAAAACGTGCAAAATTGCAATTTTGTTCCGAGTAAGCGTATACCCACAGGTCAAATTCTATTCTCTAATTTTGTAGGCATGGCTAGGACATCATAAGAACCTTCACCATGAAATTTTGGAGTTTTTAAACGAGATATGAATTAATTATGAATTGTTTAAAAAATTCATAATTATGGGAAATAAAAATTTATAATAAATCCATTCTTAGTCTGAAAAATCTTTTTTTTTTTGTGCAAAGCCATGTTTAACATCCTAAAGATGCTTGAAAAAAATCATGAAAAAATTCAATCTCTATATCACTTTTTTGGACCACGTGTATGTTATAGGGTCAAAAATAAGAATAATCTCAAATTACAGGGTTAAAATATGTATTTTTTATTTTACTGGTTCATTTTTCAGACATCGCGTATTTTACATGGTCAATTTAAACAATTAACCCCTTTTTTTTTGTAAAAAACTTACGTACAATTCCTTAGGTGCTTTTCGTATAGTTCTTAACTAAATTCACCATGATTTCCTTAAATCCATAATTTTCTCAAAGTTTGTTATCTCTAAAAAAATTGTATTTTTAGTTAAGAACCATACGAAAAGCACCTAAGGAATTGTCCCTAAGTTTTGTCCTTTTTTTTTACAACTAATTTTTTTTAAGGAAACACCGCTAATTTTATTAAACACTCTTGTTTTTTTTATAAGGGAAACACCACTAATTTTGTATATCTAAATAAATATTGCTTGATTAAATTTAGGTTAAAAAAAAAGTCTAGATACAACATACATTATTTATTCTCAAAAAAAATGCATTATTTATATACATGATTGTAGCTTTTAATCAAACAGTGAAAATTTTAGGTTTAATTACAATTTTGATCTACCTATTTTAACAAATCCGCAATTTGATTCTCCTATTTTTAGTTCTACAATTTTAGTTCCTATTTTATTCAAAATTGAGACATTTAATCCCACCCATCAAATAAAGTTAATTAAACTCAATCATGCATGTTATGATTTTTTTTTAACAAGACAAAATAAAATAAATTAACAACGAAACCAAATATGATTCTAACATGCATGTTTTATGATGTAATGGTGTGAGTATATTATACCCGATAAGGAGTTATTTGCTAATTGAATTTCTTCAAGTGAAGACATGTTGTAAATTGTTGTTGGTATGGTTCCAGACAGCAACCTGTTATTTCTAAGATTCAAAATCCTCAACCGACGAAGTTGACCAATGGCATGTGGTATGGTTCCTTTTATGAGATTTGAGCTCAAACTTAGATACTCTAACATTGACAAATTGGATATAGATTGAGGAATAAATCCAACAATATTATTATAGCCAATATCCAATTGTTGAAGTTTTGATAACTCCCCTATACTTAAAGGAATTTCTCCAAAAAAACCATTGTAGCTCAAATTCAACAATTTCAATCTTTTCAACTGAAGTAACTCATGTGGTAACTCACCATGGAAACTATTGCCTTGTAAATCAAGAACAACAAGGAAAGAGAGATTTCCCAATTGAGGAGAAATGATACCTTCAAGGCCCATGTTACTAAGCTTCAATGCCTTTACTCTTCCATGGTGTTCATCACAAGTGACACCAACCCAATTGCATGAAGAGAAAGAAGAAGTAGAAGAGGAAATTGACCAATTACTAAGAATATGATAAGGATCAAAGGTAATTGAGGATTTGAATGCCAGAAGTGAAAATTCATCGGTGGTTATGTTTTTTTCACTACTCACAGCTAAGCAAGTGAAGAAATAATAAGTAGAGAGAATATAGAGCCAAGAGTGAAAAGAGTATAACTTGGCCATTTTCATAGGATGCATGAGAGTCTAAGCACCGAGGGGGGTATTTATAGTAAGTGTCATGTTAACAAGTGTCTTCGAGACACTAATTAAGCAATTAAAAATAGAAAGAAAATATAAAGTTAACAGTAAAAACACTACTATGATACCTTAACTAATGTCACAGGGCACTAGTTAGCATTTTACGATTGTTGTTTGTCTTGTAAGTACAAAACATTTAATTTGTCACCATTTATTATTGGTTGTTACTTCCTCTATCTTATTTTAATTGTAGTTTTAGAGTTGTGTACAATTCTAATGAAAATGATTAGTTAAGTCGATTTTAATAGTAAAATTAGTATTATTTACTTTCTTAAAAAAAAGAGTAAATTACACTCCCCTCCCTTTAAAGATGTTAGAATTACACTCCTCTTTCATCTTATGTTAAAATATACACTCTCATCCCTTGAAAAGTAAAATTAATACTCTCCTCCTTTATAAGATGCTTGAATTACAACCTCCTCCGTTAATAATTAAATATGCACTACACTTTAATCTATTTTAACATAAATAAATATTTTTATGATATATATTAATTTTGAACAACCATTTAAGAAAAATTAATTCAATTCTTTATAATTTAAATGTCAATGATAATTAAATTTAAATATTTTGCTATTGATTTTATAATTTATAGGATAAAATTAACTTTTAAATAACCATGCTTTATTGTCTTTAGTAATTTTTCACATATTTTAATTTTATTTTGGGTTGTTTCATATTTTATAATAGGGTTTAAAACTACATGTTAATGAAATTGTGAATAAAAAACAGCGAAAAATATGTATTCCATTTTTTATTATATTAAAGTAGACTTCCAATACTATTTTTTTCGAATTGTGTTATATTATTATTATTTTGCTAGATTATTAGAAATAAAAAAAAATATTAAGGGAGTAAAGTGTAGATTTTAACATGGGAGGGGAGGATAATATAATTAAAGCTTCTCTTGGGGGAGGGGAATGAAAAGTTTTCTAATATGTTTCGAATAAGAGGAGAGGATCACCCCCAACTGTCACGATGTAACAAATGAGATGGTGATGCGAGGATCGGCGATGGCCATCCGCATCACTGAGTCACCAGATCTACCGGGATCTCTTTACTGACGGGTTTGGTTTTTGTGGGTTGCGGCTCGCGGTGGCTCTGTTATATCCGGTGACAATGGACTGAGCTCTTGCTTGCCTCCTCCTGATTTCCTTCTGCGGTACAAGCCACGGTCACCTCCCAACCTTCTCCGGTAGTCTTTTTGGCCGCCGTCAACTTTAAGGTCCGTTAAGGGTTGTGATGTGGTACTGTACTCGGTTTTCTGGGTGGTTTTTTCCACTGTCGGATGGACTGTGTTTTTTGATATCAGTCGCGGTTTCAACGTCGGTGGTTTTGGTGTGACTGTATCTGGGTTTTCTTAGAAATTTGGATCGGTTCTTGATGCTCTGGGTGGCTGGTATGTCTAACTTGAATCTTTAATTCTTTTTCCGAGTTGTTGAGCCCTGCAGGATTCATGGTTCGTTATACTGACACCGCACCGGTCTCTTTGTAATTTATGATTTTCTTGAATCCTTGTCATTCTCTATGTTTGATTGGGACTGTTGGACTCGAAAGAGTCGTTATACTTTTTGTCGTTTTTGCAGGGAGTTGTGGGTCTTAGATTTGCACTGTGTTGACGGTTTGTCCATACGCCATTTTAAGATTCACCATTCTTGTTGTTTGGTCTGTACAGTGGGGCTCGAAAGGGTCGTTAAGCTTGCTGTCATTGTTGCAGGGAGTTGAGGTACATGAACCGGCTCAAAGTTGATTGAAGGTTCAATCACCGCATCGAAGACCTTTAATTCGTTTTATGATTAATTATAGGTTGATACATACACTTGTGTGTTGTTTTCATTTTTGTATCACCCGTTTGGGGTTGACCTACACTCTTGTGTAGTTTACTGGGTTAGGTTTATGTCCCCCCAGTTTTTATGTAACTTTTTCCCTTTTTTTAATAATACTTATGAGCATTGAACAAAAATTAGAGTCGGGTACCAACTTAGTTGGAAGCCACTCTTTTTTTATGTCATTTTGCTCTTGCCTTAGAAAAAAGAATAAGAGGAGAGGAGAGTGTATATTTTAACATAAGAGGAGAGGGGAACGTAATTCAAGCATCTTTGAGGGGAGGGGAGGGGAATGTAATTTACTCTAAAAAAAAATTAGTATATGTGATTGTAACTTTTAATCAAACGGTGAATATTTAGGCTTAATTGATGTATACAATATATTTTGACGGTAACATTAAAATAAATTAATAAATCTTACTTTGAGAAATTCCTGAGCAAAAGTATTTTATATATTGAGAAAGTAAATTGATATTTATTTCAAACGAAATTTTAGAGAGATTATTTTTCTTCTCTGAAAAGGCTAATAAATGCCTTATCCTTTAAGCATACATGGTAGTCTAAATAGTAAATTTTCATAGAAAATATATATAACTTTTTCAATAATTAACTTTTTAATTTGAAATTTGGTTAAATAAACTTTTTGATTTGAAATTTTGTTTTACTCAATTAATTTGGGCGTTAACGTTGATCTGAAGTATTACAATCACTTAGATTTTATTATATCATTTGTAGGCATTTTGCCGTTGTATGCTATTAATTTGTGTGTTTTGAGATTGTTTGTAGATTTATCATTTACATTTTTAGCGAGTTTAAATATGTGGTTGTATCTGATATCAATTTGAATGAATGAACATTGTTTTGGTTTTGTCAAAAAAATTGCTTATATTTATGAACTCCTTTTCTTTTCTTAATTGTTTACAATTTTTGACAAAACAGTCTAATTCACTTTAATTCTGAATATGGCTTCATGGTGCAGGGTGTAGACTGGACGTTGGAGGCGAGAACAAACAAATAAGAGAGTTTTTGAAGTTGGGATAACACACAATACTATTCTTTGTCTTAACGTGAAAAGAACCACATATTAAAGATTGGGAAGACGTAGGAGTTGGGGAATGCATAGAGTCCAAAATATGTAAGAATCAGACTTATCGTGAATATGGCTTCATGCAGCAGAGTCTAGACTTGACTTGGTGTTGAGAAGCCGGGTAATGGGGGGCGAAACAAACGTCTTTTGGGCGTTATTTTAACTTTGATTCTGGACTCATAAATAAGTGAGATTTTATGATGAAGCTGGCATAATACACAATATATTTTGTCTCAACTTGAAAGGAACCGCATAATTAGAGATTGGGAAAACGTAGAAGTTGGGGAATTTATAGAGTCATGGAGACTAACTGAGGATGGGAAATGATTTTGTATTCATTTTAAAGAAGTATTATATATATTTAATGTGTAATTTTACATAATAAAGTGTACTTTCGATTTTATTAAAAAAAAGGTGTACTTTCATTAGTAATTACTTTAGAAAAATGATCACTTCAAAATAATCATAATCCTAATTATTATTTCAAAAAGACTTAATTTTTAGGTTATACAAATGTGAATTTTTTTTTACGTATTATATCTAAAATCTATTTTTATATATAAAAAAGGTTATACAATTTTTATGGTAATCAAACCACATTAATTAGGTATTTGAACTTCGCCAACAAAGGTTCAATTTCTCTTTTGAATCGGATAAACTACAAAGCTTATCTTATGAACAATTAAATTGTGGTTAGCTCATTCATCGACAAAGGTTCTACATCTTTTCTGAATGAGACAAGCTACAATGAGCTTAACTTTTGATTAGTAAAACTTTGGTAGTTCATACATCGACAAAGGTTCAACCTTTCGTGAATCATATGAACTATAGTGATACTTAACTTGTGCTATTATATCTAAAGAAAATATTCAAAGTTTAAAATTATATACATGATTAATACTTATACATGTGTAACCCTAAATTTAATTATTTTGTTTACTATATATATAATAGATAAATATAATTGTTTAGGATGGTTTTTGGTTAACAGTGAAGCATGTCAAACCGAATCATAAATGAATGTTTAAGCAGTGTGATCATTGGATCTTAGCCAAGTTAATTGGTAACTTGTGAGACCTTACGTGTGTGCGCGCGGATTTTTATAAAGTTCTTGACTCGAATAATAGTTTTTGTGGGAGTTACGTAATTTCAAAGAACAAACGAAGATACCTAGACGAAAATAAAATTGTGAGGAAATCAAAGACAATGATGCATATTACTGAAGATAAAATGACAAGGAACATATATTGACTTGAATTTAGAGAAAAGTTTAAAATGACATGACATAAATTGTACAAAATCTAAAGTTTTCTGAAAAGTAAATGACTCGAAATAGAAATGCTTGAAAGGTTAAAGGACTTGGAATTAAATTGCTTGAAAATAAATTGCGAAGAAACATAAAATTTTTATCCCAAATTGTAAATTGCATGGAACTTAAAGAAAATTAAAGATATTATGGGAAGGCACACTTAGATCTTGAGAACTTGAAACCGTTTTAAATTTATGAGTCGTTAAGCTTCAGAATGCAAGTGTATGACGATTACTATTTATAGAGAAAGAGAACTAGGTAACGCCTCGGTCGCTAGTGTCATACAAATATGGTATGCAGATTTGACAAAATATGAACCTTTACAATTACATAAAACTTTATTAAAAAATGAGTTACACTCACCTGATGTTGGGTTTTACTGCAGATGATGCGATGAAAGAGGTGCAAAAACAGTGTGGTGCGTATGTCAGTTACACTCACCTGAAGAGGTGTTATGAAAGACTGTTGAATATGTGTAATCAGTTGGAGGAGCCTGCATCAAACGAGGACGACGAGGAGGAGGAGCAGTGTCTTGTTAGGACCGCCTGCATTAAGGCGTTTTTGTTGCTCTTGGTTGACTACACCATTTTTGCCAACAAGAACAGCAGAAGCGTTAGTATGATATGACTACTTGCGCTTCAGGACTTGGACAGGTTGGGCGACTAGTCATGGGGCAGGATGGCACTTGCTTACCTATATGAGCAACTTTCTCTTACCTCCGACTCAGCTGTTAAAGGCATTGGTGGTTACATGACCTTGCTTGAGGTAATATGTTTTTTCTTCTTTTTTTAGTGGATCATAAATGTACATTTGTTTCTATGATACTTCAAGAAGATTCTTCTAAGGAGGCTAGAGCCAGAGTACGACCGTGCTGGCCCGCTTGTGGGTAAATGGAAACCCCCTAGGGTCTATTCTGATGTTGGACACTAAAAAGGTCGTACGAGGCTCGGCGAGACCTGATGCCTTTTCAGGACATATGATGGTATTGATGTATTTCTATGAAAATTCAACATAACTATTTTTAAGTGAGCCTAAATGTTATGGTTTGGTCCCAAACTCCGAAACTTGATTAATAGGAGTTTAATTAAGATGTATCGGAGCAATTAATCTATAATATGATGGAAGTGGACTTGAACTTTGTGGAAATGTCAAAATAGTCAATTTTACAGAAATAGACGAACTTTGTTAAAAATGAGTTTTAAGACCGTTTAACTTGCAAATTATTTTGTGATCATGTTAATATGATAAAATGAGAATGAAACAATGGTTTTTAGGTGTTTGATATGATGATTATCATGTTGTGACTATATGTCTTCTCTTATGTGAAATTTGTGTTACAAGACTAAGTTGTTTAATTGCGGTGATAAATAATTGTTGATGATGACTGATGACGATTTGTTGATGATGTTTGATGATTATTATGTTGATGATTATAATGTTGATGATTTATTTTTGGTGATGAATTCTTACATGCAAAATGTTGACAGATGAATGCATGTATGAAAATTGTTGATGATAAAGGTGATGATTTGGTGTATGAACGTATGCATTGTTGAGTCATATGAATTCATAAATATTGAGTCGGATATTTATATCCATATTGGTGACGACGAATACTTTTGTATTTATGTTGGTGATGACCGAATGTTTTGCATTCATTTTGGTGACGAAATATTGGTGATGGCTATGATACAGATGTATCTTGAGGTGACGGCCTTGGTGATGACCGGTACCACATGCATATAGAGTCGTGTTTAGGCGCATTGCATAACTTGACATGTATCATACTTGCTTATGTGCTTGGTGATTATGTGCATTGGTGAATGTTGTGACTATATGACTATGTGAATTATGTGGTGATGTGTACATGATGATACTTGTTATTCTTGGTGATACTTGTATACTTGGTGAATTTAATTTATGTTGATTACCTTGCATATACTTTTGAAAATGATAAATCGTATTTGTTGACATGATTATCCAAGAGTTTTTGTGATTTATATGATTGATGTTGTTAAGTAATGAGTCTTGATGATGATTTGATTAATGAATGAATATGCTATGATGGAAATATGATATTATGAATTTAATTGTCAATGATGTGTTGATCTTTTGATGTTGGAATGATGACGAATTATGAACTGGGTGTTATGAATAGATTGATGATATATTCACATGTTGTTAGTATTCTAGGATGATGACATGTATATGTGTATATGTGGTAACCTAAATCCTTGAATGTTTATGTTTAATTATATTTTATTTATGGAATTGTATCTAACCCCCAATTGTCGTTCGGTTGACCGTCTGCCTATTTGTTATGAATGGGTAGACGGCGTACAGGATTAGTTTGCTTTGCTTGCTTGGTGAGTTGCTTGAGGATGGCAGGAGCTTCCTCTGTTATCTACTTTGGAAGTCTCAGTGTAGGGCTCTGATTGGGGTGTCGGTCTTTTGTTTTCTTTTGACTTTTATGTTGATGAGATTTTTACTCAGTATGTTGAGACTATGTATTTTATTTGGTGATGTATTTATGATGCATGTGACATGACTATGCTATGGAGAATTTGTTTAACTGTTTTTTAGATGTTATGAGATTATTCCAATGTGAGTTTTGAAAAATTATTTATGCATGTTTTGAGATTTGTTGAAGAAGTAACATCTATTCTTGAATATTTGTATTATCCGCGTGTTTTATCGCTTTAGAGGATTAGAGTGTTACATGAGTCATAGTCCACAGGAGGAGTATGATCTTGTTCTAGCGTTTTTAGGACATTTGTATATTTTTAGATGTTTTTGAGACATTTTGGGGGATTTTGATGTAATATATTTACACTTGCGCCTTTGCGCATTTTTATGACATTTTGATTACTTTATCGGTTTTTAATTTTGCGTAAATTTTTGTTTTATTATGCGTATGTTAATTATTAATGAATGAATGATTGTGAATGAATGATGAAAACATGGATACAAATGATGGAATGGATGTACGGAAGTATGAATGAATGAAAGAAATTAGGGAAAAATGTCATTTCTGCTATTCTGGAACTTAACATAGGCCCTGTGTGAGTTAGCTCACGCGGACCTATAATCATCGTGAGTTAACTCACGCCGCGTTTAACGCCTGCGTGACTTAAGTCACACTAAGGGTATTTTCTTCAGTTTGGATGAGAGTGAGCAATTTTTTATGGGAGAAGAGCAAAATTCAAATTTGTTTAGCTTGAGTCAGAGATGGAAAGCAGCTAGGATGATGGCAAAGAGGTCCAATTTCATGGCATGTGCTACTATTTGGTGATTGGATATGTGTTGTTTGTCCAACCTTCGTCATATATCAACTTTGTGTTTTTTTCTTCTCCATGTAATTATTTCATCCTCTTACAATACCTTTTTGTGTGTTTTATAGTAGTCACCTACTTATCAATTTGTTCATGTTTTGAGAATTACAACCAACTTAAATGTGATGCAATTGGATTATCTTAGTTTTAATCTATTGGGAGATGTAAATGGATTTCAGTACCTCAGAGGGATTAGTGTAAGCTCTCAACCTTATAATACCACCTGAGTTTAAATGTAATGAAAGTGAGAAGCTTATACCAATGATCACTTGAACTTGGATGTAAATATAGTTGTTTAGTGCAAATTGTTTTATTTACAATTCTTTTTTTGTTGTTAAAATTATGCTTACTTGTGTGATGAAATGGGTTGTCAATATCTAATGGAACACTATGAGTGTTAATGTGTGAATTAAAAAATTCTCATGTCAATTATCCCATTGAGTGATCATTTATGAGGAGAGATTATGTCATTGATTTTGTAGCGGTCAACTAATTCTAACTATTGGATTTGTAACTTATCTTTGGCTCCTCACCTATAAATAGAGCTCTTATTCCTCACTTCTACTTACCCCAAAAAGTTCTCTTGAGTTGTCAAAGAACTTTTCTCTCTTCTCCCTCCTTTAGCTTGTGTTGACGAGCTATTCTTTTCTTCTCCCTCCTTTTCTGTCCCATCGGATTTACAGAGTGTTCTTAAAACCATAGTCCCTTTCGATATATATTGTTCCTTCGAAAATAAGAATGATCTTAATAATATAGTCCCTTTCAATTCATAAGAGTATTCTTAAGATCATAGTCTCTTTCGAGACATATTGTCCCTTCAGAAATAAGAATGATCTTAAGAATATAGTCCATTTCTATATTTTATGCCCTTGGAGAAGTAAGAGGTTAGAATGGTGGAAACACCATATTAGAGTGGTCTCAGTGTCATAATAGAATGGTAGAAATACCATATTGGAGTGGTCTTAGCACCATATTTAAAGGTGTATTTCTAAAACTGATCCTATAGTGCAATAAGACTCTGATACAGTTGTAGTTGGGTTGTTTTATCTTGGGGGCGTCATGGTTGATAGTCTGTTTGCACAATTTTGGGCAGTGCCACGAAACGTCTTAAAGAGAGTAACCTAGTTCGCGACTCAACATAGTAATCTCTTCGGTGACAGAAAATATTTTTAACTAATTTTGACTATTGTTCCAACAATTTTAAGACGTATCCTTCTGCCATATCGACCGAAGAAATTACTAGTTTGTTGTCTGTAAACTACAACAAGGATAAAAAAGGCTATAGAAATACTCTGACTAAAAGAACAAGATAAATTGTAAGAACAAGTTTAGCGCTGCGTTACAGGCTTACCTGAATGGATAGTAATTCATTGTTATGAATACTAAAGATCAACCTTTTGGTAGATTAAGTGAGTGACTTTTTTGTCTAAGAAATTTCTATGAAGGAAATTAATTTCTATTAAGGAAATTAAATTGTGCATAAAGTCTTTGGTAGAAATTAAAGTTTCTTCTAATTTCTAATTATCGAAATAGCTTTGCATGCAATTATTTTTTCTTGTAATTAAGGAAATTTCAATGAACCTTTTGCCTATCGTTTTAAACTTTTTGCCTGCGAAGAAAATTCTTTTGGACTAGTTTGAAGTTACACCATTTAAAGGCAATTTGATTTATATTCAATGTTGTTAATGAATGACTCCAAATTATTGACTTTACAAAATGGAATTGAAGCATATGATTTCTTTTGGTTTATGGAATTCAATGCCAAATATCATGCATTGAATTGTATAATAAAAATAAAATAATTACATGGTATTTGTTTTTGCACTTTGCAATTCATATTTGTCATTTTCAAGATTATATCGTAGAATGAGATGTGTTGTATTTTTTATAGAAAAAATAAATATGACTTTTTGTACTCAAGTTAAGAATAACCAAGCAGTCGATAAATTAATATTTAGATAATCTATATATTTAGATTTAATTTATTATGATGATTGCGACCTTGATGGTAACTTGACTAGATATGAAAAGATATTTTATCACTTTCATTGATAACTATTTAGACTATGCATTGGTATATCTCATGAGAAATAAAAGTGGTGCGCTTGACAAGTTCAAAGTTTTTTGTAACTGAAATTGAAAATTAATTCAATAAGGAAATCAAGTGATTTTGTAGTGATAGAGGCACAAAAACATAATTCCCATAGTTCAATGAGTTTTTATAAACAACACGAAATTATTCATGAAACATCCGTATCTTACTCTCATAGAATGAAATTAACGGTAAAGCAGAATAAAACATTTACCGCGTCAGTTGTAGCTATCATGCTTAATTTTGGCACCGCATCTCATTAGTGGGGGGAATATTTTATTGATTATTTGGTATGTGCTAAATAGAGTGCCTAAATAAAGAACAAAATTTCTCATGAAATTTTGAAGAAAAGATAATATATCTTGTCTTATTTGTTGAACTTTGGATCGTCTAATCTATCTTCACATTCCATATCCCAAGAGAGTAAATCTCACTAGTAGAGCCTATGAATGTCTATTCATTGGGTATGATATTAACAGGAAAGCATATAGGTTTTATGACCTAAATGCTAATGTGATCATAAAATACGATGATTAAATTCTCCTTTAAATTAAGAAAGTAGTGGGGGTTCTAGTGGGGCATTGCAACTTATCACAATCCAGCGATCAGAAGCAGTGATGAGAACATCGAATCAGATGTAACAGAACCTCGAAGAGATAAGAAAGCACTAGTTGCTAAGAAGTATTGACCTGATTACATGGTCTATACATTAGAAGATGATCCAACTTGCCTTCAAGAAGTGTTGTCTTCCTTGAATGTTGACTTATGGAATGAAGCCATAAAAGATGAGATGGATTCTATAGAGTCTAACAAGACCTAGTATTTCGTAGACTTGCCTTTTGATTGCAATCCAATATGTTGTAAATGGATTTTAAAAAATAAAACCCAATGAAACTGTTGATAAATACAAGGCTCGCCTTGTAGCCAAGGATTTTAGACAAAGAAACAAATATAGATTTCTTTGACACCTTTTCTTCAGTCACCAGGATAACATGACTTAATTGATCTGCCGGTCCCTTAACTTATTTCCTTTATTCAATTTGGTCTCATAAGTCTTAACTTTCTCAAACACGTCCCTTAACTTATTTCTTTTATTCAATTGGTCCAATTTTGATAATTTTAATCCCCTTAAAAAAAGAGACCGTTGGATTACAGAGGTCTATCAGATTTTATAGTGTATCACCAACACCTAATTTATTTACTTTCTTCATCTTCTTCCCTCATTTTCATCTGCATTCATCCTTCATCAATATTCATCAATAAAACCCAAAGAAAAAAAAATTAAACCTACTATTTAATCACTGAACCACCATCATTTTCATCTTCATCTATCATCATCAACACAAAACCAAGCAACAAAAAAAAATTTATACCCAAAACTCAAACCAAAACAACTAAAATTCATCATCCAACAACATATTCAAAATCTTTAAGTAAATCCTGTCTGTTTTTATCATCACTGGCAGCAACAACAACAACAATTTGTTCATCAACAACAACTACTTCTAGGTCTTATTCTAATATTTTTTCCAAGAACAACATGGCTACAACGCACAATTTTTTATTTGAAAGCAACACAAGGGGTTATTCATACTACATCCTGATGACTACTCATCCTTATTGTTCAACATGCTCATTCATCCAAATTGATTGCCATATTTCTTCATCAATTTCAACAACAACGTCTTCTACAGGAGCTGTAACAACAATAGCCTTAACAGTAGAATCTTCATTAATCAATCGCTAATCACTTACATATTCATCAATGTCATAAATTAAAAACCCAGAAATAAAAAATAAAAAAAACCAAACCCCCTCTTCATCAATCTCTATTCTAAATCAAACACAAAAAATCAAATCATCATCATTTCGTTATACACAGTGGAGTATACAAGAATCAACAATTACATAAAACAATCTTTTAAAATTGACAAATCTTCTCACCTAATTCTCTTCTCTTGTTCCTTTCATCTCAAACACCATACCCTCCATCTCAAATCACCGCCATCACTGTTTGTCTCAGCTTCAGGAGCTGCAACACCCACAACCTCAATTAAAATTGACAAAACCGCAATCTCTGCTACTCCCTCACAGGTTCTTCCTTTTCGGGTTGGGCATGATTCTGACCTTCATCGATTGGAAGGGAAGGGAATCTAGAAGAGGCGAAGGGGTTGTTTGCTGATATGAAGAAAAGGGGATTTAGGGTTAATTCGGCTTTGGAGATTGCGAAGGATTGCATATGGAAAGGTTGGGTTTTGAATATTACTACGATGAAGAAGGTTGTGAATGGAAGTTTTGGTGTTTCGAAGGTTGATGAAGCAAACGAGCTTATTGAGGAAATCAAGGAGATGGTTAGTGATGAACCGTGCACATGTGAAAAATGAATTAGAGAGTGGGGATAAGAATATAGAATGCCATCATTTTGTGTTTTTGGGTTTGATTTTGATTTTTAATTTTGATTATGATTTTGAGTTTTGAATCTGGGTTTTTAAGGTGTTGGAATTGAATCTGGGTTTTTTTATTTTATTTTATGAAGATGATTGAAGGATGAATGAAGATGAAGATGGTGAAAGAAAAAGGAGAAAGTAAATAAATTAGGTGTTGGTGATACACTATAAAATCTGATAGAACTCCGTAATCCAACGGTCTCTTTTTTTAGGGGATTAAAATTATCAAAATTGGACCAAATTGAATAAAAAAAAAAGGTTAAGGGACGTGTTTGAGAAAGTTAAGACTTATGAGATCGAATTGAATAAAAGAAATAAGTTAAGGGACCGGCAGATCAATTAAGCCGGATAACATCCATAAGGGTACTGATTGATCTTGATGCCATTCATAATTTAGAAGTACACCACATGGATGTTAAAATTGCTTTTTTAAAAGGGTGAACTTGAAGAAGAAATATATATGGAACAATGTAACGCCCTATTTATTTATTTGATTATTTTGGTTGAGTTTAGAGTCCTTTATATGACTTATATGATTTATGTTGATAAGTGACATGTTGTTGTGTATTAATAATTTATTAAGTGGCTTTATTTTATTATTTAGTAGGATAAGTTGGAAATTAGAATAATTAGACTTGAAGGGGGCTGAATTAGAATTAATTGGAAATAAGTGGAGTTAATTAGAAATCTGTTGAGGTTAAGAAATATAAAAAAAAACTAAGAGTCAGACAAGTTTAGGTTTAACAAAGCTTTTGGAAGAAAAGAGGAGAACCAAGAGAAGAAGAGAACCAAGGGAAGGGAGAGCTTGTAGAATCTTGTAATCACCTAATCTAAGGTAAGGATGGGACTATCATTCTCTAATCTTAGGTTATATAATTCTGAAATTGAATTTAGCATGTAGTTGTTGTTGTTGTTGTTTTGTGAATTTGGGAATTAGGTTTTGGGGTAAAAATTGGTTGTAATAGAGTAGAAAATCCATTGAATTCGTGTATAATTGATGTTCAGGTTGTAGAATTATCACAGGTTGAGTTCTCTATCAAATTTGGGATTGGGGTAGATGAAAATTGAGTTTTTGGGGTGAAAAATCGTTCTTCCCGACATAAGTCTGTTATGACTCGCCACAACGCGTAATCTGCTCGCCACGGCGAGCTGTATCGTGACACAGAGCAGTGTTTGCTCGCCACTAGCTTGCCACAGCGAGTGGGCTAGGTCGCCACGGCGAGTAAGTCAGCCCGCGAGGCGAGTTTCATAGTAGCAGTGTACCTTTTCATGTTCTTGCGTCGTTTTCACACGTTTCTGTTTTGAATTAGCCTTTGGTGTGAATATGAAAGTTTTAGGTAGTATTGTCAGCTTTCAAATGGCTTTGTTTGTCATGAATAACTTTGATTGATGAATTATTATATGAATGTATATATTGGTGAATTGCTATATGAATGCATATGTTGATTAATACGATGTTGCATGATGTTGCTCATAAACGATAAATTATGGAATTATGATGTGGAGTCGTCGTTGTTGTTGTTGTTGTTGTCGTCGTTGATGTCGTCAATGTCGTTGAAATTGTACGTTGTTGTTGAATAAGTTGTTGAGTCCATGCATACTCATATAAAGTTGGGGGCTCATGCCCTGTTGAATGTTTAATCATTCATACCACGTTGATTTGAGAGCCTATGTTCTACACGTTGATTTAAGAGTCGATGCTCTACACGGTGATTTAAGAGCCGATGCTCTACACGTTGAATTGAGCCTATGCTCTAACACGTTGATTGGTACCACATGCATACTGCATAGTCAATTTGTTGTTGTGTCATTGCATTGTCGCGTAGTCGTCGTCTTCATTGAGTTGTTGAGTTGTTGTCATTGTTTTAACGTCAAACAGAAATAATTGAAGAATTATGTGAAGCAGTATTGTTGTTTAGTTGTTGTTGTTTATGTTGTTAAATTCCGTTGATGAATTATATGCTTATTATTATTGAATGTGAATCTCACCCCTTCTGTTTGAATGTTGCCTCTCCGTGGGTAACGTGCAGATAACCAGGATTAACTGTTGATGTGAGTTGACTCTCTCAAGCGTCGTCTTAGGGTCGCTTTGATACGTAACGGGATGGAGATATTTGCTATGTTTTCCATTGTTACGTATTATTTATGAACTATGTTGTCAAACTATTTGAACTACGATTTTCATTAAAGTTGTTTATGTTGAGGCCGTAGTGCCAAAGTTGTTGAATAAAGAATTAATTTTCCGCTGCGATGTAATTGAATTTTGAGAAAATTGTTTTAATAAATAGTAACTTTACTCTATTTATACTTCAATGTAGTGTGACATTCCTTTTACGTTGAATACTCTGATTTATATGTATTATTTACATTGTTGGGAAAACGGGGTGTTACAAACAACCTAAAAGTTTTGTAATCCATGGGCAAAAAACTAAGGTCTCCAAGTTAAATAAGTCTATGTATGGCCTTAAAAGGTCTCTGAGTTATGACATGAAATGTTTGACAACTTAATGAAAAGAAATGAGTTCAAAGTGAATGAAAGTGACAAAGTCATTTATTATAAATATGATAATAACATTTGCACAATCATATGTCTCTATGTAGACGACTTACTCATATTTGGTTCAAACTTTCATGTTGTGAATTCTCTGTAATCATTGTTGTCTAACAACTTTGATATGAAAGACCTCGAAGAAGTTAATGTAATTATGGGTATTGAAATTACCAGGTCAGAAAAGGGAATTTCCTTGGATCAATCTCACTATGTTGAGAAGATCTTAAGGAAATATAATTATTTTGACTGCAAACCAGCTTGCACACCATATGATCCAGGTGAAAAAAACTATTTAAGAACATTGGTGAAAGTATGAGAGCATCATTGGCAGCCTCTAGTATGTCATTGATTGCACTAGATCTGATGTTGAAACAAAATGTGTTTAACATTACCCTTTAGAGTTTTCATGATAACAAGGTATTAAAAATTGTCAATTGGATATGCTAATATTTGTTCAAGTGTACAGGATCATAGGCAAAAATTTTGGTATCTTGTAAAGTCCTAAAGAAACAAAAGAGAGCAATGGAATCAACAAGAAGGAAACTTAAAGCATCTGAAGAAAAGAGGTTCTGAAGACAAGTGCTCTTGAAGTGATGACGTCTTCATCAGAAGCACCTCATCATAAGCAACATCACCAGAAGCAATTTTTCGTTACAGTATTTGAAGATCATCAGAAGCTGAAAGAATTAAAGCTTAAAAGACTGTTCAAATGATTTAATCTCGTCTATCATTGCAGAAGACCAGAAGAGTGAAGCAACGGCTAATTCAAAAGGATTTGAAGGCACTGGATGTTGGTTCTTTAAAGAGCGTTGAAAAAGGACAATTGTACGAAGTGTACAACCACTACCTCCACTACTCTGTTCTGTCTCTGCAACAAGAAAAAAATAACAGCTATGCCTGCAACGATGTTCTCCAGACTTGGAATGAATTTGAAATTGATCCTTCATAGGACAATAACTATATCAGGCAAAGGATCATTGATGATTTGATCAAGCTTCAAACGACTCTTTTTGATGCGGTGGCAATTCACAACGTCTCTTTCACACCTCTATATAAAGAAGTGAAGACTTAGAGATTTAATAAGACTCAACAACAATTTTAAAGTGCCAAAACTCTGCTGAAATTGTTCTGCATCAAAAGTTCACCTAGAATTTCTCAACAACTTTCATATCTTAGAAGTTCTAGAGTCTTAAAAAGTATGTATCTGATTTGTATTGTGAACACCACTGATTGTTTATCAAGTGTTCAACTTCAAACATATTTCTTTGGAAGTCTCTTGATTGTGTTCAGGAGTATAGGAAATCTCTTGCAGCTGTGCTTGAGTAATTTGAAGTCTCGTGCTAGTTGTAGCATTGAGCAGTTGTAATCAAATATTACATTCTTAGTGAACACTCCTTGGAAGTGCAAGGGGGACATGACTACTTCCGGTTTGTGGAAGGAACCTGTATAATTGCTTTGTGTCTTTCTTCTCTCTCTCTCTCTTTGTTTTATCCACTGCAATTCGATTCTGATTATCACTTCAGAAGTTAAACTCTATTTGCCTCTGATCAGTGACTTCAGTAGGAGAAACGAAGAAAAAGCTAACACAATTCAAACCCCATTCTTATGTTTTTCTCATCTTCAATTGGTATCTAGAGCTTTGGTCTGTTGTCTTAACACTTAACAGTGTAACAGAAAAAGATCCAAGAAAATCATGTCTGGTGAAGGCACCTCTACCAGTAGTGTTGCTGTACCATATGATTATGGTGACAAGAAAACTGAGTCTAGTAAAGTTCCAAAGTTTAAGGGAGATCCTGAAGAATTTTCTTGGTGGAAAACCAACTTCTATAGTTATGTCATGGGCTTAGATGAAGAACTATGGAACATTCTGGAAGATGGTGTTGGTAACTTAGTCCTTGATGAAGAAGGAGCTGCTATTGATAGAAAGAAACACACTCCTGAACAGAAGAAACTCTACAAGAAGCATCGCATCACAAGATCAGAGGATCACTTGTCACTGCTATACCTAGAGCAGAATACATGAAGATGAGTGACAAAACTACTGCAAAGGCAATGTTTGCTTCTCTCTATGCAAACTATGGAGGTACCAAGAAAGTCAAAAAAGCAGAAGCTCTTATGCTTGTTCATCAATATGAGTTGTTCAAAATGAAAGATGATGAAAGTATTGAGCAAATGTACTCAAGATTTCAAACTCTAGTTTCTGGACTTCAAATACTGAAGAAAAGCTATGTAGCTTCTGATCATGTGAGCAAGATACTGAGAAGCTTACCTGCAAGATGGAGACCTAAAGTTACTGCTATTGAAGAAGCTAAAGATTTAAACACTTTAAGTGTTGAAGATCTTGTTAGCTCTCTCAAAGCTCATGAGATAGGTCTAAATGAGCATGGACCTGCTAGGAAGGTTAAATCTATTGCTCTGCCATCTAAAGGGAAGTCATCAAAAGCTTTTAAAGTTATTGAATCTGAAGATGAATCACCTGATGGATATTCTGATGAAGATCCCACTGAGAAGATGGCTATGCTTTTCCAACAAGCTTGAGTATCTGGCAAAGAAGAACAAGAAGTTTCTAAGCAAGAGAGGCGGCTACAAAATCTTCAAGAAAGAAGATCAGAAAGGATGCTTCAACTGCAAGAAGTCTGGACATTTTATTGCTGACTGCCCTGATCTTCAGAAGGAGAAGTCAAAGGACAAGACAAAGAAATTCAACTCAAGGAAATTTAGAAAGCAGATTAAGAAGAGTTTAATGGCAATCTAGGAAGATTTAGACAGTGAATCTGGGTCTGAAAAGGAAAAAGCTAAAGATGAAGCAAATATAGTTGTGGAGTTAGTAGCTACACTAACATCAGAAGCTGAACCTGACTCAGACTCTGAAGATGAAAATGAGGTATACTCTAAAATTTCAAAGAAGAACTTGTTGACTCTCTTAAAGAGCTCCTTACCCATTTTGAACTTAGAACCAATGAGTTGAAATATTTAAAAGAAAAATATGTTGATTTAATGAAACAACAAGAATCAACTCTATTGGATCTAAAAGCTTCTGAAGAAGGACTTAGAGGATTTAACTTCATTTGTAAAACTTATGAAGAAAAGCTCAAGTTTCTTTGTCAGAAGCTACAAGAAAAGTGTAATGGAAAGTCTTTAAGCAAACATGAAATTGCTCTTGAATATTTCATTATATCTGGTATTGACAGAAGCAAAGTGGCTTCTATGATTTATAGCATTTATAGAAATAATGCATGGTTTAAACGTAGGTTTACATAGAACAAATTTTGTATCTTCTTTGTCAGAATGTGTTCTATAAACAGAACTTCCTAGGGGTTATAAAATTTCTAAGTTCATAACTTTTGCTGGTGACACTAGCGAATCTACTGTCGAACACATATCACGTTTTTTAACGGAAGCTGGAGATATTGCAAACAATGAGAATTTGAGATGAAAGTTTTTTTCCAAATTCTCTAACAAAGAATGCCTTTATGTGGTTTACCACGCTTGCACTGCATTCCATTCAACACTGGACTCAATTAGAAAGGTTATTTCATGAACAATTTTACATGGGTCAATCTAAGATAAGTCAGAAGGAATTAGCAAGTGTGAGGAGACAATCGAATGAATCTGTCGAAGATTATTTGAATAGATTCAGATTGTTAAAGGCAAGATGTTTTACTCAAGTGCCTGAACGTGAGTTAGTCGAAATGGTCGCTGATGGCTTGGATTATTCCATTAAGAAAAAATTAGACACTAAATACTTGAGAGATATGGCCCAATTGGTCGATAGAGTTCGACAGGTCGAAAGACTGAAAGCTGAGAAAGCTAGACTCACAATTTCAGAAGAGAAAAGGTTGCTTATGTTGATACAAATGAAAGCGACCAAGAATTCGACATAGCCTATGAAGATGTCAATGACGGCGAAATAAACTTTGCTGAATTAAAACCAGGGTCTCCTTATACATGTAAAGTGTTGAGGCCATCCGATGGGAATAATCTTATTGAAACACAAAATGATAGATACACTCCCAAAGTATTAATAAGTCAAATATTGATATTTCCTATTTCTGAAAATAAATGAGTAGATCTGAAAGAGGAGCGAAGCGAAGGTGGTGATGTTGTAATAAAAAGAGAACACTGATTCACGGATCTAGATCTTAGTCATCAACATCGACAACGACATTGATGGTGATGGGTGATTTACGAAGGGTTGCGTTTTTAGAATCTAGTCCAATAACTTCAGTATTTTTAATACCAAAGAATGAGGGTCTGTTGTTTTGAAGATTGGAAAAGAGATAATAAGAGTATAGATGAGTATATACTTTTTTGGGTGGTTGTTGTTGTTTTTACTATTGTTTGAATTTGATGAGGGATAATGAAGAGTTTGGTGATGATCAAACTTTAATGATGATTTTTTATTTATTTTCTGAGTTGATTTAATTTGATGAAGAAGACTAAGACTTTGATGATGAATGTAAAGAGATTGATGATGAAGATGAAGATGAAAAATTTGATTTTTATTTTGTTTAAGGTGTTTTTCCTTTTCTTTTTTTTAAATTTGATTTTAATATGAAATTGTTTTTCAAAATAATAAGACTAAGACTTTTTTTTTCCCTAAAAAAAAAAGTAATAAATAAAAAATCCAAGTCAGCGTGCCTGTCAACAATTATACAAAGTCAGATCCAAGTCACCACGACACATCATCATTTTTGCACAATCAACTGTCTTAAGGTGCAAAACGAAATAATCTTTAAATGGCAAGGGGGAATCTATACAGCTTTTATTTTTACAGGGGTTAAATCAAAACTTGCCCAAATGGCAAAGGGTAAACATCATTTAGCCCTATCTTAAATTAAGAATTTAATTTGAATCAATCGGTAATAACTACTTCATTCGGACCTATTTATAAGATAAATTTAGGTCAACAAAAGTGAATATCTTGTCTAAATTTTGAACCACATACATAAACTTTTGTTGATCCAAATGTAATAATTTAAGTGCAGTTTTTACATGGTCGGTATGTATATAATTAAGTAACCGCTCTTCGTTGATATTGAGGTAAGCCAACATGAAATATCATGAAAATTTGAGAACATACATAGATAGATTTGTCGTTAAAAGTGTTCTGCATTGTGCTTAATGAATATTGGACTTAAAAAAAAAAAATTGATGTTAAAAGTGTATGTGATATATCTTCATAAACATACTCAATTGATAGAGACGTTACATTTTATATACAGAAGTCGAAGTTTAAACCGAATTCAAATAATCATATTTCTTGAAATTCAGAATAGATAGACCACAATATTTTCTTTCAACAAACTAAAAAAGATAGACCATGATATTTGGAGATTCGATTTGCGCGATTCAAATTCTAGGTATGTAAACAAAAAATTTAAACATGGATGATAAAACCTATATATGCAAATATCCATAATTTAAATTTCTTGTAAGAATACCATAATTAAAATTAAATATAAGAAAAGAAAATATTTGTTTTGATTATATCTTTGATTGATACTCTACCATGTTGGCTGTTGCCGCCTTTGTCAGGTGCTGCATTGATCCACAGTCCATTAATCATCTCAATGTTTGCAAAGAAAAAGCCAACTTGATTTGAAATATTCAATAAGTAAATAATTACATAGAAACACAACAATTGAAGTACGATTTTTACTTGTTCAACGTGGGTATAAGTCGTCAGTCTTAGTCTTAGTTGGTATTAATAAGCCAACATTCATACATTGAGACCATACATAAATCAGTCGTTAAAAGTGTTGTGGGTTGTGGCACAAGAAAACTCGTGATTAAAACTCAAGGAAAACATAAATTTCAAAGTTGAATGACAAAAACACACAATGAACCATAATTTAAAGGATTGATAAAAAGACCATAATTAAAATTAAAAATAATTAAGAAAAAAAAATATTAATTGATTCATCAAACTTCTTTTCTTTATGGTGAAGATAAGAGACCTCCCACCCATTATTATATCTTTGACTGATGCTTTACTTTGTTTTTCATGTCCTCGAGTCATATTGCCATTGATTTTCAATCCATTTGGTAATTTTTAATTGAGAATTTGATTTGAAGTAAATAAATATACATAAAAACGTAAATGAAGTGAGATTTTTACTTGTTCAATGTGTGTATAAGTTGTCAGGTATCAATTGATATTGCGTTAAGCCAACATGCAAATCTTATATACAAATGCAAGGAAAAGTTGCAAACAAACCCTAGAAAAACCCTAGGTTTGCCCATGGTATTTTACTAAAATGCCTCCATATGGCGCTAAAATGCAAGGCAATGTAACATTTCCACCCATTGATGATATCCAACAATCAAACCATGTCATTTGTATCATAGTTTCTTCTATGAAGCTACCTCTATTCTTTGGTTCAATTGGCTCAATATTGCATGTTTTCTTCTGCATTCCTAAGCAACAATAAAAATATTTTGTTAGCCTAGATAAGAAAATAATGATTTCGTTGCCACCCTATACATAAATGCTGCATCTTGAACATAGATAGGTGCCCTCTTCTATGCACCTTTATCGCCACCCATACATAAAGTCTACATGGTAGGCTTTGACTTTAATTAGAAAAATGACAATATTTCAAGTTTACAGAAAAGACTATAAATCTAGACATAGAAGTTGCAATTATTAATAACAAGAGATATAACTATTACTAAATCTTATCTTGCATTCTTAAGCAACAAAAAATATATTTTGTTAGCCTAGACAATAAAACAATGATTTCGTTGCCACCCTACACATAAAGGCTACATCTAGGCATAGATAGGTGCATTGTTCTATGCATCTTTATTGTCACCCTATACATAAAGGCTACATGGTAAACTTTGACTTTAGTTAGAAAAATGATAATATTTCAAGTTAACAAAAAATGCTATACATCTAGACATAGAAGTAACAATCAAACCATGCCATTTGTATCAAAGTTTCTTCTGTGAAATTCATTATGCAAATCTTATTATCATCTAATCTTTGATGTTTTCTTAAGCAACCATAAAAAGAGTTTGTTAGCCTAGATAAGAAAACAATGATTTCATTGCAATCCTAAACATAAAGGCTACATCTAGACATAGATAGGTGCACTGTTCTTTGCTCTTTTATCGCCACCCTATAAAAAGATTTTGTTAGCCTAGATAAGAAAACAATGATTTTGTTGCCACCACATAAAGGCTATGTTTAGACATAGATAGGTGCAGGGTTCTTTGCACCTTTCTCGCCACCCTATATATAAAGTCTACATGGTAAGCTTTGACTTTAATTAGGAAAATTACAATATTTCAAGTTTACATAAAAGACTATACATCTAGACATGGAAGTTATTAAAAAGAATTTAATTTTTACCAAATCTTATGATGCATTCTTAACCAACAATAAAAAGATTTTGTTAGCCTAGACAAGAAAACAATGATTTCATTGCCACCCTATTCATAAAGGTTACATTTAGGCATAGATAGGTGCACTGTTCTAGGCACCTTTATCGTCACCCTACACATAAAGGCTACATGGTAGACTTTGACTTTACTTAGAAAAATGACAATATTTCAAATTAACAAAAAATGTTATACATTTAGACATAGAAGTAGCAATCAAACCATGTTATTTGTATCAAAGTTTCTTCTATGAAAATCATCATGCAAATCTTATTATTATTATACATATCTTTGATGCATTCCGAACCATAAAAAGATTTTGTTAGCCTAGATAAGGAAACAATGATTTTGTTGCCACCCTACACATAAAGGCTACATCTACACATAGATATGTGCATTGTTCTATGCACCTTTATCGTCATTCTATATACATAAAGGCTACATGATGGACTTTGACTTTAGATAGAAAAATGACAATATTTCAAGTTTAACCTGCTTTTAATTTTTATTTTTTTTTGGTCAAGTAGCCTAGTGGCTAGAGCTCACACAATTTAATTGTGGAGAAGTAGGGTGTCCGGGGTTCAAACTCCGGCCCCTGTATATAATATGCAGTATCCCTACCAGCTGAGTTAAACTCACGGGGATAACCTGCTTTTAATTTATTGTGTTCATTATTGACTCGTGCGAAGCACAGGAGCGCCATCTAGTATAATCAAACGTTAATGACTGGTTCGTCCTCCAAAAGGACATAGTTAATGAATGGTTCGTCCAGCATTATGAAACATTGAGACCATACACAGATCAATCATTAGAAACGTGTGTGACACAATAAAACGAACATGTTCTTACACATGTGTGCCACATAGGATATTAAACATTGTTCGTCGTACGTACACCATAATAGATAGACCACGACAGAGACTCGTTTTGTGTAGTTAAACTCAAAGAACACCTTAGTACGTAGCAAACCCTAGTGGCATAAATAGTGCAAATAACCACATAGTTTAAATTTCTTGTAAAGAAAACCCATAAATTAAAAATGATAAAAAAAATACAATAGTTTTATAAAAAAAATAGAATAATTTGAAAAAAGACATGTTTTTGTCAAAAAAAATTTATTTGTCAATACATATAGTTGGAGTTGAGATCTTCTTCATTTTTTCAATGAAATAGAGGTGTCCATTACTATAATTTTGAGATACATAAATGCATATATTTTTAGAATTTATGATATTACATGGACATTTATACACTAAAGGCATGTTTGGTGTGCATGATAGAGAGACAAGATATGATAAAATTATCATATACTGCTTAAATCTTTTGTTTGGTGCACCCATATGAAAGGATAAAATAAACCTATTAGTTATCCTATCATATTGTCTCTTTGTTATTCTTATCATCAATTTTTGGTGGGTTAACAACCTGATAAGAAAACTATGAACTATTTGTTAGAACCAAACTTGATTTTAAACCCTAGAGTCAATCATGTTAATCATCATAAATAGTAAATCAATATGCGGAAGCGTAGCTGTATTCTTAATCAAATATTGTTGATGTGGTAATGGCCTTCCAGATTAACACACACTCTCACTAAGAGAATCCGTTGTTATTCTCTTTGTTTCCTTGTGATGATGGGATGTCAACAAAGAACGGCAACTTGTGTGTGTGACCTGGGGGACCATTGCCTCTTTATTTATAGCACCCAAACTAGGGTTAACTATTGGTATTTCTCTTTTAACCCATCATAAAAATAGAATTACCCAATAGTCTCTACACATTAAAGGCTTACACCCTATTAGATACTCATAAGCCCATTTAAGCCAAAAATGACAGTCAACAATACATAATTATTCTATAAGGTCAATGTTTGATTAATGATCCAACACTATTCACTAGTTTCTCTCTCGCGACCAAACTGAATCTTCTAAGTTTCTATCTTCTCCATCTCTCCAAATCCATCGACTTCATGCCTCTCCCATCGCCGCCACGTCTAATTCATCTTTTCAAATTTGATTATCTTTCAAATTCATGAAACCATAAAAGCCTCTCAATTTCATCTTTTCTGATTATTCATTTTAAAGCTTGTTAATTTTCAGTTTTGGTTAGGATTCGATTCATCTATTCTGATGCATCATCGATCGATCAAGGATTTCACCCTCTTTTTTATATTAAGTTTTTTTTTTGTTGTTGAATTGAATATGGTTTTCTTTTGAACATGGCGAACGATTTGGGAATTCCGCTTAAGACATCTTGATTTTTTTGAATTTCTTCTGGGGGCATTTCGTCGTCGAAGATGATATCCAATTCATCTTTAAATTGTGCGGCTCTAGGTTTTTTAATTGTTTGTTGATGGATTTCACTTTTTCAGCATTTTTTATTATTGTTTAAAAAAGCTTTTTTTTTTATTACTCTTGTTTTTATCGTGTGCATCAAACACATGATATGATAATTGGCTATCATATCATATTCTTATCCATCATCTTATCATATCATCTCTCTATCAAATCCTGCGCACCAAACCGATCCTAAAATGCACCAAACCGATCCTAAAATTATAGTGATGGACACCTCCATCTTCTGGGAAATAGAGATGATCTAAACCCCCGATAGTTGATATTAAAGGCATGTTTATTTCATTTGTGTGCGCAAGATTTGTGATTGGAGTTGAATAGGGCTATGAAAGTAACAACGCTTTTATTGTCATCGAATCATACTGGAGAGTTCCAAGGATTGTTAGTGTTATTTATTACTATCCTTCTTCTCTTTCAGCCGCCATATATATATATCCTTGTATCTCATGTATTTTTTGTAATCCAATCTGTTTTCTCTCTTTCTTTATAGTATCTGGCAAGAACAAGATAGAAAATCACTCTCTCTATGTGTCTCTCTCGCATGATCATTCACTCACGTTAGTTACACCAAAACCAAACAGCATATCATCAAGAACAAACCCTAAAACCCTAAATCCAATTGCACTCATCACATTCTCACAATGGAATCTGAATTCCCTTTAGAATTACAATCCGAAACCTTCAAGATTCTAAGTTCCAACGATGACAAAGCCATGGAAACTCTCTTCTCTCACCTTTACCCTAACCCTACTCAACAACAAAATCATGAACAACAACAAAACCAATCAAAATCACTCACATTCCTTCAATGTTGCAAACACCACCACCCTGATCTTCTCATGATCAAACTCTTCTTCCTTCTAACCTCATCTCCTGAAATCCCCACGCGCACAAACGCTGCACGCGCTCTTGTTTTTGTCAAACCCTCTCATCTTTGGCCCAAACTCCGTCCTCAGGCCCAAGCCCGTCTCCAGGCCCATTTCATTAAGTTCATAACCGAAGAAAAGTCAGTCCACGTCCTTAGACTAGCGTCACTTGTCTTAGCCGAAACCATTTCAGTTATTTATCAAAACCATCAACACTGGCAAGAAATTCTCGAATTTCTCATCTCCTCGGTTAATTCAACCGAAGAGAAGATTCGAGAATTTTCCTTTTTAGTATTCGCCTCACTGTCAAATGACTTCTGTTTAATGGTCACCAAATCTCTACACGACCGTGTTAAAGTACTTCACTCTTCGTTTATAGGTTCACTTGCTGATTCACGAAACCCTAACGTTCAAGTTGCATCATTTGGTGCAGTGGTGAACCTGATTCGTTTGTTTTCAGATCCATCACTTTTTCACGAACTACTTCGAGCCATGATGGTCGGTGTATTTTCACTCTTGCAAGCATATGAAAGAAGCTATTTCAAAAGCGCTTTTGCAGAGTTGGTTAAGCTTGTGTCTGCTGAACCTCTTCTTTTGAAGCCTTACATGAGCGATATGGTCTTAGATGCCCTTCAGATCGCAGAGAATAGCGGTGTTAGCGATGAAACTCATCGTTTGGCTTTTGAATTGGTGCTTGCAATGACTGAGTTGAAGGAATGTGAACAGATGCTGATGTCTTTACCTCATGAGACAGTGGTTAGGTTATTTACTGTTCCGATGAAGTCGTTGGTTTTGTCTGTTAAAGAGGACGGTAATGGTGCTGGTTGTGGTGATCGTGGATCGGAAGAAGAAAAAGGAAAAGGTGTAGATGGTGAAAATGAAAAGGTTGATGATGTGTATGAATTTGGAATCAAGTGTTTGAAGAAGCTTTGTGTTGCATTTGGAGGGGACAAAGTTTTGGCCGTTGCTCATGAACTGTTGACTAAATATTACTTGGATTCAGCTGACTGGAAAATGCGACATGCAGGAATTACATTGCTCACTGTGATTTCCAAAGAGTTTTCTGATGAAATGGTGACTTCATCATAACTATAATCTCTTTTCTTTTATTAACATATTTCATGCATATGATATTTGATACTATGCTACTAACTAGCTCTTGCACCAACACAAACATCATTTTATGCATAGTTCTTGCCCTAACACATACATAATTTCTTGCACTAGCATTTGTTAGATAATATATAGAGGGTTAAGTTTATATTTTGATTTATACTTGAGATTTTTATTTTTATAAAACATAAAAATAATAATTTTATAGATGATCATGTAACATTTTATCACACTTGATTATTATTTTTTTTGAAATGTTTGATAGAAAATAAGTTCACGCCTCCCTTCTCTTAATAAATCCTCCATTCAAACACACTCTTCTAAGAAAGGGAAAGGATTAAAAGGGGTCTTGTTGGTTTGGCATACGATGTCGTGGCAATTTTTTTTTTTTTTGAAGTAAATGTCGTGGCAAATTTGAAAGGCTTGAAATAACTACATTTTTTGTTCAAAGGTGTCTAAAGGGGTTGAGGTTGTGAACTCGATAAAGAGTTTATCTTGGAATTGGTTTTTGGGGAGCAAGTCGGGATCCCCGTGTCTTTTTAATGAATGGTTTTCCCACGTTTTCGGTTGTTTGTTAAGGTAGTTTTGACTGTTTTTGTATAATCCTTGATATTTTATTATGTTAATTTATATTTTTTGATGTCTTTTTTATGAATGGTTTTCCCGCATTTTTGGTTGTTTGTTAAGGTAGTTTTGATAGTTTTTGTATAATCCTAGTTATTTGATGATGTTCATTTATATTTTATTTGCGTATTATTATCTATAACTTATCTTGAAAATCTCTTATATCTCTTATTTTCTTTTTGAAATCTCATATCCATCTCATTACCAATTCATTATCCCTTAAAAATATCTTCAACCCTTTAAAATACATTCTAAATCTATGATATGAAGAGGAAAATGTTAAAAAGGACCGTTGCATCCACTATGTTGAGACATTGCAAAGTAGACTTTTTCATAATTTATAAATATATAAAACACATTTAGTGTTGTCAATCACATATCGCAGAAAATAGTGATTTGATAATATTTTGTCACACAATAGTGCTATGGCGCCGCTATTTTGACAACCTGTTGTACTAAATAGTGTATCACGGAATAATAGTGATTTGTTCAAATTCTGCTATGCTATATAGTTGTTACTTAACGGCATTGAACACAAGTACCATAATGGAAATTACCAAATTGTGGACGCATCAATAGATGAATAGTATTTTAACTCTTAGGAAATTATTGACTCTATAGCACCTTTATGAAATTCTACTTTATTTGTGTGGTTTGATTAGATTTGAAGATGGTGATTCTCCCTCATTATGTCCCATATACATTTGTGCAGGTATTGATGGAAAACTTTTTAGGGGAAATGGTAACCAAAACTTTGAAGTTATTCCAAGACTCTCATGTTCAAGTTCGGTTGGCTGCTTTTACTTTGATGGAGATACCTATAAACTTTGTCCAAGCAGCTCAACTTCTTTATCATCATAGGTTTATGCATGCCTTTTCCATTGCACTTGGCCGTGATGAGGACAATAAAGTGAAGGTATGTATATGTTAACTGACTAATTTCATACAAAACCTGTTTTTTCCTTAATCTAGAACTTCCATATAATCCATACATAGTTTCTTCAACTCCAACATATATATTTGCCTTGTTTACTTTGTCGTTTCCTTAATCTTGAATGTTGTCAATCGCGGATAGTGAAAAATAACAGGTTGTTTAGATTCTATTTCACAATAGTACTATAGCTACGACCGCGTTTTGACAATATTTTGTACAAGATAACGTATTGCATTGTAGAACAATAGCGATTTGTTTAAATTCCGCTACACTATAGCCATTATTTCACAATATCTATTTGAACTTGGAAGCATGAACAATGTCTAGATGTGTTTTCTTATTTCCACTCCTACCCTTCTTCATTCTTTACAATTCACTCACGGAAACACAATAATGTCTTTAAATTTGAAAATCGCATGTTGCTTTTGCAGGAACAAGCTGCCTCCGCAATGTTGTACTTTCTAAAGAACACTCTTCCTGATAGCTTAGCACTATACCAGAATGCGGATATTGTAATGAAGAAATTGTTATCAATGATTCAGGTAAAATGATTCTCTTACAATATGTTCGATTTCATTATCCGTGGAAAAGTTATCACATTTGATTTCATTATCCATAGGAATGTTGTTATTATTATTATATCTGCAGTACGTCCACAATCTACAATTGCAGCCGCAGTATTACAGTTTTACATGTCTCTGCAATGACATCACTATCACAATTGCGGCTGCATTAGCTTCATTTTCCGCTTTCTTTGTAAGGTTTTGATTTGAACTTGCCATTATGACTGATAATATTTTTCTGCTTTCTGCTTTCTGCTTTCAGGATAAAGGAAGTGCTAAGCAAAGAAGGATTGCTTTGTTAACTTTTAACATAGTTGTACAACGTTGTAATCAAGTAGCTCACAAGTATATTCCTCTTCTTGTATCTTTAAAAATATCTTTATCACCAATAACATATTAATTGATGATGATACATTAAAAGTTTATATTTGTTTTTTGGTAGGTATTTTGCAATTTATCTTCCAAACTTAGTGGAAGCATGCAGTGACAAAAATTCTGAAATCAAAGAGGTTTCTTATCTTTTTGGTTTCATTCTTAATATAGTTTTTGTATATCATTATTTAATGACTTTGCCCCTTTTTCAGGAAGCAGCAAGGGGAATTCGAATTTGTGCTGAGTTTGGGACACCAAATTTTAAGCCTTATATCAATAGTATGTTGTTTGATCTGTAATCCTTCCATTGTATTATCAATAGTTTCACAACTAATTTTTTGTTATTTTTTTTTGTGGTTTTCAGTGATATTGTCAGAACTCAGTATTTTCATCAAAGATCCGAATCGATCAGGGAATGCAAAAGCATGTGACATTGCAGTTTCTGCTATAGGAAGAATTTGTGAATTCCATCGCGATTGCATTGATGGTTCTATGGTAACATTTCTCTTCTATTGTCTATTGGTGTATGGATCATCGATTATTAATATCGATTTCACCATGGGTTTAAATCGTGGTTGCAGTAATTCTGCACCTTTATATTGTGGACTAAATGTGGAAAAATGTGGCCAATGTGGTCAAAATTGTGGTTGCATTATTGATACGTAGACCTCAAAATCTTTGATAGTTAGGCTGCGATTATGGTTGCGGACCACGATTTAAAACCATGGATTTCCTTTCTGTCTCTACTAACTTTATTGATTACTACTGTCAACTACTAACTTTAGTGTCTATATCTAAATTTAATCAAGTTGTATACTCAATATTCCAATTGGTTACAACAGTTGCAAAATCGTGCAATTTTTTATACTCATTTCATTCTTGCAGTTTATTCCTGCTTGGTTAAGTTTCTTGCCACTTAAAGAAGATTTGGTCGAAGCAAAAATTATGCATGAACAGTTCTGTTCGATGGTTGCAAGGTAAGAAAGTTCAAAATAATCTTTTTGAATTAATTTTTCAGCATGCAAGTGTATTAACCGGAATGCTTTATTTTCTTTTCAGATTAGACAGAGATCTTTTAGGAGCTGGTAATCAAAATCTTGTTAAGATTATTGCAGTGTTGCTTGAAGTGAGTCATTCACCGGCATAGCCCTATTTGTCTGAGTTGTTTCTTTATCTTTTTTTTTTCCTGTTAATTTAAAGATATTCTAGTGTTATTGAGGTTAACTTTGAAATTTGAATTCATCTTGTTGGGTTTATCTTGTGGAACATTGTGCTGATTTCTTATGATAAACTTTCATCAATTATAATGAATAATGATAGCTTTATGTGCTCCTAATATGCTAACATTTTTTTTCCAGGTTATTGAGAAGGGTGACAAATTGGCTACAGCACAAACAATCAACCAGATGAATAATTTGCTGAGACAACTTGGGAAGACCATTCCTCCTAGTGCATTTGAGACAATTTTAATGTCTTTGAGTGCTCAACAACGGGAATTGTTACTGCCGTTTGTATCATCATTCTAATACAAATGTATGTATATACCAGTACAGTAAGTCGTGATATACCTCCGGTCCGAAAAAAAAAAAAAAAAAGGTCATGCTACACCTAAGATCTAGAACCCCTGAAACTAAAGGGACATAATTGTTATCTATTATTGTCTTGTACTCAATATATATTTCTGTGGATTATATGATTTTGTCAAACTAACTGCGGATCCAAACACACACTTAAGTTATTTTATCGATTTTATCCGGATACATATCTATATATTGTGCATGATTTTGTAAACTACCTAGTTATAGGGAAACAGGTTTGCAGCCAAGGTCTAAAGACTTTTTCACAGCATCAACTACCAATTGAGTTTTTCTACTAATTTCTGGCCATTTTGTAGAAGGCTGAGACCCACAATCTCTAATACTTGCAACAAGCCTAGCAAACTCTTGCACCATCAAAGCTTCTTGAGGGAGCTTGTTGGCAACATGAACTTCCTCTGGTCTCACATTCCACCCAATGTGAAGATCAACAAATTTTGCACCAAATGTGAAGTCAAATGAAGCACTAGTTTCCTTGTATGGGATTATGAAGTCCTTAAGATGCATAGACCCATTGGAACCACTTATAGACAAGTCCATGGACGTGTGAGAAAGAAATGAGCAGTGAATATTTGCAACTGTTTGATTTGGTTGGTCCCATTGCAAAGAAGCTGTGATTGACAATATGACGCCGGCTGTGTTTCGTGTGACGTCGGGAAGCGCGGTGGCGGTGGTTGGCAGTTTATAGCCCCTTGCCCATAAGGATGCACCAATGCAGTACCATGCTAAGTCACCAAGTGCACCAAGAGCATCCAACTCTGGCTTTACTCTAATGTTATTCTCCAAGAATTCTTGAGTTGTTGGCATTGTTGATGTGCTATGGATCTTCAAAACGCAACGTTATGCAAAGAAAATGTTACATTATGAACGAAATCTAGCACAAAAATTAATATTAAAGTATAAATTTCTTTTTTTATGAGTAGAATCAAACTCAATAGTTCAAAATTTATGATACTCATACACACTACGCATCAACCACTTGAGCTAGACCTCAATGCTAGTCGTTAACTATACATTATTTGTCATCCAAAAAAGCCTATCAGTGCAGCTTGTTTCCCGCTTGCCTTCTATTCAACTGTAAATAATAATCATAAATATATTTTATTAGTTGTTATTTTTGTTAGTGAATTGTTAATTAAACTTATGATAGTCTTATCACTCCAACTCTTATGTTATTCTCCCCCAAACCACCAAATTGCTTTTTTTTTTGTTTCCCTAAATATCTTTCACTTGATGTAATCTTATTCGAGACATGACGGACACTAAATATGAATATCTCTCCCTACCAAGATCCGAATTGTCACAGTCTTAATTACTATGTTGGTTTTTTTTCCTTTGTCAAAATTTGAACCTTGTACATTTAACTCTTAAACTTCTTTAATCCCTTGTCAGGATTCAAATCATCGTTTGCCACGATGTTGGGGTCTAGTTTTTTATGCTTGACCCGATCCCCTTGGTATTCCAAATTTACCTAAATATTGTAGTATACCGGTAAAAATGAAAGTCCTTATAAACAAATTTATAGGGTTTTTTCTTTAAAAAATATATAAGATATAATAAAAAATGGTGGTCCACTTACAAATTGAACGGGTCCAATACCATTGGAATTAGAAAGATCGAGCAAGTGTTCCATGTTCAAAGTCCTAGGGTGATGCAACCACATACAACCATCCATAAACTGCACGCCATTGGCCTCACAAGCTTCTAAGATCAAATCAAGCTCCGCCACATCAAGTGCCGCCGGCTTCTCCACCAACACATGCTTCTTCTTACTCGCGGCAGCAACCGCCCACCTCACGTGCAGACTCGTAGGGAGAGGAATGTACACTGCATCCACACCTGAATCCTCCACAACCTCATCATAGCTACCGTAGATTCTAACGCTTGCTGGTAAACTGTTTTCAACGGAAAATTTTGCTGCTTTTGATATGGAGCGGCTTCCTATGGCGGAGATGGTGGCGTTGGGAGTGAGAGTAATGGCTCTGGCTAGTTTTCTGGCTATGGTGGCGCAGCCTAGGATGCCAAAACGCACTGTATCGTTCTCAGTCATTTTGTGGGTAGTAAGATATTGCCAAAAAAACTAGCTAGTGAGTAAGAACCATGCATATTGTTCTTGGTTGTGGATAGGATAGGTCCTACTCATTAAACTACTACCAACAAATCGTGTGGTGGGAGCAATTTTTTAAAAGCATTGTTAAATAGTTTACTAGTTTAACATGAAATTTATATTTGAGGGTTTTGTTTTTTAAATAGATCTTTTTTAAAAGTATTAAAAAATATATTTTTCATTAAGATCTTAAATATTTATTTTAGGGACAAAGTATTATACAATGAATACTATGGAAGGGAACATTCTTTACTCACGTAGCCTCTTCAGGATCATACAGCAAATATGTTTTCGCAAATAATCTCCAGATTATCCAGATCAAACAAAATAATATGCTCATTGTGGCGTTAATTTCTTGTACAGATTGTAAACTATGCTAAAAGCTTGAAAACCTGTGCATTGGTGAGGTCAAACATTTCATGACCGATGAATTTGTTTGAAGGATGACTGATGAATATTGATATGTGAATATCTAAGACATGCAGTAAGCATGTAGCAATTGAATCTCAAAAGACTCAGAAATCTATTGTAATTAACAGAAAGCAAAAAGTTATCATACACACAGTTTAACACATAATTTGTACATCGTCTATATTTGAAACTTGGAAATAAGAGCTAGATACTGTTTGAAAACAGAGGATTGAAGAGACGGGTTCAAAGGATAAAGAAAGATTATTGGTATACCAAGGGAATCTATGCATTAACTTCTAAAAAATTGATGCATTGACATTTTTCGAGTGAACAAATGGTGGTATCTTGTTTTCTCTGTTTATTATCCATCTTTTGCAACGTAATGAAAAAGAATCATAAACTGGATTATTATAGATATAACTTGATACAGACAGCACAACATGAATTAAAAATTGCATGCCAACAATGGTTGCGCAAAGAGCTAAAGATTAATCGATTAGGCTAAACATTATCGAGAGGTAATCCTCCAGTCCTTTGATTTAAGAAACAAATTCAAAACTAAATAATTAGTCAAAACGTAGTCTCACAGATTTAAAGTTACTATGTTATTTAGACAAAAGTAATTTAAAAGAATGCTAAAAAGGACCAAAAAAGAACTTAAATAGAGAAAGGATAAAGATAAAATTCAGGCAAAGCTAACTTGAAGGAAAACTACAATTTGAACAAGTTTGCCGCCTGTGTTCTTGCCTGATAATTATAGTTTCCCTTACCACAACCAGCGACCATGAAAGTAAAATGGTTGGAGAATGAAACAAACTCAACATCAAGAACATCATTGGTTTCTATGGAAGATTGATAATAGAGAGTTATCAACAAACCCAAAATAATAATCGTATCTATTATTACTATATCTGAAAAACAACCACATATCATCCTTGCAGTAAATAAAAACATAACCAAAGATTGAAAATTAAAACAGCACAAACAAAAAAGTACCCTTGCATCAACAAAACTAAGATTCGACATAAATTTCTATTTCAGGATAGAAGTGACTTATGTTTATTCTGCCATGTTATCCTCGCCATCATGACCCTCACCCTCACTCAGGTCAAGATCTTCAAGCCCAGTTAGCAACTCATCCCATGGAACAGAAGGTGCCTCTTCACCATCAGTCACAGATGCCACCTCTGATGGTTGATAGTCTTTATTTTGGTATAATGATATGTTGAACCGCAATTCAGGGTTTTCTTCTAGCTCTTTCAAGAAAAGTTCATATTCAGCACTTCTCTTATCTTCATTAACTTTAATCTTATCATCAGCCTCCATGGGAATTCGTTTAAGCTTAAATGAACGAGTCTTCTTGCGTTTCTCTTCATAGCTCTTCTTTATCAAAACCACTTCAGGAATACTTCCTTTGTACCTGTCCAATTCCATGTCATTACTGTTGGCAGCATACAAATCATAACCAAGAGCATTGTCACCAGGCTTTAAAAGATGGCCCAAATGAGTTCTGATAGAAAACATTGTGTCATTCTTCCCAAAATCGGACACACGAGCCACTTGAGCATCAGCTAAAGCATATTTTGTGCCACCGACATTAACCTCAGATGAAACAACTTCCACATCCAACACTATATACTCCACCAACTGTCTGCTAGTAAGTAAAGACTTGAAGGATGTCCTCCAATACTGCTCAGCATCCAAGAAACCAGACTTCAAGGTAAGTGGATCAAGCAAAGCAATGCTGTTAGTAACCTTCGTGCAAATCACAATAGGACCAATATTTCCCAAAATTGCAGCAGCTTTAGGAGGCAAACAAATTAAATCCTCACGACAAATGGGGCTGATTTCCACAGAAAATGTGTACTTATAATTGTAGTTATTACTCTTCGAATCATGAGAAACAAGTTGCTTATCACTGCGACTCTTAACAGGGGCTACTTTCCCTACAAATTCAACAAACTTGATACCATGACTTCGATTAGAGAAATAGAAGTCAATACCGTGATCCATCTGTTTGATTCTGATAGCACGAGCAGCAGCACCATGCCTTAGGATTAGCTGCTCCAAATAGAAAAAAGTACGCCTATGAGAGACATGTTGCCTGAGTTGCACAGCAGCAATCCACTGATCAGGGTTAGCTGCAACCCTAGAGCAAGATTCACACATGTGATCCTGTTGAACATACTCAACAGGGTAAGACTGTTCGAGAATTGCACCGTGATAAACCTCCTTCTGGACACTAACCTTGACTTTAACCCTCTTCGAATGTGGCTCCGTCCAAATAAACTCGGCATTTACCAACTTTGCCTTATTGATATTCATATTCTTCTGCAATTTTTTCAAGCAAAATGTCAGCAGCTCCTTTGATTCTAACTGCAGTTTGACCCAAGTTCTCGGTGGCTGCAAGTAACTTTCACACTCAGGACAATGAACAAGCACCAGACGCTTCAGTAATCCTTCCGTGATATCAACTTCTGAGCGCAAACACTTCACACACATATTGGCAGCATTCGGTTGCATACGAATCCCACATTTGCAACACAAAACGCTACCAATTGTTTGGTGAACCATGAACATACCGGCTTCTTGTGCCATCTTGAATACACCTGACATGATAAGGAACAAAAAACGGTATTTCATTGTGAGAAAGTGTAAAGAAGCAAAAATTAAATTAAAAAACACGAGCACGCTTCATGAAGAGAGAAAAAAAACGTGCATAAGATTTACATACAGAAATACAAAACTAACTGAAATCAATATTTAGTTTATTTCAATATAATTAACTTAGGTCCTGTTTGGATAAACAGCTTAATGTACAGCTCATGCATAAGTGCTTTCTTATGTATATAGGGTCTGTTTGGATTGGCTTATTTTTTAGCTTATGCAAATAAATAAGCTTTTATGTTAATTCATACCTTCTCATTAGTATCTTCATAAGCTGTTTTTTCATAAATTATCTTGAAAAGCTTATGAATAATACATAAAAGCTTATTTATTCGTATAAGTTGTTTAGCATAAGCTCAAAAATAAGTCAATCCAAACAGGCCCATAAGCTATTTCTATAACCAAAAAATAAAGTAAAGTAAGATTGTTTTGATATAAGTTATAACTTATAAGCTGTTTTCATAAGCTACATCGGAGAGTTTAAGAAAATAAGCTGAAAACAGGTTATGACACATGTCATAAGCTATTTCACCCATAAGCTTTTTACGTATATAAGCTACTTCTATAACAAAGAATAAAATAAACCAATCCAAACAAGTCCTTATTACAAAATACCTAGATTACAGCGGATTCATCTATCATTTCTAAGTTTTTCATGATTTTGAAAAAGGAATAATAACAAAAAGGAAAAATGAAAATGAAAACGAGCTTCTAACCGTTTCTGGCGATCGGAGGTTAACTGTCGGTGGAGTTCGTCGCGATTCCAATTTGGTTCTGAGAGGCAAAGCGGTGCGAAACCAGCTTTGTATGAAGCTGCTGAGTATTGTTGAATTAGGGTTTTAAATGGCGAAAATTGTTTTTGCTTTTTTGTTTTTTTTGTTTTTTGTGAATGATGAAGATGGGCTTCTTCAAAACGATATGGTTTGGGCTTGGGATTAGAAGCCTATTTTACAGAACAATTGCTTTTCTCATCATAAGAGCCAGCGGAAGTTAATTGCTGATGGAGATATGATGGTTTTTTTTATTAGTGTGGGTGATCAATTGGGTATGTGAGAAAAACAATTTCCATTTGATAGGCCTCTTCACTGAGGATTTCTTATCGCGTCTCTCATTTTCTCGTGTGCCTCACGTTTTTTGATTTTATCCTCATTGAATTCTATTATTTGAAATTTAAAAACACACTTTAAATTATAGAATCGTAGTTGTACCGTTATATGTACAATGCTCATCCACTTTCCCTTTTAACCTAAAAACTCAAAAAAAAAAAAAACATTAATCTAAATATCCTTTCTTCATATGATTTTTCAACCAAACTTGATCAAATCCATTGAATTTGAAACTTTATAACAACTATACAAAAGGTTAGTACACATTTGCTCAACTCATTAGTGTTTGATTTGTTTACTTTAGATTTTTAGTTCAACTTCCATAATCAGAAATGGATTCTGTCATTTGGTTTCTAAAATATGAACTGAGTTCATAGATGCAAATTGCTAATTTTATTTTCTGAGTTTTTTCATCGCTTCATGTTAGCCTTTAAGATATATGATCAAGAGTCTTCCCTTGTGAACATCCTTCCTTTGATGATTTTTTCATTGCCTCATCCACATGAAGAAGAAGAAGATGCAGCACTGTTGTAAGACATATATCTAAATGGATTTTTTCCATTGTGAGAAAAGCCTCAGAAATTTATTCATTTTTATATATATCATGTAAGGAGTCTTGTAGCTATCATGAGCCCAACCTTGACTTGTTTGGAATTTATTTTCCCGCTTAAATATCTTGTTTTGGATGATATTAATTGTCAACGATAAGGTGTTACGTTTTGGATAATATTATGTATTAACATTTGGGTGTTATGTTTTAGATGATATTATGTGATATTTTGTGTTATGTTTTATTATATTATGTTAAAAAATTGTATATGTTTAGAACATGTATTTACAAGTTTAGAAAATTGCATATTTCTATGCATTTCTAGTTCGAATTCTATAAGCCGAACTAGTATTTTATGCATTTGGTTTATATAATCTGAAAACTGTCAATATATTGAAGTCTAATGTGTTGGAAAACTAGTACAGACTTACAGTTCAGATTTTATAATTTGAACCAGGAAAACAAAATATTATTTATGGTCCCCAACACACAAAAGCTTTTATGAATTAGTTTATTTGGCTTATTTTCACGCCACGCCATAAAACAATGAACACTTATCTAATAGAAATGAACTTTAACCAACTTATAGTTTAGCACAACCGAGAGAATCTGAATTTGTTTAGTATTATTGTTGATGTTACACCGTCTAATTTGAAATTTCAACATAACTAAATGAATGTTTGTTTCAACCACGACAATATGAGAACAATATTTAGTGTTGAGTATCATTGGGCTTGAGAAAATAGTTTACTCAAAAATCTAAATTAAATGTTATTTTTCAAACCATAGTACTTTTGATTTATTATTTTTGTTTTCATCGAATATAATTTCAAATCAGTAGGTGAAACAACAACCTTCTTATGCAACAGGGTTTAACAAAGTAGATAAATTCCATCTCTAATATAATATCTCATTTGTGTAAGATAGAACCCTAATTCTTTAGGTGAAGCTCATATTATTAACATCTTTAGCGAAAGTAAAACCAAGTCGCACTAATTAATTATTCCTTAGGCTCTTTGTGACTCATAACCAAGATTTGTTTCAAAATTGATCTTAAATTGAAAAACATTAAGAACAAGATATATTAAATAAACATAATTCGAATTGCACTACAAAAGGACATTAGAATTACATGTTTCAAACAATCTTACAAGGGATCGTCATTCAATCCTAATTTAATATTTTTAGTTACTCATCGTTTCATAACTGAATACATATTCAAAGATAAAAGGATTACACAACAAAGTGAAGAGAATTAGCTTCAATCTTGTCTCCACGGTTGAAATATGTCACTCATGGTTTCTCTAGTCACATATCTATTCCTCTGAGTAATCAAAATTTTGAATACCTAATTACAGGTGAAACATGCACTTAAATATGTAATTTTCCATATTGCGCATGTGCAGGGCGCAACTTAAATTCAACAAAATCCAATTTTTCATCATTAGTGTGTTCAATGGCACAAATGCTTGTGCGTGCGGGCTGCACCACTTCGTTAGTTTCCACTTTTGGTAGCCATCAAGGTGTGCGAGACACGTGAGTCTATGCGCAGAGCGCATAAACCAAAGATATTTTTCTTTATTTTTCATGAACTTCGCATCTTTGATACGAGTTTAGGACTTGAGACAAAAAAATCAAAAAGTATGGACTTTAAATACTCCATTGTGCTTGCTTTTCACCTTTCATAACGTTTAACAAAAAGACTACACCATATAAAGTTGTTTAATTAAGGAATTACAAGACATGTTATGACTTTAACTATGCATTACAAATTCTTCCCAAAACCAAGAATAACTCGCTCTAAATTCTCTTAAAAATCCTAAATTAGATAATAAAAGACTCGATAAAACAATAAAATACATCATATTGTGAGGAGTGATCATAACCCCACATCCCCATTAATACTCATACCTTACTAGACACATGATATGCCCAAAATACTCTTCATTTTAACAAATTAAAAACATGTTTTTTCTTGGAAACACATACGACCCACATGACCAAATATTTAAAATTGAACAATGATTTTTTACAAATTACCAAAAGTTTTGATTTTTATAACATCTGGTATATGAAATGGAAGTTTCAAAATTCAAAATATTTGGTATGAATAACAAAACATCCGGTTTGAATATTCATGTCACATGTTTTGAAAATTAATATATCTAGCGGTTTTTTTTATAATGTTTTCAATATTTTAATTTTATTACAGTGCCTAAACTAAATGCAGAGAATGAGCTGACAAAATCATAAATCCAACAAACCACACCCATGGTTTAAATGTCTCATGATTCTGTAAGAAAGTTAGTCGTTGGTGCCCTAATGCATATGTCTTTTTTGCAACAATAGATTAATGTGTCATGTTAAGATATTTAGTAACGCTGGTGTGTGCATCAAGAGGCAGAGCAAGACTATGAGTCTGAAAATGAACATCACTTTGATTATTAGGATGAGCATGATCGTTAGCAACATGAGGATGATGCATAGAAGGAGCATCCTGTCTTTCTTAGAGGCGATCATATGATCTTTTCGTCCTTAAAGACAAAATGTAGGGATGGCAAAATGGACTAGCCTTCACGTACTACCCTCCTCATCATTAAACCGTAGAAAAAGGGACAATTGAACCAACTAAGGGTGTAGGGTCAAAAAATTCACCCCCATCCTGTTTTTTGCTCAACCGGGGTGTTGACCTGTCAATGTTTTTTTCTCATTCAAAACATTTATTCAAAATGAAACATAACTACAATCACCTACCTTTTTTTTTTTTTTTTTTTTAAATAATCACCTACCTTTTTAGAAACCCACATAGGAACTAATATATGCCAACTCTGTAAATAATCCCCAAAGAGTGTATGACCTTCCACCCCGTAGGTGAGTCTGCAATTTGACACAAACTTCTCAAATTGACAACATTTTAGACCCCACCTCCATATTTAACTTCAAGAACCTTATTCCAAAATTGTTGTTTATCACCTAAGAGTCTCCACCACCACTTATCATTAAAAACTCTCAACTCTCAAATTCATAAATCACTCACCTTATAAGGCCTACAAACGTCTTCCCACCTGACTCATTTGATCCACCCCTAATTTTGAAATCTCCCTAAAGAAAAAGTATCTGAATTTGAACCACGGATTTCCAAACTTTAACTTCATCATAAAAATATAAAGTTAGAACATAAGTATGATAAAAAAAACAAAATTAATGAACATTATTCTGACTCAATATTTTTTTGGAGAACCTCTAACATCGGTGATATGATGGAACTCTCTTTGGTTCTGCAGCAATTGGCAATCTAAGAAATAAGAATGGCAATGAACCCGCCTTACAATTCTCAAACTGTGCAATCATATCCTGGAAGGAAGTTTCATCATTTACCCCTAAATGTTAACTCTTTAAGAAGTTGACCTTTAACTCCAAGGCTAATGTCAAACCATTAAAGAGTCGCTTTTATATAGACCTCACTATTTTCATACATGGATTCTCAATTGGAAGAGTATCATATGCGAATTTCAAATGCAACACAACTATATATAATCAACTTATGATCCCAGCAAATTCTATGGTACACTTAAATATTTGAGTGTATTGGTACACCAAATCAATAAATTAATAGTTAAATGTATTATTTTTTGAAGAGAAAATTTGTTTTCTATCACCTATAATTATAATAATTAAATCTTATTTACCAAAAACGTCAAGGAAATAAAAATTTAATTTTTCTAAATTTTTAGTACTCATGATAGCGAATTTTGATTTTTTTAACAACAAAATGTAAAAAAAATTAGTATGATTTTTATAAACAATGAAATGATATTTTTTCTTATGAAATGACATTTTTTAAAATATAAATATCAACAAATAGCTCTTTATTCCATAAAAATAATGATTAATTTAAAGATTTTTAAAGTAGGAGTACCGTTACACTTTAATTTGTAGGTGTACCGTAGAAGTTCTCTTGTTTGATTGAGACATGATGTTAATATTCAGCCCATCTACCACCAGAAGAAACAAAACATATGTCAATGGGTCTTATTGTTTTAAAACACACACACATTCATTTACAAATACTGAAAGATGGCTAGAAAACACACAAATCCGAATCCAAGCTTGCCACACAGCATTAAATCAAATCCTCCCATCATAAAGTCAAGAATTCCCCAATTAACCGGCTCACGAGCCTTTTCAAAATTAACCTTAACCCTAAGACATTCTCGACATGTTTTCTTGCTAGATCAATGGTCTCGTTCAATAGTTGTCTAACATTGATTTTTTTTTTAAGAAACCGAACTCCACCCTTGATTGATGACTATAATGTGGTCACATCATTACATGAATATCCTATAGTAAATAATGAGCTTTCTTTTGATCAACCTTTCGTGCCACATTAATATTTAAAGTTGTATCTTTTGTAATTGGAAATTTCTTGTAGTTTTATCTTTCGTTCGTGTATTTGCACTTATTCCATTATTTATATGTTTTTTTTTTGTTACATTTCCATTATTTATATGAATATACTACATGTTTTAATTAGCTGTTAAAAAAAAAATCTTAGAAATTATAAACAAACTTCATGCGGTATTGTTTAAATTATTTTTAATACAAACAAGAACCAATTTCATATGTCGCATCCATGTCCTAATTATCTCATTTTAACTGTGATACTCACGAATAGCAAGTTCTTAACTATAAGAACTAAGTAAGAATATGGTGCTGCAAAATGCTTGTAATTAAGAGTTACATTGAAATTGATAGAGCAAGAGGAAAATGAGAACTAGTTAAACTAAAATAAAAGTTTACTAGTAATTTCTTCTTCCTTCTTCTTCTACATATGCAGCAACATTAGCTTCTCCTTGTAAATAAATACCTCCTCCTCACCAATAAATAAAAAATAAATACAAGAAAAAAGCTAAGCAAAATTGTTCATGAACTCAGAAAATTACTTCTGAAATTATGGAACTTAGTAGAACTATATGTAGGGCTTTTATCTTCTCCTTCACACCAATTTATATATATATCTAATACACCTCTGCATGACGAAGTTATGTCATATTGTGGATTATAATTAAATGAATGCAAAAGTAATAGAGACAACTAATATGGGAACCAAAGGAAATTAATTAAGCTTGTCCTTTGCCATTCCAATCTGGTATTCCTAATGTGAACTCCAAGCTTGGGTTCTTACACTCTAAATTAGATCCTGACAAATTGTTCTTGAGCTGATTTGAATCACACTCCTGTAATGGAAACAATTATTAGTAAATGAGATAATATAAAATAAAAAATATATATTAATTTGTATGCAACATCATGGTAAAACAGTTTATAGGCTTTACTGTTGTCACAACATTCAATAAATTTTAAAATACATAACTTGATATATTTGTGAAATGATGTAGCAATTAAATATACATAATTGAAAGCATATTTTTTGGACTTGACCTTTACGATTTTTAGGAAAATGGTCATAATAGTATGGAACTCAACTAGAATAATTTGTTTAAAAATAGTCATAACCAAAGATCGAGCTCGAGTGCTTTCGATTGGTTCGACCTAAATTGAAATTCATTAATTGATAGTATGTGTAAAAAACTAAATTTTAATGTACATATATAAATTAAAGGCTAAATTATATTTTTAATCCCTTAATTTAATTTTAGATTTCATTTTGGTCCCTTAAATTTGTTTTGTTTCATTTTGTTCCCTTTAGCTACAAACGTGTACAAGCTAGTTTCTTAAGTTTTTTCGTTTTAGAATGTTGGACATTTTGTTCCCCGGCCAAGTTACAAATATTAAAATATTTTGATTCCCCAAATGATGAACTAAAATGTCTAAATTTTTTAATTAAAGATCAAATTATATAATATTTGTAAGTTAAGTGATCAAAATGAAACTTAAGAGACAAAATTGTCTAACGTTTATAATTTAAGGGATCAAAATAAAAAAAAAAAGGCAACTCGGTGCACTAAAGCTCCCGCATACGCAGGGTCTGGGAAGAGGTCTCACCATTTGGTGTATTGTACACAGCCTTACCCTGTTTTTATACACAAGAGGCTGTTTCCGGGACTTGAACCCGCGACCTTCCAGTCACATGACAACAACTTTACCAGTTGCGCCAAGGTTACCAAAATAAAACGAAAAAAAATTAAGACTAAAGTGAAACCTAAAATGAATTTAAGGGACTAAAAACATAATTTAAGCCTAAATTAAATCCAATATAAACAAATTAATGATAACAAATATATTAAACTCATTAGTTATACCTGAATTTGATGTCCTCCTGATATTGGTTGTGATTGGAAGATAGTTGGTCTGAAACCATCTATGTCGTTTGGACTTGTTTGTGGCCATGGTTCTCTACTACTGATCATAATTTAATTAAGATGAAAAGACACAACCAAGAACAAAAAATTGCATCAGTTCAATGGATTCTTTATGTATACCAAACATGCATGAACTGTTATGTTGATGGCAGTGTGCAAAACTTCACTATACATCTATGTCTTTAGTATAGATACAATTCAAGTACGATCACACTCCAGAATTTATAAACTTTTTTCAGTCTTTATCACTTTTCCAATGTAGAATATTATTTTCCTAATAATTGGAGATGCTCTTGATGGATTAAAATGTACCACTTAAACCAATCCTAAAGCTATGTATTAATTACAACTATACATGTAAGCACTGATTCAAGTATATGATACAGTATACTAAATGAAAAACAAACACTTATGGATGATATATTGATAGGCAAGTCACATGCTAAAATGCCAATTACACTCGAATATATTTCCAAACTTACTATTATGAGCCTTGCATGATAAGCATCCACCACCACTAATGTTTACTTAATGAGACTTTGTAGTGATAATTTGTTTGTGTCACAAGGAGATATTTCATGTTTACTTAAGGTAATGTTTTTTTAATCATGACAAACAGTAGAATATTTTTTTAGACAAAAAATGACAGACAGTAGTTAATAGGTGTTACTCTATAAGTTTTAATATATATATTTATATCAAGATATTACCTAATAAGAGAAAGACATGCTTCTCAATTTTAAAAATATCTTGATTACTATAAAGGTAGAACTGGACATATGAATTTAGATTATTGCAGAGAATGTCGAGTGTCAACATCAAAATAGTTAACTGTAAGTAAGATTTTTACATAAAGTAGCTCAAAGACAAAAGATTAAATCAAGATTTGTTTATCAAAAACAAAATAAAGAAGGTTCACAGGCTACTTCAATTGAATTAAAATTTAGGTGCAAGAGGTTCAATTTAATCCCCATTGAATCTAAATCATTCTTTTGCTTTCATTTTTTTATAGAAAATAATGACCTCAAGAATTTCACCACATAGTTTTTTTTTTTGACAATTCGTGTAATTTAAATCAAGAGATCGCATTTACATTATAACAAGCAAAGAAACAGCATTGTAAGTGAAAATTTAAGTAAAGGTGCACATTTCCAAACACAAATGGTAGAAAATTTCATGGGTGAATCTAAACCCCCAACATATGGTAATAATTTCTTGGGTGCACATTTACCTCTAGACTATTTTTTAGAGGTCCGTATTAGAATTTGTTAGGTTTTATAATGAAAAATATATTTTTGTTTATGTACCATTTCTAAATTTATATGTTACATTCTTGAAGTTTTAATTTGTGATGTATTATTTACACTTCATATATGTTGCATTTACTATTTTTTTTTCTCTCCAGATTATATTGTCAACTTATCAACTATTTTGGACTTTCCTTCAAAAAAAATAAACTATTTTGGACTTAATAGAGTGATCAATATGAAGTGTAATACTATAATTGAAATCTGTTTGTAGTATTTAGTGACCACTATTTCTTGATTTGTGCAAACCAACTTTAAAAAGCATATTATAAAAACAAATTGAGTGATATATATTTCAAAATAAATTGTTAATGTTACTTGGAAGAATACATGGTCAATATACGAAGGACTTTATTTGGGTTTTATGTAATCTACAGGTGCAGAAATCAAGAGCCATATCAATATTCGGGTTATGATCAAATAATTAGCCTTGAAATTTGTAATATTAGGAGACAAACATACACACAAGTCAAAGGGAGAAGAGGGAAAAAAAAAGCAAATTATTAAGCTTTGTGTTGCTTTCCTTTTATCCTAACTAATTAACGTTCGATTATATCTTGTAGCATTCTTTTGTTATATGAATTCACCAATCCACCAAAGGCTAGATATAAATCACTAAGGTACAAAAGATATACAATGGAAAGAAAAGAAAGAAGAAAATGAAACACACAAGTTTAAAGCAAAAGCTGCCACAAGAACCCTTTTTATTCTTCATAAAAAAGAGTGTTGTGGACGTGGGTTTGCATTGATTTGTATAAGAGATACTCCATGCAAAAGCAAAAGTAAATCAACAAAGTCGGTGCCAAAAAAAATGTACATCTATATAAGCACATAAAACATATGTACTTCAAACTTTAGAAAAATAGTAACATTAGAAAATAATGTTACCTTGAAGAATTACTCCATAGAGTGTTGGTGGATGAGTAATCCATATCTTGCTGTATTGGTCTATCTGTTGGCCCTCTTTGATCTGAAAATTGACGTATTCCACCATTGCTTCCAATTTGTGGCACATCATCCTCTCCAGATCCATCTGAAAGGCCTAATCCAACAGTTAATTTATAATTATACTCCAAAAATAAATTAATTAATGTAAACTAAAGTACATGCATGCACACATCTAGCTTCATAATTTTATATATAAAAAATTAAAGCAAGGTGATTAAGGTGGAATTTTTGTATCTATATGCAAAAGCCTTAAAAGTGTTCACATATATACAGTTTAAAGAGACCATAGAATTAGAAAGAAAGGAACTTACGGTAAAATTTATATATAAAAACAAAATAACAGTAAAAAAAAATCTGAAAAGAATAAGGTAGTAAGTCACAACTCACAAGTGATGACATTCTCTATAAAAACAAAAGAAATTAATACATCCGTAATTATTAGACTAATTAAGGGAAAAAAATGGTTGAAGATTGAACAATACGAATTACCTGAAGAAGCTGCAGGTTTGTCAGTTGTCTTAACAGTTCGATACATCTGTGAAGAACAAATCACAAAACAAAACAAAAATTTTATACTAATTAAAATGATACTTCCACAAATTCAACACAAGAAATTAGTATGAAAATATATAAAATAAAGCTATTTGTGTAATATAAGATATATAAAAATATATAAAATTTGCATTAATCACGAGGTTGATGTTTGATAATAAGGTTGTAATTGGAGATTGTTGCATTATTGGAAAATGATGACTTTTTATTTGTTATTGTCAGTTTCTCTCTCTTTCTATGACTATAATCAGAGACTGTGTCATGTCTGGTCGTCTCAGATGATAAAGTCACCTTCTTAGCTTACTACTTAATTACTACTACTATCCACTCCCACACATTCATATTCATTCACTGCACCACTTTCTGAATTCTTCATTGGCTATTGTGCCCAATTTTCATTTCAATTTCATATAGAAAGAAACCATACATACATACATACCTGCAAATGGCTTTTTACATGAGCTAATGTGAGATCCTTCACATCCATCAATTCCAAAACTGACTTTGGTGTTGCTCCTAAAATTCACCATCTAAATTACATTAGCCAAATAGTACCTATAACACCAAACATAATAACAACAACAATAAAACAAAATACTAAAATTTTTTAACATAACACCCACCTAATAGTCTCACTCTCACAAGTAACAAGTAAACAACACTCTTTCTTTTTATTTCATTAAAAGAAATTTAATTACTTTTATAAAAAATTTGATAAATATTTTGTAATCTCAACGGACGAAGATCAAATCTCCTACAGGTGTAAAATGGTCATTAGTATCACCGTCTTTGGAAAAAAAATTTAAAGAAGAAAATTAAAGTGGAAGAGAAAAATGTTTACTTTCATGGCCACCAAGAAGCTCAACAGCATGAACAAATCTAGCATGGAGGGTACTTGTCCATCGCATTCTTGGTGCTCTCATGCTTCTTTTTGTCGGTAATTTAGGCAAAAACCTTGATCTCATCATGGATGCTTCTGAGCTTCCAAGTCCAACACTACCATAGTGTGAGTGATGATGATGATGGTGGTGCAATGGATATTGATGAGATTTGAAAGGTTCGTTATTAAACCTTGTGGCTACGGCGGCTCGATAAGCCGCCGTTGAGCCACTTGAGTTTAAAAACGACATGGGATCTAAACCTCCTGCAGCTATGTAGGGGGAAAGAGGAGAAGACGATGAAGAAGGAGACGGAGTTGAATTAGGCATGTGGTGATATAAACACATCTTGGGATCTTTTTCTCTTGAATGTTCCATGGCTGGTAAAAAAGGAAATGAACGGTTGTGATAAACTGGAATCCCTTTGATTGGTCTTAACCCTTCTGATGATGTTGATGACACATCAAGCAATGAAACACCATAATTTATGTGATTCATGTGACTTGAAGAATTTGTTGTAGTAGTACTAGTTGTTGTTGTGGAGTTGTGATTGTTGTGATGTTGAAAGTGAGGAAAATGAGCTTGTTGGTTTTGATAATAAGGGTTATGTGGTTGTTGTTGTTGTTGTGGTTCTTGAGCACTAAAATTTCTTCCAAGAGAGAGTTCAGTGTGAGCTTGAGCTTGAGCCAAAGTTCTTGAAGAATTGTGAGCTTCATAATTTGATGTTTGAGTTGTGTTGTTGCAAATCAAAGAAGAATTAGAAGTACTTGGTGGACTTATGTGAAGAGAAAGATCAGGTGGAGTTGTTGATGTTGAAATTGGTTCAATGAAAATCCCTTCCAAGGGCATCTTCTTTAGAAAAAAGGTGAACTAAACTTGATAATATATGGTTATAACAAAATATATATGAAAGACAAGATGAGCTTCTTTTTTATTTTCCTTTATTAAAATCAGATTAAAAAAAGGAATTAAAGTGCAATATTCACAAGCAAGGAACTGTTCAATCCTTTTGTTTTTGTTCAAAGTCCTCAAACACAATATTAAGGACTTTTTTTTGTGTGTTTTTTTCTTGCTCTTTGTTTTCTTTTTTTAGGCTTTCCCTTGGAAAGAATCTGGAAAGCTAGTTAACTCTCTAGCTATAATATCTTCTATCTGAGAAGAAAACCTTGTGCTATAGCTTTTGAATAAAATAAGATAAAAAATTAGAAGAAAAAAAAGGATTGGAGAGAGAGAGTGAGAGAGAGCTAGGAAGAAAAAGAAGAGGTTATGGCAGTGTTTAACAAACAAAAAAACAAAGTCAAGAGAAAGAAGAAGGGACCATGAAAGAAAAGTGTGATGAGAGAGAGAAAGAGAGAGAGAGGTAGAAGATAGGGGAAGACTAGTGTTTTGAAGTGGAGAGAAGAATGATGGAATGGAAGGGAAGGAAAATAATTGTTTTAAGAGGAAAGGAAAAGAAATATTCCAGAAAGGCATAGAAAAGAAAACAGGTGGATTTGCGTTTTGTTTTCCTCGAGAGTATATCTTGGAAAATGACACTAGTGAGACGTATGATAAACAAACATTTTTTTAAATGTTTCAGGAATATAAATTAATTTAATATTTACAAATCAGACCATTAGATTTAGAGGATAAGAAGACTTTATAATATCCTACATTCTTAAAAAATTATATAAAAAAGTACATATATGATAGGATCTGAATTTTTAAAAAATATATTGAGAGAGACGGTGTTTTAAATTTTATAACCTAGCGATCTTCAATTTTATATTTAAAAGGAAATTCATAAGTACCAAAAAATAGTCCCTAAAAAAAACCAAAAAATAGAATATATTGTAAATATCCTTTGTGGAGAGGAAAATGTAAATTCATTTGTAAAATATACTTTGATGTCTTAGATGGATGTTCACTAAATTTGAATTGAGGCAACATCTCCTCACCATCAACTTATATTAACTATGATAATTTGTATATATCGACGATATATAGTTTTTTACAGATGCTTCTAATTAAATCACAATATATACATGTTTTATAAACTAATATAAGAAAATGATATCATGTTGTGATTTGACTAAATACATGTGTAAAACTATTTTTGTTGTCACGACATAGAAGTTGTTTTTTTTTAATCTCCAACCCTCACGCACTTAAAAAAAATCGTTTTTACACATACAACCATTTATATCTCTTCACTATGTTCCTTCAAAAAAAAAATCTCTTTACTATGTCACTGTTATATTAACTCTTTAAAAGAATTATATAAATGATCCTTTTTTTAGAGGATAAATGAACTTAAAAAGTGACATTGCTGTTATATATATTTTTTGTATTAAACCTCTTTTATTAACATGTCAAAATGGAGTATGTACATTAGTGAAACCACATTCTGTCTAGCACAAAGTATAGAGGACAAAATGCAATGAGAGTTCACAATCAATTACAATGGCAACAATGTCAATAAAACAAAATAGGTATAAGTCAATGTCCAAATAAACTAATGGATTAAGCCTCCGGTTATGATAACAAAAACAAAATTAATATGTTTTGCCTTCGGCCACTAAAATGAGATAGGTTTAATGTTATCCAGCATTTCTTGAACTAATGCTTCCTTGTTGTTAAATATTATATTACTACGTTTTATTTCCAAATCACATAGACACACGAAAACCAACTTAAATTTAAAACAAACCGAATACTTTTCGAGTTTCCACCTATTTGATCATATTGCAAGAAATGGTCAGATAATAAGAGTGGATCAACCAATAATTTACCAATCCATTGTCAAAGAAGATGCTAAATACAATCAAAATAAGGGCAAGATAAAAAATAGATGTTCCGCTGATTCCTCCAATCCACACCCACTGGAGTAAAGATGAGAGTGTTGTTGAAGAATACCACACCTATGTAAATTCTCCTTTGTCGGAATCCGGTTCCGAAGAAGATGCCATACATATAATGAAAACTTCAAGGGGACCTCCTTATTCCAAATAACCTATTTTCACTATTGTTTTAGCATTAAATATATGAAATATATGAAACATACAAAAAAGAAAAGAATATACAAGAATGAGATAGTAGTAAAGTTATGAATATATGTCTATAATTTAGTCAATACATTAATATATTATATTTAAAAAAAATGATATAATAGTTCATTTATAAATATGGAGTTGTGACATGTGAAATGATGATGGAATAAGAATTTAAAAAATGAGAAGAGACAATAAAATCAGGGTATGTCTATTTTTTTTTTAATGAAAAGTTAGGGTATGTCTATTGCATTGTAAAAATGTTTTTTATCATCAGATCTCTATTATTTCAGCCATGTTGGATTGACTAAGTTTCCATTTTTTTAGGAGAGTAAATTTCAAGATATTGAAACCAAAGTATATATACTTGAGGAGCTATATGTATATTTCTTGCCAAACCAACAAATTTACATTATACAAAAAATTATGGTGACGACTTTGGATAAAACGTAATAGTATAGGAAACACAAAGAAATGCATCATCATGTGCGACATATACTCCCTTGCTTAAGTGGGAAAGTTCAGTTACTGGACAATGCTTTATGTTACAATTTTTATATTCTCAGGTCGGACTGGGATTTTTATAATGTTCTGTATGTACTGGACTACTGGCTACTATATATATACTCAATTGAATAAATAATTAAATGAAAAAACACCCATTGACTAAAGTTGAGAGTGGGAAAGACCACCACAAAGGGTTTTTTGTCTGCTTCTTCATTTGTATGCTTCTTGAAAACTAATGCTCCTCAATTAATGACCCCACATGGTGAGTTATACAATTCTCATATGTCTATGAGTATAATTCTGTTTACACCCTCTAAAAAAAACTCTTTTTTTTACAAAAGAATTCACAATGTTAGTTGTTTCAAATTATGGAACGTTATGTTAAAAAGACATCTCTATTGTAGAGAGGTTTTCTTCTTTCCCTTATATAGAAGGGTGTCTATGAAATATATCTATTTTCAATTTTTCACAAACCCAAGATAATATATTTTAGGTTAAATTGTTGTTTTGGTCACTTAATTATTTTTGAGATTTTACTTTGATCTCTTAACCAGTTTTCTTTCGTCTGAGTGACTAAGTCCCTTAATTATATTTTCTTGTTACTCAAGTAGGTTTTTTTGTCAAGATTTTAACTCTAAATGTCTAAGATAGACCAATTTTATAGGTGGTCCACCAAAGATCTCGTTAAATTTTTTAACCATAATTGTTTGATCTATTTCTCAAAAAAAGAAACCTTTAGATCTTGGATGTTTATTGTATTTAATCATAATTGCTTCTTCTTCTTCTTCTTCATGTTCATCATGCACCTTCATGAATCTTCAATACAAAAACCTAGGAAGGAAAAAAAAATAATGGCATAACTAAATCAATAACCAATTTTTCCATTCAAAAATTACCACCTTCATCTCAAACAACACAAATTGTCAAACCCCAGAAACCAAATCAACTAAAATCCCCACACCCATTTCCCAATAGAGTTGTTAGTTTCATCTATTAAACTTTTTGAGGTGTACGATTCGAGAAATTTTGTGTTTATTAAGTATTCACATTAAAAAAAAGTGATAAATGTGTGTATATGTGGAACTCACTTACGCACCCATATGGAGAAGGTGTTCGGCTATCTTCCATTTAGCCTTCCTCCATTTACACATGTTCAATGCATAGTGCATGTGGCAAAAACAAATTCAAGGGTTTGTATTAAAAGGTTTAAAATAGATATTATATGTTACAACAATATCCAGGTTCCATCTTCTCTTATCTTCTCTGTCGCCTCCCTCGCCTCTGCCACTGTCACCACCTCCTTCCCTCTCGCCACCTCTGCCGCTATCTTCCCTCTTGCCGCTTTTACCGTCAACCATTCAAGCAGTGGCGCGATCTTCCCTCCTTCCAAAGTAAATATGCGTAAATCATTCAACTCAAAATAGGAAGAAAAAAATTACCCAAACAAAACTGATGAAGAAACTTTCGATTGGAAAAAACTTAAACACAGATCAATGATATTAAGCAGTTTATAATTTCCAATTGAAGAACAAATCAGAAATTAAGATCTAGTACCACCGACAACCGATCTAAAATTAAGTATAATCTTATCTCTCAACTTGTTGTTTCCACTTAATCCAACTCCGACGGTGAAAGTAGCAGAGCCGCATGGAACCTTAGGAGGATGTGAAAGTAGATGATTGAAACTGAGATACACCTTTAACCTTTTAATCTCGACCCTTAATTTGTTTTTTGCAACATGTCACCCATCTATGCAGCATACATGGGGTAAATGGAGCAAGGTTAAATGGAGGATAGTCGAACGAAAAAAAAAATTATTAAATTTAAATTTTTTTCTTCAAATTATTAGAAACATTTGTTATAGTTTTTCCAAATAAACATTCAATTAATACCACTAAGTTCCTTTCGGTAACCAACATTTACACAATTCATATTGTAATGACATGGGATTAAGAGACCCAACCCATAGAATAATGGGATCAGAAGAGGACTACATCAAGTGAACAAGACATACCCAAATATATGGCTCCATAAAAGGTAACAAAGGTAGAAATGCAATCAAAGAGGAGGACATTGCACAAAAGTTACTCCCGATGTTTTCTCCAATATAAATGTAACTAGTGATAGATTCTAGAAGATCAATTGCGTCTCCATTATTCCACATATTGAGGGAATGGTTGAAGTTGCTTATAGTGTTAGGATTGTGTTTTGATGATGTTATTAGCTAGATTACTTTGATGATGCTTATATAATGTTAGTTATAGCCTAGAACATGTTAAAGCACCTAGCAATCAATTCGTCATTGTGTCATATGGTTCTTGCATGTCAAGTGTGTCCTTATGTGTAAAAAATTTCTTTTTTGGGTGGCAAAATCCTTTTTTCAGGTGCATGATTCGATTCATATTATTTTGAATCGTATCAATCATTCTCTATGCCTTTGTTTCTTGTATGTCATATAATTTGATTCGATTCATGATTCCTTGAATCATATCATATATGAATCTAGTCAAAATACCTTGATTCATATCATTGTTTTTCTCTGGTCTTGTGTTTTGCCTTGTTGGATCGAATCACAGTTCTTTGATTCGTATTAACCTTCATATGGGACATATTGATTCGATTCAACATTGTTTGATTCGTTTCAATCTTCATAGCCCAGATTTGTCCATTTTCACATGTCTGAATCGAATCATACATTAACTTAATCGAATCACCACATTGTTTTTGCCTAACATTTTGCACTTGCCACTCATTTTTATATATAGCTATATCATCACAACTCCCAAACTACTAAATCAATTGAAACTATCTCTCTTGAATCTTCAAACATCTCTTTCCACTAGTTCTTCAAATTAAACATTTTTTCTATGAATCTTTGTGGTTTTTGATTCATAGACTGCTAGAGTGTTATAGGGATTGTAGATTGGTTTCTTTCAAGGAACATGATTGGTAATCAAGGGTTCAAAGTGAATAAAGTGATTTACTTTCACCTCCAAGGGGATTATGGGTTCTTTATAATCTTCTCAAGTTCAAGGGGATCCAAGCTTCAGACATAGCAAAGAAGAGTTCGAGGTGAAGAACTTCAAGGATTACATGAGAGTTTGGGTTTTCAAAGAGTTGTAGAATCACCAATTTCAAGGGTTACTTGAGGATTGGGGGTTGTGGTTGCTTAAGATTGAAGATTAGGGTAATTGAGGGAAATCTTTGTAATCACAAAAATTGTAATCAAATTTCAACAATAGTGGAAGTCCTTGATAGAGATGTATTCTATCAAGAAGAGTATACGTGCCCCGAAGCGAGGACGAAAGGGGGAACTACTATAAAAATTATGGTGTTCTTCTCTTCCATTTCCTCTTTAATTTTGCTTTAATTCTTGTATATGAATTCTAATGTTTGTTGCTAGTTGATTTAATTGTGATTCTTTTTAAGACTTAACCTAATCTTATTCATTGAATTAAGAACCTTTTTTAATTCAATTTCATCGCAATTGAACATCAATTAGGTTTCGATCATTAATTCATATATTTTGTGATCCTTAGTGTTAATTTGTTTTTATTGCAATTAGGTTTGGTTTAAGCTTGTCTAGTTTTGTAAATTGTGTTGTTGAATATTGATATTTGATTGTTCTTATTAAGATTCTACATTTGAACATCTCAATTCAATAGTAAATCTTAGTGCTTTATTCATTGTCTTGATTTTTGTTATCGTTATTGTTCATGAATTCAAAAAGTCATATATTTTCTAATTATGCTTTCACTAAACTCTTTGTAAATTATAAAAAATTCTATTCACCCCACCTCTAGCGCATACTCTTGTTTTCCATATAAACCAACAATGATCAGACTCGCTTAAACATTGACATCCATTATGGATCCCATAGAACTTTAATTTTCCTTAAGACCCCATCATTATGGTGGTTACCAGAAGAAGCGCTTCCATTGAGCCATTGATGGTCGAATTATGCAAGTGTACCAAATCGTTTATCAAGTAATAAAGTGATAAGTAGAGTATCATATCCACATGGATTGTCGTTTTGTCTAAACAATTCGCGTTACTTATTTTAAAACAATAAAATAAAATAAAAGAGTTGAGGGTTAGAGATTGCAATTTTTATCTGTTTGCAACAGAGTGAGTTATATGTTTTGGATGAAGAAAATTTAAGCACTAGTTAGGATTCATCCTCTCTCTCTATGCATTTGTTGGATTTACGTAGCAATACAAGTTTAAACAGTTTAAGGATTATGAATGTACCTCTTTGAATGCAGAACTGTTGATATTAGATTATGTAATCAATCACAAGCACCACTCAAACAACAGTACATCTACTCACTCAACGCGAATAGTTTTCTCCATTTATAGTGCTAGTTGTATTGAGATGGAAGCTAAGAGAGAAAAGAGAGGGTCGATTATGGTTAGAAGAAAACAAGGGTTTTAGGAACTAATTCTAACAACTCTTGCTTCCACACACAATGCCTCTGTTTATAGAAACTATTGTTTTCTCTCCAAGTCATGTGTTATTGGGTTCGCACAAGCCCAATAACCTATTTGCTTGATCTGCTAACTAATTAGCTTTACTTATTAAATGTACCCCCAATAATAAGTCTTCCTTATATCTCTCGTTTAAATGTTCTTTTGTGTGTGAGCCTGTACAATTTTGTAATATTAGCAATAATATTAAATATTATATTATATTATATTTAATATTATAAATCGTGAGCGGTATCTAACAACACATACCAGCTACCAAGGTAGAGAAAAACGAGTGTCGGGTCCAAGGATAGTCCGATCCTACGTGCCATAGCCTCGTCGGCGTGCTCTGTTCTTGCTTCGGGTCATTTCTAGGAGTTTTGTGGTCATCAGCGAGTTCCTGTACATGAACATAAGAAAAAAATGAGTTGGGCTCATATAAATTTGTTTGGCCTTACAAACCGGGTCTGGTCGAAATTAAAACTCGGTTCCATATGTAAGGTTTTTCCCTAGTTCCTTCATTCTTTCTCTTATCCCCTTCATGAAAAAACCCTAACAAAAAATAACTGTCGTGTTTCCTTTCTTCGTTCTTCCGTTCTCAGATTCGAAACAGCTGCCGCCATTGCCTTTCTCACTCCGTCGTGTTTCAAAACAACCCTAACAAAGAACGACCATGTCTCTGTTTCACGAATGACAATCGTGTTCCCTTCTCACTGTCGTTCACTCTCTTCCCTCACCTAAACGCGTTTTCTTTTTCTTCTCCATAACCCATAACTCTGTTTTCGTTTTTTTTCCTCTCTTAATTTTGTTTTTCACATAACCTTTTGTAAAGGCTTCAACATGACAATATGTTGTTTCTATTGAAGGAGGCACAGGAGGAAAGGTGAAGTGTAAATTCTGTGAATGTTCTTTTATGGGAGGTGCATATAGAGTGAAGCATCATTTGACTGGAACTGGTAGAGATGTTCAACCTTGTCGAATGGTTCCTCCGGATGTTAAGAATGCTATGCAATTTCTGATTTGGCAAGAACTAATAGATAGGGGACTAGTAGAGATGAAGAGGGAATTGGTATGGGTGATAAACTTATTTTTAACCTAGTAGTTATGATTTTGTAATTTATTTTGTAAGTTATGATGTTTTTAATGGTGATTGATTTCAAAGTTGTTTTGTTCTTGTATTATAACTTTTATGTGTGTGTCTGTGTGTGAAGTTACAACTTTGCCTTTTAGTGGGTTCTTACGAACCGTGTTATGTTCCCCGTGTTTTCGTCCCTTCACCAGCCGATCGATCATACGTATGATCTCAATCCTTACTACATTGACTGCCACCCAAGTGACAAGAATGTCAAGTGATCTGACGAAACCTTTTTGTGATAAATTTCTTATGTATAATTACCCTTTTACCCTTATGTTTATATTGAACACGAGGCATAGTATGTCACCTGATGTAGTATCAAAAGTAAGTATTTATGTTATCGTCTCCACAGGGACTGGTGCGATATTCTAAGCCGTTCAACAATCGATACCGTTCTGAGCTAGGGTTGTCAAGTATTTTGTTGTTTCATTAACTATCAAACTAAGAATTTGTAAAAGGTATGAGAGTTAACAGGGAAAGGATTATGCTGGGATTAAACTTCATCAACCTACTTGTACGTATTCTCGGATTTGGGTTGCGGATTCTAATCATCAGCCGATATTATCACGTATTGCTCAACAACATCATTCGTGTCCAAATGATATTGTGACTTCTATTAGATCGTTTAATTGTTGATGTCTCACACTATTAAATGGTCCAATAGTCGATTGTATCGTTGTATCGTCGATTTCCCGCACTATACAATGATACAAAAGCTTTAAGTTCCAATATTCAAAGCGATTACCAACCTAAGTTCCATGTCTAGAACACAAGTATTGATAGAAGATTATTCTAACCTAGATTTAAAAGGTATTTTTCAATCACGATTCAAATCCATAAGATCAAAACTTAGAAAGCAAGAATAATATCAATATCATAAGATAAATTAGAATCACACAACATCCTCATCAAAGGGAATGCATACTAATAGAGTTAACTACATTTAATCCCAACAAAAAGAGTTTAGTTAGTCATTGTCATGGCAACCTTACAAGGAGAAAAGAAGAGATGGAATGGAACCAAGCCATGATGTCTCAATGATCTTGTGTCTTCCTTCAATCCTTGTGCTCCTTGCTCTTTAGGTTCTCTCTGTGTTTTCCCCTGTTTTCTTTCCTCCTAAAGTGGCATAAGATAATCTGGTATGATATGATATATCCCTTCTTGATGTGAATGAAAGACCTTTTATATTTTTTTTCTGGTTCAACTCGCCTCGCGAGTAGGTGTGCTCGCCATGGCGAGTTGAGCTTTCTTCCCTAGTGGGTTTCTGCCACGTCAGCTCTGAGGGGTTCGGCCGCCTTAACTCGCCTCGCTAGTAAATATGCTCGCCATGGCGAGTTGTGCTCGCCCTTCACTCGCCATGGCACATGGGAGGCGAGTAACTATGCCTTCCTGCCTTTGCTTGCTTTTGCTACTCGCCATTGCGAGTTGGAGGCGAGTAACTTCAACTTTCTGCCTCAGCT